>Ga0268360_1001597_pt1 | contig 22084 bp, 21 predicted proteins | sample BioMet11_FD_192465 | JGI IMG/M metagenome (GOLD analysis project Ga0268360, IMG submission 192465) | Sewage microbial communities from Oakland, California, United States - Biofuel 11 (Illumina Assembly) | ecosystem: Engineered > Wastewater > Sewage > Unclassified | place: USA: California... | reverse complement strand
TCCGGCTCTGCGCCCGCATCGGCGCCGAGTGCGGCGCCGACGTCATCAAGACACTCTTCGTCGGCACCGAGAAGGAGTTCAAAACCGTGGTCGATGGCTGCTTCTGCCCCGTCGTCGTCCTGGGCGGCGAGAAGTCCGCGGACCTCGGAGGGCTGCTCCTCGTGGTCGAGAAAGCCATGTCCGCCGGCGCGGCCGGGGTCGCCATAGGCCGCAACGTGTGGAAGCACCCGGACCCCGAGGGGGTCACCCAGGCCTTGGCCCACATCGTCCACGGCGGCGAGAGGGCGAGCGAGGCCGGCAGGAACCTATGAGAGGCAGTCCCCGGTCGGGCCGCTCTCCTTCGCGTTGGGCGATACCATAGTCGTTCCCAGGCGCCTTCGCGGAGGTCGGGGATGGAGCTTCGTGCCACAGCGGACGGGGACCCCGAGGGACCGGAGACCGCGAGCGGAGTCCTCGACGCCCGGTGGATCGATCCCTCTGCCGGCGGGGCTCTCGACCTGACCGGCGAATGGGAGTTCTTCCCGGGAGGCTCGGCGAGCCGCCGGCTCTTCGCCGTCCTCGTCCTCATCTAGGCCGCCACGCACGCCCGCCGCTTCGGCCTGGGACGCCGCCGGCTCGAGTCATCCTCGACGAGGAAGGGCTCCTCCTGCGGAAAGTTCACCACCGGGTCCACGGCAGCCCGCAGATCGTGAAGAGCACACCGACGATGGACCCCGGCCTTCTCCTCGACGGCGAGGCGATCGAAGCGCCACTGGACTTCTGCATGGACTGCGGCCTCATCTCGACGGAGCTCGTGTGCGACTTCTTCATGCACGCCGGATATCCGAACCCCCGGCCAGGGAGTGGAGATATCGGATAGGGACAAGGGCCTGGGCTTCTCCGGAGGCCTCGCTCCTCGTCTACCTCACGCTCGACCGCTCCGCTTCCGCGGGCTCCGCCTCAGGACCTTCCCGGCCCTCGCCCCGGTGATAGCGCCCCCCTCGACCTCCACGACTCCGTTCACCGCCACGAGCTCGATGCCTTCGGGCGGCCTCGTCGGGTCCTCGAAGGTCGCGCGGTCCGCCACCTTCGAGGGGTCGAAGAGGACGAGGTCGGCGTAGTAGCCCGGCTTGAGGAGCCCCCGCTCGCTCAGCCGGAGGGTCGCCGCCGAGCGGCCGGTCATCCGGTGCACCGCCGCCTCGAGGCTGAGGAGCCCTTCCTCCCTGACGTACTTGGCCAGGATCCGCGGGAAGGCGCCGTAGACCCGGGGATGGGGCCTCTCGTCGAGGATGCCGTCGGTGCAGGCGGTCATCTCGGGCCGGGAGAGGATCCGCCTCACCATGTCCTCGTCGCCGTAGAAGTCCACGATCCCCGCCTGGTTGCGCTCCTCGAGGACGATGTCGAAGAGGGCGTCGAAGGGGTCGGTCCCCCGGGCCGCCGCTATCTCGGCGAGGCTCGCGCCCACGAACCTGGCGTTGCGGCCTGTGGCGGAACTCGTGAGGAAGATGCCGTCGAAGCCCGCGAAGTCCACGAAATCGTCCCAGCCGGGGAGGCCCTCCTCGATGTCGGAGCGCATCCGCTGCCGATCCTCGGGGGCGGAGAGCCGGGCCAACAGGGCCTCGAGGCCGCCGTCGTGGGCCCAGGGCGGCAGGAGGACGCCCATGGAAGTCGAGCCGAAGGCGTAGGGGTACTGGTCGAAGCTCAGCTCCAGGCCCGCAGCCCTCGCCGCGTCGAACTTGCCGAGGAGGGGGCCCAGTTTCCCAGCGTTCTTTTTTCCGCAAATTTTGAGGTGGGAGAAGTGGACGTGGACCCCGGACCTCAACCCGATCCCGAGGATCTCGTCGGCCGACTCGAGGACCGAGTCGGCCTCGCTCCTCTGGTGGACCATGAACACCGCGTCGTAGTCCCGGGCCACCTCGCACAGGCCGGCGAGCTCCTCGGTGCCCGCGTAGGACGAGGGGGCGTAGATGAGCCCCGCGCTGAACCCGAAGGCCCCGGCTTCGAGCCCGGCCCGGAGCAGGGCCTTCTGGCGCTCCTCCTCGGCCGGAGCGAGGGGCCGATTCTCGAGGCCCGCCGCCGCGAGCCGGAGGTTGCCGTTGGGCACGACGTAGCAGTAGTTCGCCGCCGGCCGAGCTTCCTCGAGGCGGGAGAAGTAGCCTTCGACCCCGCCGTAGCCGAGGTCCAGCCCGGCGCTGGGCCCGTCGAACTCGGAGAGGTAAGCCCTCCACTCCTCGGCCCGCTCGGGGGGGAGGGGCGCCATGGAGATCCCGTCCTGGCCGGGGACCTCGGTGGTGATGCCCTGCATGAGCTTGGGGGCTACCGCGGGATCGCGGAGCACTCGGAGGTCGTTGTGGCCGTGCATGTCGATGAAGCCCGGGCAGGCTACGAGCCCCGCGGCGTCCACCGTCCGGGCTCCCTCCGGGGCCTCGAGCCCCAGCCCGACCGCGGCGATGCGCTCGCCCACGACGAGGACGTCGGCCTCGCGCGAGGGAGCTCCCGATCCGTCGACCACCCGCGCCCCCTTGAAGAGGAGGCTCACAGCGGGGCCCCCGCCCTCTGGAGTCCTTCGACGATCCGGTAGTAGCCCTCGGTCGCGGCGTACAGCTGTTCGAGCTCCACCCGCTCGTCGACGGTGTGGGCGAGGCGCTCACAGGAGGGGCCGTAGCCGATGGTCCGGATCCCCGCCTCCCCGGCGTAGTGGCTGCCGTCGGTGCAGAAGTTGTACTTGCTCATCTTCGGCGAGAGGCCGGCGCCGCGCAGGGCCTCCAGGACCTCGGACACGTAGTCCTCCCCTCCGTCGCAGAGCCAGCCGGGGAAGAAGCGCTCGCCCTCGATCTCAGCCCCGGTGTAGCACGTCTCCCGGCCCCGGGCGAAGCCAACCTCGGCCGAGAATCTCGGGTCCTCCGCGGCGAGAGCCTCGATGGCCGCGCGGATCGGGGCGAGGACGCTCTCCCGGGTCTCGCCGACGAGGAGGCGGCGGTCGTAGGTCGCGCGGCAGCGCGAGGGCACCACCGAGGCCCCTGGGTACGGGCTCGACTTGATGTCCGTGAGCTCCAGGATGCCCGCGCCGAGGACCGGGTGGACCGGAGGCTCGATGCGGCGGAGGGCGTCGACGAGGCGCGTCATCTGGTAGACCGCGTTCACTCCCGCCTCGGGGTTCGCCGAGTGGGCCGGCACGCCGAAGGTCTCCACGACGATCTCCGCGCGGCCGCGCTGGCCGACCTTGAGGTCAAGCTCCGAGGCCTCGCCGATGACGACGTAGTCGGGCTTCACCGAGGCGCTGACCTTCCTGGCCGCCACGCCCTCGAAGCACTCCTCGTGTACGACGCCCGCGAGGTAGAGGGAGCCGGGGAAGTCCCGCCCGCGGTCCTCGAGGAAGAAGGAGAGGGCCGAGGCCATGGCGGCTATGGCTCCCTTCATGTCGGAGGCGCCGCGGCCGTAGAGCGCGCCGGACTCCAGGCCCGCTCCGAAGGCGTCGTGTTTCCACGCCCCGGCGTCGCCCACCGGGACCGTGTCCATGTGGCCGTCGAAGAGGATGGCCGGTCCGGGCCTGGAGCCCCTGGCGCTGCCGACGATGTCGCCGTACTCGTCGGTCCGGACCTCGTCGAATCCCCTCGACCTGAAGAACCGGGCGAGGATGTCCGCCACTCCCGCCTCCTCGCCGGAGTAGCTCCTCTCCTTCACGAGCTCGCCGCAGAGGGCGACGATCCTCCCTTTCCGCCTCTCGTCCAGGATGCCAGCCATCGCAAAAGCTCTCCTTCCCGCCAGCGGTCTCTCTCCGGGGACAGGGCGCGTCGAAGCGCGCCTACTCCCCGGAGCATCGTAGCGCCGAGAGGGCGAGGCGATATAGTGGGGAGGGGACGCGGCGGGGCGAGCCCGGCTCTCCGCGCGCCCAGGCGGGCGCGGCGGAGGAGAAGGCGCCCGGGGGCTACGCCCGCTCGGAATCCTTGGGATCGCGAGAGCCCGCCGCCTGCGCGTCGGGTTTCATGGTCGGGAAGAGGAGGACGTCGCGGATGGAGGCGGCGTCGGTGAGGAACATGATCAGGCGGTCGATCCCGATGCCCATGCCGCCGGTGGGAGGCATGCCGACCTCGAGGCTCGACACGAAGTCCTCGTCGAAGGCGTAGGCTTCGTCGTCGCCTAACGTGCGCTCCTTCTCCTGCTGCTTGAACCGGTCCCTCTGGACGATCGGGTCGTTGAGCTCGGAGTAGGCGTTCCCCAGCTCCCGGCCGTACACGAAGCACTCGAAGCGCTCGGTCATGGAAGGATCCCCGGGTTTCTGCTTCGTGAGGGGAGAGATATCCGTGGGGTAGTCCATGATGAAGGTAGGCTGCACGAGGTTCTTCTCGACGTACTTCTCGAAGGCGGCGTTGAGGATGTCCCCCCGGCTGCAGTCCTGGAGCTTCTTCTTGAGCTCCTCCTCGAGGCCGCGCTCCTTCGCGAGGGCCCGGGCCTCCTCGTCGGTCTTGACGAGGTTGAAGTCGGGGCCGCCGTACTCCTTCACCGAGTCGATCATGGTGATGCGCTTCCACGGCGCCGCGAACTCGATCTCGGTGCCCTGGTAGACGACCTTGGTGGAGCCCGTGGCCTTGAGGGCCGCGTTGGCGGCGAGGTTCTCGCAGAGCTCCATCATGCCGTTGTAGTCGGTGTAGGCCTGGTAGAGCTCGATCATGGTGAACTCGGGATTGTGGCGGATGTCGATGCCCTCGTTGCGGAAGTCCTTGCCCATCTCGTAGACCCGCTCCATGCCGCCCACGATGCACCTCTTGAGGTAGAGCTCGGTGGCGATGCGGAGGAAGAGCTGCATGTCCAGGGCGTTGGACCGGGTGACGAAGGGCCTGGCGGCCGCTCCCGACGCGATGGTCGAAAGCACCGGGGTCTCCACCTCGATGAAACCGCGCTCGTCGAGGTAGTCCCGGATGGACTTGATGATGAGGGTGCGCTTGCGGAAGGTCTCCATGACCTCGGGGCTCATCACGAGGTCGAGGTAGCGCCGGCGGTAGCGGGTCTCGGTGTCCTTGAGGCCGTGGAACTTCTCGGGCAGGGGCTCGAGGGCCTTCGTGAGGAGGGTCACCTTCCTCGCGTGGACCGATATCTCGCCGCGGCGAGTCTTGAAGACGAAGCCCTCCACCCCGACGTGGTCTCCGAGGTCGAAGGCCTTGGCCCGCTCGTACTCCTCGGCCCCGATCTCGTCGAGCTTCAGATAGACTTGGATGCGGCCATCCCGGTCCTGGACGTCGACGAAGGAAGCCTTGCCCATGTCCCGGAAAGAGCGTAGGCGGCCGGCGACCTTGACTTCCTTGTTCTCCCATGATTCGGGAGAAGCCTCGTAGCCGGCCTTGATCTCCGCCGAGTGGTGGGTCTGATCGAACTTGACGATGGCGAAGGGATCGCGGCCCTCGGCCTGAAGCTTGGCGAGCTTCTCGCGCCGCACCCGCTGCTGCTCGGAGAGCTCGCGGGCGAGCGCCTCCTCGTCCATCTCCGGCTCGGCCACGGGCGCCGCCCCGGCGAGGGGATTCTGATCCTTCGTCATATCGTTCTCCGTCATGAAGAGTTGTGTAGGGGCATTGTAGGTTAAAGTGCGCCCCCGATTCAATGACCGACCGGGCCCGAGCCGGCGCCCGCGGGCCGGCCCCGTCCCTAGACGACGAGCTCCCCGTCGCGCTCGACGACCGTCTCCGACCCGTCGGGCCGTACCACGACGATCGTGGGCCTCGAGACGAGGCCGTCGAGGTGGATGAGGGCGGGGGCGTCCTCGTCGTAGTTGGAACCTATGGCGAAATGGCAGGTCCGGAAGGCCTTCTCGTCCTCCAGCATGTTCCCCACGACCCGGGCCGCCGGGTTGAGGCCGATGCCGAGCTCCCCGAGGTTCCTGGCGTTGCGCGCGTAGGCCTCGGCCGTGTCGGCGGCGAGGGCCCCCTCGCCGCCGAGCTTCCTCGCGCTCTCTGCCCCGGCCTCCAAGGCCGCGCGGAGGAGCGCCGCCTCCTTCCCTCCCTCCACCGCCGTCACCGAGCCTCTCTCCACCCGGCACCGTATGGGATCAGCGATGATTATGTCCCCGGCCACCGCGGCTATGGAGAGATCGAAGGCGATAGTCCCCTCCGACGCGCCGAGCTCGGGGGATATGAAGACCTCCCCGGCGGGAAGGTTCCCCCCCGATCCCCGCCGGGAGAAGTCCCCGTCGTCGGACTTGGGGGCGCGGCCCCGGAGGCCGACCCTCATGTCGGTCCCCGCGGGGGCCGTGACCCTCGCGTAGACCGCGTCGGCGAAGGCGGCGGACACGGCGCAGCAGCGGTCTCGGAGGGCGGCGTAGTCGATGGGGACGGTGTCGGCGAACATGGCCGCCGTGATGCCCGGGGACCAGAAGGATCGGAGGGTCCGCGCGCCGTAGAGCTGGTAGTGGAATATGTGGTCGTACTTGATTCCGTCCCACTCGTAGGGTTTGCGGATCCCGGCGCGGTCCTTCCCGAGCTTCTCCGCCGAGATCGACGCGAAGGCGTCGGGCAGGGACTCGAAGGCGGCTATCACCGCGGGCTCGGCGTAGTCGGTCTGGGACTTCGCGCCCTGGACGACGAGGGTGGGGGAGGCGCCGACGGCGACAGCCTCGTCGTAGAGGGCCGAGGATATCTCCATGAGCTCCCTGGAGGGGTTCGTGACGATGAGGAGGGTCTCGCCCTTTTTGAGGCCGAGGGACTCGCGGACCGCTATCTTGGCCGCGGCGCGGATCGGGCTCGCGGCCTCGAGTCCCTGAGAGATGGACATTCCTTCCATGCATCCATCAAAGGCCGCCAAGGCGGGCATGTCAAGGACGCGGAAGCCTGCCGCCCCAGCGCAGCCTGAGGGCTATCCGGGCCTCCACCCCCGCGGCGAAGGCCGCTGCCCCGAGGAGGGCGCTTTCGGACTCCACCCGGTAGCTCGCGTAGACGAGCTCGGCGTCCAGGCCGAGCTCCGGGCCCTCGCCCCGGGGCAGGAACTCCGCCAAGGTCGCTCCCAGGCCGAAGCGGTTGGGCCAGTCCCTCGGCGTCGCCCGGACCGTCCCCTCCTGGCCTCCGGAGTCGACGAGCTGGGAGGCTCCCGGGAGGATGAGTCCGCCGACTATGGCCCTGACGCCGCTTCCTAGGCCGAGGAGGAGGTCGACGCGCGCGTCCCAAGTCCTCAGGGCCGAGTCGTAGGCTCCCGCCGCCCTGGCCCCGAGCTCGAAGGGACTCCACCGGATGCCCCCGACCGCCTCGGCCTCGGCGCCTCGGACTGGGCGATCCAGGCCGAGGAGGGGCCCGACCGCCAGCTCCGCGAAGGGCCTCATCCCGCGCCCGGAGCGCCGGGCGCGAGGCTCTTCGCCGGGCGGGCGGGCGGATTGCGCCGAGGCCTCGGGCGCGAAGGTCGGCAGGGCGGCCAGGGCTGCCGCCAGAAAGACTATGATCTTGCGATTGCCGGGCATGGGGCCTCCGCCGACGTTCACGCCCGGGAGGCCGTCCGACGATTGAGGCCGGCTAGCCCTGGGCCCGGCGGAACAGGGGGACCCGGGCCGAAACCCCGGCGTCCAGCCCCGAAGCCTCGCCGCGCTCCAGGTACTTGCACCCTATCCCCGCCACCATAGCGCCGTTGTCCCCGCAGAGCCTGAGGGGAGGGAAGCGGACATCGATGTCTCCCCGTTCGGCGAGGGAGGCGCGGAGGTAGGAGTTGGCCGCGACTCCGCCGCCCGCCACGACCTTCTTGATGCCCGTGTCCTCCACGACCCGGTAGAGCCGCGAAAGGAGAAGATCTACGGCCGCCTTCTGGAAGGAAGCCGCGATGTTCTCCGCCGTCGCCTCGGCCCCCGGCCTCTTGAACATCTCGAGCTGGCGCACCGCCGCCGTCTTGAGCCCCGAGTAGGAGAGGTCGTAGCGGTGCTCGCCCTTGTCCAGCTTGGGGACCGGGAAGGCGAAGGCCCGGTCGTCCCCGGCCTGCGCGAGCTTGTCGATGGCCGCTCCGCCGGGGTAGCCGAAGCCGTAGTGCTTCGCGACCTTGTCGAAAGCCTCGCCCACGGCGTCGTCTATGGTCGTTCCGATCACCTCGAGGCGGTCGAAGTCGTCGGCCCGGCAGATGATCGAGTGGCCGCCGGACACGAGGAGGCCGATGAAGGGATAGTCGAAGGGCATCTCGCCGCAGGCTCCCTTAGCCGCCGGGGCGCCGGCGGCGGCCAGGGCCGGGGAAGGCCTGAGCCTCGAGGCGTAAAGGTGGGCGAGGATGTGGTTCACCCCGACGAAGGGCTTGTCTACGGCCCACGCGAAGCCCTTGGCGAAGCAGAGGCCCACGAGGAGGGAGCCGATGAGCCCCGGCCGCGAGGTAGCCGCCACGCCGTCGATGTCCGAGGGGGCGCAGCCCGCCTCCTTCAGAGCCTGGTCGACGACTCCGTAGACCCACTCGCTGTGCTTGCGGCTCGCGATCTCGGGCACCACCCCCTGGTACTTGGCGTGGAAGGGGATCTGGGTGGCCACGACGTCGGAATGTATGATCTCGCCGTCCTCCACCACCGAGGCGGCGCACTCGTCGCAGGACGACTCGACACCGAGTACTAGCATGGACCCCCGCCCAAGGCGTCGCCCGCAGGGACCCCCGCGGGACCTCCCTCCGGGACAGCCCGGGGCCAGGCGCCCCTCATTCCTCTTCCTCTGAGGCTTCCTGGACCATGAGCCGCGAGATCGTGGAGAGGGAATAGCCCTCCGATACGAGCTGGGGATAGAGGTCGGTGAGGGTCTGGGCGAGCTCCGCGGACCATACGTGGCCTATCATGACGGCCGGCCGATCCTGGTCGGAGCGCTTCTTGCCATCCTCGACGGCCCGAATCATGGATGCCCGGTCGGGCGTATTGTCGAGGAACACAGTGCGCTCCCAGTAGCTGATTCCCTCTCGCCGGACCGCCGCGGGTACGACGGTCTGCGAGGTGGTGCGGGAGTCAAGATAGTAAATTCCGTGTTTCTTGGCAACAGCCGCCACGACCTCCATTATGGCCAGGTCGGCGGTGGCCGCCGAGCCCATGTGGTTGTTGAGGCCGACGGCCCCCGGCACCGTGGCGAGGTTCGCCTCGATCGTCATCTCTATTTCCTCCCGGGACATACCCAAGCGGATCGCCCCGGGACCTGGGTCCTGGCCCCCGACGGCCTGCATAGGCTGGTGGAGGATGAGTTCCTTCCCGGCGGCCCGCACCGCCCTGGCGGCCTTCTCGCTGTTCGGAAGCCCCGGCAGGACCGCCACGGTCAGGGGAAAGGGGAGGTCGAGGAAGGCCTTGAGCTGCTTCATGCTGTAGCCTGCGTCGTCGATGACGAAGACGATCTCCCGCTTCCCGGCTGCGGGCCTCGGCGGGAGGACGGGAACTTTCGGGAGGGCCCCCTCGGGGCGGTACGCCACGGTCCGCGAGCCTCGCGGGCTCTCCCTGGAGTCGCGGGGAGAGGCGGCGGGCCCTTTCTGCTTCGGCTCCCCAGCGATCCCTCCCTGGGACCCCGGGTTGCCGGCCCCTGCCTCCGGGACCTGGTCTCTTCTTCCGAGGGCCCCGCTCCTCTTCTCGAGGCCCTCGGCGGTCGCCCCGACAGCCGCCCCGGCCGTAGCGTTGGCGCCCCCGGCGGCGCTAGCCGCGCTGTCCGCGCCGCTCTCCACTGCCCCTGGCTCGGTCTTCCTCGCCGCTCCGCTTCGGCCTTCCGAGGCTGCATCCTCCGGGCTCGTCTCGCCGTTCGAGGGCCGGGCTCCAGGCACCGGTCCGCCGTTTCCCGGGCCTCCTGCGCCACTTTCGGCGGGGTTCGCCGTGGAGGCCGCGGAAGACGGACCCTCGTCCCCTGTCACCGAGGTCGGGCCAGCGGTGCCTTTGGGGGTGCTGCGGAATAGGAGCAAGCCCAGGAGGAGGGCGAGGGCGAAGGCTACGAGCGCTAGGCTGAGGGAGGCGAAACTAGCTCGAGACGGCCTTCCTCCCGCCTTCCGGGACGAAGCTTTGCTGCCCGAGGATCTCTTGCGGTGTACGCGTCTGGTCGAAGTGTTCGGCACGATACACAGTATATCGGCCTCTCGCCTCCCGATCTCGCGGTCTTCGCGATCGGCGGAGCGGGCGAAGCTTCAGGCTCTTCACCCGAAGGCCGGGCTCCGCCGGCGATCACGAGACGTAGGAGAGGCTCTCCTCGGGCACGACCTGCTTGAGTTTCTTGAGAGCCCGCTTCTCGATCTGCCTCACGGTCTCGGGGGAGATGCCCATCTTGACCCCGATGCTCTTCAGGGTATGGCGTTGACCCCCCAGGAACTCGTAGCGGTACATGAGGATGCTCTTCTCCTTCTCTAGGAGGGAGTTGAGCATCTCGAAGGTCTCGGCCCTGGAGCAGCTCTTGATGAGCTCGCTCTCGGGGCTGTAGCTGTAGTCCTCGTACACGTCGATTATGGAGCCCGAGTCCTCGCTCGACTCGGCCTCGAGGGGCACGAGGGAGGCGGCCATGCCCACGACGTCCGCGATGGAGCTCTCGGGAACCCTGAGCTCGGCGGCTATCTCCGCCGAGGAGGGTTCTCTCTGGAGAGTCTGGGTGAGGATGCTGTAGGTGCGCTGGATCCGCTTGAGGAGCTCCTCTTTTCGGTGGGGCAGGCGGATGGCCCTGCGGCTGTTGACCAGGGCCCGGGTGATAGCCTGCCTGATCCACCATGACGCGTACGTGGAAAAGCGCACCATGCGCTCGCCGTCGTATTTCTCCGCAGCCTTGATGAGCCCAACGTTGCCCTCTTGGATGAGATCGAGGAGGGGCATGTCGGGAGTGACGTAAGCTCTGGCGATCTTCACGACGAGCCGCAGGTTCGCCTCTATGAGCCGCCGCCGAGCACCCTCGTCCCCCGAGAGAATCTGGAGGGAAAGGCGCCGTTCTTCTTCGGCGGTAAGCAGTGGAATTCGTTTGATCGCGCTATAATATGAGCGAAGCGCATCCTCGGGCTTAGACGATTCAGTTATTGTTTCCATTTTGTCTCCGCCTGTTTACCTGCACGTTCCGTGCCAATCAACAGGAAGGGAGACGGCGTTTATATATCGTTATTACAGATACAGATGCTATCGCTTTGTCGGAATCTTTCCCTTCCGACGCTGCGAATCGTCTACAAAACTACACAAATCGTCCCCAAATATGTATGTATTTCAATACAGTTTTTGTTATGGAATGAGAGAAGACCGGATTTCCGCTTGTGCAGTCTGTTGAGATTGGGTGTTAGCCGAGGGATAATCTCGAATGAAGGTAAAAATCGCAAGAAGGGCCACGAGCAAGACAACGAGCTTTCTCATAAAGTCTCCGATGTAGGCATAAGATATTCCCGAGCCCCCAGCTTATGCAAGCGTGCTGGAGATTTTAGTGATTTTTATTTCAGGAACTTAAGCGGATTGAGAAGGGAACTCCGCCTAAACACGCTGAAATGCAGGTGCGGGCCCGTGCTGTATCCCGTGTTGCCGGATAAGCCTATCACCCCGCCCTGGGAGATGGTCGCTCCCTCCGCCACGAGGATCTGGCTGAGATGCCCGTAGAGGGTTTGATAGCTGTCGGCGTGGCTCATGATTATGTAGTTGCCGTAGGTCGCGTTGTAGCCGACGTCGGCGACCCTGCCGCTCATGGCGGCTTTCACCCGGGTACCCTGGTCTACGACGATGTCGATTCCGGTGTGGAAGCGCTTCACGCCGGTGAAGGGGTCGGGGCGGTAGCCGAAGGGCGAGGAGATGGGACCTCGGGCCGGCCAGATGAAGAGCTGGCCCAAGGCTTGGGAGACCACCGCTTGGGGCAGCCTGGCGCCGGGGATGAAGAGGCTTTGGCCGATGACGAGATTGGAGCTCGCGAGGTCGTTGGCGTCTACGATGGCGGTGGTATCCACCTTGTAGCGCCTGGCCACCGATCCGAGGCTGTCTCCGCCGCGGATCTTGTAGACGACGCCGTTGATGTTCGGTATGCGCAGTTCGGTGCCTGGGCGGATCGACCTCGAGCTGGAGACGCCGTTGGCGGAGATGATCGTGTCTACGTTGACCCCGAAGCGCTTGGCTATCGAAGCGAGGCTGTCCTTGGCGCGTACGGTGTACGAACTCATCGCGAGGGTCACCGGCGCGGGGGGAAGGGATGATGCGCTGGGGAGGGAGTCCTCTTCTCCGTCGGCGAGCTCTGGGGAGACATAGTCGAGGAGTGCGTCGGGGTTCGGGTCGGCCTCCGGGAGGAGGGCTCCCTCGGGCATGGGGAACGAAGGGCCCCGCAGCAGGGCTACTGCGCCGAAGCCCGCGGCGCCGAGGATCGCTAGGGCTAGGGCGATTTCCGCGGCCAAGCGCGGCTTGGGGAGCCTGGCCACCCGCCGCCTCATGGAGCGGTACCAGTCTGCCGGGAACTCGCCGCCGGGCGGAAGGAGCGGCTTGGCGTCCCGCAAGGGCCCCCGGCCGGTGGAGCGGCGAAGGAGACCGCCCAGGAAGGACACGAAGCGGAGGGGGAGAGCCAGGAGCGAGGCTATCCATCCCGACGGGAAGGGACCGCGCCTATGGCGGCTGGCCCATCGACGGCGATGCGCCCATGAGCCAACGTCCCGGGGCGGCACCTCGCCCGCGTCGTTCAGGAAGAGGGCGGGGTAGGCGGGACGGCCGTACGATCCTCGGGCCTTCGCTCCGGAGGGGCTCCTTCTTTTTCCTACTTTCTGGCTCGCGATGATGCTGTCCATGGCTTCGTATCTGTCTTATCGACAATTCGAGGGGCCGACATTATAGTTCTTCCCTACCCGATGCGATCCCGAAGAGTCCGTCCGGGCTGGGCGATCCTCGCCGCCGCCGCCCTGTGCCTCGCCGCCAAGGCTTTCATCGTCGACGCCGCCGTCGTGGACGGCCGCTCGATGCGTCCCACCCTGGAGCCCGGCTCCCTCGTGCTGATCCTCCGTTGCGCCTACGGCCTCCCCGAGCCCTGGGGCCCGGGCTACATCCTGCGCTGGAGAGAGCCCCGCCGCGGGGATGTGGTGGCCGCATCGAGTCCCCGGGACGGCCTGCCGGTGGTCAAGCGGGTAGGGGCGGTGGGCCCCGCCACCCTCACGGTCGTCGCGGGCCACCTCCTGGGGATCGGCCTCGACGCCTCCCTATCCCCCGACCAGGCCACCCGCATCGGCGATGTCCTCGAGCTGCCGGCCGGCTCCCTCCTCCTCCTGGGGGACAATCCGCCTGAGTCGGTGGACTCCAGGGACTACGGGGCCGTGTCGGTCGCGTCGGTGTCCGGGCGCGTGCTCTTCGCCGGGAAGGGGAGCGGATCGTGAACAAGCGGGATTTTCGGAACCGGACCCTCCTCGGCGTCCTCGGCCTCTTCGCCCTCTTCGTGCTCTTCCGCTACGGCTACCTCGCCGCCACTCCCGCCAAGGCTTCGGCCGCGGCCCCGGCGGACGTGGAGCGCGGCGAGATCGCCGACCGCGGTGGGAGGGTCCTGGCCATGGACTCCCCGCTGTACAACATCGCCGTTTGGCGGCCCGAGACTAAGCGCCAGGCTTTTCCCGCCGAGGTCGCGAGGCTGTCTTCCATAACGGGGGTCGGCGAGGCCGAGATCATGGACAAGTGGTCCTCGGGGAGCTCCGACTTCTTCTACCTCTCCCGCCGAGTCCTGCCTCAGGTCGCCAAGGCCGTCCAGGACGTCAAGGCGGCGGGAGGCTTCGCCGGCGTGGTCGTGGAGAAGGTGGCGGGGCGCCTCTACCCTGAGAAGCGCCTCGCCTCCCACCTCGTGGGCTTCGTCGGCGACGGGAACTCGGGGCTCGCCGGCATCGAGAAGCGCTGCGAGGACGAGCTCACGAAGACCCTTCCGGGCAAAGCCGCGGGCAGGACCGTCGTCCTGACCGTGGACGCGGACATCCAGTACTCCCTCGAGAAGATCGCCCGGAAGACCATGAGCGACACCGGGGCCGAGGCGGTCATGATGCTCGCCCTGGACCCCAGGACCGGCGAGGTTCTGGCCTACGTCGCGATGCCTGACTTCGACCCGAACGACTACGCCGCGTCCGACGAGGAAGCCTGGTACGACTGGCCGAGCGTCTACCACTACGAGCCCGGCTCGGTGTTCAAGGTCTTCACCATGGCCTCGGTGGTGGACCTGGGCGCCGCCGACGCGAACACGACCTTCGTCTGCGATGGCGCCTTCCACAAGGTCGCGCCCTCGGGGGAGAAAATCACGATCAAGTGCCTCGGGGTCCACGGCAACGTGAACATCCAGAAGATCCTGGAGTACTCCTGCAACGCCGGGGCCGCCGCAGCAGCGGACCGCGCGGACTCCCTGGACTTCTACGGCAAGCTCCGCTCCTTCGGCTTCGGCTCCCGCACGGGCCTCGTGGTCCCCGCCGAGACTCCCGGCCTCCTGAGGCCGCCGGAGACCTGGTCCCTCCGCTCCAAGCCGACCATCGGCATGGGCCAGGAGGTCTTCGTCTCGGCGGTCCAGATGGCCTCGGCCGCCACGGCCATCGCGAACGGCGGGGTGCTCATGAAGCCCCAGGTGGTGAAGCGGGTCCTCGAGAGCGACGGCACCACGGCCTACGAGAACGAGCCCCAGCAGGTCGGCCGGGTCGTGTCTCCCGCCACCGCCAAGATGATCCTCGGCGCCATGGAGACCGTCTCCGGGGCCGGGGGAACCGGGGCCAGGGCCAAGGTCGCCGACGTCCGCATGGCGGTGAAGACGGGGACCGCCCAGATGATCGACCCCAAGACCCAGCGCTACTCCGAGACGGACTTCATCGCCTCCACCCTCGCGATCTTCCCCGCGGAGGCTCCGCGGATGATAGTCTACATCGCCATCGTGAAGCCGACCGGGTCCTCGTACTACGGCGGCCGCATCGCGGCGCCGGTGGTGAAGGAGGCCGCCGAGGCCATCCTCGAGGTGACCGGGCTGCCCCGGGGCGCCACGCCCACCGTCGTGCATCCCGGCGAGGTGCGCCTGCCCAAGACCCAGGGCATCTCGATAGGCGACACCATGCCCGATCTCACTGGGGTGCCGAAGCGTCTCCTCATGCCCCTCCTCGCCCGGAAGGACATATCGGTCTCCATCTCGGGGGACGGCTACGTAGCCCACCAGAGCCCGGCCCCGGGGAGCCCGGTGCCCCAGGGCGCCAGGATCGAGCTGGAGCTCAGGTGATTTTCCCCGACTTCCTCGCACCCAACCTCGCGGCCCTGGGCTCCCGGTTTCCGGAGCTGGCCGACCTCCTGGCCCGCGCCGAGGAAGGCGGGCTCCAGATCTCGGCCGCGGCCTCCGGCGAAGCGAGCGCCAGATCGGCCGCCGGGGGCTGGCTCCATTCGAGCCGGGACCCGAGGGGCGAGGCCCATCGCCTCGCGACTTCCTGCCTCTCGGAAGGGGCCGATCTCGTCCTCGCCCTCGGCTTCGGCCTGGGCTACGGCGTCGAAGCGTGTCTCCAGGCGGGGGCCCAGGCGGTCATCGTATGCGAGGCCGGGCCCGAGGTCCTCAGGTCGGCATTTCGGGCCAGGGACCTCCAGTCTCTCGTCGCCGACGAACGCGTCGGCTTCGTTGTTGGCGGCGAACCCGAAGGGATCATCTCCGCCCTCGAACTCTCGAGCCCTTCCTGCGCCGCCCTCCTGGAGAACCGGGCCGCGGTCGCCTCGGCCCCCGAGTGGTTCTCCCGGGCCCGCGCCTCCTTCGACCGGTGGAGGGCCAAGGAAGCGGTGAACGAGAGCACCCTGCGCCGCTTCGGGCGGCTCTGGGTGAGGAACCTGGCTCGGAACATCGGGGCGATAGCCGGCGCCTCGGGGGTCGAGCGCCTGGAGGGCCTGTTCTCCGCCGCCGCGCCCCTTCCGGCCATAGTCCTCGCGGCGGGGCCCAGCCTCGACCTCGTCCTCCCGCGCCTGTCCGAGATATCCCGCCGCGCCCTCGTGGTCTGCGTGGATACGGCCCTCCGCAGCGCCCTCCGCTACGGGCTCGAGCCCGACTTCCTCGTGGTGGTGGATCCCCAATACTGGAACTGGCGCCACATCGCGGGGCTCGCCTCGCCTTCCTCGTTCCTGGTCTCCGAGAGCTCGGCTTGGCCACCGATCTTCCGGACCGAACGCCGAGGAACCTTCCTCGGCGGATCCCTCTTCCCCCTGGGGAAGCGCGTCGAGGAGAGCGCCGGAGTCCGGGGGCGCCTGGGCGCGGGAGGCTCGGTGGCCACCAGCGCCTGGGACCTCTGCCGGCTCATGGGCTGCTCGTCCATCTGGATGGCCGGCCTCGACCTCGCCTACCCCGAAGGCCGGACCCACGCCCGGGCGAGCCTCTTCGAGCAGCGGGCCCTCTCCTCCGGGAGCCGCCTCGCACCGGCGTCTCTCGCCCAGGCGGCGGCCCTCGTCGGCGGGGGGGGCCTCGAGGCCACCTCGACGGAGGGCGGCAAGGTGCGCACCGACCAGCGCATGCGGCTGTACGCCTGGTGGTTCGAGAGCCGCCTGGCCCGCCCTTCTTCCCCGCCGACGGTATCCCTGAGCCGAGGCGGCCTGGCCATCCCCGGAATGGCTTCCGGAGACATCGAGGAGCTCCTCGCCCTGCCGGACCGCCGAGACGAGATCGAAAACCGCCTCGCCGCCGCCGCCGCCCTGCGACCTCCCGAGGGCTCCAGGGGGAGGACCTACCGGGGCCTGGACTCCCTGAGGAGGCAACTGGAGCGCATCGCCCTGGCTGCCGAGAAGGCCCAGTCCGCCGCCCGGGTAGGCGTGGAAGCCCTCGCCTCGGGAAAGGACTGCTCCGACGCCCTGGAGCTCCTCGCATCCTGCGACGACGAGATCCTCTCCCTGGAGGGTCGGGACGTGGCCGGCTTCCTCCTCCCCTCGGCCCGGGAGCTCGCTGTAGGGAAAGCCGGGTCCCTGGGCGAGAGCTTCGCCCAGTCCGAAGCCTTGTACGGAAGCCTAGCCGAGTCGGCGCGCTACCATCTCGAGATTTTGGAGCTCGACGACGCGAATTCTTAAGTTTTCCGAGAGGCGTGCCGAGAATTAAACTGCGGGGGGAAACCTCCGCCTAACGGTATGCTAATTGACGTCCAGGCATACCGTTTTTTTATTGTCTAAATCGTTACTATACTGAGCCCAGGATTTAAGACAGGAGGGGATCGGATTATCAGTGGGTCCCTGCTTCTTGCTGAATGAAAGGAGGGAGGCATAGGATTCAGTCATGCGTACGCACTACGACAAAGTGGACTTGCCCCGCTCAAATGGAGAGGTAGTTAAGCCACTCTCTTTGATACGTTCGCGGGCGGCTTAACGCCATTCCGCGAGTGAACCTGATACGATTGTAGTACGCCTCGATCTATTCGAATACTGCCGTTCTGACCTTTCGACGAGATGTCCCACCAGAGAGTTCCTCTAGTTCTCGCTTCTCGGAATGGAACAGAAGGCGGCCCTTCGGTTTTCGACGCATGATGGCCATGGCAAAAGCGTCGATGACGATGGCCGCAGTCATGTCCGTTCGCATCGACCAGCCGACAACCATCCGGTCGAACAGATCGACGACCACGCAGAGATAGAGCCAGCCTTCCCGTGTCGGCAGGTAGGTGATATCCGAAACCCCTACCGTATTGGGCTCCGCGACGGTGAACTTCCGGTCAAGGATGTTTTCAGCCACAGGTTCATGGTGCCGGGGATACGTGGTCACCTGGGATCGCCTGCGGGGCAGGCAGGACAGGCCACTCAGCCTCATAAGGCGCGCGACGCGTTTGCGGCCAACCTTGATGCCCCTGGAAGCGAGCTCGTGATGCACTCTCGGGCTGCCATACCGCCGATGTTGGCGCTTCTGGATCTCGCGGATCTTCTCCACGGCGGCGCGGTCGGCCAATGCCCTATTCGATGGCTTTCTTCGTCTCCACGAATAATAGCCCGGGGGGCTGACTCCGAGAGCCCTCGCCATCTTCACGACCGCCCAGAGCTCCCGATGGGCCTCCCTAGACCGGAAACTCATCTCCGGCTCTCCTTCCCCGAGGAGACGGCGACCGCTTTTTTAGTATTTCATTGGCCTCTCGAAGATCCGCGACCTCGCGCCGGAGCTTTGCCATCTCCTCGTCGCGTGGTATTCCCTGGCCTGTGAAGGCCTTCGCGCCGTTCCCTTCTCGGGCTTCCTCACGCCGCCATCGGTTGAGAAGCCCAGAGGGAATCCCCAAATCCCGCGCCACCGCTCCTGCGCTTTTGCCCGAGGTCCTGAGGAGCTCCAGGGCATTGCGCTTCAGTTCCTCCGGGTACGTCCTTCGCTTTTCTCCCATGTCCTCTCCCCCCTCTGGCCTGGGAGAGGCTTAACCGATTGTCCACTAAAACGGGGAAAGTCCAGTCGAGAGACTCTGGCGTTCGCTGAAGTGCGAGGGCATCTATCTTCGCGATTACCGAACGATGACGGAGTTGCGGCAAGGATCGACGCGGTACTTCGAGTTCTACAACGGCGGGCGATTCCATGAATCGCTCGGATATGAGACACCCAATTACATGTGCATCGACGCTTCTCGGTTGACATCAATAAACTGGCTGCATAGAAGTTAGGCGATTCAACTGATAATTCTTGCACTTTTTGTCTTGACTGTCGGGCTCAGCATAGTATTGAATTTCAGAGTAAGAGTAAAGGATAGAAAAGAAAGCCGTCTTAAGGCGTTCACCCGCTCGTATCGTGGCGAGCGGGTGATAGTCCGGTTGCACCAGTGGGCTATTTCAGCGACTGGAAGCGTTCCCTGTTCTTCATTAGCCTCGAGAGGAATTCAGCATTGTCTGTGTCGCTGGCCATCTCATACATTTGGTGGACGAGGTGAAAGCCTTGGTCTTCAACCAGCGCCTGTTTCCAAGGCCGCGAGACTATCGAGTGAGTGAGCCTCCTGGTCATGCGAGATCTTTCCATCATCATCCTAGCCAACTCCCAGGCCCGCTCCACGAGCCGCTCACGCAGCACGACCTCGCTGACAATCCCCAGCTCCAAGGCCTTTCGGCCGTCGATTTTCAGCCCTGTATAGGCATAATAGGCGGCCCTCTTGACGCCGAGGATCCTCTGAAGCGTCAGCAGCATCCCATCGCCCGGGGGTGTTCCTCCCAGAAAGTGAGGGTCGAAGAAATCAGTATCCTCAGTGCAGAGCGTGATGTCGCACAAGGTGCCGATTTCACAATGCGTGCCCGGGCCGTTGATGGCGGCGATAGTCGGGATGTCCAGGGAGAATATCAGGTTTTCCAGAAGTCTGAAGGATTCCTGGTACATTTTGAGTCTATCATCCGTGGTCCACTCCCCGAAAGGCGTCTTCCATACTTCAGGGTTGGCATCGAGCCACCGGTCACCCGTACCTGTAAGTATTAAAATCTCGTTCTCTGGATCGCGGCCTATGTCGATCCAAGCCTGCGACCACATGCTGTGAGCCTTCCAGCTGAACTTGAGCGGGCCTTCACCAGTATGCAGTCGAACTTCGAGGATCCCGTCGCGACGAGTCATCGCCATGATTTCCTCATACTTTCGAGAATACGAATCGAATTGCGATGGTTCGATTCTTTCGAACCATGCGGAAAGTCTCTCAGGCATTTCTGCCACCTCCTGTGGAAAGATTCTTGGGCATAATGTAGGGATGACAGGGAGAGGAGGACAATATTTAACATTGACCTAATGTAGCAAAAGCTACATTATGCTTAATATGTCAACGAGCGGTCAGCCGATGGACCCCAGAGTGCAGAGGACACGGGAGCTTATTCGCGAGGCTCTCATAGAACTCATCGAGGAGAAAGGATTCAGCAGGATAACTGTTGGCGACATCGCGGATCGGGCGACGGTCAATCGTGTTACTTTTTATAAGCATTACAAGAATAAATACGATCTGGTCGAACGCATATTCGAAGGAGCCTTCGAGAAGCTTGCCAGGGGAATGAGCGCCTCTGATGGGGAGTTTTCAAGCCTAGCTAAATTAATTCCTCTCCCCGGAGATACTCCCCAATCTATGGTGGATCTATTCAATTACTTCGCTGCAAATGCCCGGCTCTTCCGGGCGATGCTCAGCAGCGACGGGAGCACATGGTTCGAATCCAAACTTAGGGATACCATTCAGGAGGTCATGCGTAAAAGATGGCGCGGCCCAGGCCGGAGTTCCAAGAGGGAAAATGCTGCTTCTAGGAAAGACTGCATGCCGCCAGCGATCATCATCGGACTAAGCGCCAACTTCCTCATGGGGAGCATCATTTGGTGGCTAGAGAACGATATCGAGCGATCAGCTGAGGATATGGCGATCTGGGTACGCCGTTACATGCTTGTTGGCCTTGTAGGTACGATTGGCTCGGCAATCCCATGAGATGCTCGAAAGGTTGCGGAACTCGCGGTTCAGATAGTCGCTGCATCCCTCTTTACACCAGGCGAGCCAATCCCCGCCCGAGTCTGAATAAGAGAAAGTCAATCTTTCCGTGGCCTGCCAGGCTTGGTTGACCATGCACTTTTCTTGAGCTCGCGCCCCGGCCGAAACGATGCTACCCCATGATCCTCAACGGGTACGATCACCCCGGTTTTGGGATTCCGCGCACGCAGCCGCCCTTTGCGCTTCTTTACCTCGAACGTGCCAAAGCCCCGGAGTCCTACCGTCTTTGCGGCTAGCATCGCGCCTTTGATCTCATCGAAGAAGGCGTCAATGAGGCCATGGACTTCTTTGCGATTCAGATTCCCGTTAGTGTGAATCTCCTCGGTAAGATCAGCCTTCGTGGTCTTCCCCGTCATGATTTCCCTTCTTAGGCTTGGGCGAAGCCGCTCGTCCACTTTCCATATAGGTCAAATGCTTAAGCGCTGATGATTCTCTGGCATTCCCTTGCCATTCCGCAAAGAGAATTCCCGGATATATTCGCATAACGTGCTACTGTGTAGCCAGTTATGTAGCCAAAACACTTTGGAAATGATGGGAGACGATGGATAATGATGGCATGGTACTCGCTTTCCAGGCATACCGTTTTTTATGCCCTGGCGGCATCGCGCCGCCTCGCCGATCGGCCTGCAGCCGCCTCGGCCGCGATCACCGCGAGGAGGAGGAAGACCGAGAAGAGGGCGGTGAAACCTCCCGGAGCCACGTCGAGGTAGTAGGACAAGAACAACCCGGCCAGTATATCGACGGCGCTGAAGAGGACCGACCACAGGAGCGTGGCCTTGAAGCCGCGCTTCATCTGGATCGCCGTCGCCACGGGGAGGGCTATCATGGACCCCAGGACCAGCACCCCGACGATCCGGATCGAGACCGCTATGGCCGCCGCCACCAGGATCGAGAACGCGTAGTTGATGGCCTTGACCTTGACCCCGGCGAGGCGGGCCGCGTCCTCGTCGTAGGCGATGTAGACGAGCCGGTCGTAGAGGAGCACCAGCGCGAGGACCGCCGCGACGCTCAGGGCGAGGACTATCCACACGTCCTGGCGCGTCACCGTGAGGACCGAGCCGAAGAGGAAGGAGTTGGCGTTGGCCCGGAGCTTGCCCGAGCTGATGATCGTGATGGCCGTGCCGACGCTCAGGGCGAGGACGATGTTGAGGATGAGCTCGGTGTACTCGCGGAAGAATCCCCGGAGGAACTCGATGAGGGCGCCGCAGAAGGCGGTGAAGACGAAAGCCCCGAGGATCGGGTTCTGGTCCGCGAGGAGCCCCGCCGCCACTCCCGCGAGGGACGCGTGGGCGAGGGTGTCGCCGATCATGGCGTACCGCCGCAGCACGAGGAAGATCCCGATGCAGGGGCAGAGCACCGAGAGGAGCAAGGACACCGCCAGGGCGTTCTGGAAGAAGGCGTAGCCCAGGATCAAGGCCGGCCTCCTTCGGCGGAGCCGAGGTACTCGGTGGCATAGGTCTCGGGATCGCATGCGTGTCCCCGGCCTCCCGCCATGTGGTAGATAGCCGTGGAGTTCCGGAGGGCCGCCTCCAGGTTGTGCTCCACCGACAGGATCGTCATCCGACGCTTCACGTTCAGCTCCTTTATGCAGGCGTATATCTCCCTGCGGCTCCCGGCGTCGACCCCGGAGGATGGCTCGTCCAGGACGAGGAGGCCCGGCTCGCCGATGAGGGAGCGGGCTATGAAGACCTTCTGCCTCTGGCCGCCTGAGAGTTCCCCGACGAGCCTGTCGGCCTTGTCCGTCATGCCCACCGACGCCAGAACCTCGTCGGTCTCCTCCCTCCTCCCGATCTTGAGG
>Ga0268360_1001595_pt1 | contig 22110 bp, 36 predicted proteins | sample BioMet11_FD_192465 | JGI IMG/M metagenome (GOLD analysis project Ga0268360, IMG submission 192465) | Sewage microbial communities from Oakland, California, United States - Biofuel 11 (Illumina Assembly) | ecosystem: Engineered > Wastewater > Sewage > Unclassified | place: USA: California... | reverse complement strand
TTTTACGCCGCAAAGAACGAGTCGGCAAAAAGAATGCAGGCTGCAGACACTTTTGGCCTGCAGCCTGCATATGCATTAGTGGTGCGCCGTGTGGGGGTCGAACCCACGACCTTGGGATTAAAAGTCTGACGTGCCCTAGAAACACGGAATGACACACGAGACACCACAGACAAAAACACGCTGCTAGATATACCTTCTTGCGTCAGTACGGAACTGTGGTGTACAGTGACGCCACGATACTTTTGTGTGTTGGACACAAAGACTCTTTGTGTGTGTCTGGAGGCGTGGCATGAGGTATTCGAGCGCGTTCATCCGTGAGAACGGCGGCAGGTGGTACGGGGTCCTGAGCTACAAGGACGGCAGCAGGTGGCGCACGACCTCCCACCGACTCGACGCGAAGGGGAAGGCGGACGCACGGCGCGAACTCGCGTCGTGGCGCGCGGAGATGGAAGCCGAGGCCGAGAGGGCCGCACAGGAGGACGAGAGGGCCACCAGCACGATTCCGGACTACCTCACGACGTTCATAGACACCCTGGAGACGGGCGGAGTGGTCGAAGGCTCGACGGTGGCGGACTACAGGGCCACGGCGCGCAGGATAGCGGAGGCGTTCGACGGCATGGCCGTACGCGACCTCACGCCAGAGGCCGTTCGTGCGTGGGAGGCCGACATGCTCGGGCGCGGCCTCTCCCCCACCACGGTGGGAAAGTCGCACAGGCTGCTGAAGCAGGCCATGAAGGACGCAGTGGGACTCGGGATCATAGGGAGGAACCCGCTGGACGCGGTGAAGCCGCCCAAGCGCAAGACGCCGAGACCCAACGCCCTGGACCTCGCGGGACGAACGAAGGTGCTCGACGGCCTCGACTCCCTCGGGGACACGCCCACCACCATGGCGGCACGGATAGCCCTCTACACGGGAATGCGGGAGGGCGAGATATGCGCCCTCCGTTGGTCGGACGTGGACCTGGCCGGCGGGACCCTGACGGTAGGTCGCTCAATCGGCATGCGCAAGGGCGGTACCTACGTCAAGGAGACGAAGACGGGGCGCGTACGCGACGTTCCGATACCAGGTGACCTAGCGCACGCCCTCGCGCGGTGGCGTTCCGCAAGGACCGCAGAGGCGTTGGCGGCAGGGGTCGCGTTCCCCGGCAGGCTCTACGTGACGGGACGGGTTGACGGCACGTACCAGGGCAAGGATTCCCTATCACACGAGTGGCACACCCTCGCGCAAGGCTTCTCCGTGGTCGGCACGGAGGGGCGGACACCGACGTTCCACGACCTGCGGCACACGTTCGCGACGTTGGCCATAGCGGGCGGGGACGGCGTTGGCGGCGTGGACGTGCGGACCGTCTCTAGCATTCTCGGACACGCCACGCCCTCCATGACGCTGAACGTGTACGCGGCGGCGGACCCGGACGCCAAGGCGCGGGCGGGCAAGGCGATAAACGACGCCATGAGGCGGAGGCCCGCGAAGGTCGCGAGGCTCGACAGAACGGGTACTACGGGCGAATAGCCCGAGACCATAGCAGGGGCCACCCCAGACAGCTTAGCGGCGGAGGGGTGGCCCACAGGAGGCCCCGAGGGGCCACAAGAGAAAGGTACCACGATGGAAGACGCAACAGGGAGCGGGACGGCGGAATACATGACCATGGGGGCGTGCGGCGTGGCACCGGGCGAGTTCCCGGCCATGACGCGCGAGGAGGTCGCGCGCCGGTGCGTTGCCTCGGGATTCAGGCGTGGCGCGATCTACGTGTGTGACGGCGAGACGTTCGATGAGGCAACCCCTGAACAGGCGGCGCGTGTGTGGGCCGAGAAGGTCGGCGCGCGTCCCGGGGAACTCTATCAGGTTCGAAGCGAAGGCATGGACGCGTCTCTGTCCCCCATACCTTCCACGGTGCTGGAGGGCATGGAATCCAAGGCGGAGGCATGCAAGCGCGCGGCCACGGACGTACAGCGCGCGGCGGTGGGTCTCATGTGGGCGGTGAGAAGGTTCGCCCGGGAGTGCTCCGGAGGAAGCCCAGAAGCGGTTCTCGCCCTGGAGTCCATATGTAAGGCCATAGATCAGAGGTCCGGGGACTCCGGGGCGCGCGCCTCGGAAGTCATTGAACGCCTCGCCTCGTTCTCTAACGCACGCTGACGTTATCACGTTCGTAGCAAGACAGGACGCAGGGCGGCGTGCCTCATGTGGGCGGTGACGCGCCCAGCCTAGGCATGCGGGACACATAACGCGCAACGGTTCGGGCGCGCCTCGCTTGATGGGGCGCGCCCGAACCCCCACCAAATGAGCACAATGGAAAACGACCAAATTTATAGCGCCCACATGAAACTACACGCGTCACCCGAGACTACAGAGAATTAGGAGTGTATAAAAGACACGATTCTTAAGTACATAAGAATATGTACAGAAATTTTGGTGTTTACAGACATGAACGCACTGAATAACCTTTGTCTGTCACGAGGTAACACGAACGACAGCAGAGGTAGGGCCATGGATACAACGATCGAGAGGGACGCACGGGCGCGCGAACTCATTACCACGAAGGACGCGGCCAAGGTGCTGAACGTGTCGGCGCGGACGGTCAACCGCATGTGCATAGCGGGGGCGATAAAGGCCGTCAAGGTCGGGCGTCAGTGGCGCGTGAACAGCGAGGCCCTTCGCACGTTCGCCACCCTCTCCTAGGCGCGCCCATGAAGGCAGGCACGGGCACGAAGGGGAGAAGGAGGGGCACACGCGAGCGCGACGGTGCGCGCGTGTACGCACTCGGCGGATATGGCCAACTCGACGCGCGCATGTGTCGAATCATCGGCCACGTGGCGGACCCGGCCACGTGGAGACGGTCGGACACGATGTACACGGACATGAGATGCACGCTCGCGCTGTGCTCGATGCTCATGCCCCCTGCCTACTGGAAAAGGTATCCGTGGGCGTGTGGGGTGCCGGCCTCCATGGCGTCAGTGAACCAGATAGCCGAGGCGGCGGGCGTGACGCGCGGAGAGGTGCGCGGGTACATCCGGCGCGCCCTCCATGACGGGTACCTCGTGAGGCTCGCGGAGGGCATGAGGCCCAGTGCCTCCCACCCGCAGGGCATGGCGGCGATATACACGTTCGCCGAGTATGAGGGTTGTGTTGGAAACCCGCCCAACCAGACACAACCTAGTTGTGTTGGAAACCCCGCCGAACCAACCCATAGTTGTGTTGGAAAACGGGGGGTAAACCCACTGGTTGTGTTAGAAAACGGGGGTTTCTGACATGGGTTGTGTTGGAAACCCCGCCAAAGTACTCACCCTACAGAACTGCAGAGAAGCAGACTCTGCAGAGTGGTGTGCGTACGACTGCACGCGCGCTATTGCGGCGCGTGAGTGTGCGCACACTCCGCACGAGAGAGAGGAGGGAACCGGAGATGGGATATAAACCGGGATCCACGCTGGACGCTAGGACGCAGAGTCTGGTTGACGCGGAGATCGCGCGCGAGGTCGCACGCAAGTACGGGAGCATGGACGCGTTCGCCTCCATCAGCGACGAGGCCAAGGAGAAGGTGCGCAATAAGGCAAGGAACGTTGTGATACGAAGCTCGCTTTCTTGTGGGATCCCGACTGACCTAGCCGGACTGCTCTCCCAGGAGTCGGAGGAGAAGGTCACCATGGCCACCGGTCTGTCTCCCATAGATTCGCTCATCGGCGGTGGGTTCGCGCCCGGACTGTACACGATTGCCGGTAAGGCGGGGGCGGGCAAGACCGCCCTAGCGTTGCAGATAGGGGCCATGGTCGCACATCAATACGAACGCAAGTACGGAGTCGGGACAACAACGTACAGCCCCTCGGTGCTGTACGTGACCACCGACATAACAAGCTCGATGTGCTGGGCACGCCTCGCCTCCATGACCTCCACCATGGGAAACGCGCCGATACCATGGGCGCACGCGTCAGCAGATCAGATGCGCGGTGCGGCCAAGGCCCTTGAAGACTACGTAGGCTTCCGCCTTGGCATCAAGTATTCGAACGGAGGGAACTACAGGGAGGACGTGTATCCCGAAATCGAGGAGCATCGTCTCATGGTGGTGGACTACATGGGGCTGCTGAACATGAGACCGGCATTCGATGAGGAGGACAGGCACTACCAGGAGGAGAACGAACCAAACATCGCGTATGGCAACGCGAGGGAACAGCGGGTGTGCGACTACCTCATCAGTGGCATGAGGGAGGAAGCGAACAACAACGACCACACGGTCATTCTTGTGGTCGAACTGACGAAGGAGGCCCAGAAGAGACTAGAGGACGGGGGCCTGCCAAGGCCAACCGACACGTTGGGTAGTTCCTCCACGTCGTACGCCCCTACCGGCATGCTGGAGATATGGCAGCGCGAGGGCGAGGACCTTCCAACGATATGGTGCGTCAAGAACAGGCGCGGGCCGCGCGGCAAGGTCCGAATGGAGTTCGACGGGGAACATTCGATGTGGCTACCAGTCCCCGGTGAGAAGGTGGAGGAATGGTAGCGGTTACCCAGATTGGTTCACGTGTGTCCGAGGCGGTTACGCAACGCCTCACATCATCCACGTTAGAGGCGGTGCCGTCGTATCGTCATCCTGCCCCGATCGGCGGCAAGGGCCGGACGTTCGCGTTCCATGGGCGCGGACGGTGAAGGCGTGGGCGTTCCTGTTGGTGCCACGCTCAGCAACAGGAACGCCGAGGCTTTGACCTCAGGGGCGTTGCGTAACCGCCTCGGACACACCAAGCGAGAAACGGGAGGGGACATGAAGACAGGCAACGGGTTAGGCGGCGTCAGGTGCCTTGAACGGGTTGACACACCCGGGGGCGGGGAGGTCGGCAGGTTCAGGGAGTTCAAGCCGGACCCACTGGAACCGATGGCGAGAACGAAGGACCCGCAGGGGAAGACGGTCATGGTCAGGCAGAGTGACATGGGTCCGTACCTTGATTACGTCAACTGGAGGAACGGGGAGGTTGACAGGATCGCGCTAGCCGCAAGGGCGAACAGAATCTCGGTTCAGCTTGCCGAGGTCAACGTCTCCTCAATCGAGAACACGATCTCTGGTGCGCACGAGGACGCGGAGAAGGCCAAGCGCATGGCAGAGCACGCCCAGAACGTAGAGCGACAGGCAAGGGCGGCACTCGAAGAGGCTCGCAGGATAGCCGAGGACGAGCGAGAGAGGTACGACGCCGGGATAGCCAAGGAGTTGGAAGAGAAGTTCGGGAAGGAGGCAGTCAGATGATAGGAAACGCAGGGAACGCAGATAGTGACGGTTCCATCAGTATGGCCATGCGTCAGCTTATCGAGGAATCGGTCAGGGGAGCAATCCACAGCGAGAAGGACGCGGAGAACGTCCCGACGATAGAGAAGATCATGGGGGTCAGCAACCGGGAGGAGCGGCAGCGCGCCATAAGGGAGAACATGGCCCTGTTCCGGAAATGAACATGAGGCACACACCAGCCAGTTGGGGGTGCCTCACGTTCGAACGCATGACATGCCCACTGGGGACCATCTGAGAGGATGGTCCCCTTCTCTTCGTTCGTCTCGTGTCCCCAGGCGAACGGACAACAGCAAGAGAGCCATTCTAAGGCGTTCTAAGGTTATCGGGGCAGCACGACGTATTCCCAGCCACTCGAATGGCGTACCCGCCTAGGAAAAGCGGAGGTTAGGCGGAGGCCCTACGCCCACGGGCCGCATGGGGAGGCAAAGGGTAGGTTATCCGCCCTAGGGTGACTAGCAAGGTTTTCACAAGGTGCAGACGCCCCATGAGTGCGAACGGGGCCGGGAAGACTCTGAGGGTTTCCGTAGGTTGGTCGCTTCCATGGGTACGGGGCACGGCCACCACTGGAGGTGATTCTCTTTTGTTCGCCTTTTGTTCGTTCGCTAAGCGGGACGAGATCCTCCTTGGCCACGGTCAAGACCGTGCAAGTGCAAAGGTTTTGCAAAGGCTCGACGCCTCTCGAGGGCATGGGGCAGACCTCGTTCCCCCTTGCTTCACTCTTGCTTCGAACCGGGTTCCTCGGAGTTCACTCGGAGTTCGCAACGATGGTTTTATGTGCGATTTTATGTGCGTCGTTGTGTGCAAACAAACAAGGTAGGTAGCCATATAGCCGCCTACCTCGTGTTTTATATGGTGCGCCGTGTGGGGGTCGAACCCACGACCTTGGGATTAAAAGTCGCTCATGAACCGCTCTCTCGGCGAACGTACACCCATCTAGCGGCATAAACGCCGATGGTGGCAGACCTCATGCGACCCCGTTCGACGCCCCTTCTCCGGAACTCTCCGATGCACGCTGTCCCGCGCGGCCCATCTCCTCGGCGACCCTGCCGGCCGCCTGGGCCATCATGCCCATCGTCGGGGCGTCGTAGTGCTCGTACTCGACGAGCTGGCTGTGTCCATGCGCCCGCGACGTGGTGGCGAGGTCGGTGCCGGAGGCGAGCATGAGGGTGACGTGCGTGTGCCGAAGCTCCATCATGGTGACGCGCGGGAGGTCGGCGAGCGTCCCTCCCTCGTTCCACAGCTCGGCCCACTGGTGTGACGTCACGTCTGGGTCCCTCATGGCCCCATGGGCGTCACAGACGATCGGGCCCACACGCGGGAAGCACTCGCGCAGCCGCGAGGAGAAGGGTTCGCCTATGGCCACGACCCTATGGCGCCCGGTCTTGGTGTCCTTGAGCCCATCGACGGTCGTGTACGCCTTCGTGACCGAGACGAAGCACATGGCCTCTTCGAAGGAGAGGTCTGCCCACCTCACCGCCGCCGCCTCCTCGCGTCTGAGGCCGCCTCCGGCCATGAGGAGGAGGTACGGCTCTATCCATCCTTTGCCATGCAGCCTCCTCATGGCCATCGCCAGGTCACTGGCATCCCAGGCAGTTGGCCTCCGTGTCTCGACACGTGGGAGCGGGATCCTGCGGCGCAGGGGCTCGTCTGGGAGGAACCCGAAGTCGAAGGCCGAGCGGAGCGCCTGCTTGAGCACCTTGAACGCCTTGCGCGCGGCACCGGGAGAGTCGATGGACCACACCCATGACCTGACGTCCGAGTCAGGGATGTCATCGAGCCGGCGCGCACCGAACGGAGCGGCGACATGGAGCCGATAGGCGCTCAGATACCCCTGCGTCGTCGACTTCGCGCGACCTTGGCGCTCAAGCGTAGGTATCCAGTAGACCCGCACGAACTCGTCGAGCGTCATGCCGTCCGCAGCCCTGGGCGTGCGTCCGATCTCGTTTGACAGTGCGTAGAGCCTCGCCCTGGCGTCGTCCTCGGTGCCGTGCACGGTCTCGTTGATGACCCTCTGCCCGACCTGCTTGCGGACCTCCCACACGCCGGGACGACGCTCGTACATCGAGCCCAGTGGGTCGCGCTTGCTGCTAGAATGTGCCATGACAACCGCCTCTCGCAGTGTTGTCGCGCCCCTGTCCGGCTGCAACCGGACAGGGTGCTTTTTTCGAATGTGGTGTTACGCTTTGCCACGAATTGGTACACTTTCATTGCTAGGGGAATCCCTAGTTAGGATATGAGGAGTAGGTCCCCTGACTGAAGCTAGGTGTGCGTCGTCCCACACTATTGGTGAATGTCGGGGGACTTCCCGTATCTATAGCGTATGAAGTCATAAATCCTGACTGCTCTCCTATATTCTGGACTCTTCAAGAAGTCGCGTACGGCGTCCTTGTCTCCTTCTATTGGCTTGAGGAATGACTTAAGGTACTCCCCCAATTCGTGTGCATCAATTTCGTCGTCCTCGAGCACGAAGAGGTGTTTGTACGCGTTCTCGGGACCAAGACGACTAATGAGACCACCCACGGAAAGACTGCCGGAGAATCTCCTTCTTTGTCCTTCGAGTAACGCTCGAGTGGTTGGATTTCGAAACGCGTCGACACTAGTCTGCTCGTTAAACTTCTTGAGCACTGTTCCGTAAAGCTTGCCGGCATATGCCGAAACATACTTTTGAAATGGGACAACGGATGCCTTTAGAGTCTTATCCAAGTAGAAGTCGACAAAGAGCTCCGGGGAGATAAGCTGGTCATCCATGACGACGTCCTCATAGACCTCGTCGACCGTTATTGGAACGCCCCATATCCGGTCAGGAAGACCCAATCCAATGATAACTTTTTGCCCTGGCTCGAAGTGATCGAGGACCGCGTCTACACCGGCAGTGACAACTTCCGACTTTGGATCAACCGCTGCCGCGAGACGATATATGCTCCCCCTCATTTCCCTGATAAATCGTGCGTCGTAGAGCTTGCTGGACTTTGCTACTGCTTTATAAATAGGCATGAAATCATTAGTCGTTATTCTGGTCATGGTAAGGGTCCTGCCATGGAACTCCATGGAATGAGTGCTTACCGGATGATCCCCGCCATTCCCATAGTCAACGAATACAATTCTGTCCTTGAGTTCATCAAGATGCTCGGGACCGACGCACCTGGCCACTTCCCCTAAGATGCTTTTTACGTTTTCATCTGCGATGGAATAGCCAAGGAATATCACTGGATACTCCATGAACACCGTCAGTATCTTGGCCGCAAGATACTGTTCCTTGTCCTCGAATGATCTGTAGTCCGCACTAGTGAGAACGATGCTCGCGGGGTCGTCGATGGATCCGTGAATCTCGTATATCTCTTGTGCAAATGTCGGGTCTCGGAATATGAGACCTTCCTCACCGATATACCTGTCGAAGCCAGGAAACAGCTCTTCGCAGAGCTTGTCGTAGTTTGTCGTGATAACACCTGAAACCTTATCATGTCCTGCCGCAGCGAGTTCGGCAATCTCCGGACAGGGGGTCGCAGACATGCCCCTGAGAGTGTCAGAGACGAGAATCTTCATGGCGGAAACGCCGGACTCAATTTCCTTAGAGTATCTGGATCGGAGTTCCGAGAACTCGGGCAAACGGAGCACCGAATCGTTGACGCCATCCTCCATGACCTCGGCAAGATAGGGTAGCTCTGACGGTATCTCGCCCCGTCTGAAGGACGTTGATGCCCTGCTCCTTAGCACCAAGAACTCCTCTTCTCCGATAGTCTGGGAGCAGACGCCATGCAGCAAGCTCACCCAATCGGAAGTCCCGAGATACCTGCGCGACAACCCAGACCCGACAAACAGGAATGGGTAACGGTTGGCCGCCGATATGGACTTCGACACAGCATCCTCGATCCGTGCATTACGCTCATCTCTGTCCATGAAACACACCTCCGGCTATCAAAGCGCATGAATCATATTTCCAGTCAATCAGTTGACCCCTCCGAAAAGCTTAGCCACCCCAGCATTTCGGCATTTTAGTGACGATCAGCCAAGGTCGACGCAATCTCCTTCGCTGCTTTTGCCGTCCCTTCCATAGCGGCGACCATCTTTACAACATCGCTCTTCTCATAGAGGGAGTTCGCGAAGGAGTAGTAGTCGAGCGCGAACTCTTCCGTCATCGCTTTCTTGCGGCCGCATGCTCTCATCCTTGCATAGGCCACTTGGATATGAGGCACCTTCTCTGCGATGTGCTCTCTGGCCCAACCAGTTTCGGCAATAGCCGTTCTACGTGAGGCGTCTGGCACAAGCATCGGGACCCCCTTCTTCACGAAGCTAGCCTGTACAGCCGGAGCCACTTCCTGCATGACCATCTCGTAGTCGAAACCAGAAATCTTGATGTCATAGGCAACGCCGCTACCAACGTTCTTCACCACGAAGTACAGCGTCCCGTGATCCGTCCGCGAATCAAGGTAAGCAACAACCTGAGGCCGCTTCGACGCGAAGAACACGTAAAGAGCCACTCCCACCGCGAGGAGCGAGCCAAGACAGCTCCCGATACTGCCGATTGCAGCCACTGTTGACACATCCATGGCGTACAAACCCTTCCCCTTTGCTAGTCTGTCGATCCAGTCTCGTTCTCATTACTCTCTTGATTTACCTTTGAGAACTCGATTGTCCTTCTTACCCATGACACCTTTCCAACTTGATAGCCATAAACAGGAGCCTCCTTCTTATAGTTCGAGAACGAAAACCCAACGCGGAAGCCAAGAATATCTTTAATCTCACGGAACGACATAGAGCCCGCGTCATGCCCATCAACACGAAGGTGCTCCCATAGAGAGTCATACTTGTTTACGGATGGAAGATTCTTTTCCCACTGGCACAAATCATAACGTTCCATGCGGTTCTGGCGGCTCCTCGTGAATAGCACGCCTTGAACCACAGCTGTTATCACACCGGCTCCTAAGAGTAAGCCTCCACCTACATCAAGCATGAAATCTTGTAGAGCAGCATTCATGTTTGCTGAAGCCCCAGCTATTGTTAGACCAATTCCCATTGACATGAATGCAAATGTCATCGTGAGAGCAGCGTTGGTATTGTCATTGAGCCTTTTCTGATTATTCTCAGTCGCCTCATTAATAGCCATAAAACCATCTGCCGTAATCCGGAATCTCAAACCATTAGTGAGATAGCCCTCGTCGATCTCAATGAGGCCGAGTTCAATGAGAAACCTAAGCGAATCCTCATAGGGATAATACTCGAAGCATTTGTCGAGAGCGAATGCGTTAAGAGTAGCGTAGTCGGCATACCCGACATGCTTCTGCCATCGCGCAAGCACGAGCTTCTCAAGAACCCAGACCTCCCTGTCGCACAGTGCAGGCATCCTCTACCCCATCTCCCCCGCCGACCGGAACCAGACGACCGTGCCTAGTGCCCTAACCGGGCGATCGTCCTTATGCTGCCCATCGAACTCAATCTAGGAGCTCTTCCTGCCTGTGCTTGACAGGATCATCTCGAGGCACTGGGCGATCTCCTGCGACTCCTTGAGCGCTTTCTGGTAGTCCTTCCCGGACCTTTTGGTGCGCTTCTCGACTATCGGGATGAGGACGCACGGGTAGTCGATGTCGTCGATGTCAACCCTGAGCACCATGCTCTCCACGAACTTGCTCGTCGCCTTCGCACCGCCCATGGCGCCGGCGACGGCACCCACGGCTCCGAACAGGACCCCGCCGACGACCGCAGAGCCGAGGCCACCGCTCTGTATGACCGAGTCGTCCTCGAGAATCTGGTACCCACGGATCTCGTCAAACGAGACGATCTTGTCCTTCGGGTGCTCTATCGCGGCGCTCGCGATGAGGGACAGGCCACCAGTGAACACGGCTGCCGTGGCCTTCCCCGCCTTGCTCGCGGCAGTCTGCTGGAACTTCACCGCGTCCTTGAACCTGACCAGCTTCGACGCGCTATCGACGGACATTCGGCCGAACGACCGCGTCTCGTGGAAGGACTTGGCGAGCGCGATCTCCGCGTCACGGACGTCCTTCTTCGCGAGATGCGCCTCGTTCGCGTCGCTCACCCTCTCCGAGACGGCGTCGGACGCGCTTGCCACCGTGTCCTTGGCAATCCCGACCATCCTGTCCTTGAACCCCATGTGCTCCTCCTAGGTCTGTCCCTCTATTCGAAATCGAACGGGGTCAATGAGACTCATCGGTCCGTCTCACTTGCCCTCCTTCTTGCCGGCCTGGTACCAGATGACGACGCCGAGCAACATCACCTGCTGCTCCGGATCCGTGAACACCATGTCCTCATAGTCACCATCGAAGCTGTCCGGCGAGAGCATGAGCGTGCTCGCACCACGCTTGTAGACCCTGAGCACGCTCTCCCCCGCATCGAACCCGGCCACCACGGCGCAACCGTCCCATGGCTCCATGTCGCGTCTCACGAGCACGTCAGAGCCATCCGGGTAGCGCCTATCCATGCAGTTCCCGCGCACATGGAGCACGAACAGCTGATCCATGTCCTCGCCTTCGACCACACCCGCGGGCACCTCGACGACCTCGGGCGGTGTGTCCTCGTTTGTCACGTCGCCCGCGTGAACGGTACCAAGGGACATGACGGGAATCATGGCGGAGGTCCCGAGAATGGCAACGCCAGGAGACTTACTCTTCGGAGCATCGAACCCAAGCAGCCATTCGGCGGAGCAGTCGAACATACGACATATCTTCTTGATGAGGTCCGACTTGAGACCCTGCTTGCCATTCTCGTAATTTGCGTAGTTCTGCTGTGTCATGCCGAGCTTTTCGGCAAACTCCTTCTGCGATGCAGAGCCACGCAGTTCATAGAGTCTGTTCTCGTATTTCTCCATGGTCCTCCTCACAAATCCTATTTGTACTTATACAAGAAAATAATGTCATAGTGCAAGATTACTGCTTGACAAAACAAGTAATACTTGTAGTATTCTGCATGTACAAGAAATCCTTGTCATAAGGAGGGACATGGAGAACAGGATTTCGGCCGAGCGCAAGCTCAAGCACCTCACACAGCAGGAGCTGTCAGAGAGGCTCCAGGTCGACCCATCAACAGTCAACAGGTGGGAGAACGGAGGACAAATCCCCCAGGAAAAGCTGCTCATGATGCGCGGGCTGTTCAAGTGCGACATCGACTGGCTCATCTGCGCGACCAACGTTCGCAAGACGGTCTAGGGAAGGAGTGGTTCAAGTGAGTCCTGGAAAGCTTGACGATGCGCTCTTCGACATCGAGTACGCCGCCATCAAGGCGATCGAGGACGGTGGCGACTTCATGGAGGAACACCCGCTCGCGGGGCAGGCCATCGGAATCGCCGTCGGCCTGCTTCTCGGGACGGTCCTCGTCCTGTGCGTGCTCAACCCGGTCTTCGGAGGTGCCTAGAGATGTGCGAGGTACCAGCCGAGTGCGACGCCGAGGAGCGTGCCGACGACACCGAAAAAGGCGGGGCCGTACAGCCTGAACATGAGCCTTCGTCTCTCGCTCCAGTATGTGCGACCAGCAGTCAGCACCACGAGTGTGTCGAGACCATCCCGTGGGTGTCCGGCGGCTGCCTCGTCGGACGTCATGAGGCCGACGTACTTGGACGAGATGAGGTACCCGACGCACTCCCCCATGTAGCCACCGCTGTCGTGCATGGACTTGATGAGGCGCGGCTCGCCCTCGTGTTTCCGAACGTGCCCGAGCGTCCTCTCGAGCTCCCACGTCAAACGTTCCATTGCCCCTCCAATCGGCTGAGGGCAGCGTAGCACCAACGTTCGCAAGACGGTCCAGACACGGAAGGAGTTTCGCATGGCAGAGAAGGCACCGGGCCTCACGTGCAGCATCGGCGAGTTCGCGGACATCGCCGAGATCAAGCTGCACCAGGCGCAGGTCGCGTGCGCGGGGAGGTACCCGCCGCCGCTCATCGTGGTCGGGCGCGAGACGAGGGTCATCCGCGCGCGGATACCCGAGTGGCTCGACCAGGAGGCCGAGAGGCAGCTAAAGGAGAGGCTCGGCGCGGAAGCGTTTGGCGACGCCGCGACCGAGCCAGAGGAGCAGCCGCACATGCGGCTCTACGAGGAAGGATAGCACATGGGAGATTCGGGAGCGGTCTGGGAGGAGCCCGGGTACGACCTCACGGTCGGCCAGGTCGTGCGCCGCGAGCGCACGGCGTCCTATCCCCTGCCCCTCAGGGCGCAGGACCGCGAGACGCTCTTCGCGGAGTGGGTCTCGCGGAACGGCGAGGCCGTCCGCTGGATGGAGTCGAGGGCCGTGGCGCTCGAGGGCCGTGGCATGCGCGTCTCGGCGAAGTACCTGTTCGAGGCCGTCAGGTACGAGACGGGGATCAGGCTCGCGAGCGTGCCGTTCCTCGACGGACGCGGCGTGGAGCACGCCTACGGCGCGAACAACAGCGACACGGCGCTCTTCGCCCGCTGGCTGCTCGGGCGGCACCCCGGCATGCGCATCGAGCGCAGGGGCTCGTCGGTCGACGGGAGGGCGACGGCATGAGCGCCGAGGAGGCCGACTGGCTGCGGGAGCAGCTCCGGGTCACGGCCGAGGCGGCGCTCGGGGCCGCGCTCGTGTTCGCGCTCCTGTTCCTCGGGTGCGCGCTGGCATAGGAGACGTATGCGCCCCTGGGGGCGCGGATTGGGAGCAGGGATGAAGAAGAGGGAGATCAGGCGGGTGCTCGACAAGGCGGTAAACGCGCTCGACGGCGCGCACGTCGTCACGGGAGGCCCGAAGGGCGACTCGGAGGAGGCGCTCGCCATCAAGCGTCGCGCCGAGGACATGGTCGGGGGCGCGATGCTCGGGCTCGCCGTCGCGGCGGTGCTGCTCGACGACGACGTGCCCGACATGGGCGCGGGCGACGTGGTCGATGCCGTCATGACCCACGTGGCGGGGTCCCTGGGGGCGCGCGCCGACGGGAGGGGCGAGGATGCAGAAGCCGCTGATTGACACGCACAGCACCATGGGCTACCGCGAGTGGCGCAGGGTCACCGGGAAGCCCGAGCCGCCCGAGGACGGCGGCACGCAGCTCACCTTCACGGTCATGTGCCCGGCCGGCACGGAGGAGGCCGCGAAGGCGCGCATGCTCGCCGACCTGCGCGACCTGCGGGGCGTGGGCGTCACCGGCACCTACCGGCGCGAGGCGGTGCGGCCATGAGGGCGCCGATCCGCGAGACGAGCTTCTCCGTGCCGTTCGTGGCGGGCAAGGCGCGGCCGCGCGTGACCATGCACGGCACCTTCACGCCCGCCGCCACAAGGCGGGCCGAGCAGGCCGTCAGGGCGGCCTACGAGCTGGCAGTCACGAACATGGGCGGCACCGTGGGCGACCACCGCGCACCGGCGCACGTGCAGGTCGCGGTGCGCATCGTGACGCTGCGCCCGCTGCCCAAGTCGCGGAAGAGGAGCGTGGGCAGCGAGGCGGACACCTACAAGCCCGACGCAGACAACGTCTCCAAGCTCGTGCTGGACGCGCTCACCGGCGTCGCGTGGGTGGACGACGCGCAGGTCACGGACCTGAGCGTGCACAAGATGTATCGATACAGGGGAGCCCCGGAGAGCACGACGGTGCGCATCCTCTGGGGCGACGATTGGAGCGGAAGATGAGTGACCACATCACGTACGGCAGGGCCAGGGAGATCGAGCGGGTCATCAAGGGCTCGGGGGTCTTCATCGGCACCGACGAGTGGCTCGAGACGGAGGCCATCACGTCGGAGGAGTTCGACGCCTACTTCGCCTACGCGGCGGAGCGCGCCTCGCAGCTCGACTGGCTCGACCAGCACAGGGACGGACAGACGGAGATCGTCTCCACCAAGGCGTCCCTCGAGCAGATAAGCATCAAGGCGGCCAAGACCGTCATGCAGTTCGAGCTTTCCGGATCCCACGCGAAGGACATCCCCGTCCTCTCGACGCTCACGGGCCAGCGCCTGGCCGTCGAGCTGTACCCGGAGCAGATGCCGCTGCCGCTCGCCATGGACGAGGCCGAGGACGTCGACGAGGCGCAGACCAGCTTTGACGAGGAGGAACAGATATGAGCGACGTCATGACGAGGAAGCAGGCCGTGTCGATGGTCCTGGACCTCTACGGCAGGATCGACGAGCTCAACGGAGCCCTTGAGGACATGGGCGTGCGCCTGGGAGACGCCGAGAGGGCGACGGCGGACGGGACCAAGCCCAGCGACGGTGGACTCTCCGAGAGGGCTGCCGAGGTGCTTCCCGCGCTGCTGTGGGAAAAGGTGGCACGCTACGGCCAGACCGTACGCGTAACGGCCTGCGACGACGGCTCGTTGAGCGTCGAGCGCTTCGACGCATGGCTCACGCGACGCATCGACCGTGACTATCTGCCTGACGGGATATCGGTCAACGATGCGGTGGAGATCATGCGCGACTACGCCCTCCCGATATACGACAAGCGGCGGACCGAGGCCATCGCGGACGCCCGCGCGGAACGCGACGGAAAGGGCGGTGGCGAGGATGACTAGCGACGAGACACAGCACGTCGAGGCCGAGGTCATCGACGTGCCGGAGGTCATATCGGGCGCGGACAGGTGGCTCGCGGAGCAGAGGGCCAAGGTCGCCGGGATAGCCAAGGACTACGCCCCGCACGAGATCGTCAGCGCACAGGACTACCGAGACAGCAAGCGGGCGAGGTCCCAGGCCCGCAAGGAGATAAAGGCCGTCGAGGACGCGCGCCGCGAGCAGGTGGGCGCCATCAAGGACGCGGTGCGGGACTTCGAGGCGTCCGTGCGCGACCTGCTGACACCGCTCTCGGGCATCGATGCCGACTACAGGACCGAGCTCGACGGCTGGGAGGCGCTCACCGTCGAGTCCCGCACGGAGGCCGTCCGGGCATGGTATGGGGAGACGCAGGGCGACGTGGCGTCGCTGGTGCCATTCGACACGCTCTGGGCGCGCTACGCCGACGCCGGCAAGTGGGGCCTCTACGGCACCAACGTGGTCGCCATACAGGACGGCGTCACGGAGGCCGTCGAGGGCATAGGGCGCGACCTCGACACCATCAAGAGGGCGCCCTATGAGGACGAGGACCGCAAGGCCGTCATGTCCGAGTACCTGCGGACGCTCGACCTCTCTGCGGCCCTCAGGGAGGCCGAGGAGGCGCGGCAGCGCCGGGAGCGCATGGCGGCGGTGGAGCGTGAGCGCGCCGAGCGCGAGGAGATGGCGAGGGCCGAGGAGGAGCGGGACCGCCAGCGCCGCGAGCAGGCGGAGCGCGACGGGCGGGAGCGTGCCGAGGCCGAGAGGGCGGCGGCGCTCCAGGCCGCCGAGGACGCGCGCCAGCGCCGCGTGGACGCGGGCATGGAGGCACCGGCCGCCAGGGACGCGGAGACAGAGTCGAGCCCCGCGCCGGACGCCACGACCCAGCACGACATGCTCGCGAGCTTCGCGGGGGCCACGACGTGGGCGATAGTCACCGACGCGACCCCCGAGCAGGCCAAGGCCATCGGGGGCGTCCTCGCGACGCGCGGGATGACGGGCAGGGTCGCCAACCTCAGGGTGACGCTCTCCACGGCGCAGAAGGAGAAGTACATCGAACACATCAAGGAGCTTGCGAAGGTCGCAGAGAGGTGGGATGCGTGATGGCGGACGGAATCGTGAGATACAAGGCCACGGACGGCCAGGAGGTCAAGCTGTCCCCTACCATCGTGGAGAGGTACATCCTCACGGGCAACGGCCAGGCCGACCCCAGGGACGTGTGGTCCTTCATGGCGAAGTGCCAGGCACGGGGCCTCAACCCGCTCGCGGGGGACGCCTACATGACGGTCTACCAGTCCAAGAACGGGCCCGTGTCGAGCGTCATCGTCAGCAAGGACTACTACTTCCGCACGGCGTGCTCGCAGCCGGACTACGACGGCATGGAGAGCGGCGTCGTGGTGCACGACCGCAAGACGGGCGAGCTCACCTACCGCGACGGCACGATAGTGGGGACGGAGAGCGAGGTGCTCGTAGGCGGATGGGCCAAGGTCTACAGCAAGGCCCGCTCGCACCCGTCGTTCTGCGCCGTGTCGCTCGGCGAGTACTCCACGGGCAGGAGCCTGTGGAAGACGCCGGACCAGGGCGGCAAGCCGGCCACGATGATCTGCAAGGTCGCGAAGGTCCAGGCCATCCGCGAGATGTGGCCGGGCGCCTTCGGCGGGGTCTACGACCGCGACGAGATGCCGGACGACCTCCCGAGCGCACCGCCGACCCCCGTGGCCCCCATGGCACCCGTGGCTCCCATGGCGGCACGGCCCGAAGAACCTGACGAGGCGCCGTACGACGTGGACCCGGAGACGGGCGAGGTCACGAGCGCCGACGTGGCGCTGTACGGAGAGGACGTGGAGTTCTGATGGGCAGCAACATCAACCGCGTGAACATCAGCGGCAACCTTACGCGCGACCCGGAGCTGAGGGGCGCCGCCAGCGGCACCCAGGTCCTCTCATTCGGGGTCGCCGTCAACGACCGCCGCAGGAACCAGCAGTCGGGCGAGTGGGAGGACGTCCCCAACTTCGTGGATTGCATTGTCTTCGGTGCACGCGCAACCGCGCTCGCCGACATGCTGCGCAAGGGCAGCAAGGTCGCCATCGAGGGCAAGCTCCGCTACAGCGCCTGGGAGGCGAAGGACGGCACCAAGCGCTCCAAGCTCGAGGTCGTCGTGGACGAGGTGGAGTTCCTCTCCTCGAGGAACCAGCAGGGTAGCGGCCAGCAGTACGGCCAGAGTCAAGCGGGCGGCCAGTCCGCCCCGTCGTACCCCGCGCCGGCACCACGGCAGACGCAGCAGAACGCCTACAAGGCGTCGGTGCCGCCTCCGAAGGCCGCCCCGTACGACGAGGACATTCCGTTCTAGAGGAGGCCCGCCATGGACTACAAGGGGTGGGCCGAGGTCTGGATGGTGTGGCGCAGGTGCTGCGACTCATGCGAGCACTTCGCCGCCGACGGCACCAAGTGGACGTGCGACGTCGGCGGCAGGCCGGTGCCGGTGCCCCATCCAGGGGCGCTGACCGACTGCGGGGACTACGAGAGGAGGTGCGACCCGTGACCGACGTCGACGAGATGTTCCCGCGGTGGATCCGCGTGGGCTCGAGGGAGGCGTCGTTCGACCCCGGGGCGACCGCGGTGAGGGGTCGCTTCGGGTGGGCGGGATACGGCCGACTCGTGGGGCTCAGGCAGCTCCTCGCCAACTCCCCCGGGGCGACCATGTCGGTGGGAGAGCGCTGGCAGCTGCAGTCCCTCGCGGCGTCCCTGGGGATGACGGCGCCGAAGTGCCGCGAGTTCCTGGAGTTCCTCGCCGAGTCGGGGTGCATCGACGGCGAGGTGTTGAAAACTCGGGGGGAGGTTTTCGACAACGCGGTGTGGGAGCAGGTCCAGGCGTACCAGACGAGGTGCCGGGCGAACCGTGCGAACGGCAAGAAGGGCGGGTTCCACACATAGCCCTAGCTGCACGGAAACCCACTGGGGTACCCAGTCGGATACCCAGAGCCACCCCAAGTCCTTAGATATTGATATGGATATGGAATAGAACACCTAACCGTACTTGTGAGAGGGGAACCGAAAAATGTCGATAACTTCGTCCAGGACCCGTGAAGGGGGCACCATGAGCGCAGACGCGAGGAGCATCACCGAGGAGCTGCGAGAGTATACGAGGAATCCATTTTGCTGTGTGACTCCAAACACGACGAGCACCGCACTTTCCATCGCCGACCGCATCGATGCCCGCTTCACTGCCGAGCTGATGGCCAAGCAGGACGAGGTGGACGCCCTGCGAGCAAAGCTCGACGCATCCATCCTCCCGCCGGTGGACATCGACGGCGCACGCTGGACCGGCGAGGACGTTGACAAGCCGTTCGCGCTGACCGATGGCGACAAGGCCACCGAAGGGCTTGTGCGCGAGATCGTCTACGACTGGCCGCACGAAGGCTGGTGGATCGTTGACCAGTACGACACCCACTACCCAGCCGACAGGTGCCGTCACGTCGCCCCTGAGCCAACCGACTCGCAGGAGTGCATCGACGCGGACGCAGAGGCTGGTACTTGCACCTACTTTGGGCATTCCTGCGCGCCCTGCGATGGCTGTCCCGCCCTAGATGGTCCGGCGTCATGCCACGTGTTGCAGATTCTCGACCTCCTTCGCCGCCAGCGCGAGATTGACGGGGCGGGTGAGCAGGCATGAACACGTCGATCACGAGTCCACGGAGGCTCAGGGACATGGCGGCACGACAGGAGGGGACGGGCGCGCCGACGGAGGAGGAGCTGTCGAGGATGACGAAGAGGCAGCTCATGGACCTCTGCAGGGAGCGTGGAATGTGTCCCGGGTACGACGCCTCGGCGAAGGCCACGCTCGTCCGGTACGTCGCCGAGACGCTGCATTCGCGGGACCGGGAGGCAGGTGGCCAGGCATGAGCGAGATGACCGACGAGGCCGGCAGGAGGGGGATGCCGCGCCCGTGCGTCACGGACGGCGAGAGGTGCACGTGCCACCTGCTCTACGTCGCGTGCTGGACGCACGGTGCGGGACTGACAGCAGGATCGTTCCCCGCAGGGCAGGAGTCACGGTCCATGGCACTTATCGAACACGAAGACGGAAGCATGGAGAACGTCGAAGCCTGCAAGGTGACGTTCACCGACGTGACGGGAGGTGATGCCTCGTGAGCAAGGTGCGCATGAGCGTCAGGTCCAGGCGCATGGTCAGGCGCAACCGGGAGTTCTTCCGCCTCATGGACGAGACGGGGCTCACGGCCGACCAGCTACGAGCCTTCCTCGAAGTCAAGGAGGCGCTTGCCAAGGCACTTGCATCGGTATCGTCGGCGGCGCTCGACGTCGCGAGAAGCGCCGTCACCGCATTCTCTCCCGTCGCTGCCGCCCTGGAGGCGGCACTTCAGGCAGACGAGGAAGAGGAGGAGCGCAGAAGGCTGCTCGAAGGTCGTGACGAGCCTCCACTTTGCTTTGCCGTGATCGACCGTGATGACATCGAATCGATGGCCGTACCAGAGGAGGAGAAAGCATGAGCAAGATGACCGATGAGCGCGCCTCGCAGGCGGGGGCGCTGCTGACCACGGCGATGGTGTTCATCTCGGTGGCCGTGGGGATATCCCACGGTGTGGCATGGGGGTTCGCCGTGTTCGGGCTCTACCTGCTGTCCATGGCAATCGTCGCGGTCGCGGGCGGGGGCGGACGATGAGCGCCGTGGAGGAGCTGTGACGAGTAGGCGGTGCCACAGGTGCCCCACGTGCTCGTCGTGCGGCGTGCTGCGCACGGCGGGCTTCGTCACGGAGGAGAGGCTCCGCTGCACGCGGTTCGGCATCGACGTGGACCCGGGCGACGGGTGCACGTTCGGCGACGGGGAGGGGTCGAGGCAGGCCCGCAAGAACGAGAGAGTTGACCTGCCAGGCGACTGGAACAGGAGGGGCGGATGGTGAGAGGGCGACACGAACTTGGGGCAAATGCCCCAAGTGCCCCAAGTTCTCGGAAAGGTTATGTCTCCTGGACGTGGGCCGAGATAGACGCGATCCGCAAGCATCCTGACATGACCGCCGAGGAGCTCCACGAGATCATCCCGCGCCATTCGGTCAAGGCCATCAGGAACCAGCGGGACAGGGTGGGCCGCTACTCCCCCGACGCCGTGCCGCTGTGCCAGAGGTGCGGGGAGCACCCCGTGTGGGAGGGGGCCGCCGACGCCCGCAGGTGGGGGCTGTGCAAGGCGTGCGCCCTCGAGGAGCGCGAGTGGCGGTCCAGGCACGGCGGCGAGCTGTCCCGCAAGGACAACGCGCTCAGACAGGCGAGGTTCAAGGCGAGGCACAAAGGCAAGGACGCGAGTTAGGAAGAGACGCACCAACCGGATCAGCGGAGGGTGCGTCTCGATGGTTTTGGCGGGGCAGACGGGACAGATGCCCCGTCACGGGAACAAGTCTGATTAATCGGCGTTCCACCATGTGCAAAGCCATACGGCCCCACTTGAACCCGCGTGTGCCCCTGCTGGTGTGACCATTCTCTTCCCCCTAAGCCTCGAGAGTATCCCGAGAGCGAGAGTGACAAGCGCCGTGACATCGAGCTCAACACTAAACCACGGCCCTAGGGCTATGCAGATGGTCGGAGCGACCGACATTATCAGCCGTAGGCATTCTAGCACGTGACCTGCAGCGCACGCTGTGGCCATGGAGAACACGGGGACACAGCCGCTCGACAACACCCGCCGCGAGCGCTACTGCCAGGAACGTGCCGGCGGCAGGACCCAGCGCCAGGCGATGCTCGCCGCCTACCCGAGCAGGGCGGGCTGGTCCGACAACGCCGTCGACTGCGCGGCGTCCAAGCTCGAGGCGGATGCAAAGGTCAAGCAAAGGCTCGACGCCCTCAAGCGGGCCGCGGCGGAGGCCGCCACGCTCACCCGTGCCGAGGTGCTCTCGGGCATGGGCGAGACCTTCCGCAAGGCCCAGGCTAGCAACCGCACGGGCATCACGCAGGTCGGCGTCCAGGCCGTCTCCTCCATCGGCCGCACCCTGCTCGACGCCCTGCCGGCCGACGCCCCGACGGACGCCCCCGCCGCCGTGGCGGACTTCGGCCTCCTGGTCGCGCCCCCGTTCCTCGCGCCCCACAGGCAGGTGGCCAGGGACGCGGGCGGCGAGTGGTGGGAGTTCGGCGGTCGCTCGTCAGGCAAGAGCTCGCACGTCTCGCTCGAGGTCGCCTACGGCATGACGCGGCACCCCGACCGCTCCGCCTACGTCGTCATGCAGCGCCAGAAGGACATGCGCGAGGGGGTCTTCGAGCAGCTCGCCTGGGCGCTCGGCGCGCTCGGCGTGGCCGACGAGTGGACGTTCCGCACCTCGCCGCTCTCCGTCACGAGGCGCGAGACCGGGCAGGTGGCCCTGTTCCACGGCATGGACTCGGCCGACAAGA
>Ga0268360_1001593_pt1 | contig 22143 bp, 14 predicted proteins | sample BioMet11_FD_192465 | JGI IMG/M metagenome (GOLD analysis project Ga0268360, IMG submission 192465) | Sewage microbial communities from Oakland, California, United States - Biofuel 11 (Illumina Assembly) | ecosystem: Engineered > Wastewater > Sewage > Unclassified | place: USA: California... | reverse complement strand
GTGCCATAGGATTGCACTGCTCGCCAGACTGGAAGGTAGGGACCATTGGCTTGCGTTCGGGGGCTGCCAATGCATCATCAGACAAAATTGTTATTACTGTTAAGGGTAAAGGAGGGCATGGTGCTCACCCAGAGGCTTTTGTGGATCCGATTGTTGCATCTGCATATATGCTTACCCAACTACAAACAGTTGTATCTAGGGAAAATCTACCAGTGCAAGCAGCAGTTTTGACCTTTGGTACGATTCATGGAGGTACAGCAATGAACATTGTGCCAAGTGAGGTTAAATTAGAAGGTACCCTAAGGGCCTTAAATGAACAAGGGCGGCATAAGATGTTGGGTGCTATTAAACGTATTGCCGAGTGTTCTTGCGCAGCTATGCGTGCTGAAGCCGTGGTTGATATTTCCGAGGATGATGGGGTACCGGCTTTGGATAATGATGCAACTTTGATTGAAAAAATCAGGGTAGCTGCTCAGAAAACTATCGGTAAGGAGAACATAAATAATATTCCCAATCCTTCTTTAGGCTCAGAAGATTTTTCCAGATTTGGTGCCCGTATCCCGGTGGCTCAATTTAGGTTGGGAACAAGTAATGACGATCTAAATACATGCATAGGTCTGCACAGTCCGTATAACATTTTTGATGATGCTGCTATTGAGATAGGGGCAACTGTTATGGCTCAGTTTGCATTGGATTATTCAAAATAATGGATAAAAAGTTTGTCAACACATGAAAAGGGGAATAAAAAATGAGCGAAAAGAAAAAGTTCGAAATCCCAACTACTTGTGCTTTAATGTTTATGCTGATGATTATTTGTGCAGTAGCTACATGGATAATTCCTGCCGGCGCATATGATATGGAAAAAGTAGGAAATTTGAATAGGGTAGTGGCCGGTACATATCACGTCGTTCCCAGTTCACCACAAGGATTTTGGGAAACATGTATGGGTGTAGTGCAAGGGGCTTATAAAGCGGCTAAATTAATGTTTATGATTATGTTTTGTGGTGGAGCAGTTGAACTATTACAAAAAACAGGCTCAATCGAGGCAGCCTTTGGCAAACTTGCCAGCAAGAAGAATCTTAATGTGAAGATTTTGGTATTTCTAGTAATGCTGTTTATGTCTATAGGTGGAGCAGCAGGTGTTTTTGCAAATCCAACGGTAGCTTTGGTTCCTATTGGAATGATTTTGGCAACCAGTCTTGGCTATGATAATTTTACTGGTTTCCTTCTCGTATATATGGGAGCTTATTCTGGTTTTAATGTTGGTTGGGCTAATCCGTCAACCATTGGTACTGCACAGCCTATTGCAGAATTGCCAATATTTTCTGGACTAGGTGTTCGTGTTATAATCCATATTATTAATTTCTTTATGTGTTACTATTTTACATTGCGTTATATGAAAATGGTGAAAAACGATCCAACTAAAAGCTTAAATGCCGAAGAAGGTCTTGATCCTTCTCAGTATATGGGTATGCAATCAGAGGGGAATGCTAATGTTGCTTTAGAGGAAAAAGAAGGTAAAATGAGTTGGAAACATACCTTAAGCTTATTTAGCTTAGCTGTTGCCATCGGGGTTATTCTTATAGGTTCAATCAAGTTTAATTGGAGCTATGATCAAATGAGTACTACCTTTTTCATAGTTGCAGTGATTGTAGGCTTGGTTAATGGTTTGGGAGTGAATGGCACTACTAAAGCTTTTATTGGTGGGTGTGGCAAAATGGCAAATGCAGCATTTATTGTTGGCTTTGCTAATGGCGTTTCCATTATTTTGGCTAATGGTAAGATTTTAAATACAATAGTGTATTGGTTATCAATACCAATGGGCTATATGGGACCGGTGTTAGGGGCGAACTTCATGTTTATCGCTAACCTGTTTATTAATTTCCTTATTCCTTCTGGATCTGGACAAGCTGTTGCAGTTATGCCGCTAATGGTTCCAGTAGCTGATTTGGTTGGTATTACAAGGCAGGTTGCCGTGCAAGCTTTCCAATACGGTGATGGCTTCTCTAATTGTATATTCCCAACAGCGGGGACATTAATGGGATCTTTAGCTATTGCTAAAACTGACTGGGCAAGATATGCAAAATGGATGTTACCGTTATTGGGCTGTCAAATTATTTTGTCAATAATTTCAATAACTATTTTGCAAATTATTGGTTGGACAGGATTATAAAAACTGTACCTCTTATAAAGGAACGTAAATAATGCTGTTATTGCTCTCTCCCATCTTTTATGGACAGGCTTTAACAAATGCGGTGGAGGGACCTGTGACAAATATCTGTGGTTAAGTGCAATATAGGATGACTGTGTTAGTTGTCCTTGAGCCTTAACCACTTTTGTTTTAAATGATGAGATGAAGGAGAAACTGCAAGCGAAGCAAGCTATGCTGAATTGCAATTTCCTTATTTTATCAAGAAAAAAGAGCCTGTTTCCGGCGCAGAAGCTTTATTGGATTTAAAATGCAACTAACGGACTGAGAAAGGAGAGACCTTTGAGCTCAATGTTTGTGCGGAGGTGCCCATTCAAACGCTTTGCCCCTGCTCTAAGGAAATTAGCAAATACGGTGCCCATAACCAGCGGGCTATTGCCAAGCTGGAAATACGTTCCCACGAGCTGGTTTGGCTGGAACCGCTGAAGTTGCTCCAGGTCAAAGCTCCTGCGGTCAACATTCTGAAACAGGAAATGCTGGCGCTAAGTGGCGAATGTGCCAGGCCTGGTGCTACGTCGGTTAATCTGGAAGAGGAGCAACTACAGGTAGTTTCTGCCATTAAACAATTGCGGAACAAGTTTCCTCGCAGCGTTATTTCCATTGCCAATAGACTATTTGTGCTGGAACCCTTAAATGAGCTGGCGCCAAACCTGTTTCACCATGTTCTGCATAAGACAATGCGGGAACTTTATGAAAAGCTGAGAGTTAATTAAGAAGGTGCGACGGTGGGACAAGAGGACGGTACTTTTGTCTAACATGAACCGCGTGAGACAAAAGTACCGTGTTGTTACCCCAAAAAGTTAGACTTGATAACGTAGCAGTTTTTTGGAAATTGTACAACACAGTGGACACCAAGATAAAGTGAAATTGTGAAAGGGTAGACCATATTCTTACTTTTTCTTGGTGAAAAAAGGAACAGAAAATCTTCAATGTAGTCTCAACATACAAAAAAAATAAAAATATGCTATACTAAACGTAATAGAGTTACTAAAAATATTGTTTAAGGAGACTGTGATTAATATGAGTAAGAAAATATTGGCGGCTATTGTGTTAGCAAGTTTGTGTGTAGTATCTGTTGCAGGGGCTACCCCGATGACTGAATTCAAAAAGGGTGATCTACAGATTGATGTTGGTGGTTGGCAGCATGGTGGCAAGTTTGATAAAATAGGTGCTACAGGTGAAAACCTTTCCGGTGACAGCAAGATAGGTTTCGTAGGTACCGCAACATATGCCATTGCTGATAAATGGGGTGTACAATACAGCTACCACGATTTAACTACAGGCAATTTGGATAATGGGTACGATAATTATCATGTGGGTGGTTATCAAAATGAGCTAAATGTTTTATATAGCTTTGACCCAAAGGCAGCAGCCTATGTTGGCTGGGATTATTTGCATGGCAATGTAGCTTCACAAACTAGAAAAAATAATGTTGTTCAGGTAGGTATAGTTGCCAAGACGCCGTTAACTAAAAAATTAGACTTGTATGGTAACTTTGCGCTTGGAACTAAGAGTACGCTTCTGGGTGAGGCAGGTTTGGGTTATAATCTTGCCAAAAATTTGGATCTTAATTTTGGCTATAGATACCTTAAAACAGAATATAGTTCCAACGAGTATTCTATAAAAGGTTTCTTTATGGGTGTTAGTGGCCGCTTTGGTAAATAAGAAGTAGTAGCTATATGAACTAATAGTTGCAGCTTCGCTACATAATTTAAGAGTCTTGTTTAGGTAGAGAATTCTACTTCAACAAGACTCTTTTTATTTTTGTGGAAAAAACTTTATGTGCCCGCGTGTGTAGTTACAAGCAACACTTGACTTAACAACAATCTTTATTTAGTGCCTTCAAAAGTACGGGCTACTTCTTTAAGCCATTTAATCACGGGTATATGCTGTGGGCAGATGCGCTCACATTGGCCACAGGCAATACATGCAGAAGCTTTACCATTGTCAGTATAGCCCATTTCGTAATAGAATTTTTGGGTAGAAAAGCCTTTCATCTTTGCCTGGTGGTCATTATTAAGTAAAGCAAAATATTCCGGAATAGCTATTTTCTTAGGACAGCCCTTAGTGCAATAATGACAGGCGGTACAAGGTACCAAGACAGCTTCATTAATAATATCCACAGCTTTGGCTACTGTAGCATACTCCTCCTGCGTAAAAGGCCGGAAGTTTTCCATATATCCGGTGTTGTCTTCCAGTTGCTCCAAAGATGACATGCCGGACAGCACCATGAAAATACCTTCATGACTAGCAGCAAAACGAATAGCCCAGGAAGGGATAGACATAGTGGGTTCTTTGGTTTTGAACAAATCCACAACTTTTTGAGGAACTTTATTTAGGGTGCCACCCTTAACAGGTTCCATGACCAGTACTTGCTTACCATGCTTACGGATGGTTTCATAGCACTTACGGGATTGAATGCTGGCATTGTCCCAGTCCAGGTAGTTCAGCTGAATTTGCACATACTCCACCTCCGGATGGGCGGTAAGAATTTCATCCAAAAGCTGGGCATTGTCGTGGAAGGAGAAGCCTATATGGCGTATCTTGCCTTCCTTTTTCTTTTGGGCAAGAAAGCCAAAGCTGTCCCACTTTTTGGCTTTTTCATAATTAGCCTTGGTCATGGCATGGAGCAGATAATAGTCAAAATATTCCACGCCGCATTTTTGCAGTTGTTCAGCAAAAATTTTTTCCTGCTCTGCTGCTGAGTTCATCAAAGCTAAAGGCAGCTTGGTAGTCAAAGTAAAGCTGTTTCTGGTATGGCGTTTTACCAAAGCTTCCCGTACTACGCATTCACTTTGAAAATCGTGATACATATAGGCTGTATCAAAATAGGTAAAACCTTTCGCTAAAAAGGTATCTACCATCTTTTTTACCTGCTCCAGATCAACGCTCTTTTGGTCCTTAGCATTAGTTAAGGGCAAGCGCATAAGTCCAAAACCTAGTTTTTTAGTCATGAGGTTCACTCTCCTTGCATATGATAAGTAATTCTAGCACTTAGAGTTTACTTTAAGTCCATGTTTTTTTTAATATTTTGTAAACACCATACAGACCATTGCCCTGTCTATAGACCTTTTGGTATAATTAGCACACTAAGAAGAAAGGCTAAGCCTGACTTCAAAGAAAGAAGGTAAAGTATATGTATAATCCTCATTCCCTACACGCAGAAGAATTTATTAACCACCAGGAGATTCAGGAGACTCTGGCCTATGCCAATGAGCACAAGAATGATGCCGCTCTTTTACAGGGCATTATTGCTAAAGCTAAATTGCGCAAAGGTCTGTCCCACCGGGAAGCTTCCGTACTGCTAGCTTGTGAGCTGGAAGATGTCAACCGGGAAATTTACGCTCTGGCTGAGCAAATCAAAAAAGATTTTTATGGCAACAGAATTGTGCTCTTTGCCCCCCTCTATTTGTCCAATTACTGTATTAACGGTTGTGTCTACTGCCCTTATCACAGTGTGAACAAACATATTCCCCGCAAGAAACTGACTCAGGAGGAAATTCGGAAGGAGGTCATTGCCTTGCAGGATATGGGGCACAAGCGTCTGGCCTTGGAGGCCGGTGAAGACCCTGTTAACAATCCGATTGAATACATCCTGGAAAGCATTAAAACCATTTATAGCATTAAGCATAAGAACGGCGCTATCCGCCGTGTCAATGTCAACATTGCTGCCACCACGGTAGAAAATTATCGCAAGCTAAAAGATGCCGGCATTGGCACCTATATTCTGTTTCAGGAAACCTATCATAAGGAAAGCTATAAGAAATTACATCCCTATGGCCCGAAAAGTGACTATGACTATCATACAGAAGCCATGGACAGGGCCATGGACGGCGGCATAGATGATGTGGGTATTGGCGTTTTATTCGGCTTAGAGCTGTACCGTTATGAATTTGCAGGGCTCTTGATGCATGCCGAGCATTTGGAGACAGTGCATGGAGTAGGTCCTCATACTATCAGCGTACCTCGTATTTGTCCTGCTGACGACATTAATCCTACTGTTTTCAGCAATGGCATCAGCGATGATATTTTTGCCAAGCTGGTGGCCTGTATTCGCATTGCGGTGCCTTATACAGGCATGATTGTTTCTACCCGGGAAAGCCAAAAATCCAGAGAACGGGTGCTCCATCTGGGTATTTCTCAAATCAGTGGCGGTTCCCGTACCAGCGTAGGCGGCTATGCGGAAGCTGAGCCCGAGGAAGAGAGCTCTGCCCAGTTTGATGTCACCGATCGACGCAGCTTGGATGAGGTAATTGCCTGGCTGATGGAAATAGGTTATCTGCCCAGTTTCTGTACTGCCTGCTATCGGGCAGGACGGACAGGAGATAGGTTTATGGCCTTGTGCAAGAGTAAGCAAATTCAGAACTGTTGCCATCCCAATGCCATCATGACCTTGCAGGAGTATTTAATGGACTACGCTTCTCCTCACACCAAGGAATTAGGTGAGCGCTTAATTAAGGATGAGATTCCCCATATTCCCAATCCCAAGGTTAGAGAATTGGTAATGCAGCATTTGCAAGATATTGCCAAAGGCGAAAGGGATTTTCGAGTGTAAAATAAAGGCACAGGCTTATTTTCTTAAGCCTGTGCCTTTGTAGTAACACTTTTATAGATTATTTTCCTTTAGTTAAATAGTCCAGCAATCCTTGACACCCGGCTAGTACATCTTGCCAGGTTGCCTCAAAATCACGGGTGTACCAGGGATCAGCTACGTCCCCGGGTCTGGAGGTGTATTCCATTAAGTAATGCACCTTCTGGTGTGGATCGTTGTGCCAGAAGCGTTTCATATCCCTGATATTGGCACTATCCATACCTAGCAGCAAATCATAGTCAGCGTAATCCTGCTGGGTTATCTGTCTGGCATATTTGCCGGCACAGTTAATGCCATGTTCTGCCAATTTCCTTTGAGCCGGCGGATATACAGCATTGCCAATTTCATCCGTTGTGGTAGCTGCTGAAGCAATGGTAAACCGGTCTGTCAGGTTTCTCTCCTGCACAAGTTTTTTCAGCACGAATTCTGCCATGGGACTGCGGCAGATATTACCGTGGCACACAAAAAGTATGTTCATATCATCCTCGCTAGATAAATTATTGGTCTTGCAGCTTTTAGTGCTATTATACCCTAAAGTACGTACTCTGGTTAATTAATTTCTTGTTTTATTTTTAAAAAAATTTTCTTTAAACTGAGGTGTACCTTAGTACTATATTTTGGTGGTTTTGCTATCATTAGCTTGAAAAGGGCTTACAAAAAAGCCTTTTAAAGGAGGGATTTATGTGTGGTGCACAACTAATAGATTAGCGAGAATGTTATGCCTTAGTGTTATAGCCGTGAGTATTCTGACCGGTTGTGGTGGTGCAGCAAAGGATACTGCCAAGGAACCGGCCAAGGAACCTGCCAAACCGGCGGCAAAGGTTTCCTCTGCGCCGGATGTTAAAGTAGATCCACCTAGCAAGGTAAGCTTTGGTTTGGTTAATGCTACGCTACAAAAACTGGGTGGAGCTTCCTACAAACCAGAAAAGGTTGCAAGGGTACAGAGTTTGGCTAGATATAAGGATAAGCTGGTTTATTCCGACGGAGAAAAATCTATTAAGAGTCTTAATGTGGAGGTTCCCAAGGCATGGCCGGATAAGGATACTTTTAAGAAAGGTCTTTCTGGTTCCAATTGGGGGTTTGCCAATTTGACAGTAGATAAGCAGGATAATTTGTATTTTACTGTAAACAGCAGAGAAGTAAGGACTGTCAAAGTAGACGAAACTCCGATAATTAGTGACAAAGCCAAAGGTAATTTGGTGGTCAGTGCAGATGGCAAGCAAGGCTTCGCTTATAATGGTTATTTATTTTATAGATACGAACTGCAAAATGGTAAGCTGGTTAATGAAAAGCAACTTAAGACATCTTTTAAAACTATCTATAGTGTGGTCATAGATACAGATAACAAAGCCTATATCCTGGGAAATATTGCCGGTGGTAATGGCAAACAGTACAGGTGGGGCGTGGTTTCACCTGATGGACAAGAGGCAGCTATTTACGGTAGTGATGATAAAAATGATCCATCCTACATGTACTGGAATATGAATCAGTTGGCTCTTACCAGTAAATATGTGGTTGTGAATACCCAGTATTGGTTACTGTTATTTGATAAGGAAGGGAAAATACTCGGTAAGCTACAGTTGAAAGATGCTCTTGACGGTAACATGATTACTTCTCTTTGCAGATGGGATGAAAATAGCTTGATGTTGGCGGTTCAAGAGACTGACCTTAAAACTGGCTCTCAGAATTCTTTCTATCAGCTGAGTTTTTAGGTAAATGTTGATAATCTTATGCTGGGGCATCTGCTGTGGAAGGCAGCCTTAGGATAAGGGGTTAGAAAACAAGAAAGCAGGCCTCAACCTTTGTGGTTGAGGCCTGCTTTGGTATTAAACATAAAACTTTTTGATTTTAGCTACGAGGATCATGGCTACCGCTAATTTCACCAGTCTTGGGGTCAATGATAATAGCATTCACATCACCCATGTTGCTCTTTTCTACCAGCTTGTAACCCATTGCAGCTAGCTGCTCTTTGGTTGCAGCAGACATGTCGTTGACACGCTCAATACGGATTTCATCAGGTTGCCATTGCATATGTAGACGAGGCGCAGCTACGGCCTGATTCAAAGGCATTTTGTGGTCAATAACATTGGACATTACTTGAAGAACGGTGGTAATGATTCTGGAACCACCGGGGCTGCCTACTACCATGTAAATCTTACCATCTTTGGAAACGATGGAAGGGCTCATGGAGCTTAAAGGACGTTTGTAAGGAGCAATAGCGTTAGCATCGCTGCCTACCAAACCATACATGTTGGCTACACCGGCTTTAATGGAGAAATCATCCATTTCATTGTTTAGTAGGAAGCCTGCGCCATCTACAGCTGCACCGGCACCGTACCAATCGTTAATGGTATAGGTAATAGATACGGCGTTACCTGCTTTATCCACTACGGAGTAATGGGTGGTTTGGTTACCTTCATGGAGGCCTTTCAAACCAGGTTTAACTTCAGTACTCGGAATAGCTTTGTCAGGATTAATTCTCTTGTAAATATTGGCTGCGTAATTTTTGTCGGTAAGCTCTGCAGCAGGAATCTTTACGAAATCGGGATCGCCCAAGTATTCGCTGCGGTCTGCATAAGCTTGACGCATTGCTTCTGCCATAACGTTAATTGTTGCAGGAGTTTGGAAACCCAATTTTCCAATATTAGCATTTTCCATAACGTTAAGAATTTCGGCAATAATAATACCGCCGGAAGAAGGAGGACACATAGAAACAATCTTGTAACCACGATAATTTGTTTCGCTGGGTTTACGCCAAATAGCTTTGTATTTTGCTAAATCTTCCTTAGTAATTAAACCGCCGTTTTTAGCCATATCTTTGGCAATAAGGTCTGCAGTTTCACCTTTGTAGAAACCATCAGGTCCCTTTTTAGCGATAAGTGATAAAGTCTTAGCCAGATCTTTTTGTACGAAGAGTTCGCCTTCTTTATAGAGGGAACCGTCTTTATGTAAGAAATATTTTGCTCCGGTAGGAAGGAAGAAATCCTTGCCTTGTTCAGCCTGAGTACGCTCGAAATTCTTGGAGACGATGAAGCCCTTAGATGCCATTTCAATGGAAGGAGCAATCAAGTCCTTTAGTTTCATGGTGCCATATTTCTCTAAGAGTGCACTGAAACCAGCTACGGAGCCTGGAACACCTGCGCATTTATAGCCTTTTGTGCTGGCACCGGGAATTACATTGCCCTTGGCATCCAGATACATGTCTCTGGTAGCTTTACCAGGAGCCATTTCTCTAAAGTCCAAGGCAGCATCCTCGCCTTTAGCGGTGTGAACAATAGCAAAACCACCGCCGCCGATATTGCCGGCATTAGGATGGCAGACTGCCAAAGCATAGCCTACAGCTACTGCTGCATCCATGGCGTTGCCACCTTTGTCCAAAACTTTTTGACCAATTTCGTCAGCAAGTTTTTGAGAGGATACAACCATGCCATTGCCTTTGCCCTTCAGTAGTGGTGTAGTCAAAGCGGCTTGTGCTACAGGTGCTACCATAAAGCTGGCGGTTAATAATGCAAGCATGACTTTCTTCGAAACATTTTTCCACATCTTCATACTCTTTCCTCCTTTGTTTATAAATAATAAAAAAGAGAAGCTCAAATACAAGAATACCTCCCCTCGTACTTAAACTTCTTTGTCAGCTCAAATTATATACTAAAAATATTGGTAATTCAAGATAAATGAGTGTAACGAAAATTACAATGCAAGGTGATAGTAGAAAAAATTACTATCACCTTGTGGTATCGTTCCTTATTTTTGGCTATTTTTATAGTCTTCCAAGAACTTTGCCAAGCCTTTGTCAGTCAAAGGATGGTGCATCATTTCTTTAATGATTTTGGTGGGAATGGTTGCTATATCAGCGCCTGCCAACATAACAGCGTTTACATGATCAAGATTGCGAATGCTGGCAGCAATGATTTCAGCTTTAATGTTGTAGGTCCTAAAGACTTTGACCATATCTTCTACCAGTTTTACACCGTTTTCACCAATATCATCTAAGCGACCGAGGAAGGGACTTACGAAGGAAGCGCCGGCACGAGCAGCTAGCAGCGCCTGGGACAAGCTAAAAACCAAAGTGACATTAGTTCTTATGCCTTCCGCAGTTAAAATTTTTACTGCTTTCAGACCCTCAGCAATGCAAGGAATCTTTACTACAATGTTCTGGTGAATTTTGGCTAGTTTTCTTGCCTCGGCTACCATGCCTTCACAATCGGTACTAATTACTTCAGCGCTAATAGGACCATCTACCAGCTTGGCGATTTCGGGGATCACTTCGGCCTGAGTTCTGCCTGTTTTGGCAATAAGGCTAGGGTTGGTGGTAACACCATAAATAATACCTAAATCTGCTAATTCTTTGATTTCTGCTACATTGGCAGTATCCATAAAAATTTTCATACCTAGGACTCCTTTGTTTTTAACTATGAAATTATTATAGCATATTCTGACGGTAAAAGGATATTGAGCAAAGAAACATTACGCAGGAAAAAACGGAACACAAGGATGGCACTAGCTATAATATAATAATAAGAAGAATTTTTTAATAAGCTGATGACTTTACCCTACAAATAATGTTATAATGTATGCAAATAACAGTTCGGAAAGTGCCGAAAATGTAAAGTTTCTAAGGGAGTGATTTATATGCAAAAAACGGAGTGTATGGCTATGATACTAGCCGGCGGTAAAGGCAGCCGCTTAGGTGCACTGACCAAAAGTTTAGCAAAACCCGGAGTTTTGTTCGGGGGAAAATATCGACTGATTGATTTTCCTTTGAGCAATTGTCACAACTCTGGTATTAATACTGTGGGTATTTTGACTCAGTATCAGCCATTAGAATTAAATTGGTATATTGGCAATGGTAGTTCTTGGGAGATGGACTCTACTCAAGGTGGTACTTTTGTACTGCCGCCTTATATGAGAGATGACGAAGATGCCAATAAATGGTATCAGGGGACTGCGGATGCCATTTATCAAAATATTAACTTTATCGATATGATTGATCCTGAGTATGTTTTGGTATTATCAGGAGATCACATTTACTCTATGGACTATGCCAAGATGCTGGCTTTCCATAAGAAACATCGTGCCTCAGTGACTGTGGCTACCATGGCTGTGCCTTGGGAAGATGCTCCTTCTTTCGGTATTATGGCTACCAATTCCAATATGCGCATTACAGAATTCCAGGAAAAGCCAAAACACCCCAAGAGCAACCAAGCCTCCATGGGTATTTATATTTTTAACAAGGACGTGTTAAAACGTTTCCTCAACAAAGATGCAAAGGAGACGGCTTCTGAGCATGATTTTGGCAAAAATGTCATTCCTGCCATGTTGGAAGCCAACATTTCTCTTTATGCCTACCCGTATGAAGGCTATTGGAAAGATGTGGGAACTGTAAAGAGCCTGTGGGCTGCTAATATGGATTTATTGGCTGAGGAACCGGCCTTGGATTTGTATGATAAAAACTGGCGTATTTTCTCAGGTAACAAAGATCTGCCACCGCATTATATCGGACCGCATGCTGTGGTGCAGACCTCTTTGGTGGCTGAGGGTGCGTGTGTGTCAGGCAGAGTTGCCCATTCTGTTATTTTCTATGATACTGTTGTAGAAGAAGGAGCAGTCGTTATCGACTCCGTAATTCTTCCCGGTACGGTAATAGAAAGTGGCGCCGTAGTCGAGCACGCCATCATTGGTGAGCGTTGCCAGATTCATAGTAATGCAGAGATTAAAGGTGAAGGCACCAATATTTATCTATTGGGAAATGATAAAGAAATTTATGCCGGTGGCAATGAAGCATTAAAAACTTCTTAGAAAGGTGTGGACGTAATGAATGATATTTTAGGCCTAATAAATTTACGACAACCAAATCCACTCTTAAAAATTAACGCTACCAGACCATTTGCTGCTGTACCTTTTGCTGGCAAATATCGTCTCCTAGATTTTACGCTTTCTGCTTTTGTGGATGCAGGAATTAATACGGTGGGATTACTTACTCCTATTGAAGCACGTCCTTTGATGGATCACATTCGTAGCGGTAAGGAATGGAACTTGGCACGTAAAATGGGTGGATTGCTGTATCTACCTATGGATAGTGAGGATGTATTGGTACCGGAAAAAGGAGATATTAAAGCCATTCATAAAAATATGGCCTTTTTGAAGCGCTCCAACAGACAGTATTTACTGTTCTCTTATTGCGACACGGTGCACAATATTGATTACAAAAAGGTGTTGGAATTCCATCGTCAGCATAACGCTGATGCAACCGTTGTTTATACTTCTAAGGTGAACAAGCTGACCAAAAAGGGCAGAGTTATCACCGTTGATGAAGATGAGAGAGTGACAGGACTTTCTAAACCCCAAGAGACTGCAGTGGGTGACAATATTTGTATGTCTGCTATTTTGATTGACCGACAAATATTCATTGATGCGGTAGAATTTGCCTATGCCAAAGATGAAAAAGTTTTCTTTGATGAGGTTATTGGTACTCATTTGGAAAAGCTAAGGGTTTTCGGCTACAATTACAAAGGCTATTCGGCGCGTATTGATTCTGTGGCTGCTTACTACAAAGCAAGCATGGATTTACTGGATATGCAAACCTGGCGCAATTTATTCTTTAATGGTGATTTACGTATTCATACCAAAATTTTGGATGCTGCACCTGCTAAGTATTTAAGTGGTGCTTCTGTAGTTAATGCTATGGTTGCCAATGGGTGCGTAATTGATGGGACAGTAGAGAATAGTATTTTATCTCGTCAAGTTAAAGTTGGACGCAATGCTGTAGTCCGCAATTGTATCATTATGCAGCATGCCACTATTGGAGAAGATGCAAGGCTGGATGGCGTTATTTGCGATAAGAATGCAGTTATTCAAGCTGGAGCAGAATTAAAAGGAACTCCTGAAAAACCGTTGTGTATAGCTAAATTTGCTATGCATGATTAGTACAAATCCTGAAAAATCGAGGTATTTTGATGAAAGTTTGGAAATCAACAGATGAGTTTAAAGAGCTATTTACCAAGCATGCCCACATCCTCTTTGGTAATGAAATTACCGACTTAACCAAGTATCAGGTTTATGATATTTTGGCATGGATGATTAGGGATATTATTAGTGATGATTGGATTCAAACCAATGAACGTTACAAGGGCAAGAATGTAAAACAAGTCTATTATTTTTCCATAGAATTTCTTTTAGGCCGCTTGTTGCAATCAAATTTAAGCAACTGTGGCCTGGAAGATATTTGCAAAACAGCTTTAAAGGAACTGGGTTGGGATTTGGATGATATTATACCGGAGGAACCTGATGCCGGCTTAGGTAATGGTGGCTTGGGTAGGTTGGCCGCTTGTTTTATTGATTCTATGGCATCCTTGGGATTGCCGGGACATGGTTGCAGCATACGCTATGAATATGGTCTTTTTAGCCAGAGAATAGTATATGGCCAGCAGGTAGAGCTGCCGGACAATTGGCTGCGCCATGGCTTCCCCTGGGAAATTAAAAAGTCTGATAAAGCTGTGGACGTGCGTTTTGGCGGCCATGCTTATATGCGCCCTAATGAGCAGGGTGAATTGGAATGTGTGTATGAAGACTATACTACTGCTCGTGCCATTCCTTATGATGTGGCTGTTATTGGCTATCATAACAGAACAATCAATAATTTACGTCTCTGGAAAGCCGAACTTCCCAGGGAAGAGTATACCGGAACCTTCGAACCAAATATTAATTTGAATAATCCGTATCGCAATCTTATTCCTAGAATTTCCTTGGCGCTGTACCCTGATGACAGTAACTATGAGGGACAAAAGCTAAGGCTAATGCAGGAATACTTTTTTGTTTCTGCAGGTGTACAAAGTATCATTCGTACTTACAAAAAAAGCTATGGACCAAATGCCATTAAAGATTTTGCTAAGCACGTGGCTTTGCATATTAATGATACTCATCCTGCCCTAATTGTGCCGGAGCTAATGCGTATTCTGGTTGACGAAGAGAAGCTGGGTTGGCGGGAGGCTTGGAAGATTACCAATGCAACAGTAGCATATACCAACCATACCGTGCTACCGGAAGCTTTGGAGTGTTGGCCTATTCCTATGTTTAAGGAATTGCTGCCCCGTATTTATTTGATTGTGGAAGAAATTCACAGACGGTGGATGCCTGTTGCCAGAAGAATGTATCCTAATGATGACAAGAAGGTTGCCCAGGTAGCTGTTCTCTGGGCAGATAGAGTTAATATGGCTCACTTGGCAACATTGGGATCCCATAGTGTTAATGGTGTGGCAAAGCTGCACACCCAAATTTTAAAGTCAACGGTGCTTAGGGAATTTAATGATTTATTTCCGGATAGGATCAACAATAAAACTAATGGCGTTACACATCGCCGTTGGTTGATTAATTCTAATCCTCAGCTTACCGCATTACTGGATGATACCATTGGCAAAGGCTGGCATACTGATCCGGAAAAGCTTATTATGTTTGAAAAATTCGCAGATGATCATGCCGTACAAGATAGACTGGCAGAAGTAAAAAGACAGCGTAAGAGCATTTTGGCCGATATGGTTTATCGCGATTATGGTATTAAGCTGGATATAAATTCTATTTTTGATGTGCAGGTAAAACGTTTCCATATGTACAAGCGTCAGCTGCTTAACATTTTCCATGTCTATAATCTGTATCAGGAGCTTTTGGCTCATCCTGACATGGCTGTTTATCCCCGCACCTTCATTTTTGGCGGTAAAGCTGCAGCCAGCTATGGCACAGCCAAGATGACCATTAAGCTTATTAATGAAATTGCCGAAAAAATTAATACTGATCAAAGAGTAAATTCTAAAATAAAAGTAGTGTTTGTAGAAAATTATAATGTTTCACTAGGCCAAATATTGTTCCCTGCTTCTGATGTCAGCGAACAAATTTCTACGGCAGGCAAGGAAGCTTCCGGTACCGGCAATATGAAGTTCATGATGAATGGAGCTATTACGCTGGGGACCTTAGATGGTGCCAACGTAGAAATACATGACAGAGTAGGCGATGAGAACAGTGTAATTTTTGGCTTAAACAAAGATGAAATTGCTGCCTATAATGCTAATGGTACTTATATATCCTGGGATGAGTACAGACGTGATCCCAAGATTCGTAGAATATTAGATTTTCTCTATCAAGATGGTGATTATAATATGCTCTATGATTCCTTGCTGGATAGAAATGATGAGTTCTTTGTATTAAAAGATTTTGAGGCTTATTGTGCGGCGCAAGAAGAAATCGGCAAACGTTATGCTGATAGAAGAGGCTGGTTACATTCCTCTATAATCAATATTGCTATGTCAGGTTATTTTTCCAGTGATCGTACGATTACAGAATACGCCAGGGATATTTGGAAAATTAAACCAGCTCCTTAAGGAGGTCAACTATGAAAATTAGTGCTATCAATTCCTACACCACCTATTTGTTTCATCAGGGAACTAATTATGACAGCTATTGTTTTTTAGGTGCGCATATTACGACATACAATCATAAACGTTGTGTGCGCTTTTCTGTCTGGGCCCCTCATGCTCAAAATGTAAGTGTAGTAGGAGATTTTAATAGTTGGGACTTAGAAGCTAATCCTATGACCAAAGCTGCAGAAGATAACAGTATTTGGGTAGCTTATATTCCAGAGGCCAAGGAAGGCTCTATTTATAAGTATGCCATTATGACCTATGCAGGGGAAGTAATTTTAAAAAGCGACCCTTATGGTTTTAAGGCTGAGGTCAGACCTGCTAAAGCTTCTGTAGTGGCAGATTTAAAGTACAGCTGGAAGGATGATGCCTGGCAAGAGAGCCGCCAACAGTACGATTCCTATGCCAATCCCATGCTGATTTATGAAGTACATCTTGGCTCTTGGCGCAGGGGCGCTGATGGTAAGGAGCTTTCCTATAAACAAATTGCGCCACTTTTAGTTGATTATGTGAAGGGCATGCATTATACACATATAGAATTAATGCCTTTGTGTGAATATCCCTATGATGGTTCCTGGGGTTATCAGGCAACCGGTTATTTTGCGGCCACTAGCCGTTACGGCAATCCGCAGGATCTAATGTATCTCATTGATCTATGTCATCAAAATGGCATTGGGATAATTTTAGACTGGGTGCCGGGACATTATTGTAAGGATGAACATGGCTTGAGACATTTCGATGGAGAACCTTTGTATGAATCAGGTAATCCGTCTTTGGCAGAAAATCCTCAATGGGATACCATGAATTTTGATTATGGTCGTACCGAGGTACAAAGCTTCTTAATTTCTGCAGCTTTATTTTGGCTACGAGAATTTCATGTTGATGGTTTGCGTATTGATGCCGTAGCTAACATGCTTTATCTGGATTATTGCAGAGAGCCTTGGCAATGGCAAAAAAATAAATATGGTGGCCGTGAAAATTTGGAAGGGGTTGCTTTCCTGCAACAGCTTAACACGGCAGTATTTAAAGAAATGCCACATGCTCTTATGGTGGCAGAAGAATCCACAGCTTGGCCTTTAGTAACCAAACCTGTCAGTGATGGAGGTTTGGGGTTCAACTACAAATGGAATATGGGCTGGATGAATGATATGCTTAAGTACGCTTCTCTGGAAGAGAGCGCAAAAAAGTATAATCAAAATCTGGTGACGTTCTCCTTGTATTATGCCTTTTCGGAAAACTTCGTACTGCCACTATCCCATGATGAGGTAGTACACGGTAAACATTCCTTGCTGGACAGGATGCCCGGTGATTACTGGCAGAAGTTTGCAGGGCTAAGAGTGTTCTTTGCATACTGGCTTAGTCATCCGGGCAAAAAACTGCTTTTTATGGGCGGCGAGTATGGCCAATTCATCGAATGGAAATATGATGACAGCCTGGATTGGCATTTACTGGATTATCCGATGCATAAAGCCATGCACGAATATGTACGTGCTTTAAATGCTTATTATGTTGGACATAAAGAGTTTTGGCAGGAAGACTGTGACTGGAGTGGCTTTAGTTGGATAAGCTGCGATGATAGCGAAAATAGTGTTATCTCGTTCTATAGAAAAGGGAAAAATCCTGAAGATATGACCATTGTTATTTGCAACTTTACGCCTGCAGTGCATCACGGCTACAGAATTGGTATCCCGGAGAAGGGTACTTATAAAGAAGTATTTAATAGTGATGCAACTGAGTTTGGTGGTTCTAATGTTTTAAATGAGGGGACTTTACAAACAGCAGATGTACCTTTCCATGGACTGGATCAGTCTATTGAATTAACCTTACCGCCTTTAGGGGCTGTATATTTACGAAAGCAAGTTGCCAAGCAAAGTACCAAGCCACTTGCTGCCAAAGAAAGTACGACTAAAAAAGTAAGCAAAAAAGTCGTTAAACAATTTACGGTGTGAAAGAGGGGAATCATAATGACAAAAGTATTATTTGCAGCTGCTGAAGCAGTGCCGTTTGTAAAGACAGGTGGTCTTGCTGATGTAATGAGTGCCTTGCCTAAGGCTTTGAAAAAAGAAGGCGTGGAAGTTGCATTGGTAATTCCTAAATATGAGCATATGAATGCTGCTTATAAGGATAAATTGGAAAGAGTTTATGAAGGTACTTTGGATTTATCCTGGCGTAATCAATATTTTGGCGTAGATAAATTAGTGCTGGATGGTGTTCCGGTTTATTTCATCGATAATGAGTGGTATTTTAAACGGGATGGCCTATATGGCTATGGTGATGATGCAGAACGCTTTGCTTTTTTCTGCAAGGCAGTACTTGCTATGCTTCCGCACATTGATTTTAAGCCGAATATTATCCATTGTAACGATTGGCATACCGGCATTTTGGGTACTTATCTCAAAGAATCCTTCTACCATGATGAATTCTATTGGGGCATGAAGACCGTTTACACTATTCACAATCTTAAATACCAGGGCGTCTTTGGCAAAGAAATCGTTAACGATGTTTTGGGCCTGCCACATTACTGCTTTACAGAAGGCAAAATTGAATTTGGTGGTTGCGTAAATTTCATGAAAGCCGGCATGGAATATGCTGACTATATCACCACGGTAAGTCCTACCTATGCTCAAGAAATTACTTATCCTTATTTTGGTGAAAAATTGGAAGCTTACGTGCGTTATTGCCAACACAAGTTGGTTGGTATTATCAACGGCATGGATGAGGATGCTTATAATCCTGCCACTGATAAGTTTATTGCCGCGCAATATAATGTAGCAGATGCTTTTGAGAAAAAGGCTATCGATAAAGAAAATTTACAAAAAGAAGTTGGACTGCCGGTTGACCGCAATATTCCTGTTGTGGCTATGGTTTCTCGTTTGGTAGAGGATAAGGGACTGAGCCTGTTAACCCGCATCATGGATGAAATTACCCAGGAAAATATGCAGTTCGTTGTCTTGGGTGCAGGTGACCAGGATTTCCAAAATGCCTTAAAGGGTTGGGAGAAAAGAAATCCTAAAAAGGTTTCTATCAATTTACGTTTCAGTGAGGAATTGGCACACAAAATCTATGCAGGCGCAGATATTTTTGTTATGCCGTCTAGGTTTGAAGCTTGTGGCCTGAGTCAATTGATTGCTATGAAATATGGTACTATACCTGTAGTTAGAGAAACCGGTGGCTTAAAAGATACTGTTATTCCTTATGACAAATATACAGGTGTTGGCAACGGCTTAAGTTTTGCCAACTTTAATGCCCATGAATTGTTGTTTACCATTAAAGCAGCCTTAAGTTTCTATGAAGATAAGGCTCAATGGGCTAAAATGGTAAATAATGCCATGACCAGTGACTATGGCTGGAAGGCTTCTGCTAAAGCGTATAAGGATGTATACGACAAAGTAATGGCTATGGAGAAATTTGTTGCTCCGGCTCCTGCTAAACAAGCAAAACCGGCGCAAGGCACAGGTAAGCCTGAAGTCAAAGTAGATTTTAAGGCAGAAGTGAAACCTATAGTTGAAGCTGAGACAGAACAGGAAATAAAAATAGAAGAACAACCTGCCGTAAAATCTGCTGTCAAGGTTGTAATAAAACCTGAAGTCAAACCAGTGGTTGAAGAGGAAGTAAAGGTAGTAGCTAAAAAGGCTCCGGCCAGAAAAAAAGCTACTAAAAAAGCTGTTAAAAAAACTACTGCCAAGAAAACTGCAACAAAGAAAAATAACGTAAAAAAAGCAGCTGAGGCTGCCAGAGAAGTGGTAAGACATGCCGTTGCTAAGGCAACTGCAGCAAGTAAAGCAAAGACAGGGAAGACTGTCAAAAAGTAGAAAATACACCATAATTGGAGAAAGCAATGGAAAACCTATTTTTTCATGATTCCCGTCAAAAAAAGTATCGCTCTATATTTGGAGCTGCTCCCACAGGCGCAAGGGTAACCTTGCGCCTTGACGTATTTTGGCAAGAAACAGAAGAGGTTTTGTTACACCTGTTTAAGGAAGGGAATGGAACCAAGGAAAGTCTTTTGACCATGATGCCGGACACAGAGGAGCATTCTTACAGCATAGAGGTGCAGCTGCCCGAAGAAGGTTGCCTGCTATGGTATTATTTTGTCATTAAGGGAACCACAGCTACACAGTATTACGGCAATAATCAAGACCAAAGAGGTGGCCCGGGCACTCTGTATGACCATCAACCTCCTAGTTTTCAAATTACAGTTTATGATAAGGATTCCGTGACACCGGATTGGTTTAAAAATGCGGTAGTGTATCAGATTTTTCCGGATCGTTTTTATCACAGCACGGATACCGACGCCCAAGATACAGGTAAGCTCAATGCTTGTATGCATGAGGATTGGTACGAGAAGCCGGGCTATATTAAAGCTGAAGATGGCCGCATTATTAAGTACGATTTCTTTGGCGGCAATTTAGATGGTATTAGAGAAAAATTACCCTATTTAGAGGACTTGGGTGTAACGGTAATCTATTTAAATCCGGTTTTCGAAAGTGCCAGCAATCATCGTTACGATACCGGCGACTACAAAAAGATTGATGCTTATTTAGGCGGTAATGAAGATATGCAGCTTCTGTGTCAGGAAGCTGCAGAACATGGCATGAGAGTTATTTTGGATGGTGTTTTCAGCCATACCGGTGATGATAGTATTTATTTCAACAAGTACGGTCATTATTCTTCTGTAGGTGCTTATCAATCCAAGGATTCACAATATTATCCCTGGTATAAATTTGAAGAGTATCCCGACAAGTATAGCTGTTGGTGGGGCGTTGATGTTCTGCCGGAAACAGAGGAAACTACACCATCTTACATGGACTTTGTTTTTCGGTCTGAGGATAGTGTGATGAAGACCTGGTTAAAGGCCGGTATCAGTGGTTGGCGACTGGACGTTGCTGATGAATTACCGCCGCTATTTTTAAAAAGCTTTTGGCAAGAGCTTAAAAAAACAAATAAAGATGCAATTTTAATTGGTGAAGTCTGGGAAGACGCGTCAAATAAAATCAGCTATGGTGAGCAAAGAGCCTATTTGTGTGGAGGCCAGCTAGATAGCGTGATGAATTATGTTATGCGCAACTTGATGTTGGACTTTTTGCGCGGTTACGCTGATGCGGATTTGACTAATCAAAGGATTTTGCATCAAATGGAAAATTATCCTTTGGAAAACTTCTACGCCATGCTTAATTTGGTAGGTAGTCATGATGTGGAAAGAGTACTGACCATGTTAGCTGACGAGCAGGCGGACGTCGCTCTAAAGCGTTTGTGTTTGTTGTGGACCTGGCAGATGACGATGCCGGGCGCACCCTGCGTTTATTACGGTGATGAAGTGGGAGTAGAAGGCTTCAAAGATCCGGACAATAGGCGTACCTACCCTTGGGGCAGAGAAAATAAACAGCTTTTAAGCTGGTGCCGCAAGATGATCCATCTCAGACGTGAACATGATGCCTTAAGGACCGGACGGTTTATCCCCATTCTTACACAGGGTTCCGTTTATGTATATGCCCGTGCCATTGAAGGGGGCAAAGATATTTTTGGTAAAAAAGCCCAGACAGGCTTGTTCTTCATAGCCTTAAATAGTAGTGCTCAAGAGCAGACTGTCGATGTTTATACAGATGCGTTAGCCTATGGAGAGTTAACAGATTTACTGCAGCAGGATGTTAAGATACCAACCTCCGGTGGCAATTTTACTATTACAGTGCCACCCTACGGTTCTCTGGTTTTAGCCGCTAGGGAGGAATCTGGCAAAAAGCGGGCCGGGGTATTGCTGCATCCCACTTCTTTACCCAATTTTAATAAAAAAGATGACATTACTGCGGATGCTTTTGCTTTTATTGATTTTCTCCAGGCAGCAGGTCAAACCTTGTGGCAAGTACTTCCCCTTACACCTACAGGAGAAGGTGATTCTCCTTATTTAGCCTTATCAGCCTTTGCGGGTAATACTA
>Ga0268360_1001592_pt1 | contig 22158 bp, 19 predicted proteins | sample BioMet11_FD_192465 | JGI IMG/M metagenome (GOLD analysis project Ga0268360, IMG submission 192465) | Sewage microbial communities from Oakland, California, United States - Biofuel 11 (Illumina Assembly) | ecosystem: Engineered > Wastewater > Sewage > Unclassified | place: USA: California... | reverse complement strand
ACGGAACAGTTCGCCGCTGTCACCGGATTGGAGGTGGTAAGAAATGGCTGATTACAATGGAATCGAGGCGCTTCTTGCCTCTACAGACAATCTGGTGCAGCTCGTAAATAATACCGGCCATGACGATGACACACTGACTTTTGAAGGTGTCGACTGGTTCAAATACAACGGTGTTGCAGCAAAGAGCATCTATGTCAGCGGCAACAGCTGGTTCGGATTCGGAACAAATACTTCTCAGCTTTACGTCTGCCAGCGGGACTGCAAACTCTGGAACTTCTGGCGGGAAGAAGGCACGCTTTTCAATTACTACAAGTTCCTTCGTCTAAAATGGGACGGCTATTCAGCATACAGCAGTACCGGTGATGATGTGCGTCTGACCTATGAGGTTTACCTGTTCAGCACCGGTGATATCTTTCTGAATGTGCTGCGCATGCCGACGAACGCAAACTATCTTGGTACCAGTCAGCTTGTCTGCACGGGCGGCACAAAAGCTCTTATTGTGACATCCGGTCAGGCATTGCAGGAAACCTTTACACACACAAACGAGGACGGCTCCGATTTCACGGCAGCCGCAGGGCTCATTGACATCAAGGCGCCTTACGACAGGAAATATCTTGTATCAGACAAAAGTGGCAAATATTACACCGTCGACGCAGGTGCTTTGAAAGAAGTCACTGCCGAGGAAACCTATATCTCAGTGTCCGGGATCACCTTGCAGACCGCGCTCTGGGTAAAGCCGAGTTACAATCTTGTGCTCCGGGATACCGGAAACGCGAGAGCCTATGTGTTTCCACTGCAGAGCGGCGGCCATTACCGGATTACACTTACCGAAATCGGTGACCGGGAGCGTATTGCTACCACGGCCAGTAATCCGACCGCCATTGAGGCAGGCGGCTCTGTCAGTACTGTCCGGATCATTAAAAACGCAGATCCGGTGCTTGGCGATGTGGTCGAATTCACAGCGGCCAGTAATGAAGCGTGGTGCGTCGTGCATGTCAGTTCTGACGGGACAGAACCTAAAACCGCTATTGAAAAGCATATCTCCGCGCTGGTCAACCTTTTCAAGACCAGCGGTGTGGAAGAACGTCCATCCGGCAGTCTGCTGCTTCCGCTTACCGATCCGGTGCTGCTTTTCTGGCAGGATTCGCTTGACCCGCTTCCTGTATTGGAAGCAGACGTAACCGCAATGCCATTTCCACAGACGGTACTGACAGAGAATGTGGACATGACGGATTCCACGATTCTCGGCATCGAGAAAGTAACAGCTGATGCCGATGATAATACGCTTTTTGCGGTTTCCTTCGATGGCGGCACGACGTGGTGGAACTATGTCGACAACGCATGGGCACAGCTTTCCGAAGCGCAGTCCGGCATGACAAAAGCCGCTCTCGCTGACATTGGCACAGACGCATGGGCCTTAAAAGCTACCACCGGGCATTATATGTTCCGCTTCATTCTTTTTGAAGGAAGCTACGTGAACAGCATTGTTGTTGATTACCTGAATTAGGAGGTCTGAAGAATGAAATTAAAAGGAACCACAAAAATAGAGCTGACCGATGTGTATACCGGGAAGAAGGAAATCTACCGCGACACCAACATGGTCACTAAGGCCGTGCAGCAGGTATTCGGAACCAATATTGAAGGGACGCTGTTCAATATCAACGGGACTTCTACAGTAAACTGGAGCGATCATTTCCTGCCGATCTGCCCGCATACCATCGGCGGAGTCTTACTATTTCAGGACGCAATCGCCGAGGACGAAAACACAATCTACGCACCTTCTGCCAATCAGTGCATCGGTTACGCATCCAACGATGTCAACGCAACGGCGAATGTCCTGCGCGGCAGCATGAACCTGACAGAATCCAAGACAACGGACAAAGGCTACAAATTTGTATGGGACTTTACGACGAGCCAAGGCAACGGCACCATTTCGGCGGTTTGTCTCACGCACAAATACGGCGGCGTCGGCTACTTTGGCGATACTTTTGATGCAGGAAAACGACTGCTCCGCATGAAGGATAACGCATATTCGCTTGATGGCATTAAGGCTAACCGCTACATTGACTGCGTGGAGGTTAATTTTGAAGGCAACTACTTCATCAGTATATCGATGGATACTTCCGGCGCGATTCTCGTCAACAAAGTTCGGAAATGCTTCTGCGAGATCGGATTGAATTTTCCGCTGAAGGAGCTGGGCGATGAACTTCTGGAGACACACACTCTCAATCCAACTGTCTTTATTAACCGCTATGCTTCCAGTAACTATGGCTACTTTGATTTTCACGATGGCGAGGACGGTTATTGGTACGGTTTCATGGGCGAAAGCAATTCATCCGGCAACGCAACCGTAAAGTGGATCAAAATCAAGAAATCTGACTTCACCTTCACGGAAGGAACATGGACGCTGAACGATGTACAGCTTTACCAGCTTGGCTCTCATGGCAGTTATGGTAGTCAACCATATCGAAGCGTGCAGTCCATCCTGCGGAACGGCTATCTCTACATGATGAAGTACGACCGCACTGGAATGTATAAGGTGAACGCCAATAACGTGGCGGATATAACATGGGTGCCATTTGGCTTTACTTCCAATTTCAGCACAGGTTACTACGGCGGCACACAGATTTTTAAACTCGGTGACCGTATCCTTGGTTCCGATTTCAATATCTGCGCGGACGATACTGTGATCCATACGATCAACTATGGAGACTACAGCTACATCTGCACGCCATTCTTCCGATATGGCCCGTATGCGATTACCTTTGGCAGATATAATTACAGCGGCATGACGGTCTATAAAACACTCTGGCTTGTCAGCCCATATCTCGCAAGCATCAACAATCTGTCGACCTCCGTGATCAAGACGGCGGACAAGACGATGAAAATCACTTATACGGTTGAAGAAGCATAACAATCTGTATGCACTGGGCGACTTCCTGCGGGAGGCCGCCTTTTTCATGCAAAAAATCAAAGGAGGAATTACTCATGAAAGAATTCTGGAACACGTTACAACTCGTTTTCGCCGCTGTCGGAGGCTGGCTTGGCTACTTTCTTGGCGGCTGCGACGGCCTGCTCTACGCGCTGCTGATCTTTGTCATCTGCGACTACATCACCGGTGTCATGGGCGCAATCAGCGACAAGAAGCTCTCCTCGGCGGTCGGCTTTCGCGGCATCTGCCGCAAGGTGCTGATCTTCATTCTGGTCGGCATTGCAAATGTCATCGACATCAATGTGCTCGGACAGGTCGGTGTCCTGCGGACGGCGGTCATTTTCTTTTACATCTCGAATGAAGGTCTGTCCCTGATTGAAAATGCTGCCCACCTTGGGCTTCCGATTCCGGGAAAGCTGAAGGAAGTACTGGAGCAGCTGCATAACCGTGATGAAAAAGACACAGATAAGGAGGAAAAATAACATGGCTACAAAAGGAATTGATGTATCGGTATGGCAGGGCGCGATTGATTTCAACGCTGTCAGGAACAGCGGAGTGGATTTCGTGATCATCCGCGCAGGCTACGGTACAAGCTCAAAAGACAAGTACTTTGAAGAAAACTACAGGAAAGCAAAAGCTGCCGGGCTTCACGTCGGCGCATACTGGTACAGCTACGCAGACAGCTTTTCCGAGGCTGCGCAGGAAGCTGAAATGTTCCTGTCTGTCCTTGCCGGGAAACAGTTTGACTATCCTGTTTTCCTCGACATGGAGGAAAAGAAGCAGATCGAAGCCGGGACTGATTTCTGCTCCGGTCTGATCAAAACCTTCTGCGACAGGCTGGAGGCTGCCGGATACTTTGCCGGTTTTTATACTTCAGCATCCTTCGCGGGATCTGTTGTGACGGATGCTGTCCGCAAACGTTACTGCTACTGGTGCGCCCAGTGGGCCGATGCCTGCAGCTATGAAGGCTCCTGCGGAATCTGGCAGCAAAGCTCCAATGGCTCCGTTCCCGGCATCAATGGCCGCGTGGATATGGACTGGTCTTATCAGGACTTTCCTTCCGTAATCGTGAGCGGAGGTTTCAACGGCTATAAGAAGTTCGGTGGCAGTACGGATACTTCTCCAGCAAAGACCGGGACGCGGACTGCGGATGCATTCGTTTCCGTGATGGAAGGCTGGAACGGATACTCCGAGGCAAACGGAAAGTTCAGGACGATTATCGACACCTACAACAGTCACAAGCCATTGGCAAGAGGGTATGCCGTGAAGTACACGGATGAGTGGTGCGACACCTGTGTTTCCGCGGCAGCGGTGAAAGCTGGAATGACCGACCTCATCGGAACGGAGTGTGGATGCGAGGAACATGTGGAGATTTTTAAATCCAAAGGAATCTGGATTGAGGACGGCACAATCACACCCAGACGCGGAGACATTATTCTCTATAACTGGAATGATTCCAACCAGCCGAATGACGGTTATTCAGACCATATTGGAGTTGTAACCGGGGTAAAAGACGACAGCATTACTGTAATTGAAGGCAACAGGGGCGAAGCTGTCGGATACCGCACAATCCCTGTTGCCTGGGGTTACATCCGCGGGTTCGCAAGACCAGAGTATGAGAACTATCCTGCTGAACCGGCTGCCCTCGCACCGTCACCTGAAAAACCGGTAGAAGAACTTGCGAAGGAAGTCCTCGCCGGAAAATGGGGCAACGGAGATGACAGGAAAAACCGTCTGACCGCAGCCGGATACGACTACGGTGCTGTCCAGGCAAGGGTCAACGAACTCTGCAGGCAGAAATCCAAGTCTGTGGATGAGCTTGCCAGGGAGGTCATCCAAGGCAAGTGGGGCAACGGGCAGGATCGTAAGGAACGTTTGACCGCAGCCGGATACGATTACAGCGCCGTGCAGAGGCACGTGAACGAAATCTTGAGGTAAATATCAGCCAGGCCACAGCCTGTGGGTGTCTTCGGATGCCTGCAGGCGCTTTTTTTATGCCCTTATACGGGGGGTTGATTTTCTCGGCATGTAACAGAGGAAGACAGGTTTCCTCAGAGAGGAGAACGAGAACATGCTGGTTACGAAAATCACTACCCCGGTCAGAACTTATGCCCGTCCGGAACATGACCTTACCCCGGAGCAGCTGCAGGCCGAGTGCAATTATATCCGCGCCGGAAAGGTCATGAAGAAGCTGCTGGAAAAGGAACTCATCACAGAGGATGAATTCAACAAGATCATGGAGGAATGCCGGAAATCTTTTTCTCCGTATCTTGCCGCCCTATATTGAAAAATGACGTTGCTATGTGCCTTGTTCTACGGGAATATGCTCACTGCGCCGGTTCTGCCTTTCATGGCGGCAGGGGCGCGGGAAGGAGATGGAATGTATGCTTGTGACCAAGATCGTGGGACCGGCCCTTAACGTCATTGTTCCGGAGCACTGGTTCACCCAGGAACAGCTGATGAATGAATTTTATTTTATCCTGGCCGGACAGACTGCCCGGATGATGGTGGAAACGGGTCGGATAACCGTTGATGAATTCGACAAAATCATGATCGAGAACCGCCTTGTTTTCTCCCCGTTTCTGGCAGCTATTCTTTGAAAAATGAGTTGCTATATCAGGCTGTTTACGGGAACATGTCACATGCGAAAGGAGGACTTTAAGATGAAGGCAATCACAAAAATCGAACCTTCAGAGGTACGCGGAATCCAGAGGAAACGCAGGGTGGCGGCGTACTGCAGGGTCTCCACGGACATGGACGATCAGCTCGTCAGCCTGGACACGCAGAAAAGCCACTACGAGGAGTACATCAGCGCAAATCCCGACTGGGAGTTCGCGGGCCTTTACTACGACGAAGGCATCACCGGAACGAAGAAAGAACTGCGTCCGGCGCTGATGCAGATGATCAGGGACTGCGAGGACGGCAGGATCGATTACATCATCACCAAGTCTCTGAGCAGGTTCGCAAGGAACACGACGGACTGCCTGGAACTGGTGCGGAAACTGCTCGCCCTCGACATCCCCATCTACTTTGAAAAAGAAAACCTGGACACCGGGGAGATGGAGTCGGAGCTTCTGCTCTCCATCATGAGCAGCCTTGCGGAAAGCGAATCCGTGTCCATTTCGGAGAACGAGAAATGGAGCATCCGCGACCGTTTCATGAACGGCACCTTCAAGGTCGGTTACGCCCCTTACGGCTATCGCACGAAGGACGGAGTCTTCTCCATTATGGAGGACGAGGCGAAATGGGTGCGGTACATCTTTGAGGGTACGCTCTCCGGCAAAAGCAGCCACCAGCTTGCGAGGGAACTGAACGAAAAACAGGTCCCCACGCGCAGGAACGGCAACTGGACGGCATCGACGGTCCGGGGAATCCTGCGGAACGAGAAGTACACCGGGGACTGCCTTTTCCAGAAGACTTACACGGACTTCCAGTTCAAACGCCACAACAATAACGGAGAACTTGACCAGTTCTACATGGAAGGGCATCATGAACCCATAGTCACGCATGAGGAATTCGAGGCGGTGGAGAAGATAATCGACCGCCATGCCAGGGAGAAAGGAATCAAAAAAGCCGACCCGCGTTACCAGAACCGCTACGCTTTCACGAGCAGGATCGTGTGCGGGGAATGCGGCTCACCGTTCAAGCGCAAGGTCTGCCACACGGGCGGCCTGAAGTACGCCACCTGGGGCTGCCGGGAACACATCGCCAACATCGACCACTGCAAAATGAAGGCGGTCCGGGAGGATGCCCTCGAGCGGACATTCACCCTCATGATGAACAAGCTGGTCTTCGGAAGGCAGCCGGTGCTTGAGAACCTTATGGAAAGCCTCAAGGGCGAGAGCCACGACGATGCCCTGCGGGAGATGAAGACCATCGACCGCCAGCTGGAGAGAAACACAGAGCGGAAACAGACGCTCCGGGACATCATGGCGAAGGGCTACCTCGAACCTGCGGTCTTTGCAAAGGAGAACAGCGAGATCGGTGCGGAGAGCGCCGCCCTAGCCGCAAAGAAGGAGCAGCTCATCAAATCGATGAACGGAAATGTCCGTCACATCGCGGAGATTGAGGAACTCCTGCACTACACGGGCAAAGCCGGGATGCAGACGGAATTTGACAGCGAACTGGTGGAACGCTTCGTAGAGCGCATCACGGTGCATTCGGAGGACGAAGTCACATTCCACCTTAACTGCGGACTGAACCTCCGGGAAAGGATCGTGAAATGAGACAGGGACACATGCCTTACGGCTACAGTGTGGTGAACGGCACTGCCGTCATTGACGAAGAACAGTCCGCGCAGGTCAGGGGCGTCTTCCGGGATTTCCTGGACGGCGTTTCATACGCCAGATGCGCGTCTAACAACGGATTCCAGATGTACCACGCATCGGTGAAGCGGATGCTCCGGAACAGGTATTACCTCGGTGATGACTTCTATCCCCCGCTCATCGACAGGGAAATCTTCGATGCGGCGGAGGCGGAGTACCGCAGGAGGGTCGAAGCCCTCGGCAGGAAGAACCGCCGGAAGACATCGGAGGAAACGAAGCCGGTGCCGACGGCTTTCCGCATGAAGCCGGACATCAAGAGAATCCGGGACCCTTATAAGCAGGCCGAGTATGCCTACAGCCTGATAGAAAGCGAGGAATGAGAATGGCAACAGTAACAATGATCCCCGCCCGGAAGAGGGTGGGTACGCAGAAAACGGCTGGTGAGACACCAAAGACCAGGGTGGCAGCCTACTGCCGTGTTTCAACGGACACGGACGAACAGGCCACCAGCTACGACGCCCAGGTCGAGCACTACACGGAATTCATTAAGAAGAACCCCTCGTGGGAGTACGCCGGGATCTACGCCGATGACGGGATTTCCGGGACGAACACCAAGAAGCGCGAGGATTTCAACCGCATGATCGATGACTGCATGGCGGGCAAGATCGACATGGTGGTGACCAAGTCTATCAGCCGTTTTGCAAGGAACACGCTGGACTGCCTCAAGTACATCCGGCAGCTGAAGGACAAGAACATCGCCGTCTACTTCGAGAAAGAGTCGATAAACACCCTGGATGCGAAGGGCGAGGTCATGCTGACCATCATGGCGTCACTCGCCCAGCAGGAAAGCGAGAGCCTTTCGCAGAACGTCCGGCTCGGACTCCAGTACCGCTACCAGAAAGGCAAGGTGCAGGTCTGCACGAACCGTTTCCTCGGCTACGACAAGGACGAGGACGGAAACCTGGTCATCAACCCGGAAGAGGCGGCGGTGGTAAAACGCATCTACCGCGAGTACCTTGAGGGCAGCAGTTACTACCAGATCGGACACGGACTTGAGGAAGACGGCATCAGGACGGCGGCCGGCAGCGACTACTGGCTTGCCACGACGCTCCGCAAGATCCTTATGAATGAGAAGTACATGGGCGATGCGCTCCTGCAGAAGACGGTTACCACGGACTTCCTTACGAAGAAGCGGGTGCAGAACAACGGCATCGTCCCGCAGTACTACGTCGAGGACAGCCATCCGGCAATCATCCCGAAGGACATCTTCATGAGGGTGCAGGAGGAAATCGTCCGCAGGGCGCACCTTGAAACGGCTACGGGCAGGCGCAGGATCTACAGCGGGAAGTACGCACTTTCGAGCATCGTCTACTGTGCCCACTGCGGTGACTTCTACCAGCGTACCCACTGGAATATCCGGGGGACGAAGAAGATCGTCTGGCGGTGCGTGAGCCGCCTGCACAAGAAGGACAACGACCTCGACTGCCCCGCAAGGACCATCACGGAAGACCTCCTGCACGAGGTGGTGGTCAGGGCGCTCAATCAGGCGCTTGCCGAGAAGGATTCCTTCCTCCCCGCTCTGAAGGAAAGCGTGGAGAGGGCGCTCACCAACAGGAACAGCGTGAGGATCGCAGAGATCGACGCCGAACTGGAAAAGCAGCAGAAGGAACTCCTCCGCCACGCCAACGCCAAGCAGGGGTTCGATTCCATCGCCGACAAGATCGAGAAACTCCGCGATGAGAAGCACAGCCTCCGCCTTGAGGACGCCAACAACGACGGTGCCAAGGCGAGGATCAAGGAATTGGAGGAATTTCTGGATGGGCTGTCCGGGGAGATCGAAGAGTACGACGAGGACTACGTCCGCAGGCTCATCGAGCGCATCTCGGTCGACGATGACCACTTCACGGTGGAATTCAAGTCCGGCCTTGAGACGGTGGTCGAGGCATGACGGAAACACAGGTACGGGGCATCCGGGGGCAATCCTGGGTGTCCCCTTTTTGATTAAATCGATATCTTTTTATTGACAGAGATGTGTTGTGTGTATATACTGGGGTTAGCATTAAATAGATATCGGAAAAATGCAGGAGAATATTATGGCGGGAAGAGGAAGACCTTCTGTTGAAGATAAAAGAACTAATCAGTATAGGGTGCTGATGAATGACGAAGAAGACCAGATGCTCGACTACTGCAGCCGAAAGACCAGGATGCCGAAGTCCCAGATCTTCCGAAAGGGTATCGAGGTTCTCTATCAGCAGATACAGCTGAATGAGGCTGTCGAAGAATACGATGACCACGTCAGTCTGAAACGGGTGGTGAAATGCCCTTACTGCGGTGCTGGTAACGCGATTGATTTTGAGGACTACATTACCGATGAATTATCGTACGAACGCCAGATGGGTCCGGAGATAGAGCATGCTTTCCTCTGCGAGGATTACGAGTGTGAATCCTGCGGGAAGCCCTTCACGGTCGAAGGCAGCATCCATGAGTACCCAGTCGGAGCATATGACTCAGAACACATTGAAGTTAAAGGAGAATGAACAGTGGCCGAAGACCGCGATTATGATTATGTGGTAGGAAAACTGCCAAGGAAAGATAAAGACGGTAAGGATACAACAAGCGACCGGATTGGCAAGGGAGGGCGTCACAGGGACGATGGCACATATTCCTCTGTTGTATATGACATCGAAGTCGTGGATAAGCCTCTTGTCCAGGACGAGCCTGACCCATATTATCCCGCCGAATATGAAGAACCCCGCAGGACAAGCTATGAGGACCTTCCCTGGTGGGGACAGCTGATTGTGGATGTAGCGGAAGAAACAATTCCCATTGTTGTCGATGGTCTGACGGAGATGGCAAAAGAAAGCTTTCGGAATTGGCAGTACAATCGCCGTCTGAAGAAGCAAGCCGAGCGGCAGAAAAGAATACAGGTATCGAAGACTCAGCCAAGGAGAACGACTACAAAAGCTGAACAGATCCTTCAGGAGGAAGAACGGAAGAAACAGGAGAGTACCACGGCTGTCCAAGCGCAGACTACAACCGTTGTGATGCCTGACGAGTTCTATACGGCCTGGGAACAGTATTCGGTTAATATGACAAGCGAAGAGGCGCAGAAAGAACTCCTGGATGCTTTCATATTGTACGTGCTGGCTGCGAAGAAACTAAACCGGGTAGCCCATGCAAATGTAGTGGATTCTGCCGGAAAGATTACCGAAGGCAGGACAATGATTGAAAAAATCAGTGCACTTGAAGTTATAGGGAGAATCAACGGCATCCTTGAGCAGAACCCCGAACTTCTTGAGGAATGGCAGTCGGTGGCACTGACCGGGATTATCGGAAGGAATATCAGCGGAGAAAAGGAGTTATTGATCGCATGGATTCAGCTGTTGACAATTTCAATATGCAGGAGGCTATTGAAATTGAAAAAGACAAAATACGAAGAAAGTACCTTGATTCGGCCGAGGAGATAGTCGGCGGATATAACAGAGAAAGCGAATTGTCCAAAGATTATGAAGGACGGCAAATGTTCGAGCTTCTTCAGAATGCTGATGATGAAGCTGCCGGTTCTACCGGAAAGGTCCGTGTGACCTTTGACGGGAAAAAACTGTCTGTATCCAATACGGGTTCTCCTTTCAGTTTCAGCGGAGTCAAGTCTTTACTGTATCCGAATGCAAGTCCAAAGAGAATTCATGCCGACAAGATAGGATGCAAGGGCCTTGGCTTTAGATCGATACTGACCTGGGCAAAGAGCGTGACGGTTGCATCCAGGGATTTTACAATTCAGTTTTCAAAGAACTACGCAAAGGAATTTCTTAAAGATATCCTCGATGAGAGACCGGAACTTGGGGATGAAATTAAAAATCTGTCTCCAGATGAATGGCCTATCGCCACGCTTACCTGTCCAAAGGTATTATCGGAAAGCGCTCTTGAAGAAGGATATGCTACAAGCATAATCATGGAGTGCCGTGAGGAACTGGCAGATACTATTGAAGATCAGATAGTCAGTCTTCAGTTTGAGGAACTTGTATTTCTGCCGAACTTAAAAGAGATAGAGATCGTCTGCAACGATTATCACAGGATTTTCTATAAGGTTGTCGAAGGTGATGAAGTAATAATCGAGACCAGAAATCTTGTGGATGATACGACAGAGTGCGCAAGCTGGAGGCTTTATAAGAAGTCCGGCATCATCAAAGATGAAAACGGTAAAGACAAGACCTACGAGTTTATTATTGCCTATGATTCGTCAGGCGAACAGCAGGGCGAGGTCCTTTATTCGTATTTCAAGACCGATGTAAAACTGGGATTCCCTGCACTGATTCATGGAACGTTTGAACTTACGAGCGACAGGAACAGCCTTCAGAAACAGAGCCAGGTCAATAAGCAGTTGGTACCATTGCTTGCCGAATTCATGGTACAGACTGCCGTCGAAATATCGGAAGAACAGAAAGAGTGCGACTACAAGCCTCTCAGTCTTGTCATTACGTCAGATATGGATATCGTTTTGAAAGACGTTTATAAATTGGATCAGCTTCTCCGTGATGAGGTTCGCGAAAAAAACATTCTTCCGACAATTGGAAATAGATACATATCCATCAATGACGCACCTAAGTACACTGGTATCTTGTTTGCGGACATACTTTCTTCGGAGGAATTCCCGGAACTGTTGAAACCTGCCGAAGATGATTTCATTGCAGAGTACCTTACATCGGATCTGGGTATCGAGTTTTATTCATATGAAGAATTCTGTAATCGTCTTAATGAAAGCGTCCAGGATTATTCCCTTGAAGACCGGGCAGAACTGATTGCTCTTATCAAGAACGAGTTCCGTTGGAATTCAAGCGATAAGGTATTCCCCCATCTGCTTTCGGACAGTAATGGAGAATGCATTTCTGATGCGGCGAAAGTCTATCCGCTGCCAAACGAGGAACAGCTGATAGATCTTCCAAAGTGGGTGGATATCAGATTTTTGAGTCCTGACCTTGAACAATTGTTATACACAAAACTTCATGTTCGCAACGTACGAAGAGAACTGGTCGCTGAGTTATCAAAATACAACATGGAAGAATACAGCTTCGACAGGCTTCTGCGAAGCGTTGTTAACCAGTTCGATACTTCATCAGAGTCAGCTGAAAGATGTTCCGATGTATTGAACTGGCTGTGGAAGTACTATAACCGAGAAGACCGGCAGGCTATTCCTGACGTCCGTGTAAAAGTTATCTGCAGGGACGGCGTTATCCGTTATGCCAAAGAATGCTACGTCGGTGCAGAGTACGGCAATTCACTCGGAGAAAGACTCATAAGTCTGTATTCTCAGAATTTTGTAGCTTTGAAGGAGCTGCAGATTGCCAGCGGCGATGTTGCGGGGATTGAAGGATTTCTCGAATGGCTTGGAGTGGCAAAATATCCAAGGATAGTGAAGAAAACATTGTCTGCCGAAGAGCGGAAACCATTTCTTATGACTTGTTATCCCCTTTATGTGCAGGAGGATAATGAGTGGTATTCGCCTTCCGAGTTCAGCAATATAAATGAAGTGTCTGTTGGTTCAATAGAAAATCTTGAACAGATAATCGGCGAATCTGATTTCAACGATTTGCTGGCATGGTTTGTCATGGACAGTGAAATTAATCAGAGAATCTATTCGGACTCCGAGGAGAAGAATCAGTTTGCATGCATTGCAGGCTGGCCTGGTTATAAGCAGAATAAGCGGAAGGTCACTCCGGCTTATGTGAAGTCATATCTGCGGTATTATCTGTCTACAGAGAAGTGGATACCGGATGACAAGGGCAACAAGGAAATACCTGCATATTGTTGCTTTGAGGATAATTCCCTTGATCCTTTTATTATCGTTCCGAAAATTGACTATGGATATATCAGAACAGAAGTAGGCAGGAACTGCCGTAAAGAAGTGGACGCAATTCTGAGCAGGATTGGCGTTGCGGATGTTTTCCAGGAAATGGAGAACACTGTCGTTTACCAGGCATTAAAGAAATTGCCGGAACTTGATTCGGAATGTAAACTCGGCAGACCGCTCTACAGAAAGATAATCAGAGAGGGCCTTACCCCGGAGGAGTACAAGGAGAAGAATCCGTATTACGAGGACTTCGTTAAGAACGGGTCTGTATTAGCAAAGCAGGGAGGCAAAAAAAGATATGTTCCTGTTGCACAGGCCAGATATGCAGATAAGAAGGTGTTCAGTGAGGATATCCTTGGCAGCTTCAGCATGTTCGACATTGATGCAAGATCCGGTGAAGAAAAGATAAAAAAGTTGTTCGGTGTCCAGCCACTGAAATATACGAATGTAGAAACGGACGGCGAACCTGTTCTGCACCCGCTTGACGAAGCCTTCAAAAAAGAATACATGCGGTTCATCCCGTTTGTATTTGCCTGCAGAAGCGATTTAAAAAATTCAAATACAGATTTCAGAAGGCTCAAATCATCGAAGGTTATCCTGTGCAGCAGCATTACTATCAGATATAGGTTTGGAACGGAGTCCCGGGTTTCTGCACTGAAGGAATATGAAACAGTTTATCTCCGTAAGGGAAATACTGCATATATCTGCCTGTCAAGAAAGTTTACCGATTTCAATGCTTTGAAGCAGAGCTTCGAATTTGCTGATGCGGTGGCGGAGCTGATCACAGCTATTCTGGATGTTAATGAAGATAAAGACTTCTTCAGAGATCTGTTCCGCGAGAGCGACCTTGTCCGGGAAAAGAAAATGCGCATCGACAAGGGGGATGAAAACCTGGAGCGTTTGATGGAGGCAAGGCGAAGATTCAACTCGGAGATCAATCTGCGCGATGAATTCTGGATGACGGTTGCTGATATTGCCCATGTTCCGAATGTCGATATAAACGCCTCCACTGCCAACGAACTGATAAGTGCAATGCAGCTACCGGCGAATATCGACGAAGGTATCCGATTTGAGGACTTGAGTGCGTTTGAGAATATTCCCACTCTTTCTGATATTTTTAATGAACTTGGAATTGATGCAATGCAGTACAACGCATCCGCCAACCACACTCTGGATGTATCACAATACTGGGCATTCAAGCTGAAAGAAAAAATGAAGAAGTATCGGCCGAAATACCAGGCTTATCTGCTCGATGAATTGGATGGCGCAGAGGATGCCGTGGACCAGTACGACCAGTACATGGAGGAATACGACTACATCGAACCTACTATTGAGAATTCGTTCTCTGTAGATATCGATGAGGTGTTTGCAGAAGAAAGTGGTGTCTCATTTGAAGATCTGGACGCATATTCCGGAGAGAAAGCAGGAGAAGTTCTTGAAGAAGAAAGAGCCAAGGTTTCTAATGAAGACTGGGAGAAGCTGAAGACCTTATACTCGCCTACAAAAATTGAGACATATCTGATTCTTGGACGGATCGGGGAATTGATTAATCCACCGGCCGTGGAGGAGGAAGAGAAGGATACTCCGGAACAGAGTGCAGAACAGAACATCAAAAATCTTGCCGGCGAGGTGTTCGCCTCCCCGGCACAGGGATTTGCTTCTGTAGGGACTCAAACAATAGAGGACAATCCTGAAAAGAGCGATGTCACAAAGCATAGGAAACATCAGAAGAATGCCCACTCTGAACTGTCTGACCGTAAGAAACAGGAAATAGGGATTGTTGGAGAAGCGTGTGTTTTCAAGGAACTGCTTGCTCTTTATCCAGGTGCAAAATGGGTATCGGGCAATGCGGAGAAAGCCGGACAGATTCCAAAAGGTGATGACACATGTGGATACGATATCAAGTACACCGATGCTGATGGCACGATCCAGTATGTTGAAGTGAAGGCATCAAGAAACGAGGATATAACATTTCTTCTTTCCGACAGTGAGTTGCGGTTTGGCTGCAATAATGCAGCGAACTATGAAATCATTTATGTTGTCGTAGGCGAAGACGGGAAACCCGCCCACCAGCCTTGGAGACTTGGACATATATTTGATTTTGCAGAAGGCGAAGATCTTCTTCACAACAATAGGTTCGCCATCGAGAATGACAGTTACAGGGTGGTAGCTGAACCCATAGAGCAAGAGTGATTGTCGATATGTTACTTTTTTGAGGGTGTACAGAGATAGGTTGTGGACACGATATTGCTATCGGATTTTGGTCGGATTTACGGGATAATGTAGTAATCTACGTCATTGTCTCGTGCCACGTTGAGACGTGCGTATTGATAACAAGGGTTGATAAGTGAGTGTGTGAAAAGTCCAGTATTACTGGGCTTTTCGAGATTTGAGAGCAAAAATCTGATGTGCTGAAATCGTCAAAATATCGGTTCAAGGAAACAAGTCATAGCTGGCATTTTCGAGTGCGAGAGAGCGATTTAGATGTCAGTGTTTGGCGAGTGGTCGATTTAGATAACACGGGTTCGCGAGTGGTCGATTTAGATGTTTTTTGAAAAAGCCGAGGTTGTGTGGTCAGGTTTGATGTTAAAGAGGATGGTCAGGAATAGCTATGACCTGATAAGCAGAAAGTGAGGAGGCGAAACGATGCCAAGTGATGATAAGAAGCTGACAGGCCGACAAATGGCCAACAGCGTAATGTTTGCCGTTTATTTGCTTTTCCTTGTTTGGGCGGTATTGTGGAAGTGCCGTGTGCCATTCATCGGCGGTACGGAGCGCATCATCAATTTGATTCCTTTCAGCGGTAACGCCGGATATGAACAACTTTTTAACCTTGTTCTGTTTGTGCCGCTGGGATTTTATATTGCGGCGATTGCAAAAAAATACGGTGTGATTAAACAAATTTTTACGGTTCTTGCCGTAAGCCTTGTGTTTGAGATTTTGCAGTATACATTGGCGATTGGCAGCAGCGACACAACAGACTTGATTCTGAACACTCTTGGCGGTGCTTCGGGGATTGTCGGGTTTTTCTTGCTCAAAAAGCTGTCCGGCAAGCACACGAACAAGGTGGTGCTGATTGCAGGTGGACTTATCACGATAGTAGTGCTGTATTGCACGGTTTCATTCATTGTATTTGGAATGCTCTATATCGGGCGCATAATGTTCAGACTGTAAAAACTACGATTTGATAAGCCAAAATCGAGGAGGGGCAAATGAGCGAATACACAAAACAGGAACTAGAAGAGGCAAAGACCTCCCTTGAATCAACTCTTCACAAGTGTGAAAAGATGCAGGAAAGTGGAAGGTTGCAGTCCTCGCAAAAGACGTTAAACGATAGGCGGGTAAACGCACTACGGATTGCACTATCGCTTATTGATAAAGAGATGATGTAAAAATAGCCATTGTCTATTTACATGATAAGGGAGACTTTGAAGTATGGCTTTCTGCTCGGAACAGAGATATTGCAAAAAGCTACGTATCTTTACTTAACGGTAGCATTTCTGGTGATGTGAACGTTTTTCACGATATCAATAATCCGGACGCTATCATTGAATGCATATTGTTACCCACAAAACAGTTATTAACTGATTAAGTCAAAACAAAGGAGTGGAAACTATGATTATACCTAATCTTATATTCAACGGGAACTGTAAAGACGCGCTTAATTTTTACTGCGCAGTATTCCATTGCGACGAGCCAAAGGTCCTGCCGTACGGCGACTATATGCCGGAGGGGTCAAAGACACCGCCTGAATTGCTGCGTACTTGGGTTATGCACGCCGAGATGGTCATCTGCGGTACGAACGTCTGGTTTGCCGATGATGCTGCACCGCCCAAGGGCGGCGACAACATTAGACTAACCGCCACGGTACCTACAGGTAAGGAAGCCACGGCTATCTTCGATGCGCTTTGCGTGGGCGGCGAAGTAACGCTCCCGCCGACCGAGACCTTCTACAGCGTGTTCCACGCCGCAGTAACAGACAAGTTCGGCGTGAACTGGAATGTCGTAGCTGAAGAAGCGCCGAAGCAATAGGTAGAAATTAGAATTTTTAGGGAGATTTATATGCAATATGGACCCGATCCAAATTCCATTTATCCAAATGAAAATATAAAAAGTGTATGCTACATCAAAAATGTAATCACGCGCCCCAGTATTATCGTAGGGGATTACACCTACTATGATGATATTAATGGGGCGGAACGGTTTGAAGAGCACGTCACGCATCATTATGAATTTTTAGGTGATAAGCTCATCATTGGGAAATTCTGTGCTATTGCTAAAGGTATCGAATTCATCATGAACGGCGCGAACCACAGAATGTGCAGCGTCACTACTTATCCTTTTAACATCATGGGACATGGCTGGGAAAAGGCGACGCCGACACTTGATGATTTACCTTTCAAAGGAGATACTGTTGTCGGCAATGATGTATGGATAGGTCAAAATGTCACTGTAATGTCCGGCGTGCATATTGGTGATGGAGCAATTGTTGCTGCCAATTCAGTAGTTACAAAAGATATACCGGCTTATCATATTGCAGGCGGCAATCCTGTTAGAATAATAAAGAAAAGATTCGATGATGATCTCATTGGCTACCTGCTGGAATTAAAGTGGTGGGATTGGCCTGCTCAAAAAATTTTTGATAACCTTGATATTCTGTGCAGTGGGGATTTAACAAGAATAAAGGAAATTAAGTAAACCTGAGATGGCAAAGCAACAAATACATTTGTTAGGAGTTGAATAGAATAATGAAGATAAAGAAAATTACGGCCAACGGCAATGAAATAGCAATTGTTAGCAGTGATGAGATTTTAATTTCAGATGTGCAATCCGCGCTGGATTTCATGATGTCTGTAAATTATGAAACAGGAAGCCATTCCATTGTAATAAACAAAGAAGCAATAACCCCAGACTTCTTTGTTTTGAGTACAAGGATTGCCGGTGATATTCTGCAAAAATTTATCACTTACCAGTTTAGGCTTGCGATTGTTGGAGACTTTTCAGTTTATACAAGCAAGCCACTTAAAGATTTTATATATGAAAGCAATAATGGGAGAGACATCTTCTTTGTATCTTCCAAAGAAGACGCTATTGAGAAATTGAGCAGAGCATAAATAAATTCTCGAGATTTATGAGGTGAATACACATGAATGAAATTAAAACAATATTAGATAAAGTTATATCAGCGTTGGCAGGCATTTCAGGCATTCAGGCTGTTGTGCTTGGTGGCTCTCGTGCAAGGGGTACTCATTCCCCAGAATCGGATATTGATATCGGTATCTATTACGATAAAGCCACACTTGACCTTGTATCTCTGAACAAGGCGGCGCAGCTTGTGGATGATGAACACAGGGAAAATCTGGTTGTTCCTCCCGGTGAATGGGGTAAATGGGTTAATGGAGGCGGTTGGCTGGTTATTGATGGATACCATGTTGATTTTATCCTGCGCGACGCGGAAAGAGTAGAAAATGTGATTGCCGAATGTCAGGAAGGGGATATTTCCGCGCATTATCAAACCGGACATCCCCATGCCTATATGAATGTGATGTATATGGGAGAATTGGCAGTATGCAAGGTCTTGTGGGATAAACAGGGTAATATTTCGGGACTTAAGAGTATTGCCGAACAATATCCGCCAAAGCTGAAGAAAGCTATTATAAGTTTCTTTAGGTTTGAAGCGGAGTTTTCTTTAATGTTTGCAGAAAGTAATGCAAAAAAAAACGATGTTTATTATGTCACCGCCCATATTGTACGGGCGATCTCAGCGCTCAACCAGGTGCTGTTTGCAGCAAATGAAGAATACTGTCTGAACGAGAAAAAGGCAGTCGGTATGATTGATAGTTTTAACACTCACCCGCTTGACTACAAAGATAAAGTAAATTCGATATTTGCGGCAGCCGGAACAGAGAGCGCAAATGCCTGTATACAGCTGAGGCGGTTAATTAACGAAGTAAAATGCATTCTTCCGAATGTAGACCTGAATTTAGGCGAGATAGATTAAACAATATCTGCTGTTTATATTTATCTTGAGATAGTGATGAAAATGTAGTATAATAATTAAAAATGAAAGCGAGGTAGAAATATGTATTTGATATTCATGTAATTTAGTTTTTAAGCACTGCCCTTTTTAGGGTTTATTTGTTGTGCTTAAAGACATATTTACATGAGTAAACCCTCACTTTGGTGATCTCCTTGTAAAATTATGTCTTTCCGCACGAACAACACTTAGGTAGTTGTTCGTTTTTAATTTTATAAAAGGAGATTTTTTATGAATAGAATTGAAAATTGGAAAAAACAATTTGTTATAATATACGCGGGACAGGCTTTTTCAATCTTGGGTTCTGCCGCAGTGCAGTTCGCTGTTATCTGGTGGCTAACCATCCAAACTGAGTCCGCTGTCACACTGACGATTGCATCCGTTGTTGCTTTTCTTCCCAATATGCTGATCGGACCCTTTGCCGGTGTGTGGATCGACCGATATAACCGCCGCACGGTGATGATTGCCGCTGACGGGTTGGTGGCTGCATCCAGCATTATTCTTGGCGTGACATTTTTGCTCGTGCCAACACCGCCTATTTGGTTTATCTACATTGTTTTATTTTTACGCGGATTGGGAAGTACCTTTCACGGCCCAGCTATGCAAGCGGCTATACCCATGTTTGTACCAACAGACATGTTGACCAAAGCGGGCGGCTGGGGAAATATGATTCAATCAATATCAAACATGATGGGGCCTGTGCTGGGCGCCGCACTCATGTCCTTTCTACCTATTGCTGCCATTATGATTGTAGATATACTGGGTGCCGCTTTTGCGATTGTTTGCCTTCTGTTTGTCATAATTCCGGACATTCCGCAAACCAATGAGAAGATGAATGTATTATCTGACATGAAGCAAGGCTTTATGTCAATGAAAGCAAATAAGCCTTTAATGGCTGTGTTTTTCCCCATGCTACTGATGACCGTACTTTATATGCCCTTAGGTGCTCTGTTTCCGTTATTGGTTCGCAGCCACTTTATGGGCGAAGCATGGCATAATAGCATTGTGGAATTTGTCTTTGCAGGCGGATTGCTTCTTTCATCTTTGGTTATCGGTGTGTGGGGCGGCATGAAGAAGAGATTTTTCATGGCATCCTTAGCAATTGGCTTAATGGGTCTGGCTACACTGGTTAGCGGAGCATTACCGGCAAGCGGATTTTGGATATTTACCCTATGCTGTTTCTTTTTAGGTGCTTCCGGTACTTTTATGAATGTTCCAGTTATGGCCTACGTTCAGGAAAGCACTGCGCCTGAAATGATGGGCAAGGTGTTTTCCCTCTTAATGACAGCCATGACCCTTTCCATGCCGATAGGTTTGCTTGTTGCCGGTCCGGTCGCTGAAGTTGTAGGCGTAAATACATGGTTTTTCTGGTCTGGCGCTGCGCTGATCGCAGACGCTATTCTGTGCCGCATTCTGACACGTCGCTATGATAAAACAACAATGAGACCGTAAGTGGATTGAAGAGAGGCGAGCTTGTCGACAGTATTAAGCAGTGAGCTTCTGGAAGTGTAAAAATGCGGTCAACGAGACGCTTATTAATAGTACTTTACGGACTTAACTGCAGATTTCCATAGTCTTATTAGCAAAAAACGAGGCACACTACGATGTAATTCAGTAGAGTGCCTCGTTTATTTCACCCTTATTCATTTACATCCACCGTCACGCCGGACTTGAATTCCACAGTGAATTTATCCTCGTAGACGATGACTTTTTCAATCAGTCGCCGGACAAGCGGCTCGTCGTATTCCGTAATGGCGGTGGGCTGTTTCCGCAGGAAGTCGACCATATCGGTGATACGTTTTTTCAATTCATCCCGCCCGACGTTTTCCAGCTGTACCTTCTGTTTTTCCTCGCGTAGGCGATAAATCTCATCGGCGACATCTTCATAGTCAGCCTTGGAACTGGCAAGTTTCAGAAGCTCGGCTTGAAGTTCCTGAAGCCGCGCGTCAATATCTGCAAGAGTCTGGTCGTTCTCGTGGAGTATGACCGTTTCGATGTTTTCTTGCAGGGTGGCAAGAAAGGTGTCCTTGTCGCACAAAGCTTGGTTGATAGCGGTAACCAGCACTTGCTCAATCTGGCTTTCCGGCACCGTGCGAGCATCACAGAATAGCCCAGTGTTTTCCAAACGGCTGACGCACCGCCAAACTACAGATTTCTTGCCCCGGTTGTTCCAATGCACCCGTCGGAATACCTCGCCGCAGTTGCCGCAAATCATCATCTGGGCAAAGCAGTGGTTGCTGCTGAAGGTTCTGTTTTTCCCATTCGGGCTGGTGTGGACGATTCGGCGGCGGATAAGCTCCTCCTGCACCTGCATGAAAATTTCACGCGGGATGATCGCCTCATGGCTGTTTTCCACATAGTATTGCGGAACAAGGCCATTGTTCTTGACCCGCTTTTTCGTAAGGAAGTCAACGGTATAGGTCTTTTGCAGTAGGGCATCGCCAATGTATTTCTCATTCCGCAGAATCTGGTTAACGTTGCTGGTGTGCCACTTTTCCCTTCCAGCGCCGTTCAATATGCCGTCCGCTTCCAACTCTCGGGCGATTTTTAGCATGCTACCGCCCTCAAGGTATTCCCGGTAGATGCGCTTTACGATTTCAGCTTCTTCTGGCACTATTACAAGATGCTTATTCTCATCCTTTGTATAACCCAGAAACCGAGCACAGTTTATCTGGATTTCGCCCTGCTGGTAGCGGTATTGCAGACCCAGCTTGACGTTTTGGCTCAAAGACTGGCTCTCCTGCTGGGCAAGCGATGCCATAATCGTGATCAGTACTTCGCCTTTGGCATCCATCGTGTTGATGGATTCTTTTTCGAAGTAAACCGGAATATTCTTGTCCTTGAGCTGTCGGATGTATTGAAGGCAGTCAAGGGTATTGCGGGCGAACCGGCTGATGGATTTTGTGATGATCATGTCGATGTTTCCGGCCATGCACTCGTCGATCATATGGTTGAATTCCGTACGCTTCTTTGTGTTGGTACCGGAGATACCGTCATCAGCAAAAATACCTGCCAGTTCCCATTCCGGATTTTTCTGAATGTATTCTGTGTAGTGGGTGACCTGTGCGTCATAGCT
>Ga0268360_1001590_pt1 | contig 22209 bp, 17 predicted proteins | sample BioMet11_FD_192465 | JGI IMG/M metagenome (GOLD analysis project Ga0268360, IMG submission 192465) | Sewage microbial communities from Oakland, California, United States - Biofuel 11 (Illumina Assembly) | ecosystem: Engineered > Wastewater > Sewage > Unclassified | place: USA: California... | reverse complement strand
GCCGGGCGTAGAGCTTGCCCACGGACTTGAGGAAGGCGAAGGCCCAGAGGGCGACCGCGGCCGAGAGGGCGAGGATCTGCCAGGCGAAGGTCCCGGCGCCGGGAGCCTCCTTGGCCGCGAGGGCCCCGTAGCCCGCCGCGCCGACCAGGACTGTGGCGGCCGCGGCGGCCGCCGTCCCGGCGACGGCGATGCGCCTAGCCATGCCGACGCCCTTCTCCGAGCCGAGGCCCGCTATGCCGAGGGACGAGAGCGGCTCCGCCAAGATGAACCCGATCGCTACGACGGCCTGGAGGCCGCAGGCGACGCCTATTGCGAGGCTCGCGAGGAGCGCCGCGGCCGATCCAGCCGCCTCCGGGCCCCCTCCGGAGGGCTGGGGCGCCGCGGCCGCGGCGGCCAGGGGCGCCACGACGAAGATCAGGGCTACCGCGGCGGCCGCGGCGGCCGAGACGCGTCCGGTCGCCGACCTGGCCGCCGCCCGCTCGTCGTCGCTGACGGCCCGGCCCTCGGCGCGCGCGGAGACCGCCCTCGACAGGGGGCGGAGGGCGAGCCAGATCCCCAGGGCCACCACCAGCTCCGCCGGGACGAGGGTGGCGAGGAAGCCGCCCGCGCGGGCCAGGGCCGAGCCGAGGTCGCGATCGAGGAAGAGACCGCGATACACCTGGGCCGCGATCGCGCCCGATGCGGTCGCCGAAACCATCGCGAGGATGGATTTAGCCCGGAAACGTCCCACTTTTGCCTCCGAGGCCGTCCTTTTTTAGCTACGGCGTCCCCTCCATCATATCCGTTGAGGGCCCGAATTGGAACACGCCCCCTCGTTGTCCTCGCTCCGGCTAATCCATTACTATCGATAGGGGAGGATTCCCATGCCCGTGCCCCTGGATCCCGCGAAATACCGGTCCAAACCCTTCTTCAATCCCTCCGACTTCGTCGGCTACGTCCGCGACCGCGGCGGCCTGGGCGACCGGCCGGCCCCCGAGGCTGTCATCCTCTCCTACCAGCGCTCCCTCTTCGAGGAAGTGTGCAGGGCCCACGAGGTGACCGCGGCCGAGGGGTACTTCGCCCCGCACCTCCGCTACCTCGACGGGGAGGGCGGGCGCATCGCCATAGCCGGGAACTTCGGCGTCGGTGCGCCGGCGGCGGCGGTCATGCTGGAGGAGCTCATCGCCTTCGGCGCGAAGCGCTTCGTGTCCGTGGGCACCGCCGGCAGCCTCAAGGAGGACCTGCCCCCGGGCTCCCTGGTGCTCTGCGACTCGGCCCTCAGGGACGAGGGCACTTCCTACCACTACCTGCCCGGCGGCGGGCTAGTCTACCCCTCGGAGAGCCTGACGGCCTCCTTGAGCCGAGCCCTCGAGGCGGCGGGCCTCGCCTTCCGCAAGGGGGCGTCGTGGACCACCGACGCCATCTACCGCGAGACTCCCTCGGAGGTGGTCATGCACGCCGGCCGCGGGGCCCTCGTGGTCGAGATGGAGGCCGCGGCCCTCTTCGCCGTGGCCCGGTTCCGCGCCTGCCTCATCGCGTCCTGCTTCGCCGTGAGCGACACCCTGGCCGAGTTAGCCTGGCGGCCCGAGTTCCACGCCGAGTCGACCCGGGAGGGCCTGGAGGCGGTGTTCTCCGCGGCCCTCGCGGCGCTCAAGGAGTGAGGCGGCGCGGGTCCCGCCGACCCCCGCCGCGAGGGGCGCCCTCCGGCGGTCCGCGTCGCCGACCCCCGCTCCCGCTTCCCCTTCCCCCGTCCTTTCTGGTACGCTTCAAGGTGCGCCTGCCCGGAAGGGCGGGCGCTGCAGCGCTGCGCCACGGAGGATTCCCGCGATGAAAGCGATCGAGCTTGCGAAGGCCTACGATCCCAAGAGCTTCGAGGACCGCATCTACGCGGCCTGGATGGAGAGGGGCCTGTTCAAGCCCGCGGGGGACCCCAAGAAGAAGCCCTTCGTCATCGTGATACCGCCTCCGAACGTAACCGGGGTCCTCCACATGGGCCACGGCCTCAACAACTCCCTCCAGGACATCCTCATCCGCTACCACCGCATGCTCGGGGAGCCGACCCTCTGGGTCCCCGGCACCGACCACGCCGGCATCGCCACCCAGCACGTCGTCGAGAAGAGGCTCAGGGCCAAGGGGATCGACCGGCGGGACCTGGGGCGGGAGAAGTTCGTCGAGGAGACCTGGAAGGTCACCCACGAGCACCACGACATCATAAAGAAGCAGCTGGAGAAGATCGGCTCCTCCTGCGACTGGAGCCGGGAGCGCTTCACCTTCGACGAGGGCCTCTCCAAGGCCGTGAGGGAAGTCTTCGTCACCCTCTACGAGCGGGGGCTCATCTACAGGGGCAAGTACCTCGTGAACTGGTGCACCTCCTGCGGCACCGCCCTCTCCGACGACGAGGTGGAGCACTCCGACGAGGCCGGGGCCATGCACCACATCCTCTACCCGATCGAGGGTCCGACCCCCGCGGCCGGCTCCCCCGGGGTGGTCTTCGTGGGCGGGGCGGCCTACATCGAGATCGCCACGACCCGGCCCGAGACCCTCCTCGGGGACACCGCGGTGGCCTGCAACCCCGCCGACGAGCGCTACGCCGGCCTCGTGGGCCGCAGCCTCTCCCTGCCCCTGGCCGGCCGCTCCATCCCCCTCATCTCCGACGCCTACGTGGACAAGGAGTTCGGCACCGGCCTCGTGAAGATCACCCCGGCCCACGACCCCAACGATTTCGAGGTGGGCAACCGGCACAACCTCGAGCGCATAAATATCCTCAACCCCGACGGCACGTTGAGCGACGCATGTCCGGCCAAGTACCGGGGCATGACCACCAAGGAGGCGAGGGCCGCGGTCGTCGCCGACCTGGTGGCCGCCGGGCTCTACGTGGCGGAGAAGCCCATCACCCACTCGGTCGGGCACTGCTACCGCTGCCACACCGTGGTCGAACCCTACCTCTCCGAGCAGTGGTTCGTGAAGATGAAGCCCCTGGCCGAGAAGGCCCTGGCGGCCTGGCGCAATGGCGACGTCCGCTTCTACCCCCAGCGCTGGGAGAACACCTACGAGAACTGGCTCACCAACATCCGGGACTGGTGCATAAGCCGCCAGCTCTGGTGGGGCCACCGGGTGCCGGTCTGGTACTGCGCCCACTGCGGCAAGTTCGTGGTCGCCCGGGAGGATCCCCTCGAGTGCCCCTACTGCAAGTCCACCGACCTCAAGCAGGACGAGGACGTCCTCGACACCTGGTTCTCCAGCTGGCTGTGGCCCTTCAGCACCCTCGGCTGGCCCAAGGACACCGCGGACCTGCGCAAGTTCTACCCGACGACCACCCTGGTCACGGGCTTCGACATCATCTTCTTCTGGGTCGCCCGCATGATCATGGCGGGCATGGAGTTCATGGGCCAGTCCCCCTTCAAGGACGTCTGCATGACCACCCTCGTGCGGGACAAGCAGGGCCGGAAGATGTCCAAGTCCCTGGGGAACGGCATCGACCCCCTTGAGATCGTGGACAGCTACGGCGCCGACGCCCTGCGCTTCACCATCGCCTTCATGTTCACCTCCACCCAGGACATCCTCATGGACAAGGAGGACTTCAAGCTCGGCTCGAAGTTCGCCAACAAGGTCTGGAACGCCAGCCGCTACATCCTCATGAACCTCGAGGGCCGGGAGCTCGTCCCGGTCGGCTCCCTCTCCGACCCGGCCAACCCCGTCCTCGCGGACATCGACAAGTGGGTCTGCGGCCGCCTGGGGACCGCCGCCGGGACTATCCGCGAGGCCCTGGCCTCCTACCGCTTCAACGACGCAGCGGGCGCGGCCTACGAGTACTTCTGGAACGACTTCTGCGACTGGTACGTCGAGGCCACCAAGCTCAGCCTCCGCTCCGACGACTCGGCGGAGAAGGACCGGGCGGTCTCGGTCCTCCTCGCGGTGCTCGAGGAGTCCCTGGCCCTCCTGCACCCCTTCCTCCCCTTCGTCACCGAGGAGATCTACCAGAAACTCCCGGCCGCCGGGGGGGGGCAGCGCCCGGACATGCTCATAGTCCGGCCCTTCCCCTCCGGCCGCCCTGCCGCCGCCGGCGCTTCGGCTTCCGACGCGGGCTTCGAGGCTATGAGGGAGCTCGTGCGCTTAGTGCGCGTCCTCAAGGCCGAGTTCGGCATCGCGCCGGAGACCAAGATCCGCCTCGAGCTCAAGCTGGAGGACCCGGTCGCCGCCGCCTTCCTCCGCTCCCACGGGGCCCTCGTCGGCCTCCTGGCAGGCGGCCCGCCTCCCGAGGAGGCTTCCTCGCGACCCGCCGGCGCCGTGGCCCTCGTGGGCAAAGGCTTCGAGGCCTACGCCCTGGTGAAGGAGTCGGTCGACGGGGCCAGGCTCGTCGAGAAGCTCCGCAAGGACATCAAGAAGGACGAGGAGTTCGTCGCGAGGACCAGGGCCAAGCTCTCCAACCAGGGCTTCGTCTCCTCGGCCCCCGCCGAGGTGGTGGCCAAGGAGCGGGAGAAGCTCGCGGACTCCGAGCGCCGCTCAGGCAAGTACCGGCAGTACCTAGAGGAGCTCTCGTGACGAAGCGGGGGCCGAACGGCGCCGAGGGCGTGTGCATGGACAAGGACGACATGCTCCGCCTCAAGCGCATGCACCTCGCGCCCTACATGCAACTCGCCACGGCCCTCATCGGGAACCTCCGGCGCTCGGGGGGGAACATGTTCCGGCACCAGCTGGACACCATGGCCATCCTCATCGACTACGGCTACATCGACTCGATACTCCTCAAGGCCTCGGTGATCCACGACCTCGTGGAGGACGTGCCCGGCTTCGACCGGAACCTCATCCTCGAGATCGACGAGGAGTCCGCCGAGGTGCTCAAGCTGGTCCTTGAGGTGACCCGCCGGCCCATCGAGACCAAGGCGGAGTTTCTCACGCGTATCCGGGAATTCGGCTCCGACAAGTCTAGGGTGCTCAAGTCGGCGGACCGGATATCCAACATGATAAGCCTCGGCTACGTGACGGACGTGGAGTTCGTCAAGCGCTACACCGACGAGACAGAGAACCTCATCTTCCCGATCGCCGCCCTCGCCGACCAGCGGATGCTCAAGGAGCTCGTGGAGCTCGTGACGACGCGGAGGGAATATCTTTCCAGAATGTTCGAAATTTGATGGAGGACGCCATGCAGGACGAATGGACCAAGGCCACCCTGGCCAAGACTATCGACCACACTCTTCTCAAGGCCATCGCCACGGCCGAGCAGGTGAAGGAGCTATGCGCCGAGGCCCGGAAGTACGGCTTCGCCAGCGTCTGCGTCAACCCCTGCTGGGTGCCCCTCTGCGTCAAGGAGCTCGCGGGGACCGACATCCTCGTCTGCACGGTGATCGGCTTCCCCCTCGGGGCCAACGCCACCGACACCAAGGCCTCCGAGGCCAAGCTCGCGGTTTCCCAGGGAGCCCTCGAGGTCGACATGGTGATCAACCTTGGGGCCGCCAAGTCCGGGGACTGGAAGGCCGTCGAGGCCGACATCAAGGGCGTAGTCGAGGCGGCCCGGGGCGCCAACGGCAAGGCCGCCGTCAAGGTCATCATCGAGACCTGCTACCTCTCCGACTCCGAGAAGGTGAAGGCCTGCGAGGCCGCGGCCCGGGCCGGCGCCCGCTTCGTGAAGACGAGCACCGGCTTCGGCACCGGGGGGGCCAGCGCCGAGGACGTGAAGCTCATGCGCAAGACCGTGGGCGACCGCCTCAAGGTGAAGGCCTCCGGCGGCATCCGCAGCTACCACGACGCCATCCTCATGCTCGACGCCGGGGCCGATCGGCTCGGCGCCTCGAGCAGCGTCGCGATCATCAGCGAGCTGCCGGAGTAGGGGAGGCTTGCATATTTATGCAGATCTCGCCGCCGGGCGTACCCATTCGCCCGCGTAGGGCCACCGCTCCGGCCCATCGGCTTGCGCAACCTATCCCGGAGGACTAAAATCGGGCTGAAACTCCGAACCAGGGAGTTATAAAAGGAGAGCTTATGAAGAGAAACCTATTCGTCCTCGCCGTTCTCGCCGTGATCGTCTGCGGGCAGAACCTCTTCGCCGCCCCTAAGACCTTCCCCGTCGGCATGGTGACCGACGCCGGCACCATCGACGACAAGTCCTTCAACCAGGGCACCTGGGAGGGCGTCCTCAAGGCCGGCAAGGACTTCAACCTCAAGACCAAGTACCTCAAGCCCAGCGGCACCACCGAGGCCGACTACGTGAAGGAGATCGGCAACCTCTACGACGCCGGCTTCAAATTCATCGTGACCCCCGGCTTCAAGTTCGAGACCGCCATCTTCATCTGCCAGGACAAGTACGCCGACGCCAAGTTCGTCCTCATCGACGGCTCGCCGAACAACGGCAAGTACGACGCTACCCGCCAGGAGAAGGTCGGTCCGAACACCGTGGCCATCTCCTTCGCCGAGCACGAGTCCGGCTTCCTCGCCGGCGTCGCCGCCGCCCTCCAGCTCAAGTCCGGGGAGATCGGCTTCATCGGCGGCATGGAGATCCCGGCGGTCCAGCGCTACAACTGGGGCTTCCAGCAGGGCGTCCTGTACGCCAACAAGAACTTCGGCACCAAGGTCACCCAGACCGCCGAGAACGTGGTCTACCAGGGCACCTTCAACGACGTGGCCGCCGGCCAGCAGCTCGCCGCCTCCATGTTCGACAAGGGCGTCAAGGCGATCTTCACCGCCGCGGGCGGCGTGGGCGTCGGCGCCATCAACGAGGCCAAGACCCGCGCCGTGGCCGGCAAGAGCGCCTGGATCGTCGGAGTCGACGTCGACCAGTTCGCCGACGGCGTCTACGACGCGAAGTCCGGGAAGTCCATCATCCTCACGAGCGCCATGAAGGGCGTCAGCGTCGCCACCTACGACATGATCAAGGCCGAGCGCGACGGCAAGTTCCCCGGCGGCCAGTCCCTGGTCTTCAACGCCAAGAACGACGGCGTCGGCATCCCCGCGACCAACCCCAACCTCTCCGCCGACGTGCAGAAGAAGGTGGCCAAGGTCGTCGCCGCCCTCAAGGCCGGCAAGATCACCGTGTCCGCCGAGCGCGGCAGCCTGCTCAAGTAAGCGCTCCTTCGAGAGCTCGAGGGCCGTCCCCAGGGGGCGGCCCTTTCGTATATGCCGCGTCGAGGCGGATTGTATATAATCCGGGTACCCGGCTTTCCGGCCCGGGCCGCGAGGAGATGTGATGGACGACTATATCGTCGAGATGCTCAATATCACGAAACGCTTCCCGGGTATACTCGCGAACGACGACATTTCGATCCGCCTGAGGAAGGGCGAGATCCACGCCCTCCTCGGGGAGAACGGGGCGGGCAAGTCCACGCTCATGAGCATCCTCTTCGGCCTGTACAAGCCCGACTCGGGCGTCATCAGGCTCCGGGGCGCGGAAGTCCACGTCGCCAACCCCAACGTCGCGGGCGAGCTGGGCATCGGCATGGTCCACCAGCACTTCAAGCTCGTGCAGAACTTCACGGTGACCGAGAACATCGTCCTCGGCCTCGAGCCCATGAAGGGCCTCGTGGTGGACCTGAGGAGCGCGGCCGAGCGGATCGAGAAGCTCTCGAAGACCTACGGGCTCAACGTCGATCCCTGGGCCAGGATCGAGGACATCACCGTCGGCATGCAGCAGCGGGTGGAGATCCTGAAGATGCTCTACCGCAACGCCGAAGTCCTCATCTTCGACGAGCCGACGGGCGTGCTCACCCCCCAGGAGATCGACGACCTCATGGCGATCATGCGCAACCTCATCGCCGAGGGCAAGTCGATCCTCCTCATCACCCACAAGCTCAAGGAGATCAAGGCCATAGCGGACCGCTGCACCGTGATCCGCCGCGGCAAGGTGGTCGGCACCGTGAACGTCGCGGACACCGACGAGGCCGCCATGGCCGAGATGATGGTGGGCCGCGCGGTGAGCTTCACGGTGGACAAGAAGCCCCGGGAGCCCGGCGGCGTGGTCCTCGAGGTCGAGGGCCTGAACGTCCTGTCCAGCCGCAAGGCCCTCGCGGTGAAGGACCTCTCCCTGGAGCTGCGCTACGGCGAGATCCTCGGCCTCGCGGGGGTGGACGGCAACGGCCAGACCGAGCTCGTCGAGGCCCTCACGGGGCTGCGCAAGGTCCAGTCGGGCACCGTCAGGCTCAAGGGCGTCGACGTGACCCGCGCCTCGGTCCGGGCACGGATCGCCTCGGGCATGGCCCACATCCCCGAGGACCGGCAGCGCCGGGGCCTCGTCCTCGACTACTCCATGGAGGACAACCTCGTCCTGGAGGTCTACGGCGAGCGGCCGTACTCCCGGGGCGGCTTCCTGGATCGGAAGGCGATCAGGTCTCACGCCGAGAAGCTCATGGAGGACTTCGACGTCCGCTCGGGGGAGGGCGCGGTCGAGGTGGCCCGGGCCCTCTCGGGGGGCAACCAGCAGAAGGCCATCGTGGGGCGCGAGATCGACCACGACCCGGACGTCCTCGTCGCGGTCCAGCCGACCCGGGGCCTCGACGTCGGCTCCATCGAGTACATCCACAAGCGCCTCGTCGAGCAGCGGGATCGCGGCAAGGCCGTCCTCCTCGTCTCCCTCGAGCTCGACGAGATCATGGACCTCTCGGACCGCGTCGCCGTCATCAGCCACGGGTCGATCGTCGGGGTGGTCGATCCCGCCGCTGTGACCGAGGCCGACATCGGCCTCATGATGACCGGCGTCGGCCGGGGCGGGTCCGGCGGGCCCGAAGTCGCGCGCGGAAGCGCGGGGAAGGGAGTCGAGAAGTGAAAGGCCTAAGGGATCTGTTCACCGCCCTCGCGGCGGTGATACTCGGGCTCCTCGCGGGCGCGGCGCTCATGTGGGCGATAGGCGCGAACCCCGTGGAGGGCTTCTCGTACCTCTTCCGCGGCGGCCTCATGAACGTCGAGCGGATCGGCAACACCCTGGCCACGGCCACCACCCTGACCCTCACGGGCCTCGCCATGGCCTTCGCCTTCCGCACGGGCCTGTTCTCCATCGGCGCCTCGGGCCAGATGCTCATGGGCGGCCTGGTCGCGACGGTCATCGGCCTGTCCCTCCACCTGCCCAAGTGGGAGATGCTGGCTCTCATCCTCCTCGCGTCGATGATCGCCGGGGCCGTCTGGGGCTTCATCCCCGGCTACCTCAAGGCCCGCTTCAACGTCCACGAGGTGGTGTCCACCATCATGCTGAACTGGGTCGCGTATTGGATCGTCTACTACACCATCCCCGCCCACTTCAAGGCCAACCTCGAGACCGAGTCGGCCCGCATCCCGGACTACGCTTCCCTGAAGGTGGCCTGGCTCACCGACCTCTTCCACGGCTCCTTCATAAACCTCGGGGTATTCGTGGCGATCGTCTGCGTGGTCATAACGGCGGTGGTGCTCAACCGCTCGGTCCTGGGCTACGAGCTCAAGGCGGTGGGCTTCAGCAAGACGGCCGCGGAGTTCGCCGGCATCGACGTGGAGAAGAGCATGGCCCTCTCCCTCGGGATCTCCGGGGCCCTCGCGGGCCTCGCGGGCGCGACCTTCTACGTCGGCTACGCGGTGAACATGCAGGTGGGCGTGATGCCCTCCCAGGGCATGGACGCCATCGCCGTGGCCCTCCTCGGCGCCAACAGCCCCATCGGCGTCGTGCTCGCGGCCCTCTTCTTCGGAGTCCTCCACTCGGGCAAGGGCTTCATGAACGCCATGACGGGGATCCCGCCGGAGATCGGCGACACCATCATCGCCATCATCATCTACTTCGCCGCGACGAGCGTCCTCTTCACGCGGCTCTTCGACGGCCTGAGGGCCAAGCTCCGGAGGCAGCACTGATATGTGGGATATAGTGTCGCACATCTTCCCCTACGCCATCGCCTTCACGATCCCCCTCCTCGCGGCGGCCCTCGGCGGCCTCTACAGCGAGAGGGGCGGCGTGGTCAACATCGGCCTCGAGGGCCTCATGGTCATCGGCAACTTCGTCTGCGCGGTGACGATCGCCAAGCTCCAGCCCAGCCTCGGGCAGGGGGCGATCTGGCTCGGCCTGGCCGCGGCGGCGGCGGCGGGGCTCGTCTTCTCAATCCTGCACGCCTTCGCCTCCATCAGCCTGTGCGCCAACCAGGTCATCTCGGGCACGGCCATCAACATGGTGGCCAGCGCCCTCACGGTCTTCCTCGCCCGGACCATGACGGGCTCGGGCAACGTGCGGATCACCCTGGGCTTCGTGCCCTTCGACGTCCCGGTGCTCTCGTCCATCCCTATCCTGGGCCCCCTCCTCTTCACGAAGAGCTACGCCTCGACCTGGCTCCTCCTCACCATCCTCGCCGTCTCCTGGTTCGTCCTCTACAGGACCCGCTTCGGCCTCAGGCTCCGCTCCTGCGGCGAGCACCCCCAGGCCGCCGACGCCGCCGGAATCAACGTCTACCGCATGCGCTACGCCGGGGTCCTCATCTCGGGGGCCCTCGCGGGGCTCTCGGGCGGCACGATCCTCGTCACGTTCTCGGGGGAGTTCAACGGCACGGTGGCTGGCCTCGGCTTCCTGGCCCTCGCGGCCCTGATATTCGGCAACTGGAAACCCCTCGGCATCCTCGGCGCCACCTTCTTCTTCGGGTTCGCCGCGACTCTGGCCAACGTCTCGCAGGTGGTCCCGGCGGTGTCGAAGATCCCCGGCCTCGTCCTGAAAGCTTTCCCCTACGTCGTAACCATCCTCGCCCTCGTGTTTTTCTCCAAGACGACCCAGGCTCCCAAGGCCGACGGCGAGATCTACGACGCGAGCAAGCGCTGAAAGGGGGAATGATGCTGATGTCGGGAACTGCGCGGACGCGCGCCAAAAACCTCAAGAGGAGCCTCGCCGCGGGACTCCTCTCCGCCGCCGCCGCGGCCCTCTGGGCCGAGGGGCCGGCCCCGGCGCCCCAGGCGGGCCCCTCGGCCCGGACGGGCGACGCCGCCTCGATCCTGGGGAGCGCCGTCCTCGCCGAGGCCCGCCGCGACGGCCGGGCCGTGAGGACCGGGAGCGCCCCATCCATCCTGCCCGAACATTCCGCCGCCGCGGGGCTCCGCCAGGTCGTCGCCTCGGAGAAGCCGGGGATCGTGGTGGAGTCGACCTTCGTCCTGCCCAGGGCCAAGCCCGCCGATCCGGCCAAGGCGAAGGCTGAGCTCGCGGCGATCTACGGGACCATGCGCTCCTTCGGCTCGATGCGGGGGATAGAGTACTACTCCGCGAGCCGCAAGAAGATGCGCACCCTCTACGTCGAGTCCTACCGCATCGGCGACGAGCGCAAGCGCGATCAGCTGCCGGACCCGGCGGCCCCCCAGCCCGACGGGATACCCGCCGACGAGACCTGCCTCGCCTACCAGGAGGACCTCTCCCTGGGGGCGAATGTCTACAGCTACCACTTCACGAGCTTCCCCGACGCCGTCCTCGTCGAGGCGACTAACCTCACGCGCATGAGCTACGGCATATTCCCCGCCGTGGCTCCCGGGGGCTTCAGGACCAGGGTCCTCGTGATCCAGGCCGACGACGCGATCATCTTCTACGCCCTGAGCTCCGCGGTCGCCCCCTCCATCGTCAGAGGCAAGGTGGGAGAGTCCTTGGCGAACCGCGCCGAGGCGCTGTACCGCTGGTTCTCCTCCAAGGCCGCGTCGTTCTAGACCCCTCGGGGTAGGGCCCCCGGGAGCGCTCGGCTGCCCGGGGCGCCCGGCGGGCTAGAACTCCTCGAAGTCGCCGTCGCTGGCACCCCGGGAGCTCGCCGGTACTACAGCCGTCGTCCGCCTCCGTTCGGGGTGGGCCCGCCCTCCGGCCTTCTCACCCCCAGCGGGCGCGGCGAGGGCCGCGCGCCCCTTGGGCTCCAGGGCCGCCGTCCGGGTCGGCTGCTCCCGGTCTCCGCCCTGCAGCTTGAAGAACGCCATCGTCTCCGTCAGTTGCACGGCCTGCCCCGAGAGCTCCTCCGCCATGGACGCGAGCTCCTCGCTGGCCGAGGCGTTCTGCTGGATGACCGTGTCGAGCTGCACCATGGCCTCACCGATCTGGTCGGTCCCCGCCGTCTGCTCCCGCGACGCGGAGGATATCTCCTGGACGAGGTCGGCGGTCCTCCTGATGCTGGGGACGATCCCGTTGATGATCTGCCCGGCCTTGGAAGCGGTGGCCACCGTCGTTCCGGCGAGGGTCGTTATCTCCCCGGCCGCCGTCTGCGAGCGCTCCGCGAGCTTGCGCACCTCGCTCTCGACCACGGCGAATCCCTTGCCCGCATCGCCGGCCCGGGCCGCTTCGATGGCGGCGTTCAGCGCGAGGAGATTCGTCTGCCTGGCGATCTCCTCGATGATGTCGATCTTCCCGGCGATGTCCTTGACGGCGACCACCGCTTCGTCCACGCTCCTCCCGCCTTCCGCGGCTTCCATCGCCGCCTTCTGGGATATCTGCTCAGTCGCCATGGCGTTGTCAGTGTTCTGCTTGATAGTGGCGGCGGATTCCTCCACGGAGGCGGAGACCTCCTCGGCGCTCGCCGCCTGCTCGGTGGCCCCCTGGCTCATCTGCTGGGCCGTCGAGCTGATCTGCTCGCTGCCGGCGGCGACCTGGGCCACGGCGGTCTGGACGGAGCCCACGATCTCCCCGAGCCTCCCCGCCATCTCGAGCAGCGCCCGGTAGATCCCCGACGACCTTTGAATCGCGCTCGTGTCGACGGCTAGCATCAGGACCACTGAGGCGGAATAGAGCTTCTTGTTGTTGTCCGAGCTGAGCTGGGCGTTCGTCTGCTTCCTCTGGACGAGGTCGTCCAGGCCCTGTCGAGGACGTCGATCTTGTTCCTCGCCTCGCCCATGGAGAGGCTCGTGGCGTCGGAGCGGGCCTTCGTGGCTTCCGCGTCGGCCTGCTCCAGCACCCTCGCCGTGACGGGCTTCCACTCCGCGTAGGCCGATCTCACCTGGGCCATCACCTGCTTGCCCGCCTCGGTGTAGAAGAGCGGGGTCGCTTTCTCCAGGCTCGACTCGATCGCCGCGAGGCTGTCCTGCCATTGCTTCCTCGCACGCTCCCGGTCTTCGCGGACAGAGGACAGCAGGTAGTTCTTCTCCGCGCGGGCGGCGTAGATCAGGTTTGTATTCGCCTCCTCCGCCTAGTAGAGCCCCATGAGCTCTTTCCGGAACATGCTATCCGAGGCTTCGTTGATCCGGCTCATGTTCCGGAGGCTGACTATTCCTACCACCAGGGAACACAGGGAGACCGCCACGAATCCTACCAAGAGTTTGCTTCTGAGGGACATCTCTCGACCTCCAGTGCGGCACGGAATAAGCACAGTGGAGATCCTGACGGTTTCAATGGGGGTCGATCCAACCGAGATCGGCTGAAGGAATAGGTAATTAATTATTTATATGATGGTGCTTTCGCCTTCGGGACCCGGGGTCGGCGGGAGGGCTTCGAGACGGTATCCGACTCCCGCCTCGGTGGCGATGAGCCGCGGCCTCCCGGGATCGGCCTCGATCTTCTTGCGCAGGGAGTTGATGTAGAACCTGAGGTTCCCCTCCTCGTTCTGTCCGGCCGGCCCCCACACTTCCTTCAAGACGAGCTCGCGGGTGATGATCCTGCCCACGTGCCGCGCCAGGTAGGCCAGTATCGCGTATTCCGTGGGGGTGAGCTTGACCGGGGCGCCGCCGGCCTCCACCTCGCGGGTGGAGAGATCGATGGACAGCCTGCCGGTCCTCACCACTGGGTTGGAGGTGGGCTGCCTGCGGCGCTGGACCGCCTCGATGCGTGCCACGAGCTCGGTGGTGTAGAAAGGCTTGACGATGTAGTCGTCGGCCCCGGCGTTCAGGAGCTGGACTATGTCGGCCTCGGAGTCGCGCACCGAGACCACTATCACGGGCACGCTGGACCATCCCCGCAGGCGCTCCAGGAGCTCCGAGCCCTTCATGTCGGGGAGGTTGAGGTCGAGGAGCACTATGTCCGGTTTGCAGCCCCTCGCCGCCTCCAGCCCCTCGAGACCGGTGGCCGCGTCGAGGCACTCCCACCCCAACCCGGAGAAGGCGGCCTTGAGGAGCCGCCTGATGGGAGGCTCGTCGTCTACGACGAGGACCCGCTTCACGGCGATTCCTCGGGGGGCGACGGCAGTATCGCCTCGACTTCGAGCCCGCCTCCCGGGGCGTTCCTCGCCCCGATACTGCCGCCGTGGGCCTCGGCGATTCCCCTGCAGATGGCCAGCCCGAGGCCGAGGCCCTTGCCCCTCGCCCCGGAGCCCCGCGCGAACTTGGCGAAGACCGAATCGAGTTCGTCATCGGGGAGTCCCGGGCCCCGGTCCCGGACTCGGACGACGAGCGCCCCGTCGCCCTTCCGGAACTCCAGGGAGAGTTCGATCGGGTCGGGGGCCTCGGAGTACCTGGCGGCGTTGCGGAGGAGGTTCGCCGCGAGGCGGGCGACGAGGGCGTCGTCGACGAAGGCGCCGCCCTCGTCCGACGCCCGGACTTCGACGTCCCGGCCCCTTAGCTCCTGCCCCGCCCGGGCGATGGCGGCCTGGGCGATGTCGGGGAGCTCGGCCCTCCGGAGCTTGAGCCTGAGGAGCCCCGACTCGATGCGGCTGAGGGAGAGGATATCCTCGACGACTCCGTTCAGCGCGACCGATTGCTCGAGGGCGTTGGCCACGAGGTCCTTGCGGACCTTGGGGTTGGCCAGGAGGCTCTCGTCGGCGAGGGCGCTCACGGCCCCGGTGATGGCGGTGAGCGGCGTCCGGAGCTCGTGGGACACCGAGTCCAGGAGGATGCCGCCGAGCCTCTCGGACTCGAGGCGGAGGGAGGCTTCCCGGCTCGCGGCGTCGGAGCGCATGCGCTCGATGGCCAGGGCGAGGGTCCGCCCCAGGGCCTGGACGAGGTTGTCGTCCGCCCGGGTCCAGACGCATCCCTCCGACGGCGCTATGCCGAAGACGCCGACAGCCCCGTCCCTCGAGCAGATGGGCGCGTAGCGGAAGGAAGCGCCGGGGAGGGTGTCGGTGCCGGCGCCGCAGGACGCGCGCTGGGAGTATGCGTAGGCGGCGACGTCGAGCTCGCGCTCCGTGAGGTCGACGCCGCCGATGGCAGGGGGCGCGAGCTTGCCCGCCCCGTCGTCGATCAGCACGAAGGCGCCGGTCTTGAAGTGGGCCTGGAGGAGATCCCTGGCCGCCGAGGCCGCCGCCTCGACGGAGCGGGAGTCCGACAGCAGCTGCGAGGCGCCGAATAGGAAGGCCGCCGCTCCCTCCCGGTCGTCTAGGAGGGTCTCCCGGGCCCGGAGCCTGGAGACGAGGGAGCTCGTCTGGAAGGCGGCGAGGAAGTAGACGCAGAAGAGCAGCCAATCCTCGGGCTTGCCTATCGAGAGGGTGTACAGGGGAGGGATGAAGAAATAATTGAGCGCGAGGGCGCTCATGATGGCGAGGACCGCCACGGGCCCTGGGCGCGCGACCATCGCGAGCCCGAGCACCGCCGCGAGGTACACGAGGGCTAGGCCCCGGTAGCCCAGGTAGGGGACGGCGAGCTCCCCGAGGAGGACGAGGGCCGCGAAGGTAAGGCCGAGGAGGAGGTACTGCCGGGGCGCGGCCCCGAAGGCTCTCCCGAGCCCCTCGGCCCGGCGCCTCGCGGGGGATTCGGATTCCTGCACGAGGGCTATGTCTATCGGCGCGGCCAGGGCGGCGATGCGGTCCGAGACCGAGGGGCGGTGGGGCAGGAAACTCGGGAGCGACAGCCCCGACCGCCCGAGGACGATCATCGAAACCCGCCTGGCGCGGGCGAGGTCGACGATCGCGCGGGAGACGTCCTCCCCGCGCACCACGAGCACCTCGGCTCCGAGCTTCCGGGCGAGCTCGAGGTTCTCCTCGAGCTGCCGCCTCTCCTTCGCCCCCATGCGGGCGCCGGAGTCGACGTGGACGGCGGTCCAGTCGGCCCTGAGGGCGTACGCCGTGCGCCTCGTCCACCTGACGAGGTAGGCAGAGTTGGGCGCCGCCCCCACGGCCACGAGGATCCGCTCGCCCAGGCTCGACTCCGAAGGGCCTTCGCGGTCGGCCCTCGCGTAGGCGTTGAGCTTCCGGCTCGCTGCCCTGGTCGCGTAGCGGAGGACGATCTCGCGGAGCGCCCCCAGGTTGAGGGGCGTGAAGAAGTTCGCCAGGGCGGCCCGAGTCGAAGCCCCGGTGTATATCCGCCCCTCCTCGAGCCGGCGGATGAGGTCCTCGGGGGCGATGTCGATGAGCCTTATCTCGTCGGCCCGATCGAAGACCGTGTCCGGCACCCGCTCCCGGACCGGTATCCCGGTGAATTCCTCGACGACGTCCGAGTAGCTCTCCAGGTGCTGGATGTTCACGGCGGTCCAGACGGATATCCCCTCGTCCAGGAGCTCCTCGACGTCCTGCCAGCGCTTCTTGTGGCGGGACCCCGGGGCGTTCTCGTGGGCTAGCTCGTCGACTATCGCGATGCCGGGGCGCCGCCCGAGGAGGGCGTCGAGGTCGAGCTCCTCCAGGACTACGCCCCTGTACTCGACGCGCTTGCGGGGCAGGGCCTCGATCCCGCCGAGGAGCTCGTCGGTCTCTGGGCGGCCGTGGGTCTCCGCGATCCCTATGACCACGTCCTCGCCCCTGGCCGAAGCCGACCTCGCCTCCTGGAGGATGGCGTAGGTCTTGCCGACTCCGGCGGACATGCCCAGGAATATCTTGAGGAGGGGTTTCCCGGCCCGGGGCTCCTCGCCTATCTCCGCGAGCAGCGCGTCGGGATCGGGGCGCTGGGTCATCATAGCGAGATAGTACGTAGGAACCTCCGGTCCAGTCCAGGCTTATCCCGGCTCCGGCGGGGCTCCGCGGCCCATTCTAACGGGTTCCTAATGCCTATCCCGCTTTTACAAACGCCCCCCGCATAGCCCGGTCCCGCTGTCCGCGTGTACCTTCGACCCCGAGAGGTACGGAACATGGATATCGGCGTCTTCGTCGGGCTGATCGCGGCTCTCGCCCTCCTGGGCTATCTCGGTTACGCCCTGGCTCGCCCGGACAAATTCTAGCGGAGGTCCCCGATGAGCGGCAGCGAAATTTTCCAGATCGCGATTGTCGTCGCCGTGGCCGGCTGCTCGGCCCCATTCCTCGGCGCATACCTGGCCAAGGTCTACTGCGGGGCGAAGCCTCCCCTGGCCTTCCTGTCGAGGGTCGAATCCGCGGTCTACCGGATCGCGGGGATCGATCCCGAGGAGGAGATGGACTGGAAGCGGTACGCGCGGGCGCTCCTCGCCTTCAGCGCCGCCTCGATCGCGCTCCTCTTCGCGATCCTCCTCTGCCAGGGGGGCCTGCCGTTCAATCCCCAGGGCGTCCCCGGGATGCGGTGGGACTTGGCGCTCAACACGGCTATCAGCTTCGTCACCAACACGAATTGGCAGGCGTACTCGGGAGAAGTCTCCGCGAGCTACTTCTCCCAGGCCGTCGGCTTGGCGGTGCAGAACTTCCTCTCCGCGGCCGCGGGGATGTCGGTGGCGGTCGCCGTCTCCCGAGGCCTCGCCCGGCGCGACGGGGGCTCCTGCATCGGCAACTTCTGGGCCGACATGACTCGGAGCGTCGTCTACGTCCTCCTGCCCCTGTCCCTAGTCCTCGCCCTAGTCCTCGCGAGCCAAGGGGTCGTGCAGAGTCTCTCGGGCTACGTCCCAGCGCTCTCCCTCGAGGGCGCGGAGAGCCTCATCCCCCTCGGCCCCGCGGCGAGCCAAACGGCGATCAAGCACCTGGGCACCAACGGCGGCGGGTTCTTCGGGCCCAACTCCGCTTTCCCCTTCGAGAATCCGACCGGCTTGAGCGATGTCCTCGAGATGATCGCCCAGATACTGATCCCCTTCGCCTTCCCCTTCGCGTACGGCCGGATCGTGGGGGACGAGCGGAAGGGCCGCGTCATCTTCTTCGTGATGCTCGGCCTCCTGGCCGTCGCCGCCTGGGGTTCTATCGCCTCGGAGCTGCGCTGGGGCACCCTCGAGGGCAAGGAGCTCCGCTTCGGGAAGTCGAGCTCGGCCTTTTTCTCGGTCCTCACGACGGTCACTTCCTGCGGCGCCGTGAACGCGATGCACGACTCCCTCTCGCCCTTGTCCGGCATGGTCGCCGCCTTCGATATCATGATCGGGGAAGTCGTCTTCGGCGGGGTGGGGTCGGGGCTCTACGGGATGCTCGCCCTCGTGCTGGTCACCATCTTCATCGCCGGCCTCATGGTGGGCCGCAGCCCCGAGTACCTCGGCAAGAGGATCGAGGCCCGGGAGATCCAGCTCTCGATGCTGGGCATCATCATCCCGAACTTCCTCATCCTGGCGCTCGCGGCGATCGCGGTCTCGGTCCCCGCGGGGCTCGCCGGCCCGGCGAACAAGGGCCCCCACGGGTTCACCGAGATCCTCTACGCCTTCTCCTCGGGCGCCGGGAACAACGGGTCGGCCTTCGGCGGCCTATCGGCCAATACCCTCTTCTACAATTCGACGATCGGCTTCGCCATGCTCGTCGGCCGCTTCGGGGTTATGCTGCCGATGCTCGGCGTCGGCGGGAGCCTCGCGGGCAAGAGCGCGATGGCCCAGGGCGTCGGCAGCTTCCGCACCGACACCGCGGTGTTCGGGGGGCTCCTGTTCGCCGTCGTCCTCGTCGTCGCCGGCTTGACCCATTTCCCGGCCCTCACCCTCGGGCCGATCCTGGAGCACTTCCTCATGCTGAAAGGAGTCACGCTATGAGCCGCAAAGTCTCGAAGCGCGATGGCTACGGCTTCACCGGGGAGATGCTCCTCGCCGCCCTCCGGGGCTCCATCCGCAAGCTCGACCCGCGGATCGAGATGCGGAACCCCGTCATGTTCATCGTCTGGGTCGGCACCGTCCTGTGCACCATCCGCGTCGCCGTCGGCGCGGCCTCGGGCGGGACCGCGTCGTCTTTGGGCTTCGGCGTCCAGGTGATCGCCTGGCTGTGGTTCACCTTGGTGTTCGCGAACCTCGCCGAGAGCGCCGCCGAGGTCCAGGGCAAGGCCAGGGCCGATTCCCTCAAGGCCATGCGGGACACCGTGGTCGCCAAGCTCCTTATGCCCGACGGCGCGACGGCCGCCACGCCGTCGTCCAAGCTGCGCAAAGGCGACCTGGTCGTCTGCGAGGCTGGGGACATAATCCCCGGGGACGGGGAAGTGGTGGAGGGCATCGCAAGCGTCGACGAGTCCGCGATCACCGGGGAATCGGCGCCGGTCCTCCGGGAAGCGGGGGGCGACCGCTCGGGGGTCACCGGCGGCACCCGGGTCCTCTCGGACCGCATCGTGGTGAGGATCTCCGCCGACCCGGGGGCCGGCTTCGTGGATACGATGATCGCCATGGTCGAGAGTGCGACGCGCCAGAAGACTCCGAGCGAGATCGCCCTGTCGATACTCCTCTCGAGCCTCTCGATCATCTTCCTCATCGCCGTGGCCACCCTCTACCCCTTCGCCGCGTACACCGCGGGCCAGGCGAGCGCGGCGAACGCCCTCGGCCTCGTCGAGCTCACTTCGCTCCTCGTGTGCCTGATCCCGACCACCATAGGCGGTCTCCTCTCGGCGATAGGCATAGCGGGCGTCTCCCGGCTCATGCGCAGGAACGTCATGGCCCTGTCGGGCCGGGCCATCGAGGCCGCGGGGGACATAGACACCCTCCTCCTGGACAAGACCGGGACGATCACCTACGGCAACAGGCGGGCGGTGGCGATCGTGGCCGCGAAAGGCGTGGGGGAAGGGGAGCTCGCCGAAGCGGCCCTCGCCGCCTCGACGGCGGACCAGACGCCCGAGGGCCGGTCGATCGTGGCCTTCGTTCGGGAGCGATACGGTCCGGGGGCTCCCGGATCCCCCGACGCCGTCTTCGTCCCCTTCAGCGCCTCGAGCCGGATGAGCGGGGTGGACTATCCCGGGCCCGGCGGCGCGGAGCCGGGCAGATCGATCCGCAAGGGGGCCGCCGGGGCGATCAGGGACCGCGTCGTCGCCCTGGGCGGCTCCATGCCCGCGGATGTCGAACGCGTCTGCGACGGCATCGCCATGGGGGGGGGGACGCCGCTGGCCGTGGCGGCCGGGGCCGTGGTCCTCGGGGTCATCCACCTGAAGGATGTGGTCAAGGAGGGCATCGCGGACAGGTTCGCGAGCCTCGCGGCCATGGGTATAAGGACCGTGATGATAACCGGCGACAATCGGCTGACGGCCCAGGCCATCGCCGCCGAGTCGGGAGTCTCGGACTTCATCCCCGAGGCGAGGCCCGAGACCAAGCTCGAGGCTATACGGAAGGCCCAGGCCGAGGGCCACCTCGTCGGCATGATAGGCGACGGGACCAACGACGCGCCGGCCCTCGCCCAGGCGGACATAGGCGTCGCCATGGCCTCGGGGACTCAGACCGCGCGGGAGGCCGGGAACATGGTGGATTTCGACAACGATCCGGCGAAGGTCATCGACGTGGTGGAAGTGGGCAAGCAGCTCCTCATCACCCGTGGCTCCCTGACGACCTTCTCGATAGCCAACGACGTGGCCAAGTACTTCGCGATCCTGCCGGCGGTGTTCGCCCCTTTCTACGCCGTCGACGGCGCGGGCCCCCTCGCGGCGCTCAACGTCATGAAGCTCTCGACCCCCCACAGCGCCATACTCTCGGCGGTCGTGTTCAACGCCCTGGTCATCGTCGCGCTGATCCCCCTGGCGCTGCGGGGCGTGAAGTACGCGCCGGAAAAGGGCGCCTCGGCGCTGCTCCGGCGCAATCTCCTCGTCTATGGGCTCGGGGGGATCGCGGCGCCCTTCGTCGGCATAAAGCTGATCGACATGCTGATCCGGGCCGTCGGCCTGGCTTGAGGAGCATCGAAGCATGAAAGCGTACCTTCGCTTCCCTAGGTCCCTCGGATTCCTCCTCGCGATGACGGCCCTGTGCGGTTTGGCTTACCCCGCCCTGGTGACCGGCGTCGCCGGACTGGCCTTCCCCTGGCGCTCGGGCGGCAGCCCGATACGCATCGATGGGGTCAGGGGCTCGTACCTCCTGGCCCAGGACTTCTCCTCGCCCCGCTTCTTCCGATCCCGGCCTTCGGCCGCCGGCTACGCGGCGGTCGGCGCCGGAGCCAGCAACCTCGGGCCCACGAGCGCCGACCTGGCGGCGGCGGTGAAGGAGAGGCGGGCCGCCTGGCTCCGGTCCTTCGGTCCCCCGGTCCCCGAGGAGATGCTCTACGCCTCGGCGTCGGGCGTCGACCCCGATATCAGCCTCGCGGCCGCCCTGGCCCAGGTCCGCCACGTCGCCTCGGCCCGGAACCTCGATCCCGGGGCGGAGGAAAGGCTCGCCCGAGCCGTGCGGGAGGCGGCCTCGGCCCGGGCGAGCCTCCTGGACCCGCCCGTCGTGGACGTCGTGGCCCTCAACGTGCTCTTGGAATCCGATCCCGCCTTTGGCGGAAAGAGGAGGTAGCCCATGCCGACTGGAATTGCCGAAGAGAGGAAAGGGCCGATAATCCTGGCCCTGGGCCCGGGAGCCGAAGGCCCGGCCCTGTTGGCCGAAGCCGAGGGCCTCGCCCTCGCGAGGGAGCGCGGCCTCGCTTGCGTCACCGTGGACGACGGAGGGATCATCCCGCCCGAGGGCCAGGAGCGCCTCATGCGGCTCCAGGACTCCGCGCGGTCCTCCGGTGCCAGCGTCGCCCGGGTCCCGGGCATAGACAAGGTTCGAGCCTTGGCCGAGTACGCGGAGGACCGCGATTCCCCCGCCGTGGTGATCGGCGGCGGCCGCCGCCGGACCCGAGGCGCGGCCGCTCGGCTCATGGAATCGCGGCGAGCCTTCTCGGTGATCGTCGTGAGCCCGCCGGGCGCTGGGGCGAGGGCCTCCCGCCCTTCCCTAGGCCCCTGGCTCGTGGCGGACTCGTCGGGGCAGCTACCCGCCTCACTCCTCATCGTCGCCGGCGCGACCTTCGCCGGCCTGGCCCTCGCCTCGTACGCGGACTATTGGTCGGCGGCCATCCTCTACCTCGCGGCCATCAGCGTCGCCTCGTTGCGGCTCGCTCCCGGCTACGTGCTTTTCCTGGCCGCCGCCTCCGCCATCGCGTGGGATTACCTGTTCATCCCGCCGAGGTTCACTCTGACCGTCTCGAGGCCCGGGGACGCCCTCATGCTCGCCCTCTACTTCGTGGTCTCCCTCTCCGCTGGCCTGTCCGCGTCGAGGCTCCGGAGGAGCGAGCGCCTCCTGCGCTCCGAGCGGGATCGGGTGGGCCGGCTGCACTCCCTCGCCCTCTCCCTGGCCGGGGCCCCTTCCGCGGCGGCCGCGCTGGATCGAGGCCTCTCGGCGCTCCGCAGCGACCTGGATTGCAG
>Ga0268360_1001586_pt1 | contig 22269 bp, 25 predicted proteins | sample BioMet11_FD_192465 | JGI IMG/M metagenome (GOLD analysis project Ga0268360, IMG submission 192465) | Sewage microbial communities from Oakland, California, United States - Biofuel 11 (Illumina Assembly) | ecosystem: Engineered > Wastewater > Sewage > Unclassified | place: USA: California... | reverse complement strand
ATATCTCAGGGGCGCCATTGGCGCCCCTGACCTTTTAGCCCTATTATAATAGCACACCGCCCACGCCCCGTCAAGAGGCGGCGGCAAAAACTGCGCGACATTATTCGCCGTCCGGTTTTTTCGGCGACGCGGAAGGCGCGGAAGGCGCCTGCGGCGCAGGAGCCGCAGCGGGCGCGGAGGGCGGCGCGGAAGGCGCGGTGGGAGCGCCGTTCTGCGGCGTCTCGCCGGGCGCGCGGCGGAATTTTCCGCCTCCGCGGTGGTGATTGTTCCCGCGTCCCGGTTTCCGGAAGCCGGGCTGGGCCGGGGAGGCCGCATCCTGTCCGGGCTGACCGGCCGGTCTCGGCGGCCGGGGCGGCCGCGGGCGGTCGTCCGTCCTCGGACGGTCGTCGGGCCTGGGCGGGCGGTCATCCGGGGCGTGCGGCTTCGGGAAACGGCGCTTCTGCGGCGCGGAAGGCGCCGGCCGCTCCGCTCCCGCAGGAGCTGCGGGCTGCGCTGCCGTCTGGGCCGGCCGATCCTCCGGACGCGGCGCGGAGGAAGCTCCCTGGGGCGCCGACGGATTCTGGGCAGCCATCGGACGGCGGAACCGCGGCGCGGGGCGCGCGTCCGGGATCTTGCCTTCGGCCCGGAGCGCGAGGTACTCGGCCCGCTTGGCCTTTCCGCCCAGCACCGTGACCTCCGATGCGTCAAAGGTCTTGATGGTGAGCTCCGCCTGATCCTCCAGCCGGACGCGAACGGTGCCCTTGAGCAGGTTCACGTCGGTCACGGAGCCCTTGCCGGCCGGCGTCTCCACAAAGGAGTCCACCTTGGGCACGTTCTTCACCAGATCTTCATAGGCCTCCTGCTCGTATTTCAGGCAGCACATGAGCCTGCCGCAGGTGCCGGAGATCTTCGCCGGGTTCAGGGAAAGGCCCTGGGTCTTGGCCATCTTGATGGACACCGGCTGGAAATCGTCGAGGAACTGGGCGCAGCAGAAGGGCTTTCCGCAGATGCCCACGCCGCCCAGCATGCGCGCCTCGTCCCTGACGCCGATCTGCCGCAGTTCGATGCGCGTTTTGAAGACGGAGGCCAGGTCCTTCACCAGCTCGCGGAAATCCACGCGCCCTTCGGACGTGAAAAAGAACAGGATCTTGTTCCCGTCGAAATTGTACTCCACATCCACCAGCTTCATGTCGAGGCCGTGCTTGGCGATCTTTTCCCGGCAGATGCGGAACGCTTCCTTTTCCCGGCGGCGGTTATCCTCGGCCCGCTTCGCGTCCTCTCCGGTGGCGACGCGCACCACGGGACGCAGCGGCGGGCGGACGGCGCCGTCCTCCACCTCGTGGTTCCCGATGACGCACTCGGCGTACTCCTGTCCCTTGGCCGTGTCGACGATCAGGTGGTCGCCGGACCGTGCGGTCGCGCCGGCGGGGTCGAAAAAGTACACCTTGCCCTTGTTCTTGAATCTGACGCTGACTACTTCTGTCAATGTATTTCCCTCGAATCTCCGCCCTGGGGCGGGATCTTCGTTTCCTGTCCTGTCATCTGCGCGAGCAGAAAGCCCGTCACATAGCCGGAGCTCACGTTCGCGTCCAGATATTTTTCCGCCTGCCCGGCGGCGCCGGCAAGAAGGGCCATTTTCCCCGGCTCCGCGCCGGCGCGGAGCCGCGACACGGCGAGGCGGCGGAGAGATTCCATAAGCTCCGTGAGCTCCGCCCTGTCCGATTTTTCCAGTGACGTCAGCTCCCGCAGGAGCCCCATCCGGTCGCCGGCCTCAAAAAGCGCCGCGAGCTTTTCCGCTCCGGGGTTCTCCCCCTCGCGGACAGGCCGCAGCCGCAGCTCCTCGCAGCGGGAGCGGACCGTGGGGAGCAGCAGCTCCGGGTTTCCCGCCAGCAGGATGAACACCGCGTAGCGCGGCGGCTCCTCCAGGAGCTTGAGCATCGCGTTCTGGGCCTGCGCGTTCATGGCGTCCGCGTCCCGGATGATCCAGACGCCGCGCTCCGCCTCGTTCGGGATGACCGCGGCGCTGCGCCGCAGCGTCCGCACGGCGTCCACGCGCAGCTCCTTTTCGTCCTTTTCCCGTTCCACGAAGGCGATGTCCGGGTGGATCCCCTTTTCCGCCTTCACGCAGTCCCGGCAGCGGGAGCAGGGCGGTTCCGCGCCGGAACAGACCGCAGCCTTCGCCAGATACCGGGCCGCGGCCTCCCGCCCCGCGGCGTCGGAGCCGCTGACGATGTAGGCGTGGAAAAAACGCCCGTCCGAAATAAAGCGCGCCGCCGCTTCCCGCGCGGCGGTCACTGCGTCGTATGGCATCGCGCCCCCCTGCCGTTCACTTGTGATACAGCTTCTTCGTCTGATAACTGGGCTCGCAGGTAAGATTCACGCCCAGCTTGCGCAGCACGCCCTCGTCCACCTGGGAAAGGATGACGGTGGAGTGCGCCTCGCATCCGCGCAGCCTCTCCAGCTGCTGCATGGCCGTTTCGGCCACCGGATCCGTGGCGGCGCAGATGGACAGCGCCACCAGCACCTCGTCCGTATGCAGGCGGGGGTTGTGGTTGCCCAGATGGTTCACCTTCAGGTCCTGCACCGGCTCGATGATCTGAGGCGGCAGGAGCTGGCGTCCGTCCTCGATGCCGCCCAGCGCCTTGAGCGCGTTGAGAAGCATGGCCGACGTGGCGCCCATGAGCTTCGAGGTCTTCCCGGTGACGACGGTGCCGTCCGGCAGCTCCAGCGCGGCCGCGGGCTCTCCGGTCTCCTGCGCCTTGGCCAGCGCCTCGGCCCGGGCGGGCCGGTCCTCCGCCGAAATCCCGGCCACGTTCATGAGAAGGCTGATCTTTTCCGCCTCCGCGCCGTCGGCCAGTCCCTTGGTCCTGGCGCAGAGCGCGGCGAAATAGCGGCGGACGATCTCCGCCTTGGAGGCGGCGCGCACCGCCTCGTCGTCCGTGATGCAGAAGCCCGCCATATTGACGCCCATGTCCGTGGGCGAGCGATAGGGCGAAACGCCGCCGTCCAGCCGCCCGAAGATGGCCGACAGGACGGGGAACACCTCCACGTCCCGGTTATAGTTCACGGCGAGCTCGCCGTAAGCCTCCAGATGGAAGGGATCGATCATGTTCACGTCGTTGAGGTCCGCGGTGGCGGCCTCGTAGGCCAGGTTCACCGGGTGCTTCAGCGGCAGGTTCCAGATGGGGAACGTCTCGAATTTGGCGTACCCGGCCGGGATGCCCCGCTTCCCGTCGTGATAGAGCTGGGAGAGACAGGTGGCCATTTTCCCGCTGCCGGGGCCCGGCGCCGTGACGACGACGAGGGGCCGGACGGTCTTGATGTAATCGTTGCGCCCGTAGCCCTGATCGCTGACGATGAGGTCCGTGTTCGTGGGGTACCCATCGATGGGGTAATGGCGGTAGACCTTGAGCCCCAGCGCCTCCAGCCGTTTCTGAAAAGCCTTCGCCGCCGGCTGGCCGCAGTACTGGGCGATGACCACGCCGCTGACGAAAAGGCCGAAGCCCCGGAACGCGTCGATGAGGCGCAGCACGTCCAGGTCGTAGGTGATGCCCAGGTCGCCGCGGACCTTGTTCTTCTCGATGTCCGAGGCGTTGATGACGATGATGATCTCGGCGATGGAGCCCAGCTCCATGAGCATTTTGATCTTGCTGTCCGGTTTGAAGCCCGGCAGCACGCGGGAAGCGTGGTAATCGTCGAAAAGCTTGCCCCCGAACTCCAGATAGAGCTTCCCCCCGAACTCGCCGATGCGGGCGCGGATGTGCTCAGACTGGAGCTTCACGTACTTTTCGTTGTCGAATCCCTCTTTCAAGGCGGCGTCCTCCGCGCACAGCGCGTTTCAGGATGGGCTCTCGGCCCTCACTTCTCCAGGGTGTCGGCCACGCCGGAAAGCCAGGTCCCGTCGAACAGCTCGATGAGGCCGGCGTCGCACGCGGCGGCGAGCTTGGGATCGATGGGGACCTGCGCGGTCTCGCCGATGCCGAACTTCTTCGCCGATTCCGCCAGACGGCTTTCGCCGAAGATGGGATACTCGCGCCCGCAGTCCGGGCACTTGAAATACGCCATGTTCTCCACCAGGGCCAGGATCGGGATGTTCATCATCTTCGCCATGTTGACGGCTTTCCCGACGATGAGGGACGCCAGCTCCTGGGGAGAGGTGACCACCACGATGCCGGAAACGGGGATGGACTGGAACACCGTCAGGGGCACGTCGCCGGTTCCGGGCGGCATATCGATAAAGAGAAAGTCCAGGTCGCCCCAGATGACGTCGGTCCAGAACTGATCGACCACGCCGCCGATCATGGGGCCGCGCCAGACCACGGGGTCAGACGCGTTGTCCAGCAGCAGGTTCATGGAAATGACCTTGATGCCGGTCTTGGTCTCCACCGGGAAAATACCGGCCTCGTCGCCGGTGGCGCGTTCCGTCAGCCCGAACACCTTCGGGACGGAGGGGCCGGTGACGTCGGCGTCCATGACGCCGACGGAGAGACCGCGGCGCTTCATCTCCACCGCCAGAAGGGATGTGACCAGCGTCTTGCCGACGCCGCCCTTGCCGGAGACGACGGCGATGACCTTTTTCACATGGGTCAGCCCGTGGGGCTCCTTGAGCAGGCTCTCGGGCTCCCTCTCTCCGCAGTTCTGGGAGCAGGTGGAGCAGTCGTGGGTGCATTCTTCGCTCATGTTGATCCTCCGAATGATTTTGGACGCCCCGAAGGGCGAAATCGTACAATAATTGTAATTATACCCCTTTGACGCGCCCCGTCAATGCCAAACGGCGATTTTCGCGGCGTCAGACGAGCTTCAGCACGTCCTGCGGGCGGTCGGCCAGCTGCGCGGCCCCCGCGGAGAGCAGCAGCTCCCGGCTGCGGAAGCCCCAGGTGACCGAGACGCAGTCGAGCCCGGCGGCGGCGGCCGTTTTGAGGTCCACCTCCGAATCGCCCACGTACACGGCCTCCGCCGGCGTCAGATCCAGTTCCCGCAGGGCGGCGAAGATGGTATCCGGCGCGGGCTTGCGGCGGACGCCCGGCTTTTCCCCCGCCGCGACGGAGATGTAGGCGCCGAAAAAGCGGCGCACCAGCGGGCGCACGGCGTCGTCCGGCTTGTTGGAGACCACGGCCAGCGCATACTCCCGGCCCGTCAGCGTGCGCAGCAGCTCCAAAACGCCGGGGTACGGCGCCGTTTTGATCTGGCAGTGCTTCGGATAGTAGTCGGAATACCAGGCCAGCACCCGGTCGAAATCCGGGTTTTTCCGCCCGCCGGGCAGCGTCCGCTCGATGAGCATCCCCGACCCGTTGCCCACCGCCATGCGCACCTCATCCGCGGTCCTCTGCGGGTAGCCGAAGGCGCGGTACGCCGCGTTCACGCTGTCCGTCAGGTCGGAGAGCGTGTCGAGCAGCGTGCCGTCAAGGTCGAATACGACCGCGGCGTATCTCATTCGCCGTCGTCCAGGTCGACGCCCCAGCCGGCGATGATCCGGTTGAGGAGCTTCGTGAGAGCGACGGCGCCGTCCTTCGTGATGAGGACGCTGGACACCTCGTCCACCACCTGGGCGGACACGTCGGTGAGAGAGCCGTTCTTCATGGAAAAATCGTGCTCCGTGTAGATGTGCGCAAAAGAAAGCGCCACCTCGGTGCCGTTCTTGTTGTGGGTGACGTTGAAGGTGTTGGCGAATACCGGCTTCATGTTCTGTCGCTCCTTTTTTCTTTTTCGAGCGCTTCTTCCAGCGCCATCGAGATCTGATCCGGGCAGGAAGTGCCCTTGCCGCCGCAGTCGGTGCCCCGCAGGAGCGGGATGACCTCCTCCGCGCGGCGCCCCTTTACGAGGGCGGAGATGCCCTTCAGGTTCCCCTCGCACCCGCCGGTGACGGTGAGCTCCGTGATGACCCCGCCCTGCAGGGTGATGTCGAACCGCCGGGAGCAGACGCCCGCCGGGTAATAAACCGTTTTCAACTCAAAACTCCTTTGCAGCGCAGATTGTACGGCACACATTATAATACACTTTTCGCCCGATGGCAACGCTCATAAACGCCTGCCGGCGCGCATAGAGTTCCGAAAGGGCCGCGCAGGGGAGGTGGGCGTTTGAAGCAGAGGTACCGAGGCGGGAGGCGGTCTCCCGGTTTTTCTCCCAGGGACGCGGCGGCGGTGCTGGCGTCGGCGGTCCTCGCCGTGCTGCTGGTGCGCGCCGCGGCGCCCGCGGCCAGGGCGCTGTCCGGTACCGGCGTGCCGGAGGCGCTGCTGCGTTTTTCCCTGGGCGCGGCGGATTTCCCGGCGGACGCCGCCGTCTCGCTGCTGCGGCTGGAGACCTCCGCACGGGGCGACATTTCCCCCGTGTACCTCAGCGCCCCTTCCGCCGCGGCCGGGAACGGCGGGGACGCCGCTGCCGCGGTTTCCGGCGCGGAAGCGGAAACGTCCTCCTCCGCGGCCGTTTCCCAGGCGCCCGCTTCCCAGGCGCCCGCGTCGGAGAGCGCCGTCTCCTCCGAGCCCGTCCCTGTCTCCGCCCCCGCGGCGGAAACCACGATCACCGGGCAGGACGGCGGCTACGAAAACGCCGCGGACGGCATCTATCTCAAGAACAAGACCGGCTACGACGACATCGACGTGCCCGCGCTCCTGGCGGCTCCGAGCCCGATCCCGGCGGGCGCGCGGGTGCTCATCATCCACACCCACGGCAGCGAATCCTACGCCAAAGAGGCGGGGGAGGATTACGAGGAATCCGACACCGCCCGGACGGAGGACAAGGCGTACAGCGTCATCCGGGTGGGCGACGAGCTGGAAAAGGTACTGACGGCCCGGGGCGTGGCCGTCGTCCACGACCGGGAGCTTTACGACTATCCCAGCTACGCCGGCTCCTATTCCCGCTCCATGGAGGCCATCAGCGGCTATCTGGCGCAGTACCCGGATATCGCCGCGGTCATCGATCTGCACCGCGACGCGCTCATCTCCTCCGACGGGACGGTCTACAAGACCGTGGCCGACGTGGGCGATTCGCCCTGCGCCCAGGTGCTCCTGATCGTGGGGAGCGACTGGTCCGGCCTGGAGCACCCGAACTGGCGGGAGAACCTGAGCTTCGCCGTGCACATCCAGGCCGACATGGTACGGAAATACCCGTCCCTGGCAAGGCCGCTCTCCGTCTCCGAGTACCGCTACAACCAGAACGCCACCCCCGGTTCCCTGATCGCGGAGGTCGGGTGCAGCGGCAACACGCTCTCCGAGGCGCTCCGCGCCGTGACGTGCTTCGGCGACTGCCTGGCGGACGTTCTCACCGGCGCCGGGTAAGCGGCCGGCGGAAAGCGGCCGCACAAAGCGGGACTGCGGGGCCGGAGCTTTGCTCCGGCCCCGCAGTCCCGCGCCGAGCCCGCAGAAAACCCGCCGGCGGGAAGGAAGCAGCTCGGAAGGGGCTCGTTCCCGTCGGCGCAGGCGCCGCTCAGACCTTGCTGAAAACGATCTCCCCGTCCCGGGCGTCCGCCTCCACGGCGTCGCCCACCTTTACGGAGCCGTCCAGCAGCTTTTCCGCCAGTCCGTCCTCCACCGCGCTCTGGATGGCGCGGCGCAGGGGCCTGGCCCCGTACCCGGGATCGAATCCGCGGCGGGCCAGGAGCCGGGCCGCCGCGTCGCTGCAGCGGAGGGTGACTCCCATCCCGGAAACGCGCTTCGACACCGTATCCAGCATCCGCCGGGCGATCTCAAGGATCTGCTCCTCCCCCAGCTGGTGGAAAACGATGATGTCGTCCACCCGGTTGAGGAATTCCGGCCGGAAGGTCCGCTTCAGCTCGCTCATCACGGCCTCGCGGATGCGCGCGTCGGTGGACGCGGCGCCCCCGTCGCCGCTGGAAAAGCCCAGCGGGGCTGCCTTGTCGGTGATGTTCTTCGCGCCCACGTTGGAGGTCATGACGACGATCGTGTTGCGGAAGTCCACGCGCCGGCCCTGGGAATCCGTCAGGCGGCCGTCCTCCATGATCTGGAGCATGATGTTGAAGACCTCCTCGTCGGCCTTCTCGATCTCGTCGAAGAGCACCACGGAATACGGGTGGCGGCGCACCTTCTCGGTGAGCTGCCCGCCCTCGTCGTAGCCCACGTATCCCGGCGGGGAGCCGATGAGCTTGGACACCGCGTATTTTTCCATATACTCGGACATATCGATGCGGATCATGGCGTTCTCATCGCCGAACATGGCCTCCGCCAGCGCGCGGCAGAGCTCCGTCTTGCCCACGCCGGTGGGCCCCAGGAAGATGAACGAGCCGATGGGGCGGTTGGGGTCCTTGAGCCCCACCCGTCCGCGGCGGATGGCCTTGGCCACGGCGGCCACGGCCTCGTCCTGTCCCACGACCCGGCGGTGGAGCACCTCCTCCATCCGCAGCAGGCGCTGGCTCTCGTCCTGGGTGAGGGACGTGACGGGGATCCCCGTCCAGCCGGCCACCACGGCGGCGATGTCCTCCGCCGTGACCTGCTTGCCGCCGCCGGCGCGCGCCTCGCTCCACTTTTTGCGCAGGGCCTCCAGCTCCGCCTTCCGGTCCTTCTCCTCGTCCCGCAGCCGGGCCGCGCGCTCGAAATCCTGTTCCTTGACGGCGGATTCCTTTTCGGCCTCCAGCGCGGAGACGGCGGCCTCCAGCGTCTTGAGGTCCGGCGGCAGCTTCGTCTCCTCCATCCGCACCCGGGACGCGGCCTCGTCCATGAGGTCGATGGCCTTGTCCGGGAGCCAGCGGTCGCTGATATAGCGGGAGGAGAGCGTCACGGCGGCCTCCAGCGCCCCGTCCGTAATCTTCAGCCGGTGGTGGGCCTCGTACCGGTCGCGCAGGCCGCGCAGGATCTCCAGCGCCGCCTCCGGCGTGGGTTCGTCCACCTGCACGGGCTGGAAGCGCCGTTCCAGCGCCGCGTCCTTTTCGATGTGCTTGCGGTATTCGTCCAGCGTCGTCGCGCCGATGACCTGGATCTCCCCCCGGGAGAGGGCGGGCTTGAGGATGTTGGAGGCGTCGATGGCGCCCTCCGCCGCGCCCGCGCCGATGATGGTGTGCAGCTCGTCGATGAAGAGCACCACGTCGCCGGCCTTGCGCACCTCGTCGATGGCGTTTTTAATGCGCTCCTCGAAATCGCCCCGGTACTTGGTCCCGGCCACCATGCCGGTCAGGTCCAGGGAGACCACCCGCTTGCCGGTGAGCGTCTCGGGCACGTCGCCGGCGGCGATGCGCTGGGCCAGCCCCTCCGCGATGGCCGTTTTGCCCACGCCCGGCTCGCCGATGAGCACGGGGTTGTTCTTCGTGCGGCGGGAGAGGATCTGGACCACCCGCTGGATCTCCCGGTCCCGCCCGATGACGGGGTCGAGCTGGCCCCGCTCCGCCATGACCGTCAGGTCGCGGGAGAACTGATCCAGCGTCTTGGTCTCCGGGTGCCGGCCGCGGGGCGCCGCCGCCGAGGCCGTCTGCCGCCGTTCGCCCGCGGAGAAGAGCTCCAGCAGCGAGGTGTAGAGCTTGTTGGGGTCCGCGCCGGTAGCGGCAATGATGCGGTAGGCCACGCTTTCGTACTCGCGCAGGATGCCCATCAGCAGGTGCTCCGCGCCGATATAGCTGTGGCCCAGGTGCTCCGATTCCGCCGCCGCAAGCTCGACGATGCGCTTGGCGCAGGGGGTGAGGCCCTGCACGGTGGTGGAGTCCGGTTCGCCCCGGCCCACGAATTTCTCGATGGAGGCGGTGACCAGCGTCTTGTCGATGCCGGTCTCCCGCAGGAGCTTCGCCGCGGAGCCGCCGCCCTCCGCCGTGATGCCCAGCAGAATGTGCTCGCTGCCGACGTAGCCCTGCCCCAGCTCCGCCGCCGAATCGTGAGCCAGGCTCAGGATCGTCTTCGCCCGCTCGGTGAATCTGTCCTCAAATCTCATATCCGTACCTCCCGCGGCCCGCGCCGCACGGCAATGCGCCATTCAGGTTATGGACGGATTCTCTCCGGTCCATAACCGCGCCGGAACAAAAATCTTTGTCCCGGCGCGGCGTTCGCTCAAACCATATCCCGATCCTCTCCGTCCGGAGAGAGGGGTGGGATCATTCTCCTTGCTCCAGCTTCCGCAGCTCGTCCCGCAGCCGCGCGGCCGTCTCGTAATCCTCGGCCGCCGCCGCTTCGTTCATCTGCTCCCGCAGGGCGTTGCGCTCCCGCACCCGGGAGAGCTCCGGGTCCACCATCGGGCGCGGCGGGCGCTCTTCCCCGCGCTCCGCCTCCGTTCTCCGCACGGAGACAGGCACGGCGAAAACGCCGCCCTGCCGCGAAAGCTCGCCCCCGAAGAGCTCGTCGACGAGCTCGGCGAAAAAGCCGCCGTCATCCTCTCCGTCCTCCGCTCCGCCCAGGCCGACCGCCGCGGCGCAGTCGGGACAGAGATGCAGCTCCGTGATCTTTCCGTTGATATTGGCTCTGAAATGATAAGCGGCCTCGTTTCTGCCGCAGTTCGTGCACTTCATGGTTTGCTCCTTTCGGTTCACAGCAGTTCCAGGATCATCTGCTTGAGGATGGACGCGCGCGCCGCGTCCCGCGCCTCCGGCTCCACCGGACGCAGCGCCGTATCGCTCACGGCGGAGAACATCAGCCGCGCGGCCTTCTCCCCCAGCGCGCCGCAGTCCACGGCGTTTCCGAGCAGCGCCTGCGCGGAGCGGGCGTCGATCTCCTGCCCCACGGCATTGAGGGTATGCATCATGAAAAGCTGGGGCCCCGGCTGCACATGGCGGATGCGGATGTATCCGCCGCCGCCCCTGCGGCTTTCCACCGCATAACCCAGCTCCGGCGGAAAGCGGGTGGACAGGACGTAGTTGATCTGGCTGGGCGCGCAGCCGAAGCGGCTGGCCAGCTCCGAGCGCTGGAGCTCCGCCGTCCCGCCGTCCTCGCGCAGCAGCTCGCCGATAAAATCCGCGATCATGTCGCACATCCCCATGGGGATCGCCTCCGCAGCAAGGCCGAATTTGACCTTCCCTGACCTTGTGTGTTCAGGATACCCCGCCGCGTCCGAAACCGCAAGGCCCGTTTTGACCTTTCCTGACTTTTGACGTTCCCTGACCTTCGCGGCGCGCGCGTTTTCTCCGCCGGACGCAGCCGCGCGCGGAGTTTCCCGGCTGCGCCGCGGCGCGCGTCAGGAATAAAATAAGCGTTGATTTTTCCTGATTTCATGGTAGAATATTTGGGACAGACAGAAAAACGTCCGCGGCCGGCGCCGCGGAACATAAAATTCGGAGGTACTTATTATGGCTCACAAAATCAGCAGCGAATGCATCTCCTGCGGCACCTGTGCCGAGACCTGCCCCGTCAACGCCATTGCGGAGGGCAAGGAGCATTACGAAGTCAATCCCGACGTCTGCATCGACTGCGGCGCGTGCGAGGGCTCCTGCCCCGTCGGCGCCATCAAGGCCGAATAAGAAAACTGCAAGCGCACCGAGGGCGGCAGGTCTCTGCCGCCCTCGGGCTTTATCCGCGCCGCCGCCCTCCGGGCGGGGCGCGCAGGAGGGCTGCCATGGACATCCCGCTCCGGCCCGGCGGGCCGTATATCGAAACCGGCGGCGCGGCCGAGCCCGTGGGCACGGACACGATGCTGCTGGCCGCGTTTGCGGACGGGCGCGGCGCGCGGCGCGCGCTGGATCTGGGCTGCGGCTCAGGCGCGCTGGCGCTGATGCTGGCGCAGGACAACCCCTCCCTCGCGGCGGACGGCGTGGAGCTGCTGCCCCAGGCCGCGCAGGAGGCCGAACGCAACGCGGCGCGCAGCGGCCTTTCCGGCCGCGTGCGCATTTTCTGCCGGGATCTGCGTCTCTTTACGGAGACGGAGGCCGGAGGAAAATACGACCTTATCGCCGCGAACCCCCCGTATTTCGCCGAAGGCAGCGGCGTACTGCCCCGCGCACCGGCGCGGGCTGCGGCCCGGTACGGGGGCCGGTGCTCGTTCCCGGAGCTGGCCGCGGCCGCGGCGCGGCTCCTGCGCACCGGCGGGCGGTTCTGCCTCTGCTTCCGCCCCGAGCGGCTGACGGAGATCCTCCGCACCCTTTCGGACGCGGGGCTGGAGCCGAAGCGCCTGCGCCTGGCGCAGGCGGACGCGGACTCGCCGCCCTTCCTCGCGCTGGCGGAGTGCCGCCGGGGCGGGCGGCCCGGTCTTTCCGCGGAGCCCGCGCTGCTGCTGCGGGGCGCGGACGGCGCCGAGACGCCCCAGGTCCGGAAAATGTATCATCGGGAGTAAGAAAATGTCGGGAACGCTTTATCTTGTGGGAACGCCCATCGGAAACCTGGGCGACCTCTCTCCCCGCGCCGCCGAGACGCTTGCCGCCGCGGACTTCATCGCCGCGGAGGACACGCGTGTGACGCTGAAGATCCTCAACCACCTGGGGCTCAAGAAGCCGCTGGTAAGCTATTACGAACACAACCGCGCCGAGAGCGGCCCGCGAATCCTCGCCCGGCTTCTGGGCGGCGAGAGCTGCGCCCTTGTCACCGACGCCGGGATGCCGGCCATTTCGGACCCGGGGGAGGATCTGGTGCGGCTGTGCCATGAAAACGGCGTGAAGGTCGCGGCCGTGCCCGGCCCCAGCGCCGTGGTGACGGCGCTGGCGCTCTCCGGCCTGCCCACGGGCCGCTTCACCTTCGAAGGGTTCCTCTCCACGGCCAACCGCAGCCGGCGGGAACACCTGGAGTCCCTGCGCGGCGAAACGCGCACCATGGTCTTTTACGAGGCGCCCCACAAGCTTCTGGCCACGCTGAACGACCTGCGGGACGCCTTCGGCGGGGAGCGCCGGCTCTCCGTCGCCCGGGAGCTGACGAAGCTCCATGAGGAGACATCGGTCACCACGCTGGCCGACGCCGCGGCGTACTACGCCGGGCATCCGCCCAAGGGCGAGTTCGTCCTGGTGGTGGAGGGCGCGCCCCTTCCCGAAAAAAACGCCGCCCCGGCGGATCCGGGCGCGGCGCTGGCGCGGGTCGCGGAGCTGCGGGCGCAGGGCCTCTCCCTGAAGGACGCGGCGAAGCAGGCGGCGGAGGAGACGGGCATCTCCAAAAACGTCCTGTACGGCGCGGCGCTGAAGGGCTGACGCGCAAAAAAGAGCATAAAGGGGCGGCGCGGAAAACTCCGCGCCGCCGTCGTTTGTTCTCTCAGCTCTTCTTCAGTTCCTCCAAGCACTTGGCACAGATGTTCTTGCCCTTGTACTGGGTCACGTTCTTGGACTTCCCGCAGAAAACGCAGGCGGGCTCGTACTTCTTGAGCACGATCATGTCCTCGCTGACGTAGATCTCCATCGCGTCCTTCTCCTCGATGTCGAGGGTGCGGCGCAGCTCGATGGGGATGACGATCCTGCCCAGCTCGTCCACTTTTCTCACGATTCCGGTTGATTTCATTGACATTCCTCCGTTGTCTGACCCTGAAAAACTATCGCCGGCCGCTTCCGCGGCACTTCCATTGTATCATCCCGGAGAATTTTGTCAATCCGCCGCTCACATCTTGTCCGGCGCGGTGACGCCCAGGATGGCAAGGCTGTTTTCCAGCACGGCGCGGGCCGTGTCCGCCAGCTTCAGCCGGGCGTTCAGCACCTTCGGCTCCGCGCCGCGGATGCGGCAGGCGTTGTAGAACTTGTGAAAGCGCGCGGCAAGCTCGGTCACGTAGCGATTGATGTGGGATGGGTCCATGTCCCGGGCGGCCAGACGTATCTCGTCCGGAAGCGCCGCGATCTGCTTGACGAGCTCCCGCTCGGTGTCGTCGGTCAGCGCGGAAAAGTCCACCTCGTCCGCCTTCGGCACCTCGTTCCCGTCGGAGCGGAGCATGGCGATGAGGGAGCAGATGCGGGCGTGGGCGTACTGGACGTAGTAGACCGGGTTCTCGGAATCCTCCCGCACGGCCAGGCCCAGATCGAACTCCAGATGGGTGTCCGGCTTGGCGTTGAAGGCAAAGCGGCAGGCGTCCACGGAGATCTCGTCCAGAAGATCGGAAAGCGTCAGCGCCTTGCCGGTGCGCTTGGACACCTTCACGGTCTCGCCGTCCCGCACGAGGCGCACCATCTGCATGATGAGAAAGTCCAGCTTGTCCGCCGGGATCCCCAGCTGGGGCGCGCCGGCGCAGGTGGTCTTGAAGCGGATGGCGTGGCCGTGGTGATCCGCGCCCCAGACGTCGATCACCCGGGAAAAGCCGCGAACCGCGAATTTGTTGCGGTGATAGGCCAGGTCTGACGCATAGTATGTGTAGAAGCCGTTGGAGCGGCGAAGCACCTCGTCCTTGTCCGCCCCCAGCGCGGTGTTGCGCAGCCAGAGCGCGCCGTCCTTCTCATAGGTGAGGCCGGCCTGCTCCAGCACCGCCACGGTGTCCCGCACGGCGCCGCTCTCATGGAGCCGGGACTCGGGGAACCAGGTGTCGAAACGGATGCGGTAACGCTCCAGGTCGCGCTTCATCCGCTCGATGTTGCGGGGAAGCCCGTACGCCACAAAGGCGGCGCACCGCTCGGCGGACGGCATGTCCAGGTACTTTTCCCCGTCCCGCTCGTAAAGCTCCCGCGCCAGCTCCCGGATATCGTCGCCGTGATAGCCGTCCTCCGGAAAAGCGACGGCGTCCTCGCCCTTCAGAAGCTGAAGATACCTGGCCTCGATGGACTTGCCGAAAAGATCCACCTGATTGCCGGCGTCGTTGACGTAAAACTCCCGCGAGACGTCGTACCCCGCCATGTCCAGAACGGAGGCGAGGGTGTCGCCCAGAACGCCGCCCCGGGCGTTGCCGATGGTCATGGGCCCGGTGGGGTTGGCGGAGACGAATTCCACCATGACCTTTTCATGGGCGCCGCCGTCCGTGCGGCCGTAATCCCTGCCCTCCTGCTCCACGCAGCGCAGCACCTCGCCGTACCACTTCGGAGAGAGGCGGAAGTTGACGAAGCCCGCTCCGGCGGCCTCGGCGCTCACGAAATACGAGCCGGAAAGGTCCAGCTCCCCGATGAGCGCTTCCGCGATCTTCCGGGGAGGCATATGCATCTGCTTTGCTGCGGCCATGGCCGCGCTGGAGGCGTAATCGCCGTTGCGGGGGTCCTTCGGCACCTCCACCGTGCCGCCCAGGACGGCGCCGGCGGGCAGCGTTCCCTTGCCCGCGCACCGTTCGTACGCCGACGCCAGCAGACCAGCGATCTCTTTTTTCGCCGCTTCGATGGGATCCTTCATTGTTTCTGCGCCTCTCTTATGTTGATACTGAAGCTGTTGCGGCTGATCATGGCGTTTTCCATGTCGATCAGATATTTGATCTCGAGCCGCCCGCCGGCGCTCCCCAGCTTCGAGAGGATGCTGCGGGTGTCGATGCTCATGGTCAGCGCGCCGTAGGGCGTGTCGTAGATGCAGTAATGCTTCTGCCCCTCGCGGAACACAAGCTGCATGCTCACCTTGCCGTCCCGCGTCATGGTGACGCCGTCGGGGCCGGCGGTGAATTCCGTCCGTGTCCCCTCGAGGCCGGTCAGCTCGCTCTCCATATACTCGAAATCGGCTACGCCGTCGCGGAAGGAATAGCGCCCCTCCGTGACGAGCTCGATATCGTCCTCATCCGTGTCGGTGAAGCCCTGAAGCCCCCGGATCGAGATGATGACGTCCTTTTTTTCTTCGTTCTGCTCCATTCGGCTCTCCAATTCGCTCCTTACTCGTCCAGTGAAACGCGCTCCACGCTGCCCCGCACGCTCCCGCCCAGGAAAAGGGAGGCGACGGAGGCAAAATCCTCTGCGCTGTCGGTCACGAAATACCGGTCCGTGCCGGGGCCGTCCTCCCTGAGGAGGTCGTTTTCCGCAAGATAGGCCGCGAGCTCCCGGGTCGTCTCCGCGCCGGGGCTCACCAGCGTCACGCCGGGGCCCATCACGCGGGCTATGACCCCTTCGATCAGGGGATAATGGGTGCAGCCCAGGATGAGCGTATCCACATCCGCCGCCCGCACCGGGGCCAGGTATTCCTCCGCCAGCGTGCGGAGCACCACGTCGTCCGGATCGAGGCGCCCGCTCTCCACCAGCGGAACGAACAGCGGGCAGGCGTTCTTCGTGATCTCCGCCGCGGGCAGGAGCTCCCGGATCTTCCGGTCGTACGCGCCGCTGCGCACGGACGCCTTCGTGCCGATGAGACCGATGCGGCCGCTCTTCGTGGCGCGCACCGCCGCGGCGGCCGCCGCGCTGACGACGCCCATCACCGGGATGTCGTAGTCGCCGGAGATCTCGTCCAGCGCGTTGGTGCTGACCGTGCCGCAGGCGACCACCACGGCCTTGATATCGAACCTGCGCAGGAAGGCCATATCCTCCCTGGCGTATTTGACGATTGTTTCCCGGGAACGGCTGCCGTAAGGCACGCGCCCCGTATCGCCCAGATAGATGACGTCCTCCCCTGGCAGCAGCTCGGCCATCTTCTTGACCGTGGTGAGCCCGCCCAGGCCGGAGTCGAAAACGCCGATGGGCCTTGCGTCCAAAAATACCACTTCTTTCATGCGTGCACATGGCTTTCAATATGATATTCTATCAGGCGAAAGAAAACAAGTGGAAATTGTAGAATTTCACGCGTCCGTTTGCTATAATGATGTCTGCTGAATCAATCGCTCCGCGGTTTCGCGCGCGCTGTCCGGCAGCGAAGGAGGCTTTCTCTTGATCACCATTCAATTTACGAACAAGGAGTTCCGCAGGCTCCTTGATCTGGTCTATATCGGCAACTGGATCCTGAATTCCACCCGGGGCGACGACCGGATCGAGGATTACGATCAGGTGGAGAGCCTGGTCTTTTCCCAGTGCGCCCAGGCGAAGATGCGCTCGCTCTTCGAAATGGAGGACGGCGTGGTCATCCCCTCCCGCGCGTTCGAGGACGGCGGCATCCAGGAAGCGATCATGGATTACGAGGACGCCGTGTTCTACGACATCCTGGCGGAGGAGCTCGCCCGCCGGGACATGGACTACAAGCCCATCGACACCGCCAATTCCGACGAGCTGGAAAACCGTATCGACGAATATCTGGACGAATTCGAGGCCAACGGCGTTGAAAACCTGACGGTGGACAAATAACCCGTCGGAAAAACATCACGAAAGCTGCTGAAAATGAACAAAAAGAACGACTGGGACTTCGGCTCCATTCTCTTGATCGTGATCGCCTTTGTGGCCTTCTGGCCGCTGGGCCTGGTTCTGCTTGCCGCGAAGCTGGGCGTGTTCAACGCGCTCAAGGCCAAAAAGCCGGACACGGATTTTGCGGTCAGCGCCCGGATGGGCAAGTATAAGCTCATGACCGAGGGGCGCGCGTCGGAGTCCGTGGAGTATCTGGCCTCCGCCGTGGGCGTGCCGTACGCCACGGCGCTCCACGAGCTGCAGCTCATGATCTCCAAGGGCGAGTTCGGCCCCGACGCGTACATCAACTTCGTCGACAAGACCATCGTCCTGCAGAAGAACACCGCGGCGGCCGCGCGCCGCGCGCAGGATGCCGCCGCGGCAAAGCCGGGCGCCGCACGGACCGCGCCCTCCGCCGCATCCCCCGCCGCATCCCCCGCCGCATCCTCCGCCGCGCCCTCCGCCGCATCCGGCGCGAAGCCTGCCGGAAAAGCCGCGGCGCCGGCGGATTCGAAGAACCCCTTCGGATCCACCCCCGCCTTCCTGCTGGCCGGCGGCCTGCTGCTCCTGCTCATCGGCCTCGTGACCCTGAGCCGGACGCTGGACGAGGCGGTCTACATGGGCATCGGCTACGAGCTCTGGCCCCTGATCCGGGGCGTGTTCCTGGCCGCGGGCGGCGGCGTCTGTCTGGGCGTGCGCGGCGGGATGCGCCGGCGCGCCGCGCGCTTCAAGGTCTATTCCGCCGCGGCGGAGGGAAAATCCTCCGTTCCGCTGGCCGATCTGGCTTCGGCGGCAGGCATCGCCCCCCGGGCGCTCCGCCGGGATCTGGACGTCATGATCGGAAAGGGCCTCCTCGGCCCCACCGCCTACATCGACGTGGGCGCGGGAACGCTGATCCTCGACCCGAAGGCGGCGCGCGCCCCCGAGCCCTCGGAGAACGTCCCGGACGACGGGGAGGAGCGGTACAAGGCCATCCTGCGCCAGATCCGGCAACTCAACGACGACATCCCCGACCCGGACGTTTCCCTGCAGATCGACCGGATCGAGGAGCTGACGGCGAAGATCTTCCGCGCCGTCTCCGAAAAGCCGGAAAAGCTGCCCCAGATCAAGAGCTTCATGAGCTATTACCTGCCCACCACGCTCAAGCTCCTGCGCTCCTACGCCGACTTCGAAAAGAGCGGCGCCGACGGCGAGAACGTCCGCCAGGCCAAGGAGGGCATTTCCGGCATCCTGAACACCCTGGCGGAGGGCTTTTCAAAGCAGCTGGACAAGCTCTACGCCTCCGACGCCATCGACATCTCCTCCGACATCGACGTGCTGGAGAACATGATGAAGCGCGACGGCTTGTCCGACAGCGGATCCGGCTTCGGCGCCGCCTCCGGCGGGCAGACCATGGGCGGCCACTGAACCGCCCGGCCCCTCCGGGCCGTGAAAAAAGCAAAAGGGAGGCCGCGGGGAAAATCCCCGCGGCCTTTTGCGCGCCGAAGGCCCGATGCAGCGTTTCGCGCCGGTGTGCGAAAACAATTCAGATCGTTTTTTCCGGCGACATGCGCGCCGGGAAAAACTCATTGATCCGGCAAGTGCGCCTCTCCCGCAGGCGCGCGCTGCCGGATGCAGCCCTTTCAAAAAGAGTGCCGCAGGCACTCTTTTTGAAAAGGGAGGCCGCGGGGAAAATCCCCGCGGCCTCCCTTTTGGTCGCTTATTCGATCTCCAAATGCTTGGAGCTCTTGACCTCCACGTCCCTCTTGGGCATCGTCAGGGTGAGGACGCCGTCGTCGTACTTGGCGGTGATCCCGTCCACCTTGATGCCGGAGACGTCGAAGCTCCGGGCATAGCTGCCGTAAGAGCGCTCGCAGCGGACGAACTTGCCCTTCTTGTCCTTCTCCTCGTTCTCGGAGTGGCGCTCGGCGCTGATGATCAGGGTGTCCTCCTCCACGTCCAGATGGATGTCTTCCTTCCTGAAGCCGGGCAGATCGGCCTTCAGCTGATAGGCATTGCCCTCATCGGTGATGTCGGTCTTGAACTCGGCCAGCGCGCGACTCCCGAAGAAATTGTCGTCGAAGAAGTGCTTCTCGAACTCGTCCATCTCATTGAACGGATTCCAGGTGCTAACCTGATTCCTGCGGTACGGTTTCATTTCAAACATATCAATTCCTCCTTAAGTCTGAAGATTGATTGATTGCTTTCGGTGAGCTTCGCCTTTCGGCTCGCTCTTTCCTTTTGACAATTCACAGTATACCCATCGAAATCGTGTTTTTTGTTACGGCGGTATGAACAAACTGTTAATTTTAGCACTCTCGATCAACGAGTGCTAAAACGGTCGGAAAAACAGGGCGCCCCGCGTCAGGGCGGGGCGCCCAAAGCTCATTTCCGGGTCTGCGCGGGGTGCGGCTCAGCCGAAATAGGCTCCGCCGTTCACGTCCAGCATGAGACCGGTGACGAAGGCGGCCTCGTCGGAGGCCAGGTAGCAGACCGCGCCGGCGATCTCCTCCCGCTTTCCCAGCCGGCCGAGGAGGATCTCTTTGGCCTGGTTGGCGATGCGCTCGGGGGTATAGCCCTGGATCATCTCCGTCTCGGTGGTGGCGGGGCAGACGGCGTTGACGGTGATCCTGTACTCCGCCAGATGGCGGGCCATGCCGCGGGTCAGCGCCACCACGCCGCCCTTGGCGGCGGTGTAGCTCATGGCGGACTCGAAGCCGCCGTTGCGCCCGCTGATGGAGGCGATGTTGACGATGCGGGGCGCGGCGCTTTTCTTGAGGTAGGGCAGCGCGTACTGGCAGACGAAGAACGTCCCGGTGAGGTCGATGTCCAGGACGCGCTTCCACTCGCCGTCGCGCTTCATGTCCTCGATGCTGGAGGTGCCGAGGACGCCGGCGCTGTTGACGACGATGTCGATCCCGCCCAGCGCGTCGGCGGCTTTTTTGACGCCGGCGGCGATGCTGTCATTGTCGGCGATGTTCACCGCCACGGGGACGGCCCGGCCGCCGGCCTGTTCGATGGCGGCTGCGGCTTCGGCCAGCTTCGCCTCGTTTATGTCGGCCAGCGCCACGGCGGCGCCCTGCTCGGCGAGCTTTTCGGCGGTGGTGCGCCCGATGCCCTGGGCGGCGCCGGTCACAAAGGCGGTCTTGCCTTTCAGCGAAAACATCATTTCGGGCCTCCGCTCACACGTTCTCGTAATCGAACGCCTTCAGCGGGTTCCAGCCGCACTGGATGAACTGGTCGGTGGTGCGGTTGGCGGAGCCGAAGGTAATGAACTCCTCGGGCTTCATTCCGTCGGGCTCATAGGCCTTGCGGAACTCGGGCATCTTCATGAGCCGGTCGATGTGCTCCTGCGCCACGGGCTCGTCGATCTTCTCGCTGAAATCGGCGACGTCCTCCAGCATCGTCTGGATGGAGGGGGAGATGGACATGATCATCTTCGCGCCGGCCAGATCCGTGATGTGGTTCGCGCCCCGGCAGCCGGCGGGCATGAGGTATGCGTCGTAGCCGCGCTCGTTGAAGATGGCGTACGCCCGCTTGATGCAGGCGGTGCCGGCGTTGATGATGTCCTCCTCGCGGACCTCGGGGCAGGAATCGTGGGCCACGTCGCGGAGATAGTCGTCCAGGCGGCCGACCATGAGGACCGCGATGGCAAGGCCCGGCTTCACGCCGTTCTTCTTCGCGCGCTCAAGGCCCCGCGCCCGGGCGGCGCCCACGGCCAGGACCTGGGGCACGGTGAAGCTGACGGTGGCGGCGGCGTTGTAGCCCAGGGCCACGACCTCCTCGTAAGCCTCGATGCCGGCGCGGGTGGCCGGGAGCTTGATGACAAGGTTGGGATACCAGGTCGCGTACACCTTGGCCTGGTCGATCATATACTGCACGTCGCCGGTCTTGTTGGGGTTGGTCTGCGCGCAGACATAGCCCTTGCCGGGAACGCCTTTTTCAAAGATGGGCAGGCACTGTTCCGCGTAATAGCCGGTCACGCAGCGGAGCAGGGCCATGGCCTTCTCGTCGCCCTTCAGGCCGCGGGGCAGCTTGGAGAGGCGCTCCTTCCAGAAACCGGTGTCGCTGTGAAGGGTGGAGTTGACGAGGAAGGGATTCGTCGTCATGCCGACGGCGCCGTCCGCGAAGCCCTGAAGCTGCTCGGAGCGGACCGCGGAATCGTGCCAGAAGATGGACTGGGTACTGCTGCTGAGCCAGCGAAGATACTTGTTTTCGCTCATGACGAACACTCCTTATATAATATACATAGAATATGCGGCAGACCGCACTGCCGCGGGGAAGTTGTAAGATATCAGATGACTTTAGGGACCGGAATTCCCGCGGCCGCGTTTTTCGCACGGCCGCGGGAAGGAGAGGCGATTACCGGCGAACGTCGGTCTCGCCGAGATATTCGTAGTAGCGGACGAGGGCGCTGTGGTCTTCCTTCTCGTAGCCGTTGGCCTTCAGCCACTGCATCATCTCCATGACGGCGGAGGTGAGGGGCAGCGGGGCGCCGACGCTGTGGCCGGTGTCGATGGCGTTGTTCAGGTCCTTGATGTGGAGGTTGATGCGGAAGCCGGGCTTGAAATTGCCGTCCATCATCATCGGCGCCTTGGCGTCCATGACGGTGGAGCCGGCGAGGCCGCCGCGGATGGCTTTGTAGATGGCTTCCGGCTTCACGCCGGCCTTTTTGCCCAGCATCAGGGCCTCGCTGACGGCCGCGATGTTGGCGGCCACGACGACCTGGTTGGCCAGCTTGGTGGTGTTGCCGGCGCCGATACCGCCGCAGAGCGTGACGGAGGAGCCCATGACCGCAAGGATGTCCTTGACCTTGTCAAAGATCTCTTCCCTGCCGCCGGCCATGATGGCCAGGGTGCCGTCGATGGCCTTGGGCTCGCCGCCGGAGACGGGGGCGTCGATCATGAAGCAGCCCTTCTTCTCCACCTCGGCGCAGATTTCCTTGGAGGCGATGGGGTTGATGGAGCTCATATCCACAAGGATCGCGCCGGGCTTCGCGCCTTCGAGGACGCCGTTTTCGCCCAGGACGGCGGTCTTCACGTGGGGGGAGTTGGGCAGCATGGTGATGACGACGTCCGCGTCCTTCGCGGCGTCGGCGTTGCTGACGGCGCGCCCGGCGCCGGCGGCGACGAGCTCGTCGACCCCGGCGGGGACGATATCGTAGACTCTGAGCTCATATCCGGCCTTGAGAAGGTTCTTCGCCATGGGCCTGCCCATGATGCCAAGGCCGATGAATCCGATTTTTTCCATAGTTGTACTCCTTCAGAAAAATGATTTATTTTCGC
>Ga0268360_1001581_pt1 | contig 22377 bp, 16 predicted proteins | sample BioMet11_FD_192465 | JGI IMG/M metagenome (GOLD analysis project Ga0268360, IMG submission 192465) | Sewage microbial communities from Oakland, California, United States - Biofuel 11 (Illumina Assembly) | ecosystem: Engineered > Wastewater > Sewage > Unclassified | place: USA: California... | reverse complement strand
GTTACCAATAGAAGGACTAAGATAGATTTTGCACATTTTGTTAAGGCACTTGTAGAAAGGAATTCGAAAACAAAAACTACACGTTTGGTCATGGACAATCTCAACACCCACAAAGAAAAGTCGCTTGAAGAAGCTTTCGGAAAAGAAGAAGCAGAAAAGATTCTAAAAAATGTAGAATTCCATTATACTCCTAAACATGCGAGTTGGCTGAATGCAGCAGAAATAGAGATTAATGTCATGGATATAGAATGCACTGGAAGGCGGATTGGTGACATGGGTACGTTGGTTCATGAAGTAGATTCATGGACTAAGAGGAGAAGCGAACATGAAAGTAAGATCAACTGGAAATTTACTCGAAAAATTGCTGATGAAAAAATGTCAAAATACTATGCACCATAATTAAGCTGCCAAGACACTAGTGATTTTGAATCTTACATTCATCACTAGATTTTGGCACTGAGTCTCATCAATCACCTTTCCAATATCAAGTCCATCATAAATGCCAGAAACGATTCCGTGATGATCAAGAGAACGTGTCGTAACAAGCATAATTAAATCTGGATACATTCGTCATCGGTTAAGATAGGATCTGTTGAAAACGTGTTACTATTATCATGTTTTCCTGTAAACCTGTAGAGTAACTCAAGATGCTTAAATAATTGCAGTAGTCGTGTTATGATTAACTGATTCCTTAACCGAAGACGCACGAATCCAGATAAAGACAAGATATTTCTAATATTAATATATTAATAGAAAAATAGATAAATATATCAGGCACCTGCGGAAGGTCAGATTCAGCCCTCTTGAGCGAACGAAGTGAGCGAAAAGGGCACCGTCCTCCCGAGAGGGAACTCGGGCATTAAAACATTTTCTCGAAATACAGGTAACCTTTCTCTTCTTTCTTGAAAGTAAAGCCATGCTTGAGGTACATATCTATCGCTTTCGTGAGGGTTGAATCGGTTTTAAGAAACACGCCTGAGCAGTTTTTCTCAGCAAAATCGAGAGCAGTCCTGAAGAGCTTTTTTCCGTTGCCTTTGTCCCTGAAGGCTTTTTCAAGATAAATACGCCGGATTTCGCACCGGTTTCCGCTAAGTTTTCGGATGCCTGCGGTGCCTACGACTTTGCCGTCGACGATCCCCACGAAAAACGCGCCCCCGCTTCCGAAGTAATAACCGTTTATGTCATTGAGGTCGGCATCTTTTAGCCTGTCGGGCTCAAAACCGTGCTCCTTCAATACTCCAAGCACAACGTCATGAACTTCTTCATTTCTGGAATCGTCGTATCTCTGTATTATCATTTGACTCACTTCACAAGCCGTACAGTTCTTTTCTGTTTACCTATCGGTTTTCAGGCTCTTTCTTAAGGGTTCGGGGCTGAGATAGCTCTGAGAACTGATATATTTTTTCGGATTTTTGAGGAAATCCAGAGAAAGAGTATAAAATATCTCCGTGCCGGTAATCAGGATATCTTCATCAATATCAAACTTGCAAGAGTGATTGATTTCCACTATCTTTTTTTCCGGGTTTAGGGTACCCAGGGAAATGAAAATTCCTGGAACTTTCTGCAGGTAACTTGCAAAATCTTCGGCGGCAAAGGTTTTTTCGAGTTCAGGGTAGATTGTAAGTTTCGAGAAACTCTCCTGCAGCTTTGAATTTACAGCGTTTGTGAACATAGGGTCATTCACAAGGACAGGATAGCCGTGCAATATATCAAGCTCGTAGTCCGGAAAACCTGAAAATTCGTCTCCCTGCTTTACGTATCTTTTTGATACCTCGTCCAGGCACTCTTTTATTGTCCTGTCAATGATATCCGTAGTATCCCGGTCAAAGGTTCGGTAACTTCCGAGAATCTCTACAGTATCGGGAATTCTATTAAACTGGGCTCCTCCTCGAATCCTTCCCACTCCAATGATATACTTATCAGGGTCAAGCTGTCTTTCCAGGGCTGGATAAAGGTTACTTAGAAAATCCGTTGCTATTCGGACGGGATCAATACAGCTTTTAGGCTTTGAGATATGGCCTCCTTTTCCTTTAATGATCACTTCAAACCGATTGGTGCTTGCCATGAAAGGCCCGGGACGGAAACCCACACTTCCTGATTCGTGATTGGTAAAGATGTGCATGCCCATAACCGCATCCACACCTTCAAGCCCTCCCTCTGCAATTATCCTTTCCGAACCTCCTGGAGGAATTTCCTCGGCAGGCTGGAAGATAAGACGAACTTCCCCTGGAAAATTCCTGTTCTCCTGAAAAAGCCGTGCAGCCCCAAAAAGCATTGCCATATGTCCATCGTGTCCACAGGCGTGCATTACTCCATCGTTTCTGGAGATATAATCGCTATTTCTTTCAGTCAACTCTTCCTGTACCTGCAGTCCATCCGTATCTGATCGAAGGGCGATACAGGGCCCAGGTAACTTCCCCCGGATGCTTGCAAGTACGCCGGTGTCTGCAATTTTTCTTGCTTCGACTCCCAATTCTCCAAGAATTTTCAAGATTTTCTTCTGGGTCTCATATTCTCCAAAACTGAGTTCGGGGCATCTGTGAAATTCGCGCCTGAGCTGGATAATCCAGGCTTCAAGCTCTTCTGCACTCGGATTTTCTTTCAAAAGCATTCCCTCGGATGTTATGCATTTGCAGTTTATTCCGTTTAATGGTCTGCGACGTTTGTTATCTGTCAAAGATCTCTTCTAATAGATCTCTACTTATCGTAAGGTTATTTATTTCGTGCTTCAGGAAGTTTTATTTTAATATATTTTAGTTGTATTTTACTAGTTCCTTCAATATATTTCCTTTTAGTATCTGTAACTTCATGTATATTATTCCATTTTTTTGTCATCTACTCAGAACTTTTCCATCGTGTGCCGCTTTTTCTGTAAATATAGAAAATTCAACACGTTTCCAAATAGAAAGCAAAATGAGGTAGTTTAGATGAAAAATTACTGCATTTTAAACTTTAAAAAGTGAACATTTTAAAGTTTAAAATGCAGATAAAACAAAGATTGGATCTGAAATCAGAATTAATATTTAAATGTTGTTTACTAAATAAATATTTTTCATCGGCATATTATTTTTTTAGAACTAATTTTTCATATAATTTATTTAAAATAAGTTGGAACCTTATTCTAGATTGTAACCTCACAGAAAATAGAGAACAGATAAAAACGAACGAATCAAAGCGAATGAACTTAGACTACTAAGGCAGTTTTGTTCAAAACGGGGAGATTTGCGAGTAGTGGTATAAAACGAAAAATCGGCTACTACAAGGTTCTTTTTTAATATGAAGGTTTTTCAAAAGTAGTGACCATTAAGGAGTGAGTAAATCAATGAAAAATCAAATCAGAAGGACAGTAGCTATTTTTTTGGTGGTATGTTTTTTAGTGTCAATGGCAGCAACAGCAGTAAGCGCTGAAACATTAAAGAAAGGATATTCTATTAATCTCGAAAACGCCTCTTTGGAAAATAACAATTTTCGTCAGGTGCTCTATACAGCTCAGTACAGCCAATTGGTACTAATGAGCCTCGAGCCTAAAGAAGAAATAGGGACGGAAGTACATGAGGATAATGACCAATTTTTCTATTTTGTGAAAGGTCAAGGGACTTGCATAATTAATTGTAACAAATATGACGTCAGTGAAGGATCTGCAGTGGTCGTACCGGCTGGTGCCTATCACAATGTAATCAACACTATGAAAAACAAACCACTGAAGTTCTTTACTATCTATTCACCGCCACAACATAAGGATGGCATCGTGAGAGCCACAAAAGCAGAAGCTGAAGCAAATCCTGAGGAATTTGACGGTGTGACTACTGAATAAAATGTAAAAAACAGAAATAAGCTTTATTTTCATAAAGCAATTTTATTTTTTCTTCTGAAATTTAGGTCTTAATTTTCTGGTACTTACATGAATTTCAAGTCTCCACATTACGAATCTTATGAATCTTCATGCTAGTCGTGTTTCGGATAGGTTCTAAGTTACACTTTCTAAAAACATCAATTGTGTGGATCCTCTTGGAGTTTCTTAGAGGGAAAATCAGGAGCATTATTAAAATTCTTTTTTATAATTTTTTGGATAAAAGTAGATTTTAGAGAATTTCTACGAAGCCAAAATACCTGACAATTATATACAGGAATGTTACAATACATCTCACGTTACTCGTTATCAGTTATTATAAAGCCTGGCCGTTAAGGTTCCATAGATCCGAGTACTCTAAAGTACTCCTATAAGTTCCAGGGATGATGGTATAAAATGCTAAAAACACGCCTGAGGGATTTTCTTGTCACGAAAGATAACTGGCTTTTTGCGGTTTCCGACTATTTCAGTAGGGATGGAATCCGCGCCACACTCCGTTACGTGCCTGATGAAAACGGAGAAAGGGAGCTAAATGGAATAAGATATAAAAAATATGATTTTGGTCCGGCTTTTGAGTTCATGAGGAAGCACAGGCCTGAATGGGTGCAGGATGTTCATGTGGTGCCTGAATCTGAGGTAAAACAGGTGCTTCGTCCTGCAGATGCAATTTCCAGGCTTGTAAATTCTGACAGCCGCGTAAGGGCAATCGTAAAGACCCTTGACCTGGCAGGCATTCCCAGAACAAGCATGGGAGTTACTGGTTCGATGCTCGCAGGCCTCCAGAATGAGAGCTCAGATATTGACTTTGTTGTGTACGGCCCTGTATGGTTCAGGGCAAGGGATGCAATAACTGCTGCAAAACAACAGGAAGGTCCCATTGAAGAAATCAATGAAGAAATGTGGAAAAGGATCTATAATAAGAGGATTCCTGAGATTTCATTTGACGAATTCATGCTGCACGAATCGAGAAAAGGCAATCGGGGAATGGTCGAAGGCACTTATTTTGACCTCCTTTTCGTAAGGGAATGGGACCAGATAAAAGAGCCTCTTCTACGCGGGAAAGACACCATCAAAATGAAAATCGAAGCCAGAGTTACAAATGCTGACTTTGCTTTTGATAGTCCTGCTTATTACAAGGTCGAACACGATGAGATCGACCATGTACTCTCGTATACCCACACCTATGCAGGCCAGGCGCTCCCCGGAGAGTTAATAGAAGCTCGCGGCATCGTTGAAGAAGTCGGAGATATCAAGCGGCTTGTGGTGGGCACTTCAAGGGAGCCAAAAGGAGAGTGGATAAAGTCTCTTACCTGGCTTGAGAAGTGCGGATATCACTGAGAAAGCAAAATGCAAATTCAAGGAATGTAAGTTCTGTTTCAGGTATCCGGGCTGAGATTACAGGTCAAAAGAGAACTCAAAAGTGAACTCAAAAGTGAACTCAAAAGTGAAATAAAACTTGTAGAAAAAAGATTTTCCCAGAAAAGCCTCTCTCTTCCAATTTTCGTTCTAATTCCCTTTTTTACCCCCGGATTATCTCTTTTTATTAAATAAGCCATACAAAACCAGTAATTCAACTACTACAAAGTCCAATTCAAATCCTGGAGAACTCTTTGCCTCTTCTTTTTTAATCTCTGAAGCAGGAGTTCCCTGTTTATCCTCTTCAGACGTTTTCTCCTCGTTCAGTGTCTGATTTTTTCCGGTTATGGGCGAAAGAAGTTCAACCGACTGAGTTCTCTTTTCGCTGCCCGAGATTGCAAAGGGAGAAAAGCCTGGAGTTTCTGCGGTAAAGTAAAAGTAAACTTCATCTTCTCCGCTGAGGGTTGTAGGAAGCGGATTCCATGCTCCTTCACTGTAGCGGTACAGGGTTATGGCATCTTCGTTGACTTTCTGTTTGATAATCCAGGCCCTGCTAACCCTGAAATTTATTCGGGCATTTTCAAAATTTTCCTGGTTTGAAAAACCGCTATTCCCAACCCAGAGATTTATATTCCTGTAGACGGTTCCGGGGGCAGGTTCCTTTACAATTGAAGATGTATTTTTTAGCATTTCTGCAATAGTGGTTGTTTTTCCGAAACTCCTTTTCGGATCGAATTCCACACTGACTATTTCATTTGCCTCGCCTTTAAAAGTAAAACATGTATGGGTGCCTTTGAAAACCTGTTCATTTGAAATTTCCTTCAGCTCGACATTCTTGGTTGATTCTGGAGAGCCTGCACCTCCCCCACTTCCTCCACTACTTCCCCCGCGACTTTCTTCACTTCCTACGTTTTCTCCAGAACTTGAAGGTTTTTCGGTCACAGTTATATATCCCGCTTTTTTCCGGGTACTATTTCCGTACGTGTTATTTTCGTACGTATTATTTCCGTACGTATTATTTCCGTACATATTATTTTCATATGTACTGTTAGCTGCCTTTAATATAACAGTGTAGGTTCCGGGATTCTCGTACGTGTAAACCGGATTCTTTTTGTTTGAGTCAATGTTCCCGTTTCCGTCAAAGTCCCACTCCCAGGAATCAGGATTGAAGTTAGATAAGTCCGTGAACTGGACAATCAGAGGTGCAGGCCCAAGGAGGGGAGTTGCGGAAAAATTGGCTTCGGGCGAAGAAGTAACCATTATTTCTGAAAATCCTCCCACGGAGACAGCAGGAACAGAATAAGCAGAAATCCTGCCGGATAGTGTAAAGTTTCCAGGCTCAGAATTCGAAGGCACGGTCACATTATATACAACTGTCTTTTCTTCCCCTGCTGAAAGGTTCTCAACCCATATCCATTCCAGAGTGGATGCTTTGAATGTACTGGTTTCCTGGAACACAGCCCCATTATTTTCCCACTGGCTTACCTGCCACCCTTCAGGGAGATTTTCGTCGAGCGTCAGGGCTTCAATATCCTGGTCTGTAATTATATGTACAGTTACCGCAAAACTTTCGCCTGAATTAACCTTTTCGGCAGAAATCTCCCTGTTTGCTTCTATCCCTGCGGCTGAGGCAGGGAGAATTATCCAGGCAAATAGAATAATCAGAGCGAAGCCTGAAATAAGGCCTGAGAGTTCAATACGGCTTTTATTCCTGAAGGCTTTGATGAGATTCATAAGAGCGGATCCTTAGTTCTTTTCCATATTTTTCGGTTACCCGATTTTCTGCCATCAGATTCGTTTTTGAGCTTGATTTTCGATTGATCGTCCAGTTTGTTTCCTGTTATGCGCACATTTTTAGATTTTTTTAAACATCAATTAAGCCATCAATTAAGCTATCAATTAAGCCTAAACTTCATAAAATTATTAATTATGTAGTTGTGTATATTATTTATAACTGTCTTCTCTCCTGTTCTTCTAAAAATTAAAAATAGAATTATTACAGCCTGTAGCCTTTGAAAAAGGATAAATCGAATAGTGAACATGATAGGAAGCTATTCAAAATCATGAGTTCATATTTAAAGCGTTGTAAAAAGCTAGTGTCACGTCAACACTCAAGGATTAAGTGATTCTGAATATACGTAATCGAAATGATACTATAGTTTAATGCTGTCACCAGGTTCTTCGTCATTCTCTATGGTACTACTATTTTCAATTCAAGACCTCGCTGGATTTTATGAGAATATGATGAAGATATTCACACAAGGCAACAAAGAGCCACAAGCTGTATTGGAGACCAAATAGATAACTTCAAACAAAACTGCAGCTAAAGCTAAATATAAATAATAAAGTTACCAACTCCTCTTCCATGAATATAAAGAAAAGTTATATCTGGCTTATTCTTGCATCAGGCTTGATTTTGACCGCATCTGCAGCTTTCGTGTATCCTGATTTTACCTTCCGTCCCGGTTTTGCGGAAAATACGGCTCAAGCCACTCAAACAGATATGTCTGAAACTGCAGTTAACGGAATAGAATCCAGTTCAAGCATAGTTACCAAGGTACAGGTTTCAAACCCATTAGCGATCCTCACAGCAGGTGCTCAGGCAACTGATTCGGGTACTGAGGTTACTGTTTACAATAATAACCTTGCCCTTGTAAAAGAAAAAAGGGAACTCGATCTTGATTCCGGAGTGAACAGGGTTGAATATAAGGATGTTGCTGCTCTTATTGATCCGACATCAGTAATGTTTGAGGATACGAAAAATAAGAATACTGTCGTACTGGAGCAGAACTATGAGTATGATCTCGTGAGCAACCAGGAGCTACTGGAGAAATTTCTGGATAAAGAAGTAACTGTAACCGAAAAAGAAGGAGGTACATACACAGGAGTTCTCATGAGCTATGATGACAATAAGGGACTGGTGCTCAGGTTAAGTGACGGGAAAGTTGTAACTCTTTCCGAAGTTTCGAAAGTGGAGTTTCCTGACTCTGCCGGGCTGCTTACAAAGCCTACCCTTATCTGGCAGGTCTACTCGCCTGCCGCAGGAAAGAGAAACGTCCTCACTTCCTATCTTACAAATGGGATGAGCTGGAAAGCAAACTACATCGTAAAGACCAGTGCGGATGATAAGAAGGCCGATATCCAGGGTTGGGTTACTGTTAATAATGAAGCAGGAACAACCTATGAAAATGCCAAACTTAAACTGGTTGCAGGAGAAGTTAACCGCGTAAATGTGCCACAGGAAACGCCTGCGAGAAAGACTATTGCAGAAGGAGATGTTGTATACGAAACAGCCGAGGAAAGCTTTGTTGAGGAATCCTTCTTTGAGTATCACCTCTATACTCTTCAAAGGCCAGCTACTCTCAGGAATAATCAGGTAAAACAACTCTCCCTGCTTTCTGTTAATTCCGTGCCTGTAGAAAAGGAAATGGTTTTTGACGTCTCAAAAAGCAGTGATGTCCAGGTTGCCCTGAGCTTCAACAATTCAAAAGAAAAAGGTCTTGGAATGCCTCTTCCTGCCGGTGTTCTAAGAGTATACAAAACTGACTCCGAAGGTCAGCTTCAGTTCCTCGGGGAAGACAGCATAAAGCATACCCCAAAAGATGAAGAGATAAAAGTTGTTGTCGGAAACGCTTTTGATGTAACAGGAAAAAGAACCCAGACAAATTACAATAAAATCAGCTCGAATGTCTGGAAAGAAAGTTATGAAACCGAAATCAAAAACCACAAATCCGAGTCCCAAAAAGTAAAAATCGTGGAAAACTTCTACGGCGACTGGGAAATCACAACCACCTCTGACCCATACGAGAAAAAAGATGCCTATACCGCAGAATGGGAAATAACCGTACCCGCAGACAGCTCAAAGAAAGTTACCTACACTGTGGAACGCAGTTACTAATCCAAATACCACAGCAAATTGTCAAAAGCGGACTTTACACTGCCGAAACCCGCAGAATATCCAATCCAGAACCTATAACTGTGGAATAAATAGAAAAACGGAAAAACGGAAATATCTATCCCATAAGCCAGCCTCTGAACTAGTTGAAAGACAATTTACTTGCCCATAATTAAGTCATATCAGCTCAGCTAAGAATCTTCACTATAATTCAACCATTCAGCCCTCTTGAGCGAACGAAGTGAGCGAAAAGAGCACCGTCCTCCCGAGACGGAACTCGGGAGACGCAACTTAGGGAGGCAAAAAATATTATTACTATCGCCGCAATTAACCCCTCAGATGATTATCGGTGTATTGGGGCCCGAAGGCTCATACTCGGAAAAGGCAGCACAAACCTGGATCCTGAAACATAGACTAGATAGTGTAGGAATTCAGTACTTTTCAGATATAGAGGACGCATTTCTGGCTGTAGTACAGGGAAAATCCGATATCTCGATAGTTCCGATAGAAAACTCGATTGAAGGTTCTGTAGGTGTTACTCTTGATTTACTTCTTGAGAATGGTGTTGAGATAGTCGGAGAGATTGTTGTCAAAATCGAGCACTGCCTGCTCTCAAAAGGCGGGCCTGAGAAGATTAAGGTCATTCTTTCTCATCCTCAGGGGCTTGCCCAGTGCAGGCATTTTTTGAAAAAATATTTCCCTGAGGCTGAACTAAGGAGCACGGGCAGCACTTCTCATGCAGCAAGGCTCGCAGGAGAGTTTGAAGAAATGGCAGCAATAGCTTCTCCGGAGGCTGCAGAGTGCTACAGGCTGAAGGTTCTTCTTCCAAATATACAGGACAGGAAAGAAAACTACACCCGCTTCATTGCTTTGCAAGCTGCAGGAAAAAGTCCGGCTGAGCAGGTTTTATGTGTTCCAGAAGGTAAAACGGGTAAGCCTGAGAATTCCAGCCATTCAGCCTTCAAGACCTCTATTATAGTATATCTGGAAAAAGACAGGCCAGGAGCATTATACGAAATTCTCGGGGCTTTTGCAAAGAACAAGATTAACCTGACCAGGATCGAGTCCAGGCCATCTAAAAAAGAACTTGGGGATTATTACTTCTATATTGATTTTGAAGGGCACACAGGCGATGTACTTATAGAAGAGACCTTAAAAGACATAAAAAGTAAAACCGATACTCTAAAAATAGTGGGGTCTTATCCCGCTTTTAAAGCATAGTAGTCATCTTTCTTTAAAATGCTGCAATTATCCATCTTTAATATCTTTATCATTCATCTTTGAGGGGCCTACTTATTCCGTTAAAAGATTGTAATCATCTATTCTTAAGCGATTGTAATTATCCATTCTTAAGCGATCGTAATTATCTACTTATGTGACCGTAATTATCTACTTATGTGACCGTAATTATCCATTCTTAAGTGATCGTAATTATCCATTCTTAAGTGATCATAATTATCTACTTATGTGACCGTAATTATCCATTCTTGAATGATCGTAATTATTTAACTTTGAAACAAGTAAAAGGCTAGAAACAAAATCCTGTGAACTTTAACAGAAGGCAATAAAGGAGTTACAGCATATTCAAAACTGTGAATTTAAACACAAAGGATGGCAAAAATTGGACTGTTGTACGAATCTAAAAAATTCATATTCAGGAACGTGTACTTTTATATACTATCTTTCTCTATTCTCTTCCTAGAATATCTTCTGATAGTATATTTGTATGTTCCGTAAACATAATTCTTTCTCATAATTATTTCCAATCACAGTCTTTTTCCAGGCTGCAAAAAGGAGCGAGATGGCTCTGATTATTGAAGAAATAGTAAACAAACACGAATCGGTTTTAAAAAAATATAGAGGACTCTATGCCTTTGCAGACCTGCTTGCAACTTATTTTGTCCTTTATATCCTTTTCGTGCTTTTCAATATGCGAGATTTATTTTTAATGTTTAGCATCTTCGAACCTTATACCGGTGCGAAATACAGCATTCTGGGCTTTGGGGTTGTTTTTGAAACTCTGGGGCTTATTTTTCTGGCTTTTGCCCTCTCCCTCATCCTTACAGCTATCAGGCATTACAGGGCTGAAAAGAAAGATGCGATTGCCCTTCTAGAAGAGACACACCCTGTACTCAGGGAGAGATTGAGGACTGCTTATGATAACCGCAATACGGATAACATTATTGTCCGGGACCTTATAGGCGGAGTCATAATTGATTCAAAACCCTTACAGTCATCTTCCTTTCTTGACAGAAGAAAACTTACAAAAGACCTTATTGTAATAGTTTTTGCCGTTACCGTTCTAGCATATGTTGTCGAGACCGGATACCAGACAACTCTCAGCCCTACTGACCTTAACGGAGTAATCGACAAGCTTCCCTTAGTTTCAAATTCAAACTCTGATCTTTACCCAGTAGACGAAAACGGCGGGACCTCGAATAACACCAGCCAGGAAAGCATCTTCGGAAAGCCTGCCGTTGTTGTGGTGGAAGGCAAAGATGTTGATCTGACGATTCCTCCGGGCACAGGTCAGGGCTTTACAAGTCAAGAAGAAGGGGAACAGATGAACGAATCATTTACCCAGTCAGGCATGGTAAATCCTGAAGCTGAGGCTTCCAAGGCTTATTATGATAATTTACCGGAAGGATACAGGAACGTTATCCAGAGTTACTTTGAAGGACTTGCAGAAGAATAATTGGAAAAATTTATTTAAAGTAGGATTTATCTGAACTCAGGTTAATCGAAGGTTGTCTAAAAGCAGTTTTTGAATAACAGACAGTGTACTGGAGATATGCTGCTCTGGAGATATACTGCTGCAGGATCAGGTAACATCCAAAAAAAGCGGGCTTTTTAAAACAGAAACTTAAAGGGTGAAGCGGATATGAATGAAACTAATACCGATTCTGGCCAGGCTGCCACGACCTACCAGAACGCAGGCAGAATTTTCAAAAGCTTTTTTGAAGATATTGGAAATGTTGTGGTGGGCCAGAATAGAGTAGTGGAGCAAATTGTGATTGCAATACTCTGTGAAGGGCATGCCCTCGTTGAGAGCAATCCAGGGCTTGGAAAAACACTTATGATATCCACAGTGTCAAAGGCAATGAACCTGAAATTCAGCAGGATCCAGTGTACTCCTGACCTCATGCCCTCTGACATTACAGGGACAAACGTTATTGAAGAGAAGGACAACAAAAAAGAATTCAGGTTCCAGCAAGGGCCGGTTTTTGCAAATGTTGTTCTTGCGGATGAGATTAACAGGGCATCCCCTAAGACCCAGTCAGCCCTGCTGGAAGCTATGCAGGAAAAACAGGTAACGGTCGGAAACGATACCTTCATGCTTGACCGTCCCTTTTTCATTCTTGCCACGCAGAACCCCATAGAAATGGAAGGCACATATCCCCTGCCTGAAGCCCAGCTCGACCGTTTTCTCTTAAAAATCCTTGTAGATTATCCTTCCCATGAAGAAGAAATGGAAATAATAAACCGCTATACGAAATCCGAAGTCCCAAAAATTTCCAGGGGCCTTGAGAAATCCACACTCCTCGATTTGCAGCAGCTCACCAGGCAGGTCCCAATCTCCGAGGAACTCAAGCAGCGCGTCCTTTCTATTGTGGGCATGACAAGAAAAGACAAAGAACATATAGAGTACGGGGCTTCTCCAAGGGCATCCATCGGCCTTATCCTTGCCGCAAAAGCCAGAGCCCTTATAGAAGGCAGAAACTTCGTAAGCAAAGAGGATATCGATTATATGGCATATCCGGTTCTCCGCCACAGGCTCATCCTGACCTTCGAAGCCGAAAGAAGTGGGATGACTCCTGATCAGGCTATTGAGGAGATTATCCGGAAGCTCAAATGAAACCTGAGCCTGGGATTCACAGTTCAGTGAAGGAATTGTAAAATAAGTTAAAATAACCCTGAAGGGTTTTCCGGGCCCGGAATAAACCGGGCTTTTTATTGACGATCCAGAATGACTCGCACAAAACAAAATATCGAAACGGATTTTTTCAGGCAGCTTGACCGCTTTACCTTCTCTGTCCGGAAAAGGGTATCAACCGTTTACGCCGGAAACCGTCCCTCCACCCGAAGCGGGCACGGCATCGATACCATCGGGTTCAGGGAATATGATCTTAACGACAGCCTGAAAGATATCGACTGGAAAGCCTATGCGAGAACTGAAAAGCTCTATGTGCGGCAGTTTGAGGAAGAGAAAACCCTTACAACCCATATCCTTCTGGACGCCAGTAAAAGTATGGACTACCCTGAAAAAGGGACTTCGAAATTCGAATATGCTGCCATGCTCGCTGCAGGCTATGCCTACATGGTAACAAAATATAACGATAGGTTTGCAATCTCAACCTTTACGCAGGAAGTCGATATACACAAACCTAGCCGCGGGCGAAAAAACCTTTTGCGGGCAATTGACAGGCTGACGGAGCTTGAATTATCCGGAGGCACTTCTATTGGGGAAGCTGTTATAAAGTACAGTAGGGAAATCAAGTCAAGATCCCTTGTAATCCTTATCTCGGACTTTCTTCAGGACCCAGAAGCAATAGAAACTGCAGTTTCCAGGTTATCTGACCATGACCTGATTTTGATCCAGGTGCTCGACCCCACGGAAAAAGTGCTCCCTATCCAGGGTAACAGCAAGCTTATAGACCTTGAAACCGGAGAAGAAGTCAGGACATATGTTAGTGAAAAGTTTAAAGAACGCTACATTAAAAAGCTCGATGATCACAGCGCAAGAATTAAAAAAGCCTGTATGAAGACAGGGGCTGAATTCTATACTTTTACAACCGACACCCCTATTTTTGATGCTTTCTACTATACCATCAGGAGAAGGAGACGCTAAAAATGCCTTTTGAAAACCCCCTTGCTCTTATCGCTCTCCTGAGTGTAATCCCGCTTATTATTATTTACATGCTCCGTCCCAGACCGAAGGTACTTGCAATTCCTTCACTCATGTTTGTCCTTAAACTTGAGAGGGAAAGAAAACGGGTTTATGCTTCACTTACCAAAATCGTGCAGGACCCACTTTTTCTTATCCAGCTTCTGATGCTTATTCTTCTTTCCATTGGCGCAGCAGGGTATTACTATACTTCACAGGAACCTCTAAGTGGAGAGCATACAGTGCTCGTCCTTGATACCTCTGCAAGTATGCAGGTTGATTCTCGCTTTGATGATGCTGTTAAGATTGCTGATGGTTATGTAAGCAAGAAAAACAGCATAATCCTGGCTTCGGATACGCCTCTTCTTGCTCTTGATGGAGGCGACGCGTCCTCTGCAAAGGGTATTTTCAGTAAAGTTCAGCCAGGGGCAGGCACTGCCGACCTGTCTGCGGCCATAACTACAGGTATGCGTCTTTTATCAAAGGAAGGAGGAGGAAGAATCATCGTTATTTCGGATTTCACGAATTCGAAAGGAGACGATCCTGTTAGTTCCAAAAATCTGGCTGAGTCTTACGGGATTTCAGTCAATTTCGTAAAAGTCGGAAAGCCTGCCGATAATATAGGGATCATCAACGGATGGATCCAATCCACGGACGGAAAATACGGCTACACAGGTGTAATTAAAAACTACAAAGATCAAGCCGAAAATGTTAAAATCGAGACTGGAACAGGGACTTCCGGAAACTCAACGTCGTTTTCCCTTAACGTTCCCGCAGGTGGGACAAACCAGTTCACGCTTGAAAACCTTGGGCCAGGGATTACAACAGTTCAGCTTAATGTGAAGGATAGTTTGTCTGTTGACAATAAAGCTTACATTTCCATTCCAGATACTTCAGAGCAGCGTATACTCTATGTCACTGACGATGGGAAACTGCCTTCGAGAACTGCCCTTTCCCTGCTCCCGAACAGCAATATCAGTGTCGTAAAAACCGTGCCTTCTTCCCTTGACAATTACACGCTTGTAGTGCTTGCGCAGAAAGAAACTCCAATTGCTAGCGATTCAGTAGCGACAATTGAAAATTATGTCAGAAACGGTGGTAATGCAGTTTTCATTGCAAGCGGCGCCTTAGCCCCCGAGAAAACTGAGGTTGGCCTAATAAAGATCCTGCCTGTAAAGCCTACCGGAATTGAGAATGAAACAAACGGAAACGATCTTGGAGTTAAGGAAGTTCAGCAAAGCAGTATTACAACGGACATTAGAAGTGATGAGATCTCAGTCCACACATATCTGAACGCAACTGAAAGGACTGGTTCGACAACTCTGGTAGCTCTAGAAAATGGAGTTCCCCTCTTGAGTTACTGGCAGGTAGGTAAAGGGACCGTTTTCTATATGGGCCTGGATGACGAGCTCGGAGACGATGCCTGGAGCAATTTCCATAACTTGCCTGAGTATCCTGTGTTCTGGATAAAACTTGTTGAATGGCTCGGAGGGACAGGTGATATTTCTGAATATAACCTGAATGCAGGTACTTTGACGTCTCTTTCGAAGACCGAGGAAATCAAGACTCCCTCTAAAACTTTCACTTCGAACCGTATCCTCTTTGATGAATCGGGAATTTACGAAATTTCAGGAAAAAAGATTGCAGTCAACCTTTATAATGACAAGGAATCAAACACAACAGTTGATGCATCTGATGTTGTTCAGCGGGCGGTTGCGGGAGATAAGTCCACACTTGTAAGGGCTGATACTTATACTGTCAAAAATGACATTACTGATTACCTGATAGGAGTTATGTTCCTTCTCATACTAGCTGAAATTATAATCGTGCGCCGGCGGGGTGAACTATGAACATATCCCTTGAACACCCGGAAATGCTTTTACTCATCATTCCTGTGACAGTTGCCGGGTTTTATCTCCTGCGGAAGACAAAAACGAAGATTGTGGAATGGAGGATGCTTGTAGCTTTCCTCCTTATACTCGCTCTGGCTGCTCCATTTACAACGGTTACGCAGACTGCTAATGAAGAAAATCCTTCACTTATACTAATTCAGGATAAGACCTCAAGTATGGAGCTTTTTTCTAATGAAACAGGTACCGACCTGTATAAAGCTCTTGCAGCTGATACCTCTACGACCTTAGTCCAGCTTACAGGCGATAAAACAAATCTTGGAGATGCTGTGACTCAGTATTCTGGTACTGGTAATCAGATTATTCTCATTACTGATGGAAATAATAACTCAGGGAAGAGCCTTGTTGATGCTCTCGGGTTTGCCAAAGAAACCAATACTTCAGTCTACCTTGTCGAGCCTGAACTCAAGACAAATGACCTCAGTGTCGAAATTCTTGGGGACAAAAGTGTAGTTGTGGATAACCCGAACGAATTTGAAATAGTTGTCCGTCAGGCTTCAAATCAAAGTGTTAGTTATTCTTATGAAGCGTACGTAGATGGGGAACTGTCCCAGAGCGGCGATATAACTCAAAACGCAACGCAGTATAGTATTACCCCCAATCTCAGGCAAACTTTTAGCACTCTTGGTGCTCACAATATCAGTGTAAAGATTACTCCTTCCGGAGAAGATCTGAACAGCATTAACAATGAATTTTATAAATCCGTGTATGTAATTCCCAAACCGAAGCTCACTCTTGTTACCAGTGAGCCAAATTCACCCCTCGCTCAAATCCTTAATAAACTTTACAATACTTCTGTTTTCACTACTTATCCTGGAGCAAGTGCTCTGAATAGTAGCAAAGCTCTTGTACTTGATAACCAGTTCGCCGATAATCTTACGGAGACTCAGGTAAAAGAAATTAGGAAATATGTTACTAATGGGGGTGGACTGGTAGTTGTAGGTGGAGAAAGAGCATATAATTACGGCAATTATCTTAATTCCTCGTTTGAAAAAATCCTACCTGTGCTTTCAAAGCCTTCCGAATATAAGGGAGGACGAAACCTTGTCCTGATCCTTGACGTTTCTCCCAGTACTGCGGCCCACAAAACCCAGGGAGACATCCTGGGAAATGCCATATATATTCTTCAGAATGAAAATCTCAAAGATGCAAATGCTGAAGTTATCGCATTTGGGAGCAAGGGATATGATGTTTCCGGAGGTTTTGTTTTCCTTGGACTTGCTCAGAACCAGGCAACTCTTAAAGACAAAATTGAGCGGCTGACTCCTGATGAGGAGAGCAAGACATCCTTAGACGCAGGACTCAACATTTCAAAGGAAATGCTTACAGGCAAGGAAGGTGAACTCGATGCTATTATTATTTCAGACGGGGCAATCGAGGATTCCTACGAGCCAGGCCTTCAGGCTGCAAAAGAACTGCAGAAACTCGGTGTAAACCTGTATTTTATCCATGTCCGTTCTGTAGCTCCTTCTCAGACTGACAAATCCAGAAATTATTATGCTGAGATGTTTATGAAGGAACTCGGGCTTGAAAAGAACTATTTCCACATTAATATGAGTGAAAGGGCAAATATAGTCTTTGAGTCAACCAATAAGTCTCAGGAAGAAGATAAAAAAGATAAAGAGAAAGAAGAAAATGTAACGTCTGATTATTCTCTCTATGTTTATTCTCCAAATAGCTTCATTACGAAAGATGTGAACCTTACTTCCAATATCACGGGATATAACGACGTGACTCCAAAATCCGGGGCTGAACGCCTGGTCATAACTACTTCAAATGGAAAACCAGTACTTACCACATGGCGCTTCGGACTGGGAAGAGTTGCGGCTTTTACCACAGATAATGGACAAGGTGACGGTTCTCGCTGGGCAACTAATGTTTATAATGGGTCGAGTGCCAAACTAATTTCGAGCATGATCAATTGGGCAGTAGCGAACCCGAGAGCTGAAGAAGGGACTGTTGTGGACAGCCCGGATACCTGGCTCGGCACTCCTTCCAACCTGACGCTTAAAATGTACGATGAAGGAATTCCAAAGCTAAAACTTGATGGTAATGCTCTGGACCTTGCTCTAACCGGAAGAAATACCTATGAGACAACTGTGAATCCGGATAGTATTGGGATTCATGATATCTCAGGCTACCCACTTGCGGTAAATTATCAGCTTGAGTATCGGGATGTAGGGCTCAATGAGGATATAGAGCCTCTTGTCCTTGCGACCGGTGGGAAAATATACAATGAGAAAGAGGCAAGGGCCCTTCTACTGAAAGATGCGCGGCAGAATTCAGTGAAACAATCTGATGAGCAGGTAAGCCTGAAAGTGTATGTACTCCTTGCTGCGCTTGTGCTTTATCTGGGAGAAATCCTTGCCAGGCGCATAAGGGAAATGAGAAATCTCAAGAATGCACAGGTTGAGATTGAAGCTGAAAAATAAGAATCTCTAAAGTGAGAATTCCGAAAGTAAGAATCCAAAAAGTAAGGATCCTGAAAGTAAGGATCCTGAAAGTAAGGATCCTGAAAGTAAGGATCCTGAAAGTAAGGATCCAGAGAATAAAATCCCTTAGGGGTTCTTTTAACTTTGTGAGACTGAGGTACAGCGGAAAATTCCATCCTCGCTTTCATCGCAGATAGTAAGCGGCAGTGTGTCAATTTTTCTGTAAAATCAGAAATCTAAATAAGTTATTGGGTGGAAAATTCCAAATCGGAAGAATCAATTTTGTTCAAGTACTCAAAAACTTGACTTCAAATTTACAGCAAATTTGAGACACTGCCTAGTAAGCAGTTCACACAACATCAATACAATCGATTTTACCGGAACCACACCACCTCATAATATATGCTCCGCCTTTATCTATATATATAAACGTATTTGAGTAACGCATTTTTCCATTTATATCTTCATCTGTTCCAACCCAGCATCCGCTATTAACAAATAACTTTTTCTTTTTCTGATCCTCTTTTTCAGAGCGCTCAAGGGCATAGTAACTTGCAAAGTGAGTGTGCCCAAAAACAACGACATCTGCCTGGATAGTATCCTTCTTTCTCTTGTAATATTCATTGGTTATAACTTCTTCTGCGGTTTTATCCCGGGGATTTGTAGACTCATATATAATTTTTTGTGTATGCGCAACAATACCGGGAATGGAGCTAAATGCAAAAAAACCAGTAATTATAGCCCATATCGCAGTGACCCAGAAGCTGGATTGTAGCAACACATTCCATATAAGATATTTTCCACCAAAAACCAGGCCTAAAAATATAACAAAATTTCTTTTCCAGTGATTTTTAGTAAATGGGATATTATAAAGGACCTGAAACCAGTTTAATGGATTCCAAAGTTCACCGATGAGATGAGACACATATGCAAGAACTGCTTGCTCTTTGTCGAATTGATGACCATGAAGGAAGAAATAAGACCTGTTTCCTATATTGAAACCATGGGCAATTCCATTTTTATCCTTTTTAGGATAGTGACTATCATAAATATTAAGTTCTGTTCCATTGCACAGGTGCTCCCAGTTAATCTTTCCTTCCAGTTCACCCAGAGAATCATCGTGATTCCCAACCACGTATATTTTGTCACAACCGACACTTGTGAGTAAGGAGAACGGTCTCATAGAATCTTTAATAACGTTGTCTCTATCACCATCTCTAGGACCCCACAATTCCACAATATCTCCCAGCAGAATTATTTTGCAAGGTTTTTTAATTTTGACTTCTTTATTCTTACATTTTACAATCTGATCAGTATTTTCTTGACTGCTTAAACTATTTATCCACTCAAGAAAACAACAAAACTCATTTTGATTACATTGTTCACTACCCAAATGCACATCTGAGACAACTATGTAAGCTGACTCCATCTCAGGACTCATAAGACCTCACTTTTTCCATTATTCCAGAAATTTGATATTCAAATGATCGTATTTGGGTACCTAAATCTTCTTTTTTCCACATTGGCCCTTTCGTTTTCACCAAATTTTCTGCTGTTTTCACCGAATCTTCTGTTGTTGTTTTCGTCGAATCTTCTGCTGTTTTCACCGAATCTTCTGTTGTTGTTTTCGTCGGATCTTTTGCTTTCAGGGTATTGTTTATTGTACCAGCAATCATATTTGTAACCCTTGACGTGTATTCGTTGTTTTGTGGGTTGAAATAATTCTTTATTTAAAAATAACCGAACCAGAGAGAATAAACGTTGATTCAAAAGTGGGGAATCTTACACAAATATTTTCAAGGGATTTATATGCACCTGACAAGGAATCCATATTCATAGGAGTCATTATAGTTCCGTGTTTTGGACATTATAAGGTTTCATCATATTGATTTCTCATCAGTCCAGATAATCAGCCCTAAATATTTAATAGATTTTTATTATGGGTAAAATAGTCCACTATATTAGGTCGGATCAGTGATCTATTGATTGAATTAAATAAGAAGAGTAGATTTGTCTTTTTTCTAGTTTACTACTCCTCTTCTTGTTTGTGTTTTTCTATGTAACTACTACGATCTTTAGTTATAATCTAGTTAAGCATCTTTTTAATCAAAAATACTATAAATTTATGTAATTTATAACTATTTATATTCAAAAGTATTAATATTTAAACAATTTATATTATATTTTGTTTTCATCTAAAATTAATGATTTATATATTGTTGACTGATATAACAGTGATTTCAGTCGAATACCCCGCTAGTGTTGAGTCAACAAAAAAATGTCGTATAAAATCGATTGCAATCATTCGGAATTATTGAATCCTTGATGATTGACTCGACACTAGTTTGCTGCAGGGATGGAAAACTTTCCCGAAAACAGTTAATGATAATATAATTTATCAAGTCCATTTTTTGTTTATTGACTTATGCTCAAATTAAATTGTTTAAGGTTACTGTTTCTTTAACGGAATTTGGAGCTTTGGTGTGGACATAATCCTTTGCTTGCAGCGAGGACGCCAGCGCAACTTTGATTATAAATATGCCAGAAAATTCAGGGTTATCTGCCCGAAAAAACCTGCGAAAACCGGCACTATAAGGTTATCATCAATTTTATTGACTGCAGTTTCCGTAAGGGTTGCAAGAAAAGCCATAACTAGAGAAACAATGGGATTTCCGAGAATAAGCAGCCCGATGAGAAAATCAATAAGAAATTCCGAAGCTGAACCTTCAATCGATTTGTCATTTTTAAATATTCTTTGAAAAACTCTCCTCTTTCCATAGAATTTTCCAATAAGAGCTGCAGCCAGGTCCCCGAAGGTGGCCATAAGAATTGCAGTGTAAGCGATTTCGCGACTGAACAGAGATATTACTGAAATTGCCCCGAGCGCAAAGAAGATATGTCCTCCGAAGCGGTCAGCTTCACTTTTTCTGTACATAATATGGAAAAAAGGTATTCGAATTCCATGCTCAACCCGGAAGTAGTCAAGAATGAGAACAGTTACAAGAAATAGCATGAGCACCCATAGGATGGCTTCTTTTCCGTAAAGTTCGTAGATAAGCACGATCAGGATTGAAACCAGATGAACACTTTTTCTCAGGATTTCAAAGATAAATTCTCTGGACGACATGGCAAAAAGACTTGTAAGGATCTAGTATAAAGTTATATCTGTTTCAGTATGTCTGTTATTCTACGTGTCCTGAAAACTTCACAGGTGCCTGTCAAAAGATGAATATGAAAAATAAACAGCAGAAAAGCGAAATTCAACCAGGGTCCCAAAAAAGCAATTTCACCCTGAATCAACCCGGATTCCAAAAAAGCAATTTCACCCTGAATCAACCCGGATTCCAAAACGCAATTTCAACTTGAATCAACCTGAAAAATGCGGATTCAGAAATCCAGTTGATTTATTCAGACTGGATTCTGTCCTTTGAAATCCAAATCTTTGAAATCCAAATTTTACGAACCTTCATGTGCAGCGTCATAGACGGAATTGATCACGTTTTCCTTTATGCTTGAGTCTTTATCTATAACGACTTCGGGCCAGATCTTAACTCCGGAATGTATTGTTGAATTACTTCCGATCAGTACTTTATGTCCAATAACAGTTCCATTTTCAAGGAAGCAGTGTTCTCCGATGATTGTTTCGTCTGCCACTACCCCGCCTGAGATATTGGATCCCTTTCCTATGGACACATTATCAAAAAGATAGGATGAAAGGATCTTTGTATTGTCCTCTATAGTGCAGTTTGAGCCTATAACACTGTAAGGCCCGATAAGGACGTTATCGCCTATAGTTGTATTTTCCCCTATTACTATTGGCCCTACAAGGGACGAATTCGAACCTATGCATACATTGTTTCCTATGGACAGAGGACCTTTTATTCTTGCGTTCCGGGTTGTGAAATTCCCTTCGATTGTTGTTCCAGGAAGGGCATCGAGCATCCAGCGCTGTGCCTGCCTGTAAGCTGCCGAACTTCCAACGTCAGTCCATTGTCCCCGCACAAGTACACCATTGATTTTTTTGTCGGCTGCAAGCATGAAGGGGAAAA
>Ga0268360_1001579_pt1 | contig 22415 bp, 15 predicted proteins | sample BioMet11_FD_192465 | JGI IMG/M metagenome (GOLD analysis project Ga0268360, IMG submission 192465) | Sewage microbial communities from Oakland, California, United States - Biofuel 11 (Illumina Assembly) | ecosystem: Engineered > Wastewater > Sewage > Unclassified | place: USA: California... | reverse complement strand
GTAAATTCTCAGGCTACAATACTTAATGCCCTACGGGCAAGGGGAAACGAATGTTGAGAATAATTGGCAGGGTATGGATATTGTAAAACAAAAAACCCCGTAAAGAACTTAAACTTTACGGGGTTTTGTATGATCAGGTCTCAATTATTGAGTAATAAAAGTTACATCCGTAAAGGTTCCGGCTGTAATTTGTTTTACCACAAGGGTTGAATTGGCTACAGTAAATTCAAATGTGCCAGAGACAAGTTTATTGGCCAGGTCAACCTTGGTAAGGATTACACTGCCGGTAGTACTTATATACGTGTCTTCAGTTGTAGATGTAAGCGTAGCCTTGTAAGTTCCCAGGCATTCGGCTTTTGGTGGTATAACAGAAAGATTATAGGTACCGGCGGTTTGTCCATTAACGGTTACAATAATTGATTGTCCGGTTAAGGAAGTTCCGGTTACGACAAGTACCCCATTCGAAAGGACTCCTGCCGGAATAAGCGCTGACCATTGCGTACCTCCAATGCTTGCACTCATTGAGTTGCCGTTGGAATCTTTTTTACAGGAACTGGCAAGAAACACGACACAAATCACTGCTATTGTCAAAAATATTTTTTTCATACTTCGATATTTTTAAATTTCGGCAAAAGTAGCATTAAATATCGTTCCATTTTAAAAACCATAGTCATGTAGAAGAAAAGAATTCAAAAAGATAAAAAAAACAGAATGTCTTTTTACATTTTAACTTTACAAAGTCCCGGGAGGTACGAACCGGGACTTTGTAAAGTTTTCCGATGAAGAATTGCTAAGCCGTTCCTCCTAAGCGACTCTATATCGGGACTTCGCTCAGCCTTACGAACTTTACGAACCTTACGAACTTTACGAACTTTACGAACTTTATGAACTTTACGAACCTTACGAACTTTACAAACTTTACAAACCTTACAGACTCACCGTTCCGTCAAACTCTTCCAAATATTTTGTGATGTGTTGCAGAAACTTTCCTGCCAGGGCGCCGTCCACGATGCGGTGATCGTAGGTGAGCGAAAGAATGATGCGATGGCGGATGGCAATGACGTCGCCCTGCGGCGTTTCGAGTACCACGGGTTTCTTTTGTATCACGCCCAAGCCGAGGATGGCTACCTGTGGCTGATTGATGATGGGCGTACCGGTAATGCTTCCGAACGTTCCCAGATTGGTAATGGTAAAGGTTCCTTCCTGTATTTCGTCGGGTAACAATTTATTTTGCCGTGCGCGGTTGGCAAGATCGTTTACCGTAAGCGCCAGCCCCCGAAGGTTTTTCTGGTCGGCATTCTTTATCACCGGAACAATCAGGTTGCCGTTGGGTAGTGAGGTTGCCATACCGATGTTGATGTTTTTTCGTAAAATTATCTTATAACCATCCACCGAAGCATTAACTCCCGGAAAATTAATCAGCGCCCTGGCCGTCGCGTCGATAAAAATGGGCATGAAGGTGAACTTCTCGTTTTCTCGTTTCTGAAAACTGTCTTTTACACGGTTGCGCCAGTTGACGATGTTGGTAACGTCGGCTTCGATAAAGGAAGTAACATGGGGCGATATCTGTTTCGACATCACCATATGGTCGGCAATCAGGCGGCGAATGCGATCCATTTCCACGATCTGGTCGCCAGTGCCGGTGATGACCGGTGGGGCAGTAGCCATGGCAATATTGGCGCTTGGTATAGCAGTTGATGCGACGGTTGCCGGTTTTTCTGTTTTGGAGTGGATATAATTCAGCAGGTCATTTTTATTGACTCTTCCTCCGGAGCCGCTACCCTTAATGGTCTCTAATTCTTTAACAGGAACATTTTCCTTCTTCGCAATGGTTTTTACCAAAGGTGAATAAAATCTTGTTGAAGCAGGTTCGTTGGTTTCGGTAATCCGTTCCTGTTTCGGGGATACTTCGGGTTCGCTTTCTCCTGGAGATATTTCTTCATTAAAATTCATCCCATCATTACCTGTTTCGATAATAGCAATTACTTTACCTACAGGCACAATATCTCCCTCTTCATAAAAAACCCGGGTTAGTATCCCTTCCACAGGCGACGGTATTTCCGAATCCACCTTTTCGGTAGCTATATCTACGATAGAATCGTCTTCATGTATGGTTTCTCCGACGGCTTTCAGCCAACGGATGATCGTAGCTTGTATGATGCTTTCGCCTAATTTAGGCATTACAATTTCAAATTTTGCCATGGCTTACTCTTTTTTTTATTAATAGGCTAACAATTCGTTTACTGCTTTTTCAATTTTCCCATTGTCGGGAAGGATTGCATTTTCTAAGGCGCGATAAAATCCAACCGGAGTAAATGTGGCTCCGACACGTTTTACGGGAGCATCGAGATATTCAAAAGCCTCCGAAGCGATCATGGAAGCAATCTCTCCACCGAATCCTGCAAACATTTTATCTTCATGTACAACCAATGCGCGGTTGGTTTTCCTTACCGAACTCAATATTCCTTCTTTATCCAAAGGATTCAATGAGCGGATGTCCACCACTTCTATGCTTTTACCACTTTCCTTAGCGATTTTTTCGGCTACTTCCAGGCACATGTGAGTGGTGTTGCCGTAGGTGATGATGGAAAGGTCGCTGCCCGTACGCCGGATGCGGACTTTTCCGAAAGGAACTTCAAAGTCATCAGGAATAAACGCTTCAGCCTTCGGATCGTTGTACAAGGCTTTGGGTTCAAGAAAAATGGTTGGACCTTTGGAACGTATGCTGGTGCGCAACAAACCTGCGGCATCGTCGGCAAACGAAGGATACACAACCCGAAGACCTGGAAAAGTAGTCAGGACTGCCTCTATGGTTTGAGAGTGATACAAGCCTCCGCCGATATATCCGCCCGAAGCCAGGCGCAACGTAACATTGGCAGCAAACTGTCCGTTACTGCGCCAGTAATCGTGCGATAGTTCGACTAATTGTTCCATGGCTGGCCAGAAATAATCGGCAAACTCGGCCCCTTCAATCACTATGCGTATCTTATCGCTGAAGCGGCTCATACCGTTGGCGGTTCCTACGATGTAATCTTCGGCTATGGGCGCATTGAAAACGCGTTCCTTTCCAAATTCTTTCTGCATGCCTTTGGTAACATTAAACACCCCGCCTTTTTCCTTGTTGGCCACGTCCTGACCCCAGATAAAGGTGTCGGGATTGAGCCGGAACTCGGCTTTGAGGGTTTCGTTGAGAGCCTGTATAAATCTTTTCTTTTCACCGGAAGTTTGATTATGTGTACCATCGGGATACTTGGTCGAAATATAGGGATCGGGAGTTACAAAGTTGAGGATGGTTGCCGGATCGGGATTGGGAGCAGCAAGAGCTTTTTTGTGAGCATCCGATATTTCCTGTTTCACACCGGCTTCTATCTCCAGTAATTCTTCTTCGGTAAAGATTTTGGAATGGATGAGTTGTTTACGGTAGCGGCTCATTGGATCGGCAGCCGTGGTGCACTGAATTTCGTTTTCGTCGCGGTATAGTTCATGGCGGTCGGAATTGGAATGCGAACCTATACGAACGCAACTGGCATGAACAATCACCGGCTCGCCGGCTTCTAATACATGGCGTTTGGCTTCTATCATGGCGTTCATGGAATCGAATACGTTTTTGCCATCGCAGTGGATGATCCTTAGGTTTTTCAGTCCCGAATAATTATCGGCGGCATGGAGATTGGCTGTCTGGTCTTTTTTAGGTACGGAAATGCCATAGCGATTATCCTGAATCACAAAAATGACAGGTAGCTTTTCGTTGGAAGCCCCGTTGATGGCTTCGAAGACGTATCCTTCGCTGGTGGATGATTCGCCCTGCGAACTGATGGCAACCCCTTTTTGATTGTATTTCTTGAGGGCACGGGCCACGCCCACGGCATGAAGCGTGTGATTGCCGGTAGCCGAAGATACGTTATGAATATGCCAGGCCGGTTTGGAAAAATGGTTGGACATGTGGCGTCCGCCGGTACCCGGGTCGGTAGCTTTGGAAAGTCCGTTCAGGATGATTTCTTCGGTGGACATTCCGGCAGAAAGGGCGGAAAGCATATCGCGGTAATACAGAAAAAGATGATCCGTTTCGCGGTCGAACACTTGTCCGATGGCTAACTGGATGGCATCGTGCCCGGCATAAGGTGCATGGAACGACCATCCCAAAGCCTGCTTCAGATAATTAGGCGCCTTTTCGTCGAGCTTACGTCCAAGTGTCATCAGATGAAACCATTTTCTTAACGTTTCTTTATCGGTGGTATTGATGGTATAATCTTTATTTTCCATATCGTTTAGTATAAGAATTTAAATACCTCTTTTATGGCAAGTAAACAAATGAAGAATGTGAAATGTTCAGGATTATAATGCAAAGTTTTTGTTCTAATCTCCGATCATTTCCTTTTCAATCATAATGGCCATTTTGTTACCATTTTTAAATAGTTCTTTGCCGGCGAAGAAAGCGATGATTGGATTTTGTTTTTAATCGGTAGGGAAGGGGAGGCAATTTTTGAAATATTTAGCTTTATAGCTGATTTATAGAACACGAATAACACGGATTACGGATAAAACGGATGTATTCAAAGAACGCCTTACTATAGACGATGCCGGATTTTTATTGATGGAAGTTACGATGGTAGGCCGATAAGTGTAATCGTTATAAAATCATCAGCCGGTTGACAGACGTAAGCTTACTCTTTGAAATAATTTTAACGATATAGCAGCCTTTTTGAAGCCCGAATGTGTTATAACCGCTATCGGAAGGAGTAAATTCTCTTATCCTACGGCTTTCAAGGTCGAACATCTCAATCGAAGTATCTTGTAAATTTCCTGAAATAAAAAAAATACCATCGGAAGGATTGGGATAGATGTTAATTTTTTCGTCGTTGAAGGGCAAAGGTTCCCATCCGTAGTTTCCCTGGAATTCGCAGGCGCCGATATCCACGCGATTGTTCCAAAGACGCGGTTGGCCGGAGAAATCAAACTCATTAGCCGGCAATATAAAAGCCGAATCGCCACTATTAATGCATGGACTGTTATCCTTAAGGGAAAAATCGGGAGAGGAAAGGCTTTCGGCATTGAGCCGGGGATTGGAATAGAAGGAATGTTTATCGAAGCCGGTAACTTCACCATAGGTACGGAAGGAATAAAGAGTACGTCCGCGCCAGTTGACCATTACGGCCGAAGGGTTGTTGCCATAAGCATACCAGCAGTTGTAATCGAAACGATTATCGGTTTGCGGATCGATGGGATCGAAGGTAAGAAAGACGTTGGAAGGGGAGGCATAAACGATATTATTGGTAAAGCTGCAATGCGAAGCCTTGGGCATATAAAACTCACCCATGGAGGAATTATCGGAGGCATTGTTCTGATAAAGCGTATTATTGGTAACGGAAGTATAAATCACCTGTCCGGTAGTATTCGGGTCGTAGCCACCTATGCCTATGCCCCAGTCGAGATTGTCGAAAATAATATTGTCGCGAACAATGCAACTATCCACAATGCCATCATTTTCGCAACCGATTTCGATGCCCACACCGTTATGAAATGAGCTGTTTCGTTCAATAAGCACTTTACGTCCTCCATCCACATAAATGCCGGCACTGGTAGCCGCCTTGGAGATGTTGTAATAGCAACTATTGCCAACTATCTGCACGTTACGGGCATGATCAAGTAAAGTCGTGGAACAGGCGCCATAGGTCCCGGCGATGTCAATTCCGATATTCGTATTATTGTGGATGCGGTTATTGGAGATAACCGCTCCGTCCACATTCCCGTTAAGGGTAAGGTTTTCGCTATAACCCGTAATGTTATTTCTGATTTCGCAACTATCCACCACAATATGAGTGATGGCATTTTCGGGACTTAACCCCATGCCATAAAAAAGAAAAGGATTGGTGTTGTTGCCTGATTGGGGAATGATGTTTGCATCGTTGCTCCAGTTGATACCTGTGATGGTAAGTTTTTTAAAGCTAACATCAGTTACGCTTCCGGTGGGTGAAGCTTCTACTAATATTCCCATTCCGAAATTCTGCAAAAGATTACGGATGGTTAGGTTCTGAAGGCAGATATGGCTTTGGTCAATAATGCTTATCATACAATTTTCCGTAAGACCTGTGCCATCAATCATAACCGTATCGCCGGATGCGGCAGTAAAAAGGATAGGATTGCCGGGAGTTCCGCTGACATTAAGGATCAATTGTTCGTTGTAGATGCCTCCATGGATGATTACCGTACTTCCCGGGGTAGCCTGGTTGAAGGATTTCTGGATGGTTTTCCATGCTGTGATCTCACTTAGTCCATCATTAGAATCATTACCTGTGGAGCCATTCACATAATATAGCATCTGAGCCTGGGTAGAGAGGAAGCATCCCATCAAAAGAGTCAATAGAAAAAAGGATTTTAAAGATTTTATCATCGCACAAACCTTTCGTATCGTTATTTATTCTGCAAATATATTTATATTTCGTTTTGGAAATAAAATATTTTCGTGATTGGATAAATAGAATACCGTATATCGGAAAAGAATAAAAAACGGATTCCGTTCTGAGTTATAATATATTAAATTGCACAGAGGACCACGGAGAATTCACAGAGAACCACGGAGTTTACTGTTTATATCTTTTCCCATTCCTGAGTTCACTCCGGAAATAAAAAAAATAAGAAATGCCATCCAAACGTCAAGGTACTAAAAATCACCAAAGCATCATAATCAGCATATTTTTTGGTGTAATTTGCTGTTTTTGTGATTTTGCAGCAATGGTTGACTTTTCAAAGTATACCCATTAATTAAAAAAAAACTTCATTTTCCAAGAATAATCGATACGCAAAATCAAAAATTCTCCCGGAAAGCAAAAACACATGCGACGAATCACCTTGCGTCGCTGACGGACGACCTTGCGTCGCTGACGGACGACCTTGCGTCGCTGACGGACGACCTTGCGTCGCTGACGGACGACCTTGCGTCGCTGATGGACGACCTTGCGTCGCTGATGGACGACCTTGCGTCGCTGACGGATGACCTTGCGTCGCTGACGGACGACCTTGCGTCGCTGACGGACGACCTTGCGTCGCTGATGGATGACCTTGCGTCGCTGACGGGAAACTTTCTATAGCCAAACCCTAAGGGTTTAAAAACATTGATGCGAAACTTTCCGGGACTGATGGACGACTTTTTATTGCTGTCGGACTACTTCCCGTGGCTGCCAGAAAACAATAATAAGTAATTGGACAAATAGAATATCGTATATCAGAAAAGTATAGGATGGATGCGTAGAGCGGGAGGAGATTTTCGGCTCTACTCTACCGCCCTATTCCTGATTATACAAAAAGCCAAACCCTTAGGGTTTTGAAAACCCTAAGGGTTTAAAAATATTGATGCGAAACTTTCCGGGACTGATGGACGACTTTTTATCGCTGTCGGATTACTTCCCTTGGCTGCCAGAAAGCAATAGATAAGTAATTGGACAAATAGAATATCGAATATCAGAAAAGTATAGGATGGATGCGTAGAGCGGGAAGAGATTTTCGGCTCTGCCCTACCGCCTTATTCCTGATTATACAAAAAGCCAAACCCTTAGGGTTTTCAAAACCCTAAGGGTTTAAAAACATTGATGCAAAACTTCCCGGGACTGATGAAAGACTTTTTATCGCTGTCGGACTACTTCCCGTGGCTGCCAGAAAGCAATAGATAAGTAATTGGACAAATAGAATGTCGTATATCAGAAAAGTATAGGATGGATGCGTAGAGCGGGAAGAGATTTTCGGCTCTGCTCTACCCCCCTATTCTTGATTATACAAAAAGCCAAACCCTTAGGGTTTTGAAAACCCTAAGGGTTTAAAAATATTGATGCGAAACTTCCCGGGACTGATGAAAGACTTTTTATCGCTGTCGGACTACTTCCCTTGGCTGCCAGAAAGCAATAATAAGTAATTGGACAAATAGAATATCGAATATCAGAAAAGAAAAGTATAGGATGGATGCGTAGAGCGGGAAGAGATTTTCGGCTCTGCCCTACCGCCTTATTCCTGATTATACAAAAAGCCAAACCCTTAGGGTTTTGAAAACCCTAAGGGTTTAAAAACATTGATGCGAAATTTTCCGGGACTGACGGAAGACTTTTTATCGCTATCGGATTACTTCCCTTGGCTGCCAGAAAACAATAATAAGTAATTGGACAAATAGAATATCGAATATCAGAAAAGAAAAGTATAGGATGGATGCGTAGAGCGGAAAGAGATTTTCGGCTCTGCCCTACCGCCCTATTCTTGATTATACAAATGGTAAGTAGCAAGCCTTTGTCCTTCGCCACCTGTCCCTTATCCCTTATCCCTTGTCTCTCGCCCCTTGTCCTTCGTCCCCTGTCCCTTGTCCCTCGTCCCTTGTAAAATTCACTTTGTTTTTGCCCAAAGATAATGATCGGCTATGACTAAGGCAGCCATGGCTTCTACCACCGGAACGGCTCGCGGCGCCACGCACACATCATGTCTTCCTTTGGGACTAATCTTCATCTTTTCGCCCTGGCGATTTATCATTTCCTGAGGTTGCATCAGGGTAGCTACCGGCTTAAAGGCAACGCGGAAATAAATGTCTTCGCCATTGGAAATGCCGCCCTGTATTCCTCCCGAAAAGTTGGTTAAGGTAGTTATTTTATTATGCTCGTATGCCCAGGGATCGTTATGTTCCGAACCTTTCATCGAGACGCCGGCAAAGCCGGAACCATATTCAAAACCTTTGGCGGCAGGGATGCTCAACATGGCTTTGGCTAAGTTAGCCTGAAGTTTATCAAATACCGGTTCGCCCAATCCCGGAGGAACATGGCGGATGACACAGGTAATGATACCGCCGGTAGTATCGCCGGCGTTTTTTAATTTAGTAATCAAATCAACCATTTCTGATGAAACGGCTTCGTCGGGACAACGGACAGGGCTTTCTTCCGTTTTGCTTAAATCCAATTCGCCGTAAGGCTTTTCAAGTTTAACCGTTCCGATCTGGCTGACATAGGCATTAATGGTAATGCCTGTTTGTTTTAAAAATAATTTAGCGATGGCTCCTCCGGCGACGCGGGCAAGCGTTTCTCGTGCTGAAGCCCTTCCTCCGCCGCGATAATCGCGGATGCCATATTTCTGTTGATAAGTATAGTCGGCATGCGACGGACGAAAGACATCCCTCAGCTCATTATAATCGGCCGGACGTTGGTCATGATTTTGTACCCAGAAAGCAATGGGCGCGCCAGTAGTTTTACCTTCAAAAATGCCGGAAACGATTTGCAGTTCATCTTTTTCATTCCGTGAAGAAACAACATCCGACTGTCCGGGCCGGCGTCGGTTCAGTTCGTTCTGAATAAAATCCAGATCAAGAAGCAAACCGGCGGGGCAGCCGTCGAGTATTCCCCCGACGGCTACTCCATGCGATTCGCCGAACGTTGTCAGCCGTAATAGTTGTCCGAATGAATTACCGGCCATTGGTTTTAATTATTTGCTTTTATCGGGAGCATCAGGTATGGGTGGTAAAGGCTTATAGTTTTTCATTTCGTCTTTAATCACTTCAATCGCCTTATCCAGTTGCTGGTCGTCGCCCTGATATTCGATGGCGGGATCGTTGTCCACCACGATATCGGGATCAACGCCGTGTCCTTCGATGATCCATTTGCTTTCGTCGGCAGAATAGGTGCCAAATTCGGGTTTATTCAGGCTGGTTCCATCCACAAATGGAAGACTGCCACGGATGCCGGTAACGCCGCCCCAGGTACGGACGCCGATAACTTTTCCTAATTTATGTTTTTTGAAACCATAGGGGAACAAATCGCCGTCGGAAGCAGAATATTGATTAACGAGCAACACTTTGGGACCTAACATCATTTCGTGTGGCGTATGACTTACAGAAGTAACGTTGCGAGCCACATTGGAGCGCTGAAGCTGACGGCTGAGACGCTCGAGAATCATAGGTGAAACATTTCCGCCACCATTGCCACGATCGTCAATAATCAAGGCTTTTTTATTCAACTGGGGATAGAAATACTTGGCAAATTCATTTAAGCCTTCCACGCCCATATCAGGGATATGAATGTAGCCAACTTCACCGTTGGTAGCATCGCTAACTTTTTTAATGTTATTCTGAACCCAGTTGTAGTAATACAATTGCGATTCGTTATTGATGGGTATTACCAACGCTTTATGGCTTCCTTTTTCTTCGGGAGCTTTGTTGATGGTAAGTTCCACTTCTTTTCCGGCAGTATTAACCATTTCGGCATAAATATCGTTCATATTCTTGGTGGAAGCGCCGTTAACGGCTATGATATAGTCGCCTTCGCTGGCATCAACGCCCATTTCGGTAAGCGGTGAGCGAAGGTCTTTACTCCAGTTGGCGCCTTTGAGGATTTTATCAATTTTATAATAACCCGAAGCATCGCGGCTGAGTTTGGCGCCGAGCAATCCGGTAGAGATACGATCGGGCATAGGGCGGTCGCCGCCACCAATATAGGCATGACCGATACTCAGTTCGCCGATCAGTTCACCGATCAGGTAATTCAGATCGTGGCGGTTGTTTACGTAAGGCAATAATACAGCGTATTTGTCGCGCATGGCTTTCCAATCGGTGCCGTGCATATTGGCCTGGTAAAAGAAATCGCGCATCTGACGCCAGGCTTCGTTGTAAATCTGGTTCCATTCCTCGCGGTTGTTCACCCATATTTTCATATCGCTGAGTTTTACGGCATCCTTCAGGGTAATGGGAGTTGAAGGCAAATCAATCACATAATAGCTCTGACTCTTGCGAATCATCATTTTTTTATTGTTTGCCGAAACGGTAAAACTCATATCCTTGCCCAGTTCGGTTTCTTTTTTCTCTTTCAGGTCGAACATCTTAAAAGTCATTCCATCGTCGCCCTGTTTCATTTCATTGTAATATACTTTATCGTTGTTGCTGTATAGATTCCAATAGTTGGAAGCATCAATGGACAGCGAAACAATACGGTCTTTCAACCCGTCAAGGTCAATTTTTACATCAGGGACATTAGCTGAGGCTGATTTTTCTTTTTTATCCTTACTGTCTTTTTTATCTGTTTTGGTTTCCGATTTGGCTTCGGCTTTCGTCTTGTTCTCGTCCATTTTCACCTCGTTATTTTCGGGAGCAAAAGGCGATGGCGTAGCTTTGGCTAAGGTAGCCAGATACACCTTGCCCATATTTACGTAGGCATGGTTCCATTCGGTCTGGCTGTAGATGGGGTTAAAATCGCGTTGGGAAACAAAGAGAAGGTATTTTCCGTCGGCGCTGAAGGCCGGACTGTCGGAGCTGTACCATTCGTCGGTAACTTCGGTTTTTGTTTTGGTGGAAAGTTCATAAAGCAATACTTTGGACATTTCGTTGGTTTGGGGAGCAGCGTACACTATCCATTTGCTGTCGGGCGACCAGTTGAAACTGTTGAATTCCCAAACGGTGGATTTATCAACCAGCGTTACGGCTTTGCTGTCGATATCTACAAATTGAAGGCGAAGCATTTTATCGTTCCAGAGTATTTTTTTGCTGTCGGGCGACCAGATCAAACCGAATTTATAGGTGTCGGCACCAGTAGTTACTTGTATGGGGGCTTCACTACCATCCTGTTTCTGGATGTAAATTTCATATTCGCCGTTTTTATCCGACAGATAGGCTATCCATTTTCCGTCGGGCGACCAGGAAGCGTCGCGGTCGTGAGCGCCGGGGCTCTGGGTCAGATTCCGTGTGATGCCGTCTTTATAAGGCAAGGTAAAAATATCGCCGCGGGCGCCCATCACTAAGCGGTTTCCGTCGGGCGAAATATCGGCGCTGTTGATGAACTTGGAAGCGTCTTTCAGTTTGTCTCTTCCGGTAATAAAGTCGTCTTCAATCTTAATGCTTAGTTTGGTAACTTTTTGTGAAGCGAAATCAAATACCGAAAGGTATCCTGCGTTTTCGAAAATGATGCCATTGTCGCCAAGGGAAGGAAATTTGATGTCGTAATCGGTATAGTTGGTCAATTTACGTGTCGTACCCGATTTTGTGTTGTATACAAAAAGATTCATGGTGCGCTCACGGTCGGAGCAGAAATAAATATCGTCGCCATGCCACATCGGGAAAATATCCTGATTGTCGTTATTGGTGATGGCTGTAATTTTTTTGGTATCGAAATCATATATGCGGACATCGTCGGCCATACCGCCTTTGTAATATTTCCAGGTGCGGAATTCGCGGAAAACGCGGTTGAACGCTAATTTTTTGCCATCAGGCGAATAGGAACAAAAACCTCCGGTAGACAAAGGAAGTTCCTTGGATAAGCCGCCTTCGACGGGAACCATGAAAAGCTGTCCTACAAAGTCGTCCCAGGATTGTTTGCGCGAACGGTAAATGATGTTTTTGCTATCGTTGGTCCATGCCATCACGATATTGTTAGGACCCATACGGTCGGAAATATCATCCCGGCCCAAGGTTGCCGTAAAAGTTAAACGTTTAGGAGTACCGCCTTCGGCAGGCATCACATACACTTCGGTATTGCCATCATACTGTGCCGTGAAAGCGATATACTTTCCGTCGGGTGAAAAATGGGCAAACATCTCATAACCGATGTCGTTGGTTAACTTACGAGCTAATCCTCCGTTAAGGCTTACCGTGTATAAATCGCCGGCATAGGAAAACACAACCTGATTGCCGTGCATGGTCGGAAAGCGTAAAAGCCGGGATTCTTCCTGCGAAAAAATATTCCCGGCCAAAAAGAGCGTTACGAAAAGAAATAAAATTTTTTTCATATTCTGATGAATTTTGAAATACAATTAATTAAAATTTAGAATAATATGCAAAAATAGAAATTACAGTAAAAAACAGCGTAAAATTAGTTAGATAAATGAGTAAAGCGTAATTTTGTCCAAAATTTTTTAATCAAAATCTATCACTGAATGGTGCAAGAACTTATTACCGGTGATTCGCAGCTTTTTACATGGGTAATCCTGCCCCTGTTAATTTTCTTTGCCCGTATTGCCGATCAAAGCATAGGTACGATGCGGCTTATTTTCCTGTCGAAAGGTTATAAATTTATCGCTCCTTTTCTTGGTTTTTTTGAAGTCATTATCTGGCTGCTTGCCATTGGGCAGATTATGGAACATCTCGATAATTTCATGTGTTACATTGCTTATGGTCTGGGGTTTGCCATGGGGAATTTTATAGGAATCACGCTCGAAGAACGCATTTCGATAGGCAATGTCATCATCAGAGTGATTACCGGCACAGAAACCGCAACGTTGGTCGAACATTTACGCTCGCTCAATTTTGGAACAACAGTGGCTGATGCCGCGGGAAGTAAAGGCCCGGTAAAGATATTGTTTACAATAATTAAAAGAAAAGATGTGCGAGAGGCGATAAAGATCATTCAGCAGTATAATCCCCATGCTTTTTATACTATTGAGGATGTAAAAGCACTTAACGAAGGAATTTTTCGTTCTACCAAACGAAAGACGATTTTTGATTCGTTCTCGTTTAAACTTAAAAAAGCAAAATAGTATTTAAACCGGATAATCATTGTAGGTAATAAATCTATTGACCGTTATTAAATCTAAAATCTAAAATCTGCAATCTAAAATCTGCAATCTAAAATCTAAAATTACAAGGTATGTTAATAAAAATAACTTTCGACGGCAACAAAAAAGTAAATGCCAATATCAACGGTCATGTAGTGAAAACTGACCAGCCGGTGCATCTGGGCGGCGAAGGAACGGCACCTTCCCCCTTTGAAGTCTTTTTGGCTTCGCTGGGAACCTGTGCAGGGATTTATGTAAAGTCGTTCTGCGACCAGCGGGATATTCCAACAGCAGACATGTATCTCACTCAGGAAGTAGAATACAACAAAGATCGCAAATTGCTGGAAAAAGTCAGCATTTATATTCATGTGCCTTCTCAGTTTCCTGAAAAATATGACGATGCGATGATACACACGGCCAGTTTGTGCTTAGTAAAGCGCCATCTGAAAGAAGATATTAAATTAGACGTTTCCGTCAAAAGGGATTCGTAAATTATTATTCCCGAGATTATTATCAATCAACTAACAACCAACAACTAATATATTACATCATGTCAAAAAAAGAAAATTTAGGCTTTAATTCAAAATTAGTCCACGGTGGCGGATTTGAAGATTCGTTAGGAAGCGCCGTAGTTCCCATCTATCAGACCTCCACTTTTGCATTTAAGAGTGCCGAACACGGAGCAAGCTGCTTCCTGGGTGAAGATGACGGATATATCTATACCCGTATTGGAAATCCAACCATCAATGCCCTTGAAAATTCCATCGCAGAGCTTGAAAACGGCTATCGCGGAATTTGTGTAAGTTCGGGTATGGCAGCCGTAAACACGGTTTATATGGCTATGCTCAATAAAGGCGACCATATGATAAGTTCAGCCGCCGTTTATGGCCCTTCACGCGGAGTGATGGAACAACACTGGAGCCGCTTTGGTGTGGAATCCACTTACGTAAACACGGCCAACATCAGTGAAATAGAGAAAGCCATTCGCCCAAACACCAAACTTATATACATCGAATCGCCCGCCAATCCTACGATGGACATGACGGATATGGAAGCCGTAGTAAAACTCGCCAAAAAACATGGGCTCGTTACGGTGGTTGATAATACGTTTTGTAGTCCTTATCTTCAGCGCCCCCTCGATTTTGGTATCGATATCGTTCTGCATTCCATGACCAAGTTCCTTAACGGACATGCCGATATTGTTGCCGGAGTAGTCGTAGCTAAAGATAAAGATTTGTACAACAAACTGCGGGCTATGATGGTTAACCTTGGCTGCAATATGGATCCGCACCAGGCATTTTTGGTCCACCGCGGACTGAAAACCCTTGGCATACGCATCGACCGTGCCCAGGCTAACGCCCAGAAAATAGCAGAATTTCTTGAAAAACATCCGAAAGTAGAATGGGTGAGATATCCCGGACTAAAATCATATCCATATTATGAGTTAGCCAAGCGACAGATGCATGGCTCCGGCTCAATGATTAGTTTTGAATTAAAAGGCGGCGTGGAAGCCGGAAGAATTTTGATGAACAATGTAAAGGTAGCGCTTTTAGCCGTATCTTTGGGAGGCGTGGAAACCCTCGTTGAACATCCTGCTTCGATGACCCATTCCAAGGTATCGCACGAAGCTAAACTCAAAGCCGGAATCACCGATGGCTTGGTTAGGTATTCGGTAGGTATTGAAGATGTGGACGATTTGATTTGGGATTTAGACCAGGCATTACAAAAAATTTAAAAATCATCCCTTTGCATGAACCAGTTTAAAACCATATATTATAAGCTTTTTTGTGCAGTTTTATTGATTGTATTTACCCTTACCGCTTCCGCTCAGAAAGTTGCCCTTGTATTGAGCGGAGGCGGCGCCAAGGGTGTAACGCATATTGGCGTACTCAAAGCGTTGGAAGAACAGGGCATTCCTATTGATTACATTGCCGGTACTTCCATGGGCGCCGTTATCGGTGGCTTGTACGCCAGCGGTTATTCCCCCGACGAAATCCTAAAGTTGATTGACTCACCCGATTTCCCGTATTGGGTTACCGGTAAGGTAGATAGCCGCTATACGTATTATTTCAAAAAATCGAGAGCCAACCCTTCATGGATAAATTTTAAATTCCGCCTCGATTCCATCTTTGAGACCAAACTCCCTACGAACATTGTCTCACCGATCAACATGGATTTTGCATTCATGGAAATATTTGCAGCAGCCAGCGCTGCTTCAGATTATGATTTCGACAGCCTGTATATCCCTTTCCGTTGCGTGGCTTCCGATATCGTATCCAACAAAGAAGTAGCTTTCAGAAAAGGAGACATAGGCAAAGCCATCAGGGCTTCTATGACATTCCCTTTTTATTTCAAGCCTATACGCATTGATGGTAAATTGCTTTTCGACGGAGGCATGTATAATAATTTTCCATCCAACGTTGTCTTCGAGGATTTCAATCCCGACATCATTATCGGAAGCAAGGCAGCATCCAACTATGGACCTCCCAATGAGGATGATATTATTTCCCAGATACAAACCATGCTGATGGAAAAAACAGATTACAATGTCATCTGTGAAAACGGAATCCTGATTGAGCCTAAGCTTAAAACCGTAAATGTTATTGATTTTAGTAATACCGAAGCTTTTATCGACAGCGGCTACGTGGCTACCCTGAGAAAAATTCCCGAAATACGTCGTTTTGTTACTGATTCCATTAGCATGGAAGCCCGGAGTAAGCAACGTCAGGCTTTCAATAGCAAGAAAAAACCATTAATGATTGAAAAGCTACAGGTCAACGGGTTAAATAAAAATCAGGAAATATACGTTAAAAGGCAACTGCTGCATAAATCGCATAATATTTCGCTCTCCGAACTAAAAACCGAATACTTTAAATTATTAGCCGACGATAAAATTGACTATGTTTATCCTTCGCTGCAATACGACAAACTTACCAACTTCTACATCCTGAATCTCGATGTTCAGAAAGATAAAAATTTCAGCCTGCAATACGGGGGACAAGTGTCATCCAGTCCGGTAAACGAAGCCTTTATCGAACTTCAGTACAAATACCTGGGACAACATGCCACCAGCATCTTTGCCAATACCTCCATCGGACGTTTCTACAATTCCTTTCAGTTACGATCACGCCTCGACTACCCGATGAAGCTTCCTTTTTATATCGAAGGCGACCTTACTTATAATCAATGGAATTTTTTTAAAACGAGTAATTATTTTTATGAGGATAAAACGCCTTCCTACCTTGTAGAAAATGAAGAACACGCCCGCATCAGTGTGGGCATTCCGGCTTCACGCCAGGGTAAGTTTATTTTTGATGCAGCTTATGGGCACATACGCGACGATTATTATCAAACCAATATGTTCACTCGCCGCGATACCGTTGATAAAACGTTTTTCGATTTTTATACCAACGGGTTTTTGTTTGAAATAAACAGCCTTAACCAAAAACAATTTGCCAAAAGTGGTAGCTACTTTTCTGCGTCCTTCCGCCAGATCCTGGGTGAAGAAAAAAACACCCCCGGTTCCACCTCCCTTACCCATGACGAATCGGTTCATTACCGCCGTTATTATCAGTTACGGCTAAAGTATGATAATTATTTTCAGACCATACGCAATTTCCGGCTGGGGTTTTATTCCGAAATATGTCTGTCCAACCAGCAACTGTTAAGCAACTATACTTCCAGTCAGTTAGCTGCTCCGGCCTTTCAACCCATACCCGAAAGCAAAACCGTGTTTCAACCCAAGTACCGTGCATTTAACTTTGGTGGCGCCGGACTTAAAGTAATTTACAATATTTACAAAAACATTGACTACCGCCTCGAAGGTTATATCTTTCAGCCCTATCAGGAAATTTTGCGCAACGAACAAAACTACAAAGCCTATTACGGACCCACCTTCGACAAACGCTATTTTATAGCATCCACCTCGGTGGTTTACAGCAGTCCCTTAGGTCCGTTAAGCATCAGCCTCAATTATTACGACAAAAACTACAAATCTTTCTCTTGCGTGGTTAGTTTTGGATACATCATCTTCAATTCCAAGGCAAACGAGTAAATAGTTGCTTCCAAAGGTGCAAAAATGTGGACATCTATTAAAAAGATGGCATCATACATGTAAAAGATTGCTTCTGTCAGCTTAAAGATTGCTTCTGTCAGCTTAAAGATTGCATCTGTCAACTCAAGGATTGCATCATACATGAAAAAGATTGCATCTGTCAGCGCAAGGATTACATCTGTCAGTGCAAGGATTGCATCGTGCTGTCAAAGGAAAGCATCTGGCGGTGCAAAGATGGCATCATACATGTAAAAGATTGCATCTGTCAGCTCAAGGATTGCATCATACCTGAAAAAGATTGCATCTGTCAGTGCAAAGATAGCATCGTGCTGTCAAAGGAAAGCATCTGACGGTGCAAAGATGGCATCATACATGTAAAAGATTGCTTCTGTCAGCGCAAAGATGGCATCATACATGAAAAAGATTGCATCTGGTTAAATCCCGTCAGGTTTTTGAAACCTGACGGGATTGATATTTAAAGTTTGTAAAGTTTATAAGGTTTGTAAAGTTTAGAAGGTTTGTAAAGTTTATAAGGTTTGTAAGGTTTGTAAAGTTTAGAAGGTTTGTAAAGTTTAGAAGGTTTGTAAAGTTTAGAAGGTTTGTAAAGTTTAGAAGGTTTGTAAAGTTTAGAAGGTTTGTAAAGTTTAGAAGGGTTAGAAGGCTGAACGGAGTGAAGTCCCGGCATAGAGTCGCTTAGGAGGAACGACTTAGCGACTCTTCGTCGGGGAGCGAAGCGATTCGGGATTTGTAAGGTTTATTAAGCTATTAGGTTAGGGATTTAGCTGATTAACAATTGAACGCCCCAACAATTTAACAATTTAATAATCCAACGATTTAACTAATTAATGAAATGCAGCAGGAGTGCGGGATACTCCTGCTGTTTTTATGATAGGTATAAAAATGATAAAATCAGTATTTGCTGATTTGTGAAAAATAATTATTTACTTTTGAAAAAAAATAATGAACATCAATAATCTTACATATCCAGCCAGGTAAGGATATGATAGCAGGATTTTGTAGCAGGAATAAACGAGTTAATGGCAGGCAGTCAAAAAAGACACAGATAAAAAAATGAATTGGGTGATAGTAATTATAGCAGGTTTGTTTGAAGTAACTTTTGCTTTCTGTTTAGGAAAAGCAAAAGGAACCATAGGAAACGAGATGTATTTATGGTATGCGGGTTTCCTAATCGCACTCTGTATGAGTATGGGGCTTTTAATCAAAGCGACTCAAACTTTACCAATTGGAACAGCTTATGCTGTTTGGACTGGAATTGGAGCCGTGGGAACCGTATTAGTCGGAATTTTTGTATTTAAAGAGCCGACAACATTTTTGCGAATATTTTTTATTACTACTTTAATAATTTCTATTATTGGACTAAAAGCAGTATCCCATTAAAATGGAAAACATTCTGATAAAAATAGCAACGATAAACGACATTGACCAACTTCAAAAAAATGGCAGATAAACTTTTTCAAATGGAATTACCCTGCTGATCGGTCCCGAGTACCCGGGATGTTTTTCCAACCGAAATGTAGCGAAATTTATAATTCCACAGAATAAAAAAAATCGAGAACAGTATGAAATATAAAAAATCTGTAACTTGCAATCTTTTTGAAGCTACAAGTTGTATTACCAATGCTACTTCGTAGAGTTCTTAACTATTTGGAATTAAAATTTTAAATAAATTAAAAATTAATAACACATGAAATATCCATAAGGGCTATGCCAATACCAACCGAGAATGATATTTTATGGATATTCCATTTGACCAATAAAAAATAAAATTAATAACAAATGAAATATCCATAAGGACTATGCTCATACCAACCGAGAATGATATTTTATGGATATTCCATTTGACCAATAAAAAATAAAATTAATAACACATGAAAAAGCCTCTGCTCGTTAGCTTATTCGTAATTTGGGTTTTATTGGTTTTTTCACAAAACCCACGCGTACCCTTTTCTGCTTCCCTGCGTCATATAGCGGTAGCAGAATACCCTACTGTAAAATCTGGGACGATTAACCAAAACCCTGCCGCAACTCATCAGAAACAATCGCCTGCTTCCGTTAACGAGGAAGAAATTGGCATGACGGGCTATGATTTGCAAAGCAACGCCTGTACACCCTATGGACGTTTCCATATTTTTGACGATGGAACCATGGGAGCGGTTTGGACAAGGGGAACGGGAGATGAACCTTTTTCCGACAGGGGAACCGGCTACAACTATTTCAACGGAACAAACTGGGGCGCCGAGCCTGCCTCGAGAATAGAAAATGTGAGAACCGGCTGGCCCAGCTATGCCGCTCTGGGTGCTAACGGCGAAATAATCGTTGCCCATCAGAGCGCTACCTTGCCTCTAATTATCAGTAAGCGTACCAACAAAGGAAGCGGCGACTGGTCGTTTTCCTCTTTCAGTGGTCCCGACGGGCATCAGTTGCTTTGGCCACGCATGGTTACCGGTGGAACCGATCATAATTATATTCACCTCTTTGGCCTTACGGCTCCGTCAGGCAACGGCGGTTTTCCCTACCAGGGACAGGATGGCACGCTGGTGTATTCCCGTTCCACCGATGGCGGCGTAAACTGGGATAAGAATAACATCATCCTTGACGGGATGGGTTCCTCAAATTATGTTTGTTATTATGAGGATATGTATTCGTGGGTGGAGCCGAAAGGGAACAAGCTGGCGTTTATTGTCTGCGATCCCCGTAACGATTTATTTGTGATGAAATCCACCAATGCCGGCGCTACCTGGCAGAAGACGGTGATCTGGCAACATCCGTATCCGCATTGGAATGGCATATCGGCTACCGATACCTTTTACCGTCCCGACGGCTCGGCTCACGGCGCTTTCGACAACAACGGCAAACTGCATATCGTCTTTGGCATCGACCGGGCTTATGCCAACGGCACCACCCGTTACTGGTTCCCCTTCGAGGACGGCATTGCTTACTGGAACGAAGACCATCCCTCCTGGACCGGAGGCACGACCGACCAACAATGCAACTGCCTTAATCCCGACCTGCTCTATCAACAGGGAAACCTCGTGGGCTGGATACAGGATATCAACGGCAACGGACAAATTGATCTTGTAGGCAATTCCGCTACCGTTTTGGGCAATTACGGACTAAATCCTTCGAGCATGCCCCAACTTACCATTGATGGAAACAACAATATCTTCCTGCTCTTTTCCGGTATTACCGAAACTTTCGATAACGGTACTCAGCAATATCGCCATATCTGGTCAAGGGCTTCTTACGATGGCGGTCAATCATGGGGCGGGTTTCTGGATTTAACCGGCGATGTCCTTCATTCCTACGACGAATGCGTGTTCCCATCCATTGCAGCCTTAACCGGCGACAAAGTTCAGTGCATTTACCAGGCAGATGCTGAACCGGGGCTCTGTTTAGGTTTGGATCATGGTTGCTACGGCGATAACTATATCCGGCATCTTGCCATCGTACCCAATGGACCGCCACCACCGCCATTGCCTTCGCTGATGGGTTTAGTAACTTATCCAAAAAATGCGCCTGTACCCTTGAGTAATATTACCATTAACCTTAAGAATACACAGGGAGATGTGGTTTCGGTGGCAACGACCAACGCCGCGGGCGAATATGCATTCAGGGGAATAGCCGCGGGTAATTATACCATGGATTGCTCCACTACCAGACTCTGGGGCGGAGTATCGGCTTCCGACGTGCTTATTTATAAAAAACATATTGCAGGCATCAGCCCGCTGAATGGAATTTATCTTGCTTCGGGCGACGTAAACGCCTCGGGTGAGGTTACGGCAACGGATGTGCTGCTTATCAAAAAACGAGTTGCCATCATCATCTCTTCCTTTCCGGCAGGCGACTGGTTGTTTAACAATGTTCCGGTAACCCTTGGCGGGAATACGGTAATTCAGAACTTCAACGGTATGTGCTTTGGCGATGCCAATGCTTCGTATGTACCAACAAGAGATGATAAGATGATGAATAAATGATAAACCGCCAGGGCGAAAAGACGAAGATTAATCCTAAGGGAAGACACGATGTGTGCGTGGCTCCGCGAGCCGTTCCGGTAATGGAAGCCATGGACTTAGTCATAGCTGATCATTATCTTTGGGCAAAAACAAAGTGAATTTCACGAGGGACAAGGGACAAGGGACGAAGGACAAGGGACGAGGGACAAGGGACAAGGGACAAGGGACGAGGGACAAGGGACAAGGGACGAGGGACAAGGGACGAGGGACAAAGGACAGGTGGCGAGGGACGAGGGACAAGTGGCGAAGGACAAGGGCTTGCTACTTACCATTTGTATAATCAGGAACAGGGCGGTAGAGTAGAGCCGAAAATCTCTTCCCGCTCTACGCATCCATCCTATACTTTTCTTTTCTGATATTCGATATTCTATTTGTCCAATTACTTATCTATTGCTTTCTGGCAGCCAAGGGAAGTAATCCGACAGCAATAAAAAGTCGTCCATCAGTCCCGGAAAGTTTCGCATCAATGTTTTTAAACCCTTAGGGTTTTCAAAACCCTAAGGGTTTGGCTTTTTGTATAATCAGGAATAGGGCGGTAGAGTAGAGCCGAAAATCTCTTCCCGCTCTACGCATCCATCCTATACTTTTCTGATATACGACATTCTATTTGTCCAATTACTTATCTATTGCTTTCTGGCAGCCAAGGGAAGTAATCCGTCAGCGATAAAAAGTCGTCCATCAGTCCCGGAAAATTTTGCATCAATGTTTTTAAACCCTTATGGTTTTCAAAACCCTAAGGGTTTGGCTTTTTGTATAATCAGGAATAGGGCGGTAGAGTAGAGCCGAAAATCTCCTCCCGCTCTACGCATCCATCCTATACTTTTCTG
>Ga0268360_1001576_pt1 | contig 22481 bp, 17 predicted proteins | sample BioMet11_FD_192465 | JGI IMG/M metagenome (GOLD analysis project Ga0268360, IMG submission 192465) | Sewage microbial communities from Oakland, California, United States - Biofuel 11 (Illumina Assembly) | ecosystem: Engineered > Wastewater > Sewage > Unclassified | place: USA: California... | reverse complement strand
CACTCATGATTGCTAAAGAAGCAGCTAAACATGTACATACAGCAATCTTCAAATATTTTTTACAATTCATTATAGCATCAATCTCCCCATTCTTAATTTATAAACTATAGTATAATTCTAACCTTGCCAGGTTGGTTAGTCAATTGAAAAAATGGTAAAAAGTGAGATAGCTGCAGAGTGTAACGTATCTTACAAAGTGATTAAAAGAGAAGACAACTTTTGGTTGTACCAATAGATGTCTTCTCTTTTTATTATTAGTAAATTTCTTGTTACAATTCTATTTCATTTTTACTTTCTATATTGGCTTTTTTAACAAAAAATCACGAAATTCGATACCTGTTTTAGATATGAATCCTTTCTTGCTCCAGACTAAATTTATGGCTCTAAAAAGCGGTATGTCAGCATCTACGTTTAATTTAACAACTTGATCATTATGAAAATACCCGGAGTCAGGTACAATAGCGATGCCTTCGTTCATGGCTACTAAGTTAAATACACCCATGTCGCTATATCCTTCGGTATCCATATTAGGTACTTTTCCATATTTCGCACAAATATCATAGATAATTTTGTTTGTACCTAATTTACTCTTGTAATAAGGAATAAAAGGAACATCACATAATTCTCTCATGGTTACAGTCTTTTTTTTGGTCAGAGGATTGTTCTTCCCGGCAATGAAACATATAGGTTCTTGATAAAGTTGCTTACATTCAAGCGAGGAAAAGGTGGAATCAGTATTATAAGTATCTTCAAAAATAAAACTACTACTGATACCTAATTCACTGTGTCCCTCGAGGATATCTGTTAAAATTCCGCTGGTAAATTTATATTCAATGGTAAATTTGCAGTTAGGATGTATCTTGCGGAAGGCCAAAATTTTTTCTGGAAGAAAACAACTATATGCGCTGTGTAGACAACTCATAAAAATATTATCTGTTTCTGTGTTCAATAATTGAGAAATTGCTGTTGTACCATTATTTATACTTTCAATAGCCTGAGTAGCATAGGGATAGAACGCTTTACCATATTCAGTCAAGATGACGTTACGCCCGTCTTTTTTGAAAAGAGGAACACCTAATTCCCTTTCCAGTCCTTGAATAGATTTGGTAAGAGCAGGCTGAGTAAGAAATAATTTGGCAGCTGCTTTTGTATAGTGCTGTAATTCAGCTACAGTTTTAAAATAGAATAACGTTTGATAATTCATTTTTGGCTCCTCCGTTATTGCTGTTAATTTATTCCTTTTAGTTATTAATTAATAAAAAGAGTAATTAGACGGTAATGTTACAAAAATATAAAATTGAAGTAGTAAAAACGAAATATTTATAAACATTAAATATAGGAATTATTATAAGACTTACCAATAATTAAAGCAAATATTTTCTTACGTGTACTAAAATCCAGCCTAAGGAGACGAATAATTTCATGAAAATTACTAAAATTGATATTTTACATCTGAAGACTAATCTGAAAAAGGGTCACTGGCGCCCCATTGTTTGCCGAATTTATACTGATGATGGAATTTATGGAGATGGCGAAGCGGCTTTGGCTTATGGCGAAGCTCAATTTGCAGCATTTGGTATTCTAAAAAATTTTGCCAAACTCATTATTGGTATGAACCCGTTGGATAATGAAATTATTTGGGATAAATTATATAGAAATACTTTCTGGGGGCAAAATGGCGGACCGGTAATTTTTGCTGGTATTAGTGCTATTGATATTGCGCTTTGGGATATTAAGGGGAAATACTATAATGCTCCGGTTTATCAATTGTTAGGAGGAAAGAGACGAGATAATATTCGTGCTTATGCCAGCCAATTACAATTTGGATGGGGACCTGATATTATTCCGCAACGAAATCCGGAAGATTATGCCAGAGAGGCTAAAAAAGCCGTAGCTGATGGTTACGATGCTATTAAAATCGATTTTTTTACCTTTAGACCAGATGAAGGAAAATTTAGTGATGTAGATCGGTTGGGGCTATTAAGTCCTAAATATGTCAATATGATTGAAAGCAGGGTAAAGGCTGTTAGAGAAGCAATTGGCCCTGATGTGGATATTATTATTGAAAATCATTCTTTTACAGATTCACAATCTGCTGCCCAGATAGGCAATGCCATAAAGAAATACAAGATTTTTTATTTTGAGGAGCCATCTACTCCGTCACCGCAACTATCTAGTTTTGTACATAAAGAGACTGGGCTGCCTATTGCTAATGGTGAACGCATATATACCAGATGGCAATACATTGAGTATTTTAAACAAAACGCTATTCAGGTTATACAACCGGATGTTGGTACATGTGGCGGTATTACAGAAATTAAGAAAATATGTGATATGGCCTATATCTTTGATGTAGGAGTACAGATTCATGCCTGTGGTAGTCCAATTTCTACAGCGGCTGCTTTACATCTGGAATGTGTGATACCTAATTTTGTTATTCATGAACATCATACCTATGCTTTGTCTCCGTACAATATCGAATTATGTAAATATAATTATCAACCTGTGAATGGAAGATATAAGATTCCTGAACTTCCGGGACTTGGACAGGAGTTGTCAGAAGTAGCTTTTAAAAACTGTGATAAAGTTACCGTTCAATAGAAAGTAATATAAAAAAAGTAATACTAAGTGTTGAAGATGTTAAAAGTTGTAAAAATGAATTTCAAATACGTAGTAATAAGTGTACAACGAACAGTACTCTAATGGGAGGGAAAATACAGTTTTATTACTTTACTAAAGACATGAAGAGGTAGATGGAGGGAGCTGATGTTACGACATTATTTAAAGTAAGTTGTTTTTACACATTAAAACATTTAGGATGGTGAAAATAATGACAGATATAAAAACTGCTAAAGTACAAGTGCAAGAATTAACAGGATTTTATGGCATGGTAGAAAGATTTGGTAATAAAATTCCTGGACCTGCCTTTATGTTCATTGGCTTATTTATTATAACGTTTATTGCATCTATTATTTTGAGTACTTTAGGTGTTGCTGTCGTAAATCCAGCAACCGGTAAAACTGTTGCAATAGTGAACCTATGTACTTCTAAGCAAATTGCAACTTTCTTTCAGTTAATGAATAAAACATGGATGAATTTTGCTCCCTTGCTAACGGTACCTATTTGTACCGTTGGTCTGGCAGTTGCAAGTCGTAGCGGACTGTTAGAAGCTACACTTCGTATGACCGGTAGTTTTAAAGGTAAATGGGGTGTAACTCTGGTTGTAGCTTTTATTGGTGTCAATGCCAATCTGGTAGGAGACGCAGCTTTCTTAATTTTCCCGCCACTTATGGCTATGCTTTTTAAAAGTGTTAAGCGTAATCCACTAGCAGGTCTGTTTTTGGGGTTTGCCAGCGTATCGGTGGGTTTTGGTGCTAATTTACTAATGGGTTCTGCGGATGCATCATTGGCAGGATTGACTCAAGCGGCAGCGGCAGTAATTGATCCTAACTTTTCGGCTAATGCTGCAATGAGTTGGTATTTCTTATTTGTTTCTACTTTTGTTGTAACTTTAACTTGTGCTTGGGTTAGTATATATATTATTGAACCACGTTTGGAAAAAACTGGTATGGCTGCAGATGTTGTTGCTAACAATGATGAAGAATATAAAGGACTAACTGATTTGGAAATAAAGGGCGCAAAAAGGGCCCTGGGAGCTTTGATATTATTCTTTGTCATTGTAGCGCTTTTGTGCTTGCCGGGGATGCCATTTGAGGCTCCAAAAGGCGGTACGGTAGTTACGGGCTTTTTATTTAAATGCATTCCTACATTAATCATGTTTATGTTTTTTGGACCTGGTTATGTTTATGGAAAAACTGTTGGCACAATAAAAACTTTTGGTGATACTATTCCTATGATTACGGAGGAAATAAAAACACTTTCTGGTTTTGTGGTTGTATGCTTGTTTGCATCACAATTCATATACATTTTTGGCATAAGCAATATTGCCGCTGTAATAGCCATTATTGGTGGCAATTTCTTAGTAAGCCTAGGATTGCCTAAAGCATTACTTTTAGGAGCTTTTGTAATTTTAACCGCTTTTATAAATCTGTTTATGACAGGTGCTTCTGGAAAGTGGGCATTAATTTCTACTATGTTTGTTCCTATGTTTATGATTGCGGGCATTAATCCCGCTGCCGTACAGGCTGCCTATAGAATGGGTGATGGTTTGACAAACAACATAGCGCCTACGCTTCCTTATTTAGCAGCGATTCTAAGTTATGCACAAGGCTATGAACCAAGAGCTAAAATTGGTACAGTTATGGCATATATGTTGCCATTTACATTGGTTAGTGGCATTGTTTGGATTCTTTTTCTTATTTTCTGGGTAATGATGGGTTTACCAATGGGACCTGGTTATGCACCTTTATTGTAAAATCTTCTACTTTATGAAACTGATCTATAATAAAATTGTTTTTAATTAAAGGAGAATGGCAATGATAAACTATATGGAAGAAGCAAAAAAGGTTTTGGGTACAGCTGTTGAAATAAGAAGACATCTGCATATGTTTCCCGAGCCTAGCAAGCAAGAATTTAAGACAGCGGATTATATTGCCAAACATCTTCAGTCATTAGGCTTGGAAATAGCTTTGGATTATGCAGGAGAATTGCCAAGTGTAGTAGGTTTGTTGCGAGGTAATTCTGATGGTCCTACTGTTGCTCTTCGCGCAGATATAGATGCCTTAAGGTTTAATGAGCAAAATGATACTGAATATAAGTCTAAGGTTAGTGGTGTAATGCATGCCTGCGGTCATGATGCACATACTGCAATGTTACTTTGTGCCGCTGAGATTTTGTCAAAGCACAAAGCAGAATTAGCAGGTAATATTAAATTTCTTTTTGAACCGGCAGAAGAAGATGTTGGCGGATTACAATTTATGATAAAAAATGGAGTGCTGGAAAATCCACACGTATCTGCTGCATTTGGCCTTCATGTAGAGAATGCTTATCAAAATGGCCATATATGTATTTGCCATGGAGAAATGGAGGCTGCCTCTGATAGACTGATTATCAAAATAAAGGGCAAAAGTGTTCATGGTGCCTCTCCCCACAAGGGTATTGATGCCATAATAATTGCTGCACATTTTTTATTAGCAATACAAACTATGATGGCTAGAGAAAAGGACACCTTCCAGCACGCCGTAATAACCTTTGGTCAAATTCAGGGTGGTACTGCTAGAAATATCGTTTGTGATGAAGTCCTTATAAATGGTATTTGTCGTACACTGAATACCGAAACTAGGGAAATGCTTAATAGACGTATTGATGAAATACTAAAAGGAATAACAACTACTTTTGGTGGTGGTTACGAATTTGAACGGCAAAGAAGCCACCCGGCTCTATATAGCAATCCTAATCTGACAGATTTTGTAGCTGGCTGTGCCAAAGAAATATTAGGCCCGGCTGCAGTTGAAGAAATGGAGCATGCTTGGTTGGGGTGCGAATCATTTGCCTATCTTTCTCAGGCTGTGCCTAGCTCATTTTTCTGGTTAGGGACTGGAAATAAAGAGAAAGATATTACAGCAGCTTTACATACCAACAAATTTGATATAGACGAGTCTAGCATGGCAAACGGTATTGCTATGCATTGTGCCTTAGTGTGTAAATATTTGCAACAACATAGTAGCAAGTAGTAAAAAATAATTATGAGGTATAGCATTATTTGTTAATAGATACTAACAGAATAAGTAGATTGTTTTGTGCTACCAAATACTCACTATATTAGAAAAAGAGGAGAGCAAAATGCAATATGATTTTGATACGGTTCACCAAAGATTTAACACAGGGTCAAAAAAATGGGATGAGCTCGCAGATAATGGAGTAACACCGGCTGAGGATATTATTCCTTTTTCTGTGGCGGATATGGAATTTGTTACTGCCCCGGAAATTGTTGAAGCCCTAAAACAAGAGCTGGACAATTCCATTATGGGCTATGCCAATCCAACCAAAGAATATTTGAATACAGTCTGTGCTTGGATGAAAAAGCGCTTTGAATGGATAATACAACCAGAATGGATACTGCCATCTCCGGGTATTGTGGATGCTTTTCATAATGCGGTTCGTACTTATACTAAAGAGCAGGAAGGTGTCATTTTACTGACACCTGTGTATTATCCTATGTATCATGCTATAAGTGTTAATAATCGTATTATGGTAGATTGCCCCTTGAAAATTAATGGTGACCGGTATGAAATCAATTTTGTGGATTTTGAGAAAAAAGCTGCAGATACCAATACTAAACTTTTTATCTTGTGTAGTCCTGGTAATCCTGTAGGCCGTGCTTGGACACGCGAAGAATTGACAAGATTGGGAGACATTTGCTTAAAGTATAACGTCGTAGTATTATCTGATGAAATTCATGCCGATTTGGTAATGCCGGGCTATAAACATATTCCTTTTGCTTCTTTATCTGAAAGCTTTGCCGATAACTGCATTGTATGTACTGCACCTAGCAAAACCTTTAATATGGCTGGTTTACAAACGTCTAATATCATTATTAAAAACCCGAAACTTAGACAAAGCTTTTTTAATGCTCTTATGATGAATAATTCTAATCCCAAATGCAATATCCTAGGATATTGTGCATGTGCAGCAGCTTACAAAAATTGCGAGCAATGGCTGGCGGAAGCCCTTAAGATCATTGATACCAATAGACAAGTAATAACTGATTTTATGGCAAGAGAATTTCCCCAAATAAAAATATTTAGGCTGGAAGCTACTTATTTATTGTGGATGGATTGGAATGGGTTAGGGATTGACTATAAAGAATTGGAAAGGATTAATCATCAAGAAGCAAGATTGTTTTTTGATGAAGGATATGTGTTTGGAAAGCAAGGAGAAGGTTTTGAACGTTGGAATCTTGCCTGTCCTACAAGATATATTGAAGCTGCTTTAAAACGCATGAAAACTACCTACAGTAAATATTTAAAAAAATAAGCATGATAAAAAATGCGGGTATAAAAATAGGCACCCTAAACGGGTGCTTGTTTTTATTGAGGCATAAAATTTCGGTATTATAACCAATTTGTCATTCTAAAAAAACTGGTCCATAAAAATAATGTAAACATACTTAATGCCGTAGTCCATATTACGCCTTGTCGAGCAAGTTCTCCATCGCAATCCATTTCTTCTGCCATAACGGCGGCAAGAGCAGGAGAAGGAGAACCATAAAGAGCTAAAAGCGCGCTGACAATAGCAGGTGATAGGCTAAGTAAATTAAAATTAATCATTAGGTAATAAGATAGAAAACCAAGAAGAGGAGCTATAATAAGTCTTAAAATATTACCGATGATAAGTAGTTTTTTCATAGTTTTGACAGCACTAAAATGAATTTGAGCACCAAGTATTATAAAAAGGAGAGGAGAAGATATCTTGGCCAGACTTTTCATAAAGCTATAAAACCAAGGTAAATTATTAGCTATAGTGAAAATTGGTTGCCCGCTAGTATTTAGAGGAATTACACTACGTATAGCAAGACAAGCAATGGCTATGAATTGAGCTACAATAAGGGGATTGGTAATTATAGAATGACAAATGTCTGCTGCCTTAATTTTTCGCTGGGGGTCAGATGAAAATATTGTTAATACAAATACTGCTACAATATTAAAATAAAAAATGCTGGGAGCTTGTAGGGTTGCAGCAATAGCTTCACCTGCTGCTCCGCCTAAGCTAGCAGCCATGGCTGCTCCTACTACGGCATAGTTACTGCGAAAGGCAAGTTGCACAAGAACGCCCCGTTGAGGACTTTGCTTAGTAAAACAAAAGGCTATCACAAAACCGCCGATAGTGATCAGGACAAGACTTAATAAAGTAAATAGCATAAGCTTAATGGGAATATCCTGAAGGCCTTGAAGATTATAAATATTTGTGAACATTAAGGCAGGAATACAGTAATAAAAGGCAAAATGATTCATTGCTTTTAAAACATGGGAATTAAAAAATCCTTTGCAATGAAGAAAATAGCCAAGAATCATTAGGAGAATCATGGGCATAATAGCATTAAAGCTGAATAAAAAAGCACTTAACATAGAGATATACTTTCCTTTCGCTTTTGTAAAAATAAACGTCTCTCTTTCGGAGAGACGTTTATTTTATTACCCATAATAACAAACTTTGTAAAAAAAGCAAAGAGCGGAAACTTATTATTGGTTAGGTTGATTAATCGGTGCTTTATCTTTGGAAATATATTCGCCTGTTACAGGGTCGACATACCAAATTGCAATGCCAGTGAAGGCAAAAATTAATGAAAAAATAGGAACGATAAAGCACAAGAATAAGTAAGGTATATATTCGGCATATGTAACGCTTAAGGCACCACAGAAATATATAGCATTAGTATGCCAAGGAATCATAGCACCACCAAGGGTACCGCAGTCCTCCATAGTTCTAGACAGAACCTCTGGAGCTACACCTTTTTCCCTATAGACAGGATTCATTAACTTACCTGTTAGTACGTGGGACATAGACTGAGTACAACCTACTGCACCGGAAAAATAGGAAACAAACATTGTGCAGACAACTAAACTTTTAACGGATTTAATCTTTTTAACAAATACGCCAAGGAAGTTAGCAAGGATGCCCATACGTTCCAGCATACCACCAAGTCCCATAGCGAAAATCATAATTGCCATGATTTCATACATGCTGACTAATCCACCACGATTTAACAGTTTATCAACAAGCAAAATGCCAGACTTAATAGAAAAGCCCTTTAACATAACAGTAGCAGCTTCAACAAAGGTTCTACCTTGAACAGCCATTGCTGTAATACCACCGGTAAATGCACCGAGCATAATGGTGGGGAATGCAGAAACCTTGAAAGCCAATAAAATCAAAACAATAATTACGGGTATCAGAGAAAGAAAGCCTAAATTAAAATTTTTGGACAAGCCGTTCATATATGTAACAATCTGGTCTTGATTAAAAGTGCTGATGGAATATTGTAAGCCAATAAAATAGAACAAAATCATGGAAATAAACCAAGCAGGAATTGTTGTCCATAACATTGAACGAATATGTGTGAACAAGGTGCTTCCTGCCATTGCAGGCGCAAGGTTAGTGGTGTCAGAGAAGGGAGACATTTTATCACCGAACAAAGCACCGCAAATAACTGCTCCAGCAATGGGACCAGCGGGGAAACCCATGCTGAGGCCTATACCCATGCACGCTAGGCCAGCCGATGCAGCGGAACCATAAGATGTTCCTGTGCAAGTGGACATAACCGAGCAAAGAAACATGGTTGCAGGCAAGAAAATCTTTGGACTAATAAAACTCAGACCGTAATAAATTAATGTAGGAACAGTACCAGCTTGAATCCAGGCGCCAATTAGGAAACCTACAGCAGCGACAATCATGATAGATTGAAAGCCGGAACGAACAGCGTCTAGAGCATATCCTTCAATTTTACTCCAATCTTTTTTCGTTAATGCTGCATAAATGTACATAATTAACCAAGAAAAAAGTAGTGGAATAGTAAGTGATAACTTTGCCCTTACACAAATAACCAGCTCGATAATAACAACTGCCATAAGGATAACAGAATCTTTCATTGGCAAACTCATTCTATCCTTTTCTTCATTCATATTCTTGCTCTCCCCTTTCGTTAGGTTGCCATGCCTTTAAATTTTATAGTTGAACTATAAGTGCATTATGCTTTAGCAACCTCAAGACCACCCATCTATAAAAAACTGTTATTTGTATGTTCATAACCTCCTCACTTGATGCACTCCGTTATGCTTTTAATAAATATTGAACATTCTACTAGGAATGCAATATTTTTTAGCAGAAATAATGATCTTATTTCTTCATTCCCTTAACCATGTCTCTTAGACGTTTCATTCCTTCTTTAATGTCTTCTTGGGAAGCTGCGTAAGAAAAGCGTACGAATGTATCCGTGTTTTCGCCTAGACCAATGGCCGGTACAGTTGCTACGTATTTTTCTTCCAACAACTTTTGTGAAAACTCAGTACCCTTTAGTCCCAATTTGCTTACATCTACCATAATATAGAAAGCTCCTTGTGGTGTGCTGTAAGAAAGTTCAGGAATTTTATCTAATTCACGAGTAATTAATTTAAGCCTGGTTCCAAATTCTTTAGTCATTGCCGATACTTGTGCTCTAGTAAGCTCTGAGTTCATTGCATCGGCTAAAGCTACTTGGATAAAGGTAGGAGAGCAGGTGGTGGAATATTGGTGAGTACGAAGTAATCTTTCAATTAATTTACCGTCAGCACAAATATAGCCCATTCTCCAGCCAGTCATAGCGAAGGTCTTGGAGAAGCCGCTAACAACAATAGTTCTCTCTCTCATGCCTGGGAAAGATGCAACAGAATAGAACTTTGCATCACCATAAACAAGTCTGCTGTAAATCTCATCTGCTAAAACAAGGAAGTTATTTTCTACCGCCAATTTGCAGATAGCTTCCAAATTTTTCTTTGTAATAACTGCTCCGGTTGGATTGCAGGGGTTATTAAGAATAAGCATTTTTGTTTTACTTGTAATTGCCTTTTTTAATTGATCGATATCAATTTGAAAATTATCCTTTGCTTTTAATGGCAAATCAACAATTTTTGCTTCACACATAGAGGTCAAGGCTTTATAAGTAACAAAAGATGGAGTGGGAATAATAACCTCATCACCTCTGTCTACAAAAGCGAACAAGGTATTGTTTAAAGCTTCAGCGGCACTACTTGTTACCATTATTTCTTTGTCAAAATCGTAATCTACGCCAGAAAATTCTTTGGTATATTTACTAATTTCTTTGCGAAGTGGGTCATAGCCCTTATTTGATGTGTAGTGGGTAAAGTTATTAGTGATAGCTCTAATGGCTGCTTCTTTTATATCGACGGGTGTATTAAAGTTTGGCTCTCCGGCACTGAACTTAATAATTGGTTTACCTTCCTTTTGCAATGCTGCAGCACGATTCATAATTGTACGAATCATGGAAGCGGGAACATCATCAAGTCTTTTTGCACCTCTGCTTACAACGTAATCTTTATTCATTATTTTCCTCCTTTTATCACATGGTATTATTATTTTTGTTTGTATGCAGAAAGATCAGCGACATCCTGCCACTGGATTCCTTGACATACAGCAATACATCCTTTTGCAAGTTGATATCCCATTCTGTTGGAAGCCTCTTTGGTTAGAGCCGCACTGTGTGGAGTGCAAATAATATGCTTAGCTGAAAAAACGGGATTATCATGTTTAGCCGGTTCGGTACTATAAACATCCACAGCCGCGCCAGCAATTATACCTTCGTTAACAGCGGTAGCAAGATCGCTTTCGTTTACGATAGCGCCTCTGCTGGTATTAATGAGAAAAGCTGTTTTTTTCATTTCTTTTAATTGAGCCATTGAAATCATGTTTTGTGTTTTGGGGGTTAAAGGATTGTGAATTGTTATAAAGTCACAATCCTTTAGCAATTGATCAAAGTCTTCATAATATTCACAGCCGGCAGCTTCAATTTTCTTTCGATTGTGGGAATGGCTGAATCCAGCACATTTCATCCCAATACCCTGACACAACTTAGCAACTATTTGACCTATGTTTCCTACGCCTATAATGCCGACTTTTTTACCTGACAATTCAATTGCACGGCCAGCATCACGTATTTTCCAGTTGCCGTTATGAAGTTCTGCATCTGCCTCACGAAAATTTTTAGCTAAAGCAAACATAAGAGCAACAGCATGTTCTGCTACAGAACGAGCATTTGCACCTGGAGTGATAACAACCGGAATGCCACGCTGACTGGCAAATGCCACATCAACATTATCTACACCAACACCGGTACGGCCGATAACTTTTAATTTGGGACATTGTGAGATAATTTTTGAATCACAGACACCTACTCTGATTAAAAGGCCATCTGCATCTTTTATGTGATCTAAGTAGCTAGCTATATCGGGAGAATTGGCAATGTATACTTCTACGTCATTGCTTTTTAACAAGTCCATACCATCTGGCGCCAAAGGATGAGTTAATACAAATTTCATATAAACACCTTCTTCTTTTGTTTGTGTTGAGTTTTGCGTGGAGTCAGTACAATATTCACTTTGGATAACTCTTTGAAACAAAAAGCAAATTTTATGCCAAACATATAAAAGTTACTTTTTATTTTTGGCTTTTTTAACATCCAACACAATTTTTTTAGTGTAATGTAACTATTGCTACAATAATAATCGGTTAATATTTTAACTTTTATGCAGAAAGAAAGCCTGCTTTTTTTATTTAAAAATTAAAAAAGTGCAAAAGTGCAAAAAGGAAAAGAAATATACAACGATATTTTTTAGCACTTTTTAGTAAAAAGTAGTAACTGAACAATTGTTACTTTTTTGTATCCGAATAATCATACCAACCTTTACCTGTTTTACGACCAAACTCTCCCTTTTTGAATTTTTCAATTACTACCGGACTGGGAGCGTCATAAGGATCATGACTATCTGCATACCTATCGCAACGGACATAATAGTTGACATCAATACCAGTTAAGTCCATTAAACGGAACGGACCCATAGGGTAGTTAAGACCTTTTTCACAAGCTGTATCAATATCTTCTACAGAGGCAATACCTTTCTCTAATAAAGAACAAGCTTCGTGGGTAACAGCAGCATTAATACGATTGGCAACAAAGCCAGCTATTTCTTTGTTTAAAACAATAGGAGACTTCCCAGTGTTAATGCAAAAAGCTTTAGCTGTTGCAACAGCTTCTGCACTGGTATGAGGTCCACGCACTACTTCTACAAGTTTCATTACTAAAGCCGGATTGAAGTAATGTGTATTTAATAGACGCTCAGGATGTGCAGTGACAACAGCCAATTTTGAGCTGACAATATTAGAAGAATTAGTTGTAAGAATAGTGTCAGGTTTTGTTAATTTGCTTATTCTGGCAAATAGTTCTTTCTTTGCATCTAATTTTTCAATGATGGCTTCAATAATGTAATCAGCCTGTTTAGCAGATCCGTCTACATCACCGGTAATAGTAAAGTTGGCAGCAATTTTATCTGCTTCTTCTTGTGTAATACGACCCTTAGCAACACGTCCTGCTAAGTATTCCTTTGACCATTTAGTAGCTTTCTCCAAAGCTACAGGAAAACTATCGCAAAGAATAACTTTGTAGTTATGACTTCTTCCGTTGAGAGCAGTGTTCATGGCAATTTGCTGCCCCATGGCTCCGGCGCCAATTACAACAACAGTTTTAATATCTTCGATTTTCATTTTTCATTACTCCTTTTTTATATTTTTAGTCGATTTTTTCAATAATGGTAGCCATGGATTGGCCGCCGCCAATGCAAAGAGTTGCCATACCGATATGACCACCGGTTCTTTGCAGGTTGTGGAGCAAGGTAACAATCAATCTAATGCCTGTACAACCCAAAGGATGACCTAAAGCAATGGCGCCGCCACAGATGTTAACTTTAGCAGGGTCTAGATGCAAATCTCTTATACAAGCTACAGATTGAGAAGCGAAGGCTTCATTTAACTCTACTAAATCAATTTGATCGATGGACATGTTTAGTTGCTTTAATAATTTCGTGGTAGATATTACTGGACCATAACCCATAATTGCTGGTTCGAGTGCAGCAGAGGTTATACCAATAATTTTGGCCAAAGGCTTTAAGCCTGTTTCTTTTACTTTCTTTTCACCCATTAAAACCAAAGCAGCGGCGCCATCATTAAGACCGCAGGCGTTTCCGGCTGTTACCGTACCATCTGCTTTTACAATAGGACGCAATTTTGCCAGAGTTTCCATATTAGTACCGGGTCTAATAAACTCATCTGTATCAAAAATAAATTCTTTCTTTTTTTCTTTAACGGGAACAGGTACTATTTCTTTTTTAAAATAACCAGCTGCTGAAGCAGTAGCGGCACGTCTTTGACTTTCACAAGCAAAAGCATCTTGTTGCTCTCTGGTAATGGAAAAACGTTCAGCAACATTTTCAGCTGTTCTTGACATGCTCATATCACTACCATAAATGGAATAAGGTTGGGCTGTAGTTCCTGCTTCAATGTTAGAATCTATAAGTTTAGGTTTGTTTCCGCCCCAACGACCATCACGCAAAAAAATAGGCGCACGACTTAGATTTTCTGTACCGGCAGCAACGATGGTATTGGCTAAGCCTAACCATATTTCTTGGCAGCCGCTAAAGGTTGCTTGCATGGAAGAGGCGCAAAGTCTATTTACGGTGAAACCAGGTACCGTTTCTGGTAGACCGGCTTCCAAGAGCACGCAACGAGCAATATTAGATGCTTCTGTAGTTTGACGAACTTCACCCATAATTACTTCATCAATCATATTTCCTGCAACATTAGCACGTTGTAAGGCTTCTTTAACGACGATAGATCCTAGTACATGAGCAGGGACGCTTTTTAAAGATCCGCCATACTTACCAATTGCAGTACGAACACATCCCATAATATAGATATTTTCCATTAGATAATCTCCTTTCAAGATTTTCTTCATTGAGAGCACATTACGTTCTTACAATTCTTAATAAGCAATAATCGTGCCAATATAAGGAGATGAATTAAATATAGAACAAAAAATAATCTTGGTGGCACGAGAACTGTTAAAAGTGAAAATCTGCACTTTGTATATTCACATGCTGAAAGGGAGTCCTTTCCAACCATTAAAGTGCAAAATACTGCACATAAAGTGCATAATGCACTTCGCGTGCAGTATTTTGCACTTTAGCTAATTAAGTACAAGTCAAAAAGCAAGTATTTATAACAAAACTTAAATTGGCATGCTTTTTGCTTAATAAAAGATGATAGGCTTTGCATGGATAATTGAAACACGTGAAAAAGACGAGCTGAAAATATTCCTTAATTAAGAAAGAGGTGGATTTGATGGAATTTAAAAATATTTTGTATGAAAACAAAGAAGGTATTTTATATCTAACTCTTAATAGGCCGGATGTACGTAATGCGTTAACACCGGAAATGTGGAAAGATATAAGCGCTGCTGTGCAATGTGCACAAGAAGATGATTCTATACATGTAGTTATTGTTACTGGCGCTGGAGATAAGGCCTTAGCCAGTGGAGCAGATATCAAAGAGCTGCATGACCGTTTTTACATGGAACAGATGAGGGGTACAGCAACGAAGGCACTTAAAGATTTGGAAAATCTTTATAAACCGGTTATTTGTGCTATTAATGGTTATGCATTGGGCGGCGGCTGTGAATTGGCAGAAGCTTGTGATATACGTATTGCAACTAAAAGATCAAAATTCGGTCAACCGGAAGTAAATTTAGGCCTTATACCTGGTGCGGGAGGGACACAAAGATTAGCTCGCATAGTTGGTGTTGCTAAAGCCAAAGAACTAATTTTTACCGGACAAATTATTACTGCTGAGGAGGCAGAAAAAATAGGTTTGGTGAATCAGGTAACGGAAGACGATAGAGAAAGCCTTATGTTGGCAGCGACCACTATGGCAAAAAAAATACTAACAAAGGGACCGGTTGCTGTTTCAATGGCAAAAATAGCTATAAACCTTGGCAAAGATACAGATATGGAAACTGGTTTGATGTTAGAGAGGTTAGCACAGACGATAGCTTTAAGTACAGAGGATAGAAAAGAGGGAACAGCTGCTTTTTTGGAAAAACGTAAAGCAGAATTTAAAGGACGTTAATTAAAAAACTAGATTAAAACTAGGAGGGTTCTTATTATGAAACCATTGGAAGGTATCAAAGTTGTAGAATTGTCCACTATGTTAGCAGGACCAATGACGGCAAGACTTCTTGCTGAGTGGGGTGCAGACGTTATTAAGGTTGAATCCCTAAATGGTGACGCATGGCGTAAACAGGCGGGAACAACGGTTTCGCCATGTACACCGGTAGCAAATCCTAATTTTGATGTTCAAAATATGAATAAACGCTTCTTGTCGATTAATATGCGTACTGAAAATGGCAAAGCTATTATGGATAAATTACTAAAAGACGCAGATGTGTTCGTTACTAATTACCGCGTTAAGGCATTAGAAGGAATGGGCTTGGCTTACGACCAAGTAAAAGACAAATTTCCTAAATTAGTACACGCTTCTGTTTTAGGTTATGGTGAAAAGGGACCGGATAAAGATAAACCTGGTTATGATTATACAGCGTTTTTTTCTCGTACGGGTTTAATGGCCGACCTGGTACCAGCTGGTGGACCACCTCTTATTCCTGTAGGGGGTATTGGTGACCATAGTGTTTCTGTTGCTTTGGCAGCTGGTATTTGTGCTGCTTTATACAAGAGAAGTGTTACGGGCAAGGGCGATAGAGTAGATGTTGCTTTATTGCAATCTGCTATTTTTATTCTTTGCACAGGTATTTTAAATGGCTTCAATGGGCGTAAACTTCCAAGAACCCGTTTGGATTGCGGTCATGCCTGCAGTAACACTTATCAGGGTTCAGATGGCGAATGGTTCTATTTAGCTGTTATTGACTATAGAAGATTTGGTGAATTATGCAATTTGCTTGGCTTGCCTGAAGTAGCAAAAGATCCTCGCTTTAATACTCAAAAGGCTTATTATGAAAATAAAACTGAATTGACCAAAATTTTTGATAAGAAATTTGCTGAACATACAGTTCCGTATTGGCATAAATTGTTGGATGAGCATGATATGCCTCATGAAATACTGTATCACTTTAAGGATGTTCCCAATGATGAACAGGTATTGGCAAATAATTATATGTATCATTATGAATATGCCGATGGAACAAAGACGGTATTCTCCAATGGTCCGGTAAGTTTTGCTTCTGTAGATAATAGTGCAAATACCTGTAAGATATCTAAACACCTTGGAGGGGATACAGAAGAAATCCTTCAAGAGCTTGGCTATAGCAAAGAAGAGATTGCTAAAATGGCTGCCGATAAGGAAGTTTGCCTAGAAGGGAGCATTTAAAGAAATGGATGAAGTTAAAACCGCGACAGTGGATACACCAGCAGCACCACCAGCTAAACCTAAACGACCAAAAGCGAAATCTATGATTATGATTGGAGAGCAAACTAAAGCCTTGTTTGACAGTGCAATTGCTGCTAAAGAAAAAGGCGAATTAGTTGGTTGGTCTGGTTCAATTTTTCCACAGGAAATAGCAGAAACATTGGGAATTGTAGTCCTTTATCCAGAAAATCACTCTGCCGGTATTGCTGCAAGGCATCAGGCTGACCCATTTTTACAAGAATGTGAAGGACCACTGGGATATTCCAATGATTTGTGTGCTTATGCTAAGGTTAATCTTGCCTATGCAACTGTTCTTGCAGGAAAAAGTTCTGTAGAATTGCCTGATGGTGGCAAGATGGTTAAACCAGACTTTTTACTTTTGACTAACAATATTTGCAATCAATTGACTAAATGGTATGAGAATCTAGCCAGACAATTGCACATCCCAATTTTCTTTATTGACACTTGCTACAATCCTTGGGATCATGTTACGGAAAGCAGAGTGCGTTATGTACGTGCTCAAATAGATCAACTAATTGCAGATTTAAGCAAATTTACTGGGAAAAAATGGGATGATGAGCGTTTTAAAGAAGTCATGAAGATTAGTCAACGCAATAGTTATTTATGGGAGCGGGCTAATAATCTAATGGATAGAAAACCTGCGCCGCTAAGTGGATTTGAACTCTTTAACTATATGTCTTGTATGGTTTGTAACAGAGGCAAAGAATCTACAACAGCGATTTTGGAACAATTAAATTCTGAGATTGAAAAACATATAGCAGATGGTACATCTACTTATCCTACTAAAGAAAATTACAGAGTTTCTTGGGATGGCATCGCCTGCTGGCCATATTTAAGGCATAATCTGCATACTTTAAAAGAATATGGCATAAATATGGTGGCCTCCAGCTATGGCAAGGCTTGGGCAATTGAGTACGAAGATTTAGATGGTATGGCTAGAGCATATTGTTTCGCTTCGACTAATGGAGATAATGCAACAACTATGATTTCAAGAAGATTAGAAGCTTTGAAAAAGTTTGGTTGCGAAGGAACTATTTATCATGTTAATCGTAGTTGTAAAGTTATGGATTGCCAAATGATGGAAGTGCAAAGACAGCTTTCTAAGCTGGCCGGAGTACCATTTACCTCGTTTGATGGTGACCAAGCAGATTATCGCAACTACAGCGAAGCTCAATTTGAAACCAGAATCCAGGGCCTTGTAGAAGTAATGGAACAAAACAAAGGAGGGAAGTAACATGGGTGATTTAAAAACTAATTTACAAATATTAAAAAACGCTTGTGTTAACCCTCGTTTGCAATTAGAACATTACTTGGCACAGGGGAAAAAAGTAATAGGCTGTTTTCCTCCATACACGCCAGAGGAACTGGTACATGCAGCGGGCATGATACCAATGGGGTTATGGGGAGGAAATAAAGAACCAGTTTTGGCAAAAAGTTATCTGCCACCTTTTGCTTGTCCTATCATGCAAGCAGATATGGAGCTGGGTTTGATGGGAGCATATAAGGGCTTATCTGCTGTTATAATCCCTACATTATGCGATACTTTGCGCTGTATGACACAAAATTGGCGTTTCGGCATGAAAAACATTCCCATGATTCCAATTGTTTACCCACAAAACAGAAAAAGTCCTGCCAGCATAGATTATTTAGTTGATGAATATGAAACCATTGCTGTTATGATGGCAACGATTACAGGACAAATGATTACAGAAAAAGCATTGGGTGAAGCAATTGATATTTATAACGAACATAATGCTGTTATGAATAATTTTGCGATGACAGCTAATGAGCATCTGGATATTATTACCCCAACGGTTCGCCATAGCGTGATGAAGAGTGCTTTCTTTTTTGAAAAGGCTGAACATACAGCTATTGTTAAAGAAATCATTAAAGAGCTTCAAGCTTTACCGGTACATAAATTCACCGGTAAAAAGGTGGTTCTAACCGGTATTGCGTGCGAGCCTGATGAATTGTTAAAAGTGCTTGAGGATAATGGCTTTGCCGTTGTTGGTGATGATTTGGCACAAGAATCCAGGCAATATCGTACTGATACACCCGTTAAAGGCGGCGGAGCTATGAAGCGTTTAGCTCTGCAATGGAATGCACGCCACGGTTGCAGTCTTGTTCATGAGGATGGGAAACCAAGAGGTTCTATGCTACTGAAGTTGTGTCAGGCTACAGGGGCTTTAGGGGTAATAAACTGTCTGATGAAATTCTGTGATCCAGAAGAATACGATCAACCATATTTTGAAGCAGATCTTAAAAATGGTGGCATTGCAACCTTAACCATTGAAATAAATCAACATAGTGCTTCGCTTGAACAAATTGGTACTAGAATAGAAAGCTTTGCTGAAATGATTTAATAGTTAATTACTTGATAGATTATTTTAAAATATCCGAGTCAAATATTATGAAATATCTGACCCGGATATTGCTATATTCACATCAAATATAGTGTGGCATATTTGATGATTTGTGATAATATAAGCATATATTATAGGTGTTTAGAGGTGACTTTCATGGCTGATGATAATTTGTTTGAAAAACTTAGCAAAGAATTATTTTTTCCAGATGTTTTGGATAATATAGATGCCGGTATCATAATTTATGATGCAGAAGGTAATTTCCTCTTTATGAATACGGTAATGGTTAATTGGAGGAATATTCCTCGTAAAGAATATTTAAAGATGAATGTACGAGATTTTCACAGTGTTATGGATGTTTGTGTTTTAGATCTTGTGCTACAACAGAAAAAACGCGTTAGCCGTTTGCAATATTATCGTGATTATCAGCAAATAGATAGTTCTACCAGAGTACGTATAGTAACAGGGACACCTATATTTGACGGTATTGGCAATGTTAAATATGTTGTTATGATGCTACAGGATGTAGATAATTTTGCGCAACAACAGCAAGCGCTGCTAGAAGAACATAAGATTTTAACTGATACCAAAGAATGGGGTAGAAAAGAACAAGTTTCTATGATTGCCAAGAGTCCTGAAATTAAACAATTGTTGGCTGTTACGGATAATATTGCCCCCCTGGATTCTACTGTTTTGCTATATGGCGAATCTGGAACAGGTAAAGAGGTATTTGCTAAATATATACATGAACATTCTAAACGCGATCAAAATCCACTAGTTACAGTCAACTGTGCAGCTTTTCCGGAAAACCTTATTGAAGCGGAGCTTTTTGGCTATGAAAAAGGTAGCTTTACAGGAGCCAGTAAGAGCGGCAAAGTAGGCTTGGCAGAAGCTGCAGACGGGGGAACTTTATTTTTGGATGAAATTAATTCTTTGCCATTAAGTGTTCAGGGTAAAGTTTTACGTATGATTGAAGAAAAAAGTGTACGTAAGGTGGGTTCCTTAATAGCTAAAAAAACAGATTTTAGGCTGATTGCAGCAACAAATAAAGATTTGCGTGCTATGGTAAGGAATGGCTCATTTAGGGAAGATTTGTATTACAGACTTAATGTTATACCGCTAACAATACCTCCTTTGCGTAATCGCAGAGGTGATATTGTTCCTTTGTGCTTACATTTCTTGTTCTATTTTTGCCAGAAGTATAATTTGCGCAAAAATTTTTCTGAGCAAGTATTAGAAGACATTCAAAAATATAATTGGCCGGGCAACGTAAGAGAATTACGCAACTTTGTAGAAAGAATGGTTGTAATGACCCCTTCTGCTACAAAGGAGATTACAAGTATTCCAGAAGGAATTTTAGATATAACTAATATTACGACACACGAAGATAAAAAAGAAATAAGGGTATCATCAAACGATATGACGAAACAAAAAATTTTGGATGCTCTTAATGCTTGCGATAATAGACGAGCTGAGGCAGCAGCGTATTTGGGAATTTCTCGTAGACAGTTACAGTATCGAATTAAGCAATATCATATTTCTTCACGTTGTCGATATGATGATGAAAAAGAATAGCGTAAGGCTTACTATTATTGAGGTAGAAAAGAATGAAGCTAGGACAAAGTTTGGAACAAACCCAAAAATTATCTTTAACATACTCTATGCGGCAATCCTTGCGCCTTTTAAAGTTGCCGGTGCAGGATTTACAGGAGTACTTAGAAGATATTGCACAAGACAATCCTCTTTTGAATGTTGACACTATTACAGAAAATATTCCCTTGCCCAATGCCATAAATAAAATTGAGAAACAAGATAAGCGAGAAACCATGGATTTTTCGTGGTGGAATAAACGTAGTACAGACAGTACCGATGATTTTACTGCTTATTTTTCCAGGGAGAAATCTTTTACTGAATATTTAAAAGAACAAATCGCTGAAATGAAAAACCTAAATGGGTTTCGAAAAGAATGTTGTATTTATTTGGTGGATTGTTTGAACACCTTGGGTTATCTTGATTGCCCGTTGCAAGATTTGGCACATGAGACCGGTACTAGTATTTATGATATGGAACAAGCTTTAAGCGTTGTTCAATCATTGGAACCGGCTGGAGTAGGCGCACGAAACTTATCAGAATGTTTAATGATACAGCTTAAGCAAAGTCCCTATGACAGGGAACCATATATTCAAATTATTCAATCAGGACTTCCTTTGTTGGCAAAAAAAGAATTTTTAAGCTTATCTAAATTGCTACATATATCGGATGAAAAAACTAGACAGGCTGTGAAAATTATTTTGGGCTTAAATCCTATTCCTTCTCGAGGCTTTTGTTCTAATGAAATTAATGGATATATACAACCTGAAGCAATAATAAAAGTAGAAAATCATAATATTACAGTAGAAATGAATGATTGTTGTTTTCCCAATATTACTTTGGATGAAACATATTGTGAGATGTTAAAAAATCCGCAATATATTACTGCGAAAGAATATCTTAAAGAAAAGCTTGCTGATGCTAAAAATATCATTATTGGTGTCAAAAAACGAAGTGATACATTATTTAGCTTAATTTGTCTGGCTGTGCAAGAACAAAAAGAATATTTCTTAAATAATACGGAATTACAGCCGTTGAATATGAAGCAGATAGCTGATAAGATGGGAGTGAACGTTTCCACTATTAGTAGAGCTGTTAATGGTAAATATATTCAATTCCGTGGTAGCGTATTTCCAATACGTAGTCTATTTGTTTCATCATTGCAGCAAAGAGATAATACTAATATTTCTTCTAGGTTTGTAAAAAAAAGGCTACAAAATATTATCGCGGAAGAAAATAAACAGCATCCTTTATCGGATGATGTTTTGAGCAAAATGCTGGCACGGGATGGAATTAATATTTCTAGACGTACAATAGCTAAATATAGATATGAACTAGAGATTCCAAATGCAAGCGTGAGAAGAAAAGATTTAGATATATAGCGACAATAAAGGAGATCGGTATTATGCCGGCCAAGCAAAAACAACAGAATTTCATGAAATTATACAATTCTCTTTTTACATTACGCACTGTAGTTTTGCAACAAGGGCTGGCTATTTTTGACCAATGGTATCCTGATATTAGGCGCAGTATGTTTGTTTATAGCTGTCGCAACTTGGCTTTTTATCTGGCATTGCGTTGCCATGA
>Ga0268360_1001569_pt1 | contig 22587 bp, 20 predicted proteins | sample BioMet11_FD_192465 | JGI IMG/M metagenome (GOLD analysis project Ga0268360, IMG submission 192465) | Sewage microbial communities from Oakland, California, United States - Biofuel 11 (Illumina Assembly) | ecosystem: Engineered > Wastewater > Sewage > Unclassified | place: USA: California... | reverse complement strand
CCTCTTCAGCTTTCTGTGAGGAAGCATTTTTGCTGTTGTATACTATGTCATAGTTGTCGCTTTCACCGAACAGCGCCTCTACTCCGCCTGTAAGATACTTGGTGTAAGCGCTTGCTGATATGAAAAGGACTATGCTCATGATAAGCGACAGAACCGTAGCTCTGTATTGCTTTCGGTTTCTTTTGAAGTTCTTGGCTGCCAGTATGCCTTCTATGCCGAACAGTCTGTAAACCAGGGCCGAACCCAGTATCCTCTCCCGTCTGACCTTTATGTCGCGTGTCTGTCTTATCGCTTCCACAACACTCATCTTCGAGGCCCTGAATGCCGGAATGAATGATGAGATAAGAACGGTAAGCAGAGACACTCCGAAAATGATCACGACCTGCGGCGCCGTCAGATAAAGCTTCAGGGTCAGGCCCGCTGCGTTCATTCCCGCTGTGGATACCACCAGATTCCTGATCGCGTATAATATCCCTGCTGTGCCCCCGGTACCTATCAGCACTCCTATAGGGATCCCTGCGCCGCTTATCAGCAGAGCTTCGAAGGTCATGGTCTCACGTATCTGCCTTTTTGTTGCTCCTGCCGAAGACAGCATCCCCAGCTCTTTTGTCCTTTCGCTGACAGATATTGAGAACGCATTATATATCAACGAAACGGATCCTAACATTATGAGCCCGATCAGAAATATCTCCAGGCCCTTTATTATCCCGGCGCTGCCGTCATCCCGGTTTGCCCCCAGATATGTGAGCAGTTCCCGGTTGTATGTCACTTTCGCATTTTCGCTTTCGGCAGTTTTCATGGTCGCATATATATCTGCCGGATCTTTTGTTTTTATGTATGTACCGTAAAAGCCGGTGCTGTCTCCCGGCGCTGTGACAGCGGTGTATCCGCATGACGGATATGATTCCGTCGGGATCCGCTGGCATATGCCTACCACTTTATATGTCCTTGTTTCTCTTACTTCTATTCTTTCGGTGCCTTCCGCATATTCGGAAGTCTGTCCGAGAAATTTTCCCTTATCTCCGTAAATATATGCTCTTTTGCCAAGCTTGAGAGTTATCGTGCTTCCTACTGTATAATGCTGTCCGCCGTCGCTCATGAGATGCTCAGGCAGCACTATCTCTCCGGAATTCCGCGGTTTTCTTCCCTGCATCATTTTAAGCCGGCTGACGTCATACATTCCTTTGTCGAATGCCGTAACGAAAATATACGGCTTGTATTTGTTGGCCGGATCTTTTATTTTGGCATATCCCACGATCTGATATGAAGCCGAATCTGTCACGCCCTTCTGATCCACCAGCCTTATGCGGTCATTTTCGCTGAGAGGTTCTGCCATGGCATACCAGTCGCCTACGGTAGCCTTGCTTCCTTCCACGAGGAAATGCTGGATGCTGCCGGAAATGGCAATGACGCCTGTTATCATTGCCGCAGACAGTACGACTCCTATTATCGTCACTACTGTTCTTGTTTTATTTTTTTTCAGATTCTCTATAGTGACCTTGTGAAAAACATTCATCGCTTTATTACCTCATCGCGGACGATCATTCCGTCATCCAAAGCGATTATCCTGTCTGCCTGAAGTGCTATATCGTCATCATGCGTTATCACGAACAGCGTCTGCTTGTATATCTTATTGGATTCTTTCAGCAGTTCTATTATTTCCTGACTGTTCTTGCTGTCAAGATTTCCTGTCGGTTCGTCGGCCAGCACTACAGCAGGCGCGTTTATCAGCGCTCTTCCTATGGAAACTCTCTGCTGCTGCCCTCCGGAAAGCTGGTTAGGCAGGAAATTCTGCCTCTCGGTAAGATTCAGGCTCTCCAGCAGTTCACGGACTCTTTTGTCGTTTACCTTGCGGCCGTCCATCAGGAATGGGAGAGCAATGTTCTCTTTCACATTGAGTACAGGTATCAGATTGTAGAACTGATATATGAGACCGACCTGTCTTCGTCTGAATACGGCCAGTTCATCATCGCTCTGTCTGTATATATCGCGTCCGTCCAGTATCACTCTGCCCGATGTGGGTTTGTCCACGCCTCCGAGTATATTGAGCAGTGTGGATTTACCGGAGCCCGAAGGCCCTATTATCGCTATGAACTCGCCTTTTTCAACTGAAAAGGAGACATCATCCAGCGCTCTGACGCTGTTGTTTCCCTTTCCGTAAGTTTTGCAAAGATTTTGTACCTGTAATATCTGCATCGTCGTCTCCGGATCCTCCGCTTCTGCAATGCGGGTGTAATTATATATTTTCAATGTGACTTTAACGTGAATATTTCATTACAATAATGTAAGCTGATATAAACCGAAACCTTTTTCCGCCGCAGTCGGCATGGGCGTGAATTTAAAAAAGGCTCTCCGGCCTTCTTTATTCAGGCTTTTTATAAAATCTTATGGTGAATTTCGCCCCTTTGTCTGCATTGTTTTCAGCTTTTATGCTTCCGTTCTGTTCCTGCACTATCATCCTGGAAAGCGCCAGGCCTATGCCGATGCTTGATTCGCCGGCATTTTTGCCTTTGTAAAATCTTTCGAATATATGCGGCAGGTCTTCGGGATCTATGCCCTTTCCGTTGTCAGATACTATTATTTCAGTATAAAGAGCGTTTTCCGAGGCGGTCACGGTAAGCAGCCCCCCGTCCAGGGTATGTTCCATACAGTTTTTAAGTATATTCGCAAGAGCTTCTATGCTCCAGTTCAGATCCCCGCGGAAGCCTGGCCTTCCTGTGACCTCCAGACGAAAATCCTGCTCCCTGAGCTCTATCGGTATTATCAGCGGATCGAATGCCTTGTCTATGAGTTCTCTCACATCTACTTTTTCTTTTTTGAAACCCGCAGTACCTGCGTCTATTTTGGATATCTTGAGAAGAGAGGTTATCAGCCAGTCTATTCTTGCCAGGTTCTGGTTTATTTCCTGTATGTATGTGATGCGTTTTTCTTCGGAAAGGTTCTTTTTCTGCATGAATGACATTATAAGATTTATGGTGGTGAGAGGGGTCCTCAGCTGATGGGAAATATCCGCTATCGAGTCCGTAAGATATATCTTTTCTTTCTGCAGGGCATATGAATGCTCCCGCAGTTTCAGGGTCATTTTGTATATCTCACTCTCCAGTATCGCCAGTTCGCCTTCCTGATTGTCGTTTATAACGAAGAAATCCTCTCCGTGAAGGATCTGATTGAGTTTTTCGGAAAGTTTTTCGATATTGTCATATCGTTTTCTGGTAACGATAAGAAAGGCTCCGCAAAATGCGAAAGAAATCAGAAACACCCCTATGGCAAAGGGTGCTCCGGCAAAAGACCCAGCGGCAGTAAACGCTGCTGTCATCAGAGAAAATATTATAATCTGTCCTCTGATCTCTTTGTTCCTTAAAAATTTCACTTAGTCACCAACTTTATATCCCAATCCCCGTACTGTCTTTATTATTTCCGGGTTCTGCGGATCATCCTCTATTTTTTCCCTCAGGCGCTTTATATATACGGTGAGGGTATTGTCGTTTACGAATTCGCCTGCGATATCCCATATTTCTTCAAGAAGCTTGTTCCTGGAAAGTACCACGCCCTTATTGTTGAGGAATACCAGCAGCAGCCTGTATTCCAGGACAGAAAGGAACAGTTCTTCGTCTCCTTTATATACCGTGCCTTTGAGCGAGTCCACTTTAAGATCGCCGGCTTCTATGACCGGCTTCGTTTTCCCGCTTCTCCTGAGTATGTTTTTTATTCTTGAGACCAGTTCCCTGGGCCTGAAAGGTTTGGTTATATAATCTTCGGCTCCCATGTCCAGTCCTGTCACCGCCGTCGTCTCGTCGTCATAGGCAGTTATGAATATCACCGGCGCGTCTATGTTCATGTTGGAAGCAGAATCTGCTTTAGCCGCCGAGCAGACAGCGTATCCGCTTCCGTCAGGAAGAGATATGTCCAGAAGCAAAAGATCGAACCGCTGGAAATCCAGTGCCTTCAGGGCTTCTTCCTGAGTAAGCGCGATCTCCACCGAAAAGCCCTCCTCTTCAAGAAGAGCCTTGAGATTCTCTACAATGCTGTTGTCATCTTCCACCAAAAGAATTTTATTCATCGTTAACATCCTCCTGAATATATTATTATATCAGAGACACAATACAACGTCAAAACAGACTTTGTACAAAAAGACACCCCCCGTGTTTTCCGCGGAGGGTGTCTTCGGCTTCTGGCGCCGATATCAATGCTTTATCCCAGTACTTTCCTTACCATATCCATGTCGCTGTTCTGCTGCACGCCCGACAGGACCGGCTCTTTTGAATATTTGTCTTTTTTGCTTTCCATTTTTCCGAGACATTTGTCTATGAGCTTTATGCTCTCCTGGCTCGGCTCGCTTCCGTCCATTATGAACGGTATGCTCCTGTAATAATTTTTCAGAGGTGTACGTGCGGGATCCACCAGCATTTTGCCGCCGGAGCCGATTATCTCCTTTGCCTTTTCCAGTATCTCCGGAGCTGTCATGTCCTCATACCTTACTTCCGCCTTTTCCGCAAATTCTTCAATGACCTTTTTGTTGTTGGTTATTATTACCCTTTTCATATTCTCACCTTCCCTTTGATCCATTTTATCTTCTCCTGTGCATTTATATGATATTACGGAAAGGCTGCTTCAGTGCAACAGGCATTTTTCTGTTTTCATGCGGCCGGCTCGAATTATTAATATAAAAACCAGGATAGTCAACCATGCTTCATCTTGACCGCAAAACTTTAATAACATATACTGTTATTGTTGATTCCGGAGGTTTCTTATGAGGATAGGGGAGTTTGCCAAAAGATTCGGTCTTAACGTAAGTACTGTAAGATACTATATAAGCAACGGCCTGCTCGTGCCGGGCAAAAAAGCCAGACAGTATGATTTCAACAGCAACTGTGTTGAAGACATGAAAAAAATACTGAAATACAAGAGTTATCATTTCTCTCTGGAGGAGATACAGCTGCTGTTCTTCCTGGAAAAGACCTCACGCTTCAGAGATGATGTAGTATTGAAATTATGCTCTGAAATACTTGAAAACAAAAGAAAAGAACTTGTAAAAAAACGGGATGAGCTGAACAGGAACATATCATCCCTGAAAAATGAAATAGATGCTTTCCCGAAAACCGCACCTGAAAAGGGCTCTCCTGCCGGCGTGCCTTTTTCCTTCATACCTTATTTATACTGTCCCAGATGTCAGGTCCCGCTTAAGCTGGATTCCGCCAGCATATCGGAAGGATTCCTCCAGAAGGGAAAGCTCTGGTGCGAATGCGGCTACCAGGCGTCTATAGAAAACGGTATAATACTCTGCGGCGGATATTCCGAAGATACGCCTTTCAGAGCTTTTGAAAACATCGACTCTGTCCTGGCGATGACCGTCCAGTTCAGTCCGGCTTACAGACTGCTCATAGAACAGGCGAGCCTCTATATGTACAATAAGATATATGAAAGTCCTGAGGATCCGATGTTCGTGATGACCGGGCCCTTTACACTGAATTTCATCCTGTCATATATAGAAAAGCTCAACAGGAAAAACACTTATATAATAACGGATCCTTCAAAGAAGAGGATAGAAAAGCTTCGCAGCTATCTTTCAGGAGGAGGCTATAACATAGTCTATCTGACCGGATCTCCGGAAGCGCTGCCTGTGAAGAACGGCATAGTCGATATATTCATAGACGATTTCTGCACTGTGAACTCCATGTTTACATTCAATACTTTCGAAGTCGAGAACATAGCTCCGCTGATGAAAAAGGCCTCTAAAGTCTCCGGCATTTTCGGAAGCTACGCGAAAGCACCTAAAAGCATCGAAAAATTCAAGGCAGTGCATCCGGAATTCGATCCCGGGAAAATGACTCTCAGCGGTCTTGAATATTCCTGGGAGCAGGGCGGTTTCGGAAATTTCGAAAAAAAGCACATAGGGCTCACATCAAGGACGAGTCCTGATTATCCGCAGGACGTGATCGGAGAACAGGTGGAAGTCCTGGTATATACAGCAAGCAAAGGAAACAGAAAAAAATTATGAAAACAGCATATTCGAAAAATTATCAGCTCGATTATTTCGACATCGATGCCAGGCTTCGCCTTAAGCCCGCCCGTATCGCAGATATCTTCCAGGACCTCGCGATACATCATTCCGCCGCTCTTGGGTATAATCTCGAATGGTTCATGAACGAGCACAAAGGCTGGGCGCTGCTTTACTGGCATATAGTGATAGACCGTCTCCCGGTCAACGGCGACGATATCGTCATCAGTACATGGTCCAGGCCTTACAAAAGGGCCCAGGCCGACAGAAGCTTTTCCATGAAAACAAAAGACGGAGAGACTCTGGTCATCGCCGAATCCAGATGGGCGCTGATGGATACTCTCAAACGCAGACCGGCCAGACTTCCCGCGGATTTCTACGAAGCCTACAACATACCCGGGACTCCTGTCATGCCTGACGAGACTTTTGAAATGCCTGTATGCGAAGAGGTCCATTTCGTCACGGAAAGGACACTGGAAGTATTCAGAAGCGATACGGATACGAACGGACATGTGAACAATGCCGTTTATCTCGAATGGGCGCTCGACGACGTGCCCGACAGTGTCTATGATGAATATAAACTGTCGGATATACGGGTCGCTTACCGCAAAGAATGCCGCAAGGGCGCCTATATAAAAAGCCAGTCCTATGCCAGGGCAGTGACAGAGAGCCGTACGGAGATAAGTTCGGTATTCGTGGATGCCGACGATGAAGAAAAGATCTACTGCCAGGTGTCGGCTATGTGGGACAGATAAATAATACCGGAAATACACAGATCATATGTTTATTGCAGACTTTCATATACATTCAAAATATTCAAGAGCGACCAGCAGGGACTGCGTACCGGAAATGCTGGATCTTTGGGCCCGGCGCAAAGGTCTCGGTCTCATAGGAACCGGAGATTTCACTCATCCCGCATGGCGGGAGGAACTTTCGGAAAAACTCGAACCTGCCGAAGAGGGTCTTTACATGCTTAAAGACCAGTACCGCCTCCCCGCGGAACTTGCAGGCAGGCAGGACAGGCCCCGCTTCATAGTTTCCGGAGAGATAAGTTCCATATACAAAAAGAACGGCAGAGTCCGAAAAGTGCATAATCTTATCATTCTGCCGGGCATCGCTCAGGCGGAAGCTCTTGCGCACAGACTTGAAACTATCGGCAATCTTCATTCCGACGGAAGACCGATCCTCGGTCTGGATTCCAGAGATCTGGCAGAAATAACCTTCGACATATGTCCCCGGGCCATATTCATACCTGCCCATATCTGGACCCCTCATTTCTCAGTGTTCGGAGCCTACTCCGGCTTCGACGATTTCGAAGAATGCTATGAAGACATGTCAGGCTACATCCATGCCGTGGAAACAGGCCTGTCCTCTGACCCGCCCATGAACTGGCGTCTTTCCGCTCTCGACAGGTTTGTCCTCGTTTCCGACTCGGACGCTCACTCGCCGAAGAACCTGGCACGCGAGGCAAACATCTTCGACACCGAAATGTCATATTCTCACATTTCCAGGGCACTGCAGGATCACGATACACGCGAGTTCTACGGTACCATAGAATTTTTCCCGGAAGAAGGCAAATACCACTGTGACGGACACCGCAAATGCGATGTATGTTTCAGTCCCGGGGAAACAAGAGCAGCATCAGGCATATGCCCCGTATGCGGGAAAAAACTCACGGTAGGAGTGCTTCACCGGGTGGAAGACCTGGCAGACCGTCCGGAAGGTTTCATACCTCCTTCAGCCAGACACTTCGAAAGCCTGGTGCCTCTGCCCGAAGTCATCGGTGCTGCAGCAGGAGTCGGATCAGCCAGCGTCAGGGTGCAGAGGAAATATGACGAACTTCTTCATCTCATAGGGCCCGAATTTTTCATACTCCGCGAAGCCCCTCTGGAAGACATACGTCAAAAGGCAGGTTCGGTCATAACCGAAGCTATCCGCAGACTGCGCAGCGGTGACGTACGCCGCGACCCCGGCTACGACGGCAGATACGGCAAGATAGAGATACTGGACGAACAGGAGACCGGACAGCTGTGTTTTCTGGAACCAGTGAAAAAAGAAAAGACTCCGGATCTCCGAAAGAGATCCCGTGATGATAAAGATTCCGATGCTCCGGCGGCCGGTCCATCTGTCCCTGAAAAAAATCAGGCGGCCGCAGAGACAGCAGAAGCAGCAGAAGCACTGCCCTACGGTTGCAATCCGCGGCAGTGGGAAGCCGTTTCGTCTTCAGGTGACCATATCATGGTATCCGCCGGTCCCGGGACCGGGAAAACGAAGACTCTCGTAAGCCGTATCTGCTATCTGCTCGACGAATGCGGCGTCAGGCCCTCCCAGATAACTGCCGTTACTTTTACCAACAAAGCTGCCGAAGAGATGCGTCAGCGTCTTGAAAAGCAGCCGGCAGGTAAGGCTAAGGTAAAAGCAATGAATATAGGGACTTTTCATTCCATCTGTCTCAGGATACTGTCCTCCCGCAGGAATGCCGGAAAGATCACTGTCATCGATGAGACCAATGCCATGGATATAATAGAAGGGATACTGAAAAAATTCGAGACGGATATCTCCCCGAGGGAAACGCTCCGTAAGATATCCCTGGTGAAGAACGGCGCTCTGGACCTTCAGACATCTGACATACCGCCTGAAGTCTATGACCTCTACAATGAAAGTCTCAGACAATACGACGTACTGGATTATGACGATATACTGCTGAACGTGCTGGCGGACAAGGACGATCAAGGCACTGCGAAAACAGACTGCTTTTCATATATTTTGGCAGACGAATTTCAGGATATCAACGACATTCAGTATCAGCTGATAAAAAAGTGGAGCGCCGGCAGCAGAAGCGTCTTCGTCATAGGCGATCCGGATCAGTCTGTCTACGGGTTCAGAGGTTCGGATCCCGGCTGCTTCGATCAGTTCCGCGAGGAATTCTCGCCCGAGGTCGTCAGGCTCACGGAAAACTACAGATCCACACCGGAAATACTGGACTGTGCCGCTTCTCTGATATCAAAAGGGAATCCGGATCGTTTAGGATGCGCTCTGGAAGCAAAAAAGGCAAAAGGCACAAAAACAAGACTTCTTTCTGCTGCAGACACTTTTTCCGAAGCAGTCTCGGCGGCAAAGGAAATAAATGCGCTGGTAGGCGGTATCGATATGCTGGACGCCGTTTCCCGCACATCGGAGAACGTTTCAGGAGGCAGATACGCTTTCTCTGACATAGCGATACTCTACAGGACCAACCGCCAGGGCGAGATACTGGAAAAATGTCTGGCAAAAGAAGGTATCCCTTATACTGTCGCAGGGAGAGAACGTTTTCTTTCCGACCCGGACGTAAAAAAGACCGTTGCTTTTTTCAGGTTCCTTCTGGAACCGGACGATATGGTCTCCCTGAAAATATGCCTTGAGAATCTGGGCTTTTTAAAAGGCGGTGCTCTGCACGGATTCATGGCGGACTATGCTGCCGGACCTGCCGGTCCGGAAACGTTCCGAAAACTGCTGAAAAAATATCAGCCGCCTGACAATCTTCCGGTACTCTTCGAAAAGTACAGGCACCTGGTCCGCAGAAAAAAGCCTCAGGATCTTATAGAGGCCTTCATGAAGGATCTTGCGATCTCCGGAGAACCTGCGGAACGCCTGCTGAATATGGCTGTAATGCATGACCGGACCGAGGCTTTTCTGCAGACGCTCGTCATGGGCGGCGAACGTGACGTAGTGCGGAACGGCAGCAGGTCCTACTCCCCCGACACAGTTTCACTGATGACCCTCCACGCGGCAAAGGGACTTGAATTTCCTGCGGTATTCCTGTGTGGGCTCAACGAAGGGACGGTCCCTTATGAAAGCAGGCTGAGATCCGGCGATCCTGATGAAGAGAGACGTCTTTTATATGTCGGGATCACCAGGGCCCGGGACGAACTTTTCATGCTCACCTCCGGTGTGCCTTCTCCTTTTCTTGAAGATATACCTGAAGATCTTCTTCTTAAAAAGAAAGTGTTTTCCTGTAAGCGTAATTCTGATATCTATCAGATCAGTTTTTTCGACAAGTCGTAAAAGACCAAAATTTCAATATTTTTGGAATATTGGATAAGCTGCTGAAAACTTTTTCTTATTTAGGCAATCGTACGGTTTTGCATATTTGAAAAGCAGTCTCTGCGTATTATACTGCTATTGTGCAGGGTCTTATCGACCCTGCTAATTCAATAACAAAAGACAGAGGTAATGATCGATATGAACAAAATAGCAACAGGAGTGGTCAAGCACAGAAAGATCCTGCTTATCATAGCTGTACTGCTCCTTATACCTTCTTTTTTCGGATATCTCAGCACGAAGATCAATTACGACGTACTGGTCTATCTCCCGAAAGACATCCAGACAGTCAAGGGACAGGATATAATGCTCAAGGATTTCGGCACCGGCGGAGTCTCCATGCTTATGGCAAAGGGGATGGATGACAAGGACGTTGCGACTATGGAGTCCAGGATCAAGAATGTAAAACATGTAAAAAGCGTCATATGGTATGACGATCTGTCCGATATCACGATACCCAAAGAAATGATACCTGACAAATATTATGACGACTTCAATTCCGGCGACACGACGATGATGGCCGTATTTTTCGACAGTCCCGTCTCCTCGGACAACACGATAAGCGCTGTCGAGCAGATCCGGAGCATCGCCGGCAAGCAGTGCCTGATCAGCGGGACTTCCGCTTTCATAACCGACCTCAAAGAACTGTGCGAAAAGGAAGAGCCTGTCTATGTATGCATAGCTGTCGTCCTTGCGTTGCTGGTACTGGCAGTATTCATGGATTCGTGGATAATACCGTTCCTTATACTGGGCGGGATCGGGCTTGAAATAATGTACAATTTCGGCACTAATATCTTCGTCGGGGATATCTCGTATATAACAAAGGCCATAGCTGCGGTGCTGCAGCTGGGTGTTACCATGGACCTTTCCATCTTCCTGATGAATTCATATAAGGAGCAGCGCCTGAAATACGGCGACGATATCCAGGAAGCAATGAGAAGGGCTATCGTGGAGACTTCCAGCGCCATTGCCGGAAGCGCGCTTACGCTTATAGCGGGATTTCTGGCACTGTGTTTCATGAGCTTCACCCTGGGCCTGAACCTGGGCATAGTAATGGCAAAGGGCGTACTTTTCGGTGTAATCGGTACGTTCACCATACTTCCTGCCCTGATACTTGTTTTCGATAAGGCAATAACGAAGACTACACATGTGACATTCCATATGAATTTCGGTAAACTGTCCAGATTCATCACAGGACATCCAGGTATTTTCGTGGTACTGTTCGTGGTAATGCTGTTACCGGCCTATTACGGTTATTCGCATACCAGCGTTTATTACAACCTGGATTCAAGTCTTCCGAAAAATCTTTCATGCATGAAAGCCAGCGCGCAGATGGACAAAGAATTCGGTCTCAACACGACACATATGGTAATGGTAAATTCAGATCTTTCCTCAAAGGATATGAACGAAATGAGCCATCAGCTCGAAGATATAGACGGCATCACCAGTGTCATAGGTCTGCAGAGTTTCGTGGGACCGGCTGTGCCTGAGTCGTTCCTTCCTGCGGACGCGATAAAGACTTTCAAAAGCGGCAAATATCAGATGATCATACTGAACTCGAAATACAAAGTGGCCAGCAGTGATGTGAACCGGCAGATAACGCAGATGAATACAGTCGTGCATCGCTATGACAGGAAGGGTATGGTCATAGGCGAAGCGCCTCTTACGAAAGACCTGATCAAGATAACGGACAAGGATTTCAAGATTGTAACGATAATATCTCTGATACTGATATTCCTGATACTGGGGATCGTACTCAGGTCAGGATCGCTGCCTTTCATACTCGTGGGCGTAATCGAAATGGCCATATTCATAAACCTGGGCATACCCTTCTATACTGGTACCGTCCTGCCTTTCATAGCTTCGATATGCATCGGCACAATACAGCTGGGATCCTGCGTCAATTACGCTATACTTATGACTACGCGGTACAAGGCCGAAAGGTATGCCGGGCGGCCGAAACGCGAGGCGATCATTATCGCGCATTCCACTTCGGTGCCTTCGGTCATCATGAGCGCGACCGGATTTTTCGCAGCAACATTCGGAGTAGCTATATACTCCAATATAGATATCATAAGTTCGATGTGCATGCTTCTCGCCAGAGGAGCACTGATAAGCGCAACGATGGTAATATTCATCCTGCCGGCTCTGCTGATGCTGCTTGACGGGCTCATCTGCAAGACCAGCAGGGGATTCATCGACAAGGATGCCGCAAAGGTCAGCATAGCAAAGAACCTGACTGACTGATCCGCATACAGGTCCGACTGAATAAAAGGTCTTCTCCGGCATAATGCTGCGGGAGACCTTTTTCGTTTTCCGTGCCGCAAGTGCCCTGCCGCTTGAATTATTTCCCTCCTGTGATATAATCCAGAGGAAAATGCAGACATGTGATCACATGCAGGATCAGAGAGAGGAAACAGCATGGCTTTGAGATTCATAGAAAAAATAAAAGAGGAAGAAAATTTGCGGAACGGCGGAATTTCCGAGGAACATTTCGGCATCGCCGGCGTTACTTTAAAGAACAGCGACGGAGCAAACAGGCAGGACATACTGAAGAAAATATATAACGACATCCCGCCGTTCGAGGATCCCGGGGTGGAATTCGAACGATATGTCTCAGGCGGCACGGACGCCGTAAGGATTCTGGTCAACGGTGTGCAGATAGGGAATATAAAAAAGGAAAACGTAAATCATTTCATTTCTGTTGCGCCATACATTACAGGCATTGCCATAAACGTAGATACGATAGACGCGGATATCGGCAATCCTGTTTTTTATGCCATGATCACGGTTGAATGCAATGCCGAAAGGCGCAGACGCGAAGCAGCAGGAAACAGGGCTGCTGCTCCCGCGGACAATGAAACTATAAATAAAATAAAGAAAAACCAGAAGACCATTATAAGCGCCGGGATACTTTTCACAATAATTTTTATAGTCTGCTGCCTGTTCAGTCTGATGATCCTGGCCTGCATAAGCGTTATGGCTGCCATAGTCTGTCTTGCTCTCATCCTCATATCAGCCGTAGCCCTGAAGGATACGAAGATGTGACAAAATGCACCTGTTATGGAAATATTTTATCCGCAAAAGAAAACATATGATATTATTGTCAATGTAATTCGAAGCACAGCTTACCGTAACGGTCACGGGCATACCCATCTTATGAAACTGGAGAATATCTTAATGTCAATGAGACATTTATGATAGATTGTTTAAGGTTTTATTCAAGGAGGTGTCAGATGAATATTCCGGTAAAAACGAAGGATCGGTTCATTAAGGGGTTGAAAAAGTACAAGCCTGTTATCAAAAAGGCGCAGGCACAGGACATAAATGAAAGCGACACTGTAACTATCATCACTGATATATTCGAAGACATCTTCGGATAGATAGAGTACAATAAAGTTCGCAATTTCATAACTGGTTGAAAAAGCCACGGGGATTCTGAGGCTTTTAATAGATATTAGTTTTTTATTTCTTCAATATCCAGTATGTTCTCCATATCTATACCTTTCATTGTCCTGATTCCATAATCCATCCAACTTACATCTTTAATGCCAGCAAGTTCATATTGCAGCACCACTCTGATTAAATTATCAAGCAGATCAGTATTAAAAGGTTCTTCAACATAACTAAATGGCACAGTAGCTGTTACCTTCACTGAAATACCAATATCACATAAGAAATCATATATTTGCGGAAATTTTTCTTTACCAAATTCCACTATTTCTCCACCTATAGCATCTGCGTAATGTTTACATGATCTGCCGTTTGATAGCGGATAATAGAACGACAAATGTCCAATTCGTGGACCTGAAATATAATCATAAAGATTAAAACAATATTGTTTTAATTCTTCAATTTCCTTTTCATCAGTAAATCCATTACCGATTAACAAATCTCGCAGTCTTGCAAATCCCCTTTTGATATTTAATGGTCTGAGGCCCTCACATAGTTCCTGCTTGTTGATTATTTTTGTATAATGCCCTGCTAAAAATTTATAATCAGATACTATTGCTTCCATCCCTTTTTTATGCTTTGCGTAAATATCATCATCGTACAAAGACAACAATCCATATCTATCTACTGTATTGCGTTCTGATTTTTTTATTAAATCATATCGATTATCCAAGATATACTCTTTTAAAGCACTTGGCATCGTTGAATAATCATCGAAATTAATAATATAAGCCATTTGAAACATCCTTATTATTCTTTCCTGATATAATAATTAATTTGTTTACTACATTTTATTAACAGTCAATTTATACTCTTTTATCCGTCACACTCTTCAGAACAGGATCCTGTTTTATTGTTTTGAAGTTACATCTATACATAATTATCGCCAATATCAGCATGATTACCGGTACGCCACTCATAAGGCCGTCTGCCAAATAAATACCGGCAATATGAAAAGATATATAACCAAAGCCGCCAAATGAAAGAAGATACAACATAATGAAAGGTGTTGTTATATTGCTTATATCATATACTATCTCAATCGCTGCGCTGTCCGTTGATATCCAGGAAAGAACATATTCAAAAATCAAACTTAATCCTATAAAAATCAAAAATATTGCCCAAAATAATATAATAAATCGCGACAAACGTTTTTTCCTGTTAAAAACGATCAGTAAAAACCATAATAATGTATAAGTTGCTGACAATATAAAACTTGGCAATGTCGCATTACCGTCAAAATCCAACTGAGTATCATTGATAATACATGTGATTGCCAAAGAAAAAGAAAGAAAAGCAATAAGAAAAAGTTCTCGTTCCGACTTTATTTTATTGAATATCCACATACATAGCCTCCTGCATGTCTCGTATTATACCATGCTGCAATCTTCCGGACAAATAAAAAAGCACCCGCCTGCAATGTAAACAAAACAGTCGAACTCCTTCCCGTGCCTGACGGCACGCCAAAGGTGGCTCTGCCCCCTGCCGGCGCTCACTTCCGTTCGCTGCTGACCCCCGGAGAGGTGGTCCGCCGTTTGATCGAAATGTCTGCATCTGCTGCGGCTCTGCCCGGGGACGATCCTCTTCCCCGGACCTCTTCTCGTCGGAAGTTCGACTTTCAGCAGACAAAAAGAAGATCAGACGGCCTTTGGCCGTCTGATCTTCTTATGGCACCCCCGAGAAGAGTCGAACTTCCGACGCACGGTTTAGGAAACCGACGCTCTATCCACTGAGCTACGGGGGCTCGTACACGATAAATATAATAGCACAATCCGGGCGTCTATTCAATATATTTATCCTCTGTGATATAATACTTTTCAAAGCTCAGGGAATAATTCCACGGTATGGACACAGGGGGTGGTCTGAAATGAAAAAAGTATTGCTGGTGGTTGATATGCAGAATGATTTTATCGACGGATCTCTGGGAACGGATGAGGCGCGGTCTATGCTGGACGGTGCGGTGGATAAGGTCAGATCTTATATAGACGCGGGGGTGGATGTGGTTTTCACTATGGACACTCACGGTGAGGATTATCTGAATACGCAGGAGGGAAGAAAGCTGCCGGTGTGTCACTGCATTGCGGGGACGGAGGGCTGGGAGATGCCTGCTGAACTGAGGAAGCTGGCTGACGATTCTTCTTCTGTGATAATGGAGAAAGATACTTTCGGGAACATCGAGGTTGCCGACTATCTGGCGTCGGAGGGGTATGATGAGATAGAGATCATAGGGCTGTGTACGGATATATGTGTCATTTCGAATGCTCTGATCATACGGTCGCGGATGCCGGAGGCGTCTGTGAGGCTGGATGCTTCGTGCTGTGCGGGGGTGACTCCCGGATCTCACGAGGCGGCTCTTGCGGCTATGAGGATGTGCCAGGTGGAGGTGGTGTGAGATTTGACTTTTATCATGCCGGGTATATAATTGTCTATGTCATAAAAACTGACTATCAACAGCATTCAAATAACTGATAACGGCTTCTGTGCGGATCCTCGCGGAGAGATCTTATCAGGAAAGGGAAGGACATGACCAGAAAAAAGGAAGGCATACTGCTGATGTTCGCTTCTGCATTTTTCTTTTCATCCATGCAGATCGCCATCAAACTTTCCGCAGGTTCCATCCCTCTGATGGAGCAGGTATTTTTCAGAAATATCATAAGCCTGATCATATGTTTTATAATAATAAAGAAAAACAACGGTTCACTCTTTGGCAGCAAGGAACATCAGCCGTTGCTTTTTGTACGTTCGAGCTTCGGCTTCATGGGACTTATCTGCATGTTCTACGCGGCAGCGCATGCGAACCAGGGAGACGTGACGACGCTGATGAAGCTGTCTCCGTTTCTCATAACCATATGGGCTGCTGCGTTTCTTAAAGAAAAGATACAGAAGGTGCAGCTGCCGGCACTGCTGCTGGCTTTTGCGGGGGCGGTGTTCGTAGCCAATCCTGCATGGACATCGAATCTTTTTCCTCTTTTCACGGCTTTCCTCTGCGCGGTGTTTTCCAGCGTGGCCTATACGCTGCTGGCTTATTTCAGGAACAAAGTGGACGGAATGACTATAATAATGCATTTTTCGACTTTCTGCGTCGCGATATCCATACCTTTCATGTGCATGGATTTCGCAGTGCCCGATCCTCTAACCATGCTGCAGCTTATACTGATCGGGATCCTGGGAGGCTTCGGACAGATAGCCCTTACCTATGCATACCGGATGGCCCCTGCTGCGGAAGTGAGCATCTACAACTACTCAGGCATTATATTTTCCATAATCCTGGGCTTCCTGTTCCTTGGCGAAAAGCTTTCCTGGAACTCTTACATCGGTATCGTTCTGGTGCTCTCCGGATCCTTCCTGGTATATAAGTTTTCAAAGTCCGACGTTGATACAACTATATAAAAATGATATAATATTCTCTCAAAGAAGGAGGCACTGCATGAAAAATTATCACAGTCCCTTTTCAGAAAGATATTCCAGCCAGGAGATGAAATATCTCTTTTCGCCGGAGAAAAAATTCCGGACCTGGAGAAGACTCTGGGTAGCGCTGGCTGAATCCGAAAAAGAATTGGGACTCAAAATCACCCAGGAACAGATAGACGAACTCAAATCTCATATGGACGATGTAAACTATGATGTGGCCGAAGAAATGGAAGCGATAATACGCCACGACGTCATGTCCCACGTGTATGCTTACGGCATACAGTGTCCGAAAGCAAAGGGCATAATCCATCTGGGCGCCACTTCCTGCTATGTGGGAGACAATACCGATCTTATAATCATGCGGGAAGCTCTGGACCTTATCAAAAAGAAACTGATCAACGTGATATCCGTTCTCAGAAGTTTCGCAGAAGAACACAAAGATCTTCCGACGCTGGGATATACTCATTTCCAGCCTGCCCAGCCCACTACCGTAGGTAAACGTGCCACGCTGTGGATGCAGGATCTTGTCATGGATGTCGAAGATCTCGATTATATAACAGAAAACTATAAGCTGCTCGGCTCAAAAGGCACCACAGGCACTCAGGCAAGCTTTCTGGAACTCTTCGAAGGCGATTTCAGGAAATGCGAAAAGCTGGATTCCCTGATCGCGAAGAAAATGGGCTTCCGCGACTGCTTCGCAGTGTCCGGACAGACTTACCCAAGGAAAACGGACAGCAGGATAACGAGTCTGCTCAGCGGCATAGCGCAGAGCGCTCATAAATTCTCGAACGACATACGGCTCCTCCAGCATATGAAGGAGATAGAAGAACCCTTTGAAAAGAAACAGGTAGGTTCCTCGGCTATGGCTTACAAGCGCAACCCGATGAGATGCGAAAGGATAGCCGCTCTTGCCAATTATATGATCTCCGATGCTGTCAATCCTGCCATAACGGCTTCCACCCAGTGGTTCGAAAGGACTCTGGACGATTCCGCAAACCGCAGGATAAGCCTTGCGGAAGGTTTCATGGCAGTGGACGGCATACTGGAACTGTATTATAATGTAGCCTCCGGCCTTGTGGTATATCCCAAGGTCATACGCTCGCATCTCGAGGCGGAACTTCCGTTCATGGCGACTGAGAACATCCTTATGGATGCTGTCACTGCAGGCGGCGACCGCCAAGCTCTTCATGAAAAGATCAGGGTGCATTCCATGGAAGCCGCACGCAACGTCAAGGAAAACGGCAGGCTTAACGATCTGCTGGAAAGGATCGCCGGGGACAGCTCATTCGGCATGTCGAAAGAGGATCTCGAAAAACTCATGGATCCGAAAAAATTCATCGGCTGTGCTCCGGAACAGACGGATGTCTTCCTTATGGAGATCGCAGATCCGCTGCTTAAGGAAAACAAAAAACTCATAGGCATGGATTCTGAAGTTAGAGTGTAAACAGGAAAGGAAAGGTAAAAAATGGTCAAGGCTGTTGTAGGCGCTAACTGGGGCGACGAAGGAAAAGGAAAAATCACGGATATGCTGGCTAAGGAATCGGATATAATAATAAGATTCCAGGGCGGCAGCAATGCAGGACATACTATAGTCAACGATTACGGGAAATTTGCCCTTCACCTTCTCCCTTCAGGCGTTTTTTACAATCATACGGTAAACATTCTGGGAAACGGCGTAGCTCTGAATATCCCCTATCTGATCAACGAAATCGGCGGTCTTACCGCAAAGGGCGTTCCCGCTCCGAAAGTACTGGTCTCCGACAGGGCTCAGCTGCTGATGCCCTATCATATACTGTTCGATCAGTACGAAGAAGAACGTCTGGGAGGCAAATCATTCGGCTCCACCAAGTCCGGCATAGCGCCATGCTATTCCGATAAATATGCGAAAATAGGTTTTCAGGTCAATGAACTTTTCATGGACAGGAAAGACCTTGAGGAAAAAATAAACAATATATGCGAACAGAAAAATTCGCTTCTGGAAAATCTTTACCACAAACCTCTTCTGGATCCGAAGGAACTGCTCGACCTGCTGCTGGGATACCGCGATATGATCGAACCATATGTATGCGATGTTTCCGCATACCTGTGGAAAGCACTCAGCGAGGGCAAAAACATACTGCTGGAAGGGCAGCTGGGCGCACTGAAGGATACCGATCACGGCATATATCCTATGGTCACGTCTTCTTCGACGCTCGCCGGCTACGCTTCCATCGGAGCAGGCCTGCCGCCATACGAGATAAAAGATATAATAACCGTAGTAAAAGCTTATTCCAGTGCAGTCGGAGCAGGAGCCTTCGTAAGCGAACTCTTCGGAGAGGAAGCTGACGAACTGCGTAAACGGGGCGGAGACGGCGGAGAATACGGCGCTACGACAGGAAGGCCCAGAAGAGTGGGCTGGTTCGACGCAGTAGCCACCAGATACGGCTGCCGTATGCAGGGAGCGACGGAAGTCGCGCTCACCGTTCTCGATCCTCTGGGATATCTGAACGAAATACCCATCTGCACAGGCTACGAGATCGATGGCAGAGTCACGAAGGATTTTCCCAATACTTCTCTGCTCTACAAAGCAAAACCCGTACTGCGCAGGCTTCCGGGCTGGAAATGCGATATACGCGGCATACGCGAATTCGGCAGACTTCCGGAAGAATGCAGGAACTATGTGAACGAAATAGAAAAAGAAATAGGTTTTCCTGTTACCATGGTCTCCAACGGCCCCGGAAGGAACGACATAATCAGGAGATGATCTGATGCGTAAAGATACAATGCGAGCCGCCTGGGCCCAGATCGATCTTTCTGCTCTGGACTATAACATCAAAAATATAAAAGCAAAAGCCGGCGGCGCTGAAATAATAGGAGTGATCAAAGCTGACGGATACGGCCACGGCGCCGTAAAAGTCGCAGATGTCCTGAGAGAGAACCGTGTGGACACATTTGCCGTGGCTACCCTCCAGGAAGCGGTCGAACTCCGGGATGCCGGAGCCGAAGAAGAAATAGTCATACTGGGACTGACTCCGGACATGTATGCGGAGACTCTCGCGGAATACAGACTGACGCCTGTGGTCATGTCATATGAAAATGCTGCCGCCATATCCGGTGCAGCAGCCGCAAAGGGCACTGCGGTCTCCGGCCTGATCGCCGTAGATACGGGCATGGGCAGGATCGGTTACATGGCTGAAGATCTCAGCACCGTACAGGATGTCGGAAAGATCGCGGATCTTCCGAATTTCAGGATCCGGGGACTTTTCTCCCACTTTGCCACCGCGGACGCAGAAAACAAAACTTTCGCGGACGAACAGAAAAGCAGATATGAGCGATATCTTTCAGCCCTGAAAAAAGCCGGCATAGCTGTGCCCGTGCGGACACTGGCCAACAGCGCCGCGATCATGGAAATACCTTCCGTGCATTATGACGCGGTCCGTCCGGGGATAATCCTTTACGGATGTTACCCTTCGGACGAAGTGGACAGATCGCAGCTGGACATAAAGCCGGTGATGTCCGTGAAGGCGAATATCGTCCGGATCGCTCAGGTCCCCGAAGGTTTTTCCGTAAGCTACGGAAGAAAATTCATAGCAGGCAGGAAGAGCCTCATCGCGACCATTCCTCTTGGCTATGCCGACGGATTCCCGCGCCTGTATTCAGGCACCGGGAAAGTCATAGTGAACGGCACTTTCGCCCCTCTGGCAGGGAACATATGCATGGATCAGTGTATGGCGGACGTTACCGACGTGCCCGGTGTCAGAGAAGGAGATGAAGTCATCATAATGGGCTCTGACGGGAAAAACACCATCCTTGCCGATGATATCGGCGATGCTACAGGCACCATCAGTTATGAGATCATATGCGCTTTCGGACAGAGACTTCCGAAAGTATACATACGTTAGACCGAAGCAAAAGCCGCAGCAGAAAGGTATATACCCGTCTGCCGCGGCTTTTTAAAAGGATTGATAAAGGTCTTGCAAATTATTATTTTATTTCACTTTTTTCACTGCGGAAAAACTGCCCGTTATTTTTTTGCCTTTATATACTTTATATGCTCTTACCTTGTAATAGAAAGTCTTCGATCCCGGATGCACACTGGTATATACGGTACCTGCTTTTGTATCCTTGAGCTTTTTATATTTCCCGTTTTTCGACGCAGCCCTGTAGATCATATATCCGTCGGCATTCTTTACTTTCTTCCACTTCACGACAATGTTGCCGCCCTGTCTGGAAAGCCTGGTGATAACAGCTTTTGCAGGCCTCGGCCTGTTGCTTTTCACAGAAGAAAGAGCACTGGTATAACTTCCGTAGACAGCCCTGACTTTATAGTAATAACGCTTGCCAGTTGTCAGACTGCTGTTGGTCCAGCTGCGGGCCGTGGTGGTCTTCACTTTTTTGAATCCGCTGTTCTTTTCGGCGGATCTGTATATCCTGTATTTTGATGCCCCCGTCACTTTCCCCCAGCTTATCTTAAGACTTTTTATGCCTTTATTGCTGACCTTCACGGCAGGAGTGTTCAAAGTCACGTTCACTGTGGCCCACGGGGCTGTGATATTTCCCGTTGCCGATCCGCTCCATCCTGTATAAGTCACTGATCCTGCAGCGGAGATATAATAAGTACCGGGTCTTGTGAACGACATTGACACGGTGCCCTGAGAATCCGTAGTTTTACCGCTTACGGCAGTAAGCGCGCCTGTGCTGCTGTTCACCTGGGATATCTGTGCCCCGGCAGTCGGCGTCACTGCTGTTCCCCAGTTGTCCGCCTTCAGTGTCATACTGAATGTACTGCCTGCTTTTACATTATAGATATTTTTGTCGAAGCATGAATAAAGATCCGAATAACTGTCTCCCAGATAAATGGTTTCCACAAGATCATTGTCTGATACTGCGGTCTGATCCACGCTGGAACTGCATGCAGTGTTGTTCAGGTAGTATGCAGTGTTGTATGTGCTCTGGCCGAACCATTTGGTAACGCTGTATGAGCTGTAGGTGTCGCTCCATGCAAAGTCCATATAATCGTCTGCTGTAGCTGCCGTAAAGGCTGATCCGTATTTTGCCCTGCATGCTGCTATCAGGGCATCCATCACTGTCGGTCCTGATACCGATTCATGAATGCTGTAGTATTCGTCGGACAGATCCGAAGATACTGTAAGATTCTGTCTGGACATTATGAAACCGTCCGAATCCGATGCATTGAACTTGACCGTTGCAGTAGTCGGTGCTGCATCGGCAAATGCCGCTGCGGGCAGCATAGTGAAAACCATGGCCAGCGATATTATGGCTGCTGTAAGTTTTCTGCTTTTTTTGATTTTCATTCTTTCTTTTCTCCTCTCCTTCTGTGATTTTATTTTGCTTTTTTATAACTTATGTTCGAATATCCGCTGAAGACCTTTTTTCCGCCTGCCTTTCTGTATGCTCTGACTTTGTAATAATATCTTTTCCCTTTCTTCAGCTTTCTGTTCGTCCAGCTTTCTGCCGAGCCTTTGCTTATGGTCTTTACCTCCTTGTATTTTCCGCTTTTTTTCGTTGCCCGGTATATCTTATATCCGCCGGCGCCCGATACATGCTTCCACTTTACTTTTATGCTTCTTTTGCCGGCATAAGTGCCCGCAGACGGCGCCGCAGGCCTGACCTTTGCCGATCCTGCCGCTGTGCCTGTATATGTG
>Ga0268360_1001567_pt1 | contig 22648 bp, 16 predicted proteins | sample BioMet11_FD_192465 | JGI IMG/M metagenome (GOLD analysis project Ga0268360, IMG submission 192465) | Sewage microbial communities from Oakland, California, United States - Biofuel 11 (Illumina Assembly) | ecosystem: Engineered > Wastewater > Sewage > Unclassified | place: USA: California... | reverse complement strand
CCGTTTTCCGTCCCCGCCCCGGGACCCCGTCCGGCCCCGGCTTGTCGAATCGTGCCGAAAGGAGTATAATTAATTATCGAAAAAGGTCCGGCAGCCGCCGCGCCTTTTTCCGGCACGAAAGGAGCCCGCAATGAAAAAGAAACCGCTCGCCCTGCTGCTCGCCGCCGTACTGCTGCTTGCGCTGCTGCCCGTCACCGCCTCCGCCTCCGGCAGCAAGCTCATCGCCTTCACGTTCGACGACGGACCGAACCGCTATACCGCCGGACTCCTGGACGGGCTGGAGGCACGGGGCGTGGTGGCCACCTTCTTCATGAACGGCGCCAACGGCGCCGGCGGCACCTCCAATTATCCCGAGCTCCTGGCGCGGATGCGGGAGGACGGGGATCAGCTTGCGAACCATACATACAGCCACGCGTCCTTCTCCCGCCTCTCCGCCGAAAAGATGAAGAGCGAGGTCGCCGGGGTGGAAGCGTATCTCTTCGACGCCATGGGCGGCAGCTATACCGACTTTGTGCGCACCCCGGGCGGAGCGGTGAACTCCGCCGTCCGCGGGAACGTGGACGCGCCCATCATCCTCTGGAGCGTGGATCCGGTGGACTGGAAGTACCGCAACGCCGACACGGACTACAAAAACGTCGTCAGGGGCGCGAAGGACGGCGCCATCGTCCTCATGCACGACCTGTACAAGCCCAGCGTGGAGGCGGCGCTGCGCGCCATCGACACGCTGAAGGAGCGGGGCTACGAATTCGTCACCGTGGCGGAGCTCCTCCGCCGCCGGGGGATCACGCCCCAGGCCGGGCATGTCTATACCAGCGCCCCGGACAGCGGCGTCGATCTCCCCGCCTATTGCGCGCCCGTGCTCGCGAGCCGGACGGACTACGCCGCCTGCGCGGCGGAGGTGACCCTGACCTCCCCCGACGGGGTGCAGCTCTACTACACCACGGACGGGACGACGCCCACCCTCGCCAGCGCGAAATACACCGGGCCCTTCCTCCTCCGCGGCGACGTCACCGTCACCGCCGCCGGCATCGACGGGTACGGCACGCGGACGCCCCTGTGCGTCCAGGCGGTCCGGGGCCGGGTGGTCCCCGCGCCCGCCGCGTCATACGCCGGCGGAAAGCTGACGCTCACCTGCGCCGAAGGGGCGCTCATCCGCTATACCACGGACGGGTCCGATCCCACCGGCGACAGCCCGGTCTACACGGAGCCCTTCGCCCCCGGCGTCACCACAAAGTGCTTCGCCGCCATGGACGGCTGCATTCCCAGCCGCACCGCGGTCTATACCCTCACAACGTACGGCAGCCTGTACTCCGACGTGTCCGCCGCGAGCTGGTACTACCCGGACGTGGGCAGGATGGACCACGAGGGCCTTATGACCGGCGTGGGCGGCGGGAGGTTCGATCCGGACGGGACCATGACCCGCGCCATGCTGGCCGCCGTGCTCTGGAAGCGGGCCGGAAAGCCCTCCGTCACCGGCGCCCAGCCCTTCTCGGACGTGGCCGCGGACGCGTGGTACGCCGGCGCGGTGCGCTGGGCCTCCCGGGAAGGACTGATGAACGGCGTGGACGGCGGTCTCTTCGATCCCGACGCGCCGCTGACCCGGGAACAGCTGGCGGCGGTCTTCGCCCGCAGCGCGAAGCGCGCCGGGCTGGACACCTCCGGAAAATCGGATCTCAGCGGCTTTACGGACGCCTCCGGCGTATCGCCCTACGCCGCGGACGCCATGGGCTGGTGCGTGAAGAGCGGGCTCATCGGCGGAACGGACGCCGGCGCCCTCGAGCCCCGGGGCGCAGCCACCCGCGCCCAGTGCGCGGCGATCCTGGCGCGGTTTGAAAAGCTCCTCCCGAACGGGAACGGCGCAAAGCGCTGAGTCCGGCCGGGAAAGACCGCAAAAACGCAAGCGTGCCGTTCCGGCCGTACGGCCGGAACGGCACGCTTTTTCCATGCGCCGCTTTCTCCCGTCAGTCCTTCTTCTCCTGCTGGCGCTTCAGCGCGGCCACGAGCTTCTGCGGGGAGGCGCCCATCTCCCGGGTGAAAACCTTCGAAAAGTACAGCGGATCCCGGTAGCCCACCAGGGCCGCGATCTCCTTGGAGGAGACGACGCCGCTCTGCATGAGGCCGCACGCCCGCTGGATGCGCAGCGAGCGGACGTACTCCCGGAAGCCCATGCCCGCCGCGCGGGAAAAGGCGTCCGACAGGTACTTGGGGTTGTACGACATCTGCCTGGCCAGCGCGGAGAGGGAGAGCTCGGCGTCGCAGTAATGCGCGTCCGCATAGGCGCGCACCCGCGCCGCGGCGTCTCCGGTCTCCCGCTGCGGATCGGGAAGCGTGTTTTCCGCCTCCGGCCGCACCTTCGCCAGGGAATAGAGCGCCACCGCCTCCGCCACAAGATCCAGGTTCCCGGGCACGCTCTCCGCCAGCGCCGTCCGCCAGACGGGGATCAGCGCCTCCAGCCCCGCCCGGACGGGGGCGTCCTCCGTGAGCCCCACGCGCTCCGCCGCGGAAAGGAGCCGCTGCCCCACGAAGGTGACGTAGTAGTACTCCAGCCCGCCGCACTGCTCGATGTAATATTCGCACATGGGAAAGGTGACGGCCAGCGTCCCCGCTGCCAGCGGGAAGTGCCCGGCGCCGGTGTGGAGCGTTCCCGCGCCGCCCGCCGCAAGGAGCAGCGAGCCCGAGGACGCCACCCGGTGCCGCTCGATCCGCTCCGGGTCCCGCTCGTACACAAAGTTCAGGATCCGCACCTCCGCCCCCTGGTGCACGGGCACAAATTTGCAGATATTCTCGTCCATGCCGCGCCTCCGTTCCCCGTTCCGGCGCCGCGCGAAGCGGCCGCCTTCTGTGCAGCATTGTAGCATCGGCGCGGACTTCGGGTCAACAGAAACTGGAATATCTCCATATTTTCATCCGAATTTTCCATATACGCCGGAAAAACGCCCGTGTATAATGGGGGTAAATTCAAGGAGGAGGTCCTGAAACATGGGTAAATTGAAGATCGGCGTTTTCGGCGCCGGACGCGGAAAAACGATGATCAACCAGCTGCTCACGCGGGACGACGCGGAGCTTGTCGCCATCTGCGACAAATACCGTCCCTCTCTGGACAAGGCGGGCCAGCTCGCGGCGGACAAGGGGCTGAAGGTCGCGCTCTACGAGGACTTCGAGGAGTTCTTCCGGCACGACATGGACGCCGTCGTTCTGGCCAACTACGCCAACGAGCACGCGCCCTACGCGGTCCGGCTCCTGAAAAGCGGCCGGCACGTGATGAGCGAGGTCCTGACCTGCACCACGATGCGGGAGGCGGTGGAGCTCATCGAGGCCGTGGAGGAGAGCGGGAAAATTTACGACTATGCGGAAAACTACTGCTATTTCAACGTCACCTCCGAGATGGCGCGGCGCTACCGCAGGGGCGACATCGGCGAGCTCATGCAGGCGGAGGGCGAATACATCCACGACTGCTCCTCCATCTGGCCCCAGATCACCTACGGGGAGCGGGGCCACTGGCGCAACCTGATGTCCTCGGTCTTTTACTGCACCCACTCCATCGGGCCCGTGCTGCACGCCACCGGGCTCCGCCCCGTGCGGGTCAGCGGCTTCGAGACGCGGAACATGGACTTCATGCGCAGGCTCGGCCAGTCCGGCGGCACCGCCGGGACGCTGATCCTGACGCTGGAAAACGGCGCCATCGTCAAGAGCATCTGCGGGGATCTGCGGCGCAGCCCCCACTCCGTCAACTACGAGCTCTACGGCGACCGGGGCATGATGGAGACCGACCGCTGGAACAACAAGCTCCTCCACGTCTGGCAGGAGGGCGAAAAGAACTGCACCGGCGAGCGGACCGATTACGAGCCGGCGTTCACCGACGCGCGCGCCGACGCCAGCGGCCACAGCGGCAGCGACTACTTCACGACAAAGTACTTCCTGGACTGGATCCTGGGCGACGAGGAAGCGAAGAAAAACGCCGTCGACGTCTACCAGGCGGTGGATATGTGCATCCCCGGCATCCTGGGCTTCCGCTCCATCGTGAACGGCGGGGCGCCCGTGGAGGTGCCGGACCTGCGGAGCAAGGCGGCCCGGGACGCGTACCGCGGCGACACCTTCTGCACCACTCCCGCGGCCGCGGGCAGCCAGTACGTCCCCTCCAACATCATGCAGGCCAACCGGGACGAGCCGATCCCGGACTCCGTCTACGACGAGGTCCGCCGCAAGTTCGAGTGCGGCGAACAGGGCTGACCCCTTCTGGGGCGCGTCCGGCCCCGGGCGGGAGCCGGAAACGAACAGAAAAAAACACCCTCCTGCGCTGCAGGAGGGTGTTTTTGCGCCGCGGCTCCTTCGTTGTTTCCGGCCCGTTTTCCGGAACGCGTTTCATTTTTCCGCGCGGAAGCGGTACTCCGTGGCGGAGCGGAAGGCCTCCCCCGCCCGGAGGACGACGGTGGGAAAGTCCGGGTGGTGCACGGCGTCGGCGAAGTGCTGGGTCTCCAGGCAGAACGCCGCCCGGACGCCGTAGACCGCGCCGCGCTTGCCCCGCATCCCGCCCAGATCCTTCGGGGTGTAGAGCTGGACGCCGGGCTGGTCGGTAAAGCACGTCATGCGGATGCCCGTTTCGGGGCAGTACGCCTCGGCGAAGGGCAACGCCAGCCCCGCGCAGCGGGGCGACAGCACGAAATTGTGGTCGTAGCCGCCTGCGGCGTCCATCTGCTCCGCCCGGGCCCCGATGTCCCGGCCGATGGGCTTCGCCGTCCGGAAATCCAGCGGCCCGCCCGCCACGGGCGCGAACTCGCCCGTGGGCACGATGTCCGGCCCGATGCGGGTGATGCGCTCCGCGTCGATGCGCAGCGTCTGCCCGCAGACGTCCCCGCAGCCCTGCCCGGCCAGGTTGAAATACGTGTGGTTCGTCAGGTTCACGATGGTGTCGCCGCTGCTCACGGCCTCGTATGCGATGCGCAGCGCCCCCTCCCGCAGGGAGAAGGTCACCCGCACGAAGAGTCCGCCGGGGAAGCCCTCCTCCCCGTCCGGACTGAGGCGGGAAAAGGAAACGGCGTTTTCCCCCGCCGACTCCGCGTTCCACACCTTCCGGTCGAAGCCGGAAAGCCCCCCGTGGCTGCAGAGCGTTCCCTCGTTCACCGGGAGGCGGTATTCCTTCCCGTTCAGGACGAAGCGCGCGCCGGCGATGCGGTTGGCCACCCGCCCCACGGTCGCGCCGAAATACTGATCCCCCGCGGCATACTCCGGGAGCGTGTCGTAGCCCAGGGCCACGTCCGTCGGGGCTCCGTCCCGGTCCGGGACGGTGATCGCCTGCACCGTGGCGCCGTAGTCCAGGAGCGACGCCGAGGCGCCGGTCCCGTCCGTAAGGGTATAGCGGCTGACCGGCGACGCGCCGGCACAGCCGAAGGGTTCCTTCTTCACCATGTTTTTTCCCTCCTCATTCCAGCGGCGGAAGTCCCAGGTCGCGGCGGAGGAACTCCGCCGTGGCGCTGCCGCGGCAGGAAAGGAGCGCCCGGGGCGTCCCCTCGAAGAGCACGCGCCCGCCGTTCCTGCCCCCGCCGGGGCCCAGATCGATCACCCAGTCCGCCCTGCGGATCACGTCCAGATCGTGTTCGACCACAATGATGGTGTTGCCCGCGTCCACGAGCCTGTTCAAAAGCCCCATGAGAAGGCCGATGTCCCGCGGATGGAGCCCCGACGAGGGCTCGTCCATCACATAAACGCTGCTCTTGCTGCGCAGGCGGCTGGCCAGCTTGATGCGCTGGCACTCGCCGCCGGAGAGGGTGCTGGTGGGCTGCCCCAGGGTCACGTAGCCCATCCCCACGTCCGCCAGCGGCCGGAGCTTCTGCCGGATGGCAGGCTCGTCGAAGACCTCCAGCGCCTCGGCCACGGTGAGATCCAGCACTTCCAGGATGTTCCTGCCCTTGTAGCGGTAGCTCAGCGCCTCGTCGCTGTACCGGCTCCCGTGACACGCCTCGCAGGGCATGGTCACGGGATCGAGGAAGGCCATCTCGGTCTTGATCTCGCCCCGGCCGCGGCAGACCGGGCAGCCGCCCTTGGAGTTGTAGCTGAAAAGCGCGGCGCTCACGCGGTTTTCCCTGGCGAAAAGGCGGCGGATCTCATCCATGACGCCGATATACGTGGCCGGCGAGGAGCGCACCGTCGTGCCGATGGGCGCCTGACTGATGTGCACGGCCTCGGGATGCTGCCGGATGAGCTCGCCGCACACCAGCGAGGATTTCCCCGCCCCGGCCAGCCCGCTGACCGCGGTGAGCACGTGCAGCGGGATGCGCACGTTCACGTGCTGCAGGTTGTGGAGGACGGCGTCCCTGATCCAGAGCCCCTCCTCCCCCGGCGCCCGGGGCGAATCGTTCACCGGCACACGCTGGCGGAGGCTGCCGGCGGTGGGCGTATCGGCTTTCAGGAGCGCGTCCATCGTCCCCTGGAAGACCACGCGGCCGCCCGCCGCGCCGGCGCCCGGCCCCATGTCCACGATCACGTCCGCGGCGCGCATGACCTCCTTGTTGTGCTCCACGACCAGCACCGTATTCCCCCGGTCCCGCAGCCGCAGGAGCAGGCGGCAGAGCCGCTCCGTGTCCTTCGGGTGGAGCCCGGCGGAGGGCTCGTCGAAAATATACGTCATGCCCACGAGGTTGCTGCCCAGGTGGCGCACCACCTTGAGCCGCTGGGCCTCGCCGCCGGAAAGGGTGGGCGCCGGCCGGTTGAGGCACAGGTACCCGAGCCCCATCTCGCTGACGCCCCGCAGCACGCGCTGGATCTTCCGCACCGTGGGAACGCCCACCGGATCGGTCACGCCGTCCAGCACCCCGATGAGCTCGTCGATCTCCAGATCCCCCATCTCGGCGATGTTCAGGCCGCACAGGCGGCTGCCCAGCGCCGCGGCGCTCAGGCGCGCGCCGCCGCAGACGGGGCACGGGCTCTCCTTCGTGAAGGCCTGGATGTTCCGCTGACTGGCCTTGCTCTGGGAATCCAGGTCGCGGCGGAGAAAAAGCCGCTCGATCCGGTCGAAATATCCCTCGTACTGCAGGTGATAGGTGGAGCCCAGCACCGTTCCGGTGATGTTGTGGATCTCCACGATATGCCCCGTGCCGTGCAGGAGCTCGCTGCGCTCCTCCGGCGTGAAGTCCCGCAGGGGCTTGTCCGGGTCGTACAGGCCGGAATTGGCGTAAAGCTGCCACTGGTACGTCCCCACCTGATGATTGGGGAAAAGCAGCGCGCCCTGGTTCAGCGATTTCGACTCGTCCACCATCCGCTCCGGGTCCAGCTCCACCTTCATGCCCAGGCCGCCGCAGGCGGGACACATCCCCTGGGGGTCGTTCCAGGAATAGGCGCTGGAGAGGCCGAGGCGCGGCTCGGCGCAGCGGGAGAAGAGCACCCGCAGCATGGGAGCCGCGTCCGTCATCGTGGAGACGGTGGAGCGCAGATCCCCGGCGAAGGCCCGCTGATCCACCACGATGGCCGGGGTCAGGCAGTCGATGGACTCCGCCTTCGGCGGCTCGTGCCGCGGGAGGCGGTTGCGGATGAAGGGCGGGAACGTCTCGTTCAGCTGGCGCGCCGCCTCCGCCGCCACGGTGTCGAACACCAGCGACGACTTGCCCGAGCCGGAGACGCCGGTGAACACCACCAGCTTCCCCTTCGGGATCTTCACGTCGATGTTTTTCAGGTTGTTTTCACGGGCGCCCGTGATGAGGATACAGTTGTCGTCCATTGAAAAGAGATCACCTTTGCATATAAGCTGTCAGCCCTCCGGCTGCTCGAAACGCGCGAAGACGCCGCGCAGCAGGGCGCAGCTCCCCGCGGCGCAGGCGGAAAAGCCGCCCAGGAACCAGAAGAGGCTCGTGAGGAGGAAATAGTACGTGGAGAAGAGGAACAGCCCCAGGGGCAGGAAGGTCAGGACCGCGATGAGCACCGAGCGCGGCAGATTCGCCAGGCTCAGGGACACGGCGTTTTTCAGCGTTCCAAAAAACGTGTTGGAAAACCGCGCCTGCACGGCGAAGGTGTACGGCGCCGCAAGCGCCAGCAGCAGCGCGACAATCCCGATCGGGATCCACATGAGCTGCGAAAACGCGCCGGAATTGGCCTGCATGACCCGCACGTCCACATAGAGCCCCGCCGCCACCGCGAGGAAGATCAGCGTATAGCCCAGGCAGGGCCAGAAGTTCTTCCAGAAATCCCGGAAATACTCCCGGGCGATGTGGGCGTCCTCCTTCCGGAAGATGCGCAGGACGGCGGCGCAGAGCGCCGACGCCGACGCGCCGACGGTGACCACAGGCAGCGACGTGAGGATAAAAAGAAGGTTGAGCGCCATGAAATCGCCCAGCGTGCCCAGCGCGTGGAGAAACGGCCCCTCCGGGTCGATGATCCCTCTCAGATCGCCTTTTCCGCTCACGGCGCTCACCCCAGGAGGAAGGAGAGACGGTAGACCCGCGACTCTCCCGGCTCCAGATATTTCAGAGTCCCGTTGCGGGCGGCGTCCTCCCGCCCGTCGATGGTGGCGTTGGCGGGCTCCAGTCCCATGACGTATTCGCCCTTGACGAAGTTCTTCCACCGCACGAAGAGCGGCAGCGCGGCGGTGTCGAAGCGCAGGCGCAGGCGCAGCCCCTCCCGCTCGTTCTCCAGCAGCGCCTCGGCGAAGCCGTCCGCGTCCGGCACCGGATCGTAGTAGTAGCACGCCTCCTCCAGCGCGTCCTGCGGAGGCAGGATTTCGTCCAGCCGGGGCATCATCTTTTCGGCGAAGGGCGTGCGCGGGCGGACGCCCCGGTTCTTCAGCTCGAAGCGGGAGTCCGGCTGCAGCAGCGGATAGCCCATGTTGCAGTGGTAGAGCATCATGTTCGGCTCCGTGCGCCAGCCCTCGTTTTTCACCGTGTCGGTGATGTCGATGCGGTCGGAGCGCCAGCCGATGCGGACGGAGCGGGTCAGCGTCAGGTTCGTGCCCGCCAGCATCCCCTCTTTCATGGTGCCGGTGAGCTCCACGGCGGGGCCCTCCGCCGTCTCGGTCTCAAGGATGTTCAGGTGCTCCGCGGGGCGGTTGCCGATGCAGCCGTGCTCCTTCTGAGCGTCCCATTCCGAGCCGCTGCGCAGCCCCGTGTTGGAAAGGCCGCAGGTGAACAGCATTCCGCCGGGGAACGCCTCGCTCCACCCCTCCCCCGTCACCTCGTAGTAGGCGGGATGGGCGATCCCGCCGGAGGTGATGTAGTTGAGGCAGCGCCCCTTGTAGCGCACGCAGGCAAGATCCATGCAGCGGTCGGGGACCACGGTGACCTCCAGGTTCCCGCCGTTGTGCACGTCCACCACCCGCACGCCGTCGCCGCGCCCGCCGCACAGCCGCGACTCGCGCACGGAAAAGAGCTGCGCGCGGTTTCCCACATATTGCTTCATCGTTTCGTAATCCATGTCGATCCTCCTCAGAAGAGCGGCGCCAGCCGCTCGTAAAGCGCGCGGTACTTCCCGTAGGTCCGGTCGTAGACCGCCTTCGCCGCAGGGTCGGGTCTGTATTCTGCCGAAACGCCCGCCGCGGCGCGCGCGGCCTCCTCCGGGCTGCCGTAGCGCCCCAGGGACACGGCGGCCAGCGCCGCCACGCCCAGGGAGGTGCACTCCGTCTGGGCCGGCACGGCGATGGGCACGCCCGTCACGTCCGCCTTGATCCGGCACCAGACCGGGCTCTTCGCCCCGCCGCCCAGGGAAAGGATCCGCCCCGCGGCCGCGCCGGTCATCTCCTCCGTGAGCTCCACGTTCTCCCGCAGCATGAAAGCCACGCTCTCGAACACGGCGCGGAGGAACTGGGGCTTCTTCGTATCGAGCCCGACGCCGAAGAAAACGCCCCGGGCGTTGGGATCGTTGTGGGGCTGCAGGCTGCCCGTCAGGTACGGCAGGGCCACGAGCCCGCCCGCCCCCGGCTTCGTCCCGGCCACGATGTCGTCGATGAGGGCGTAGACCGAGCGGCCCTCCCGCTCCGCCTGCGCCGACTCCGCCTCGCAGAAATTGTCCTTGAACCACTTGAGGAACATCCCGGCGGTCATGCAGATGGGCATCAGCAGATAGAGGCCGCTGCGGATGTGCCGGTAGGTGGTGATGTGCTCCGCGCGCCCCGCCGGACGCGCCGTCATGGACGCGCCGATGCACAGCGCCGTGCCCGTCGTCTCGGTGATGCAGCCGGGCGCCAGGTTCCCGGCGCCCACGGCGCCGGCGGTCTGGTCCATGGCCCCCGCCACGGCCCGCACGTCCTCCGAAAGGCCCAGGCGGGCGCGCACCTCGGGCAGCACGCCGCCCACGGTCTCGCCGCACTCCAGCAGCTCCGGGAGCTTTTCCGCGCCGATGCCGGCGGCCTCCAGGATCTCCGTCCAGTAGCCGTCGCCCTCGAAGCGGTACCAGCCCGTGCTGCACACCAGCGCCTTTTCGGTGACCTTCCGCCCGGTGAGGCGCATGAGGATATAGTCCTCCAGCAGGAGGAACTTGTCCGTCTTTTCATAGATCTCCGGCTCGTTCTCCCGGATCCACATGAGCTTGGCCACCGGCGTGTAGCCGTTGAGCTCGGGAAGGCCGGTCTCGGCGTAGAACCGCTCCGCGCCGAAGCGCTCCGCAAGCCTTGCGGCCTGCGCGTCCGCCCGCTGGTCCAGCCAGACGACGGCGCGGCGCAGCGCCCTTCCGTCCCGCCCCACGGGGATGAGCGTCTCCCCCTGGGTGGTGACGGATACCGCCGCGACGCTGCGCGGGTCGATCCCCGCACGGCTCATCGCCTCCGCCGCGCCGCGGCAGACGGCTTCCCAGTACGTCTCCGCCGGCAGCTCCACCCGGCCCGGCGCGTCGGTGACCAGGGCGTACTCGTTGTTGGCGCAGCCCAGAAGGCACAGCGCCCCGTCGAACACGCAGGACTTCACCGCCGTGGTGCCGATATCGAACGTCAGTATAGTCTTCATTCAAACCCCCGTCAAACAAAACGGGCAGGGGCGCCGGCCGAGCCGCCGCCCCTGCTCCAAACACATCGGTCAGACCTGGGCGTACTCCACGCCCCACAGGTCGCAGAGGATCTTCCAGCGGTCGGCCACGTCGCCGAGGTTGATGACCTCGTGATGGGTGCCGCCGTTTCTCAGCCAGCCGCGCACGCAGGTGGTCACGCCGCTGTCCGGACGCCAGAAGATGTAGGGCATCTCGCAGTTTTTAAGATCGGATTTGGGAAGGATCAGGCCGGGCGCCGTGACGAGGCGGAACTTGTCGCCGCACATCGGCGCCAGGGAGGTGAGGGTCGAACGCCCGAACTGGGGCGTGAACATGACCGTGGGCGGATTGGCGAGCCCGCCCTCGCCCAGATACCGGTCGATGAGGCGCGGCTTCATGTCCGAGCGGTGGGTGGCCCAGTTGCCCTCCCCCGCGTGGCAGAAGCAGATCGCGTCCTGCCTGAAGTCCATCATGTACATCTCGGTGAAGTTGCCGCCGCCCTCGCCCAGCATGTGGGCCGCGGCCACCATGGTGGCGCAGGAGAGGTCGCCCTCCGCCGCGTAGCCGTACCCGTCCGCCAGGAGCTGGGAGGCCGCGTACAGCGGGAGCTGACGGAAGCGCCCGTCGGCCGAGAAGATGTCGAACTGCGCCGTGAAGGCGCCGAAGCCGCTGTCGTCCAGCCACTTCTTGAAGCCCAGATACATCTTCACCGCTTCGGCGTGGCTGTCGTAGGTGAGCTTGGGATCGATCTCAAAGGTCTCGTGATCCTTCTCGATCTGGCGGTCGATGTCCGCCTTGGTCACTTCCTGCATCCGGGTATAGACGGAGCCCACGGTGTCGTGGCAGATCTCCGCGCCGATCTTTCCGAAGAACGCCATGTCGTCCACCAGGATGTCGCCCATGCCGCACATCCGGCTGAGGACGCCGACCTTCAGCTTCCGCAGCTCCTGATGGGTCATGGCCGCCCGGCCGAAGTCCTCCACGAACTTCACCAGGGCCGGATCGTGGCGCTCCGCGGCGAAGAACTGGCAGGTGAAGCCGTTGCGCACGATCATGTTGGAGTTGTCCTGCGCGCCGTGGATGCCCTGGTTCACGGTCAGATCCAGCTCGTAGAACTCGTCGTCCACGGCGGAATCCGGCTGGACGACGGCCAGCGCGATGGGCAGGCGGTTCTCCTGCAGCGGATGGAGCAGATACGACGCCTGGCTGTACGTCAGCAGTACGATGAGGATGCCGTCGTACCCCTTGTCGTTGAAATAACGCACCTTCCGGGCGATGCTGTCCTGATCGACGGCGGCGCCGGGGAAATCCACGTCCGCCACGCCGGCGAAGGACGCCGCCAGCTCCCTGGCGTACTTTTCCTGCCGGGCGATGATGCCCGGGAAGATGGGCTCGTAGCTGCCCGCCATGAGCCCCAGCAGTCCGAGTTTCGGTTTACGCATAGAAAGGCCTCCTAAAAATGTATTGCCGCACCGTTATTTGACCGAGCCCATGCTCATGCCGTTGATGATGCTCCGCTGGAACAGAACGTAGACCAGCAGGGCGGGGATGGCGCTGAGCAGCAGGCCCGCATACTGGAACGGGGGATCGCCCGTGTAGCGCCCGATGAGCGAGGACAGCGCCACCATGACCGTGCGCTTGTCCATGCTCTTGAGGAGCACCATCGGGGTGAAGAGGTCGTTCCAGGTGTTGATGAAGAAGAAAATGATGGAGAGCGAGATGGCCGGCCAGCCCATGGGCAGCATCACGTTGCGCAGCTGCTTGAGGTAGCCGCAGCCGTCGATGGCCGCCGCTTCCAGCAGCGCGTCGTTGACGCCCTTGAAGTTCGAGGTCATCAGCATGATCGTTTCCGGCAGGAAGGCCGCCCAGTACGCCAGCACCACGCCGATGAAGGAATCCACCAGGTGCATCTTCGCGAAGGTGACGTACATGGGGATGATGGTGACCTGCGTGGGGATGAAGAGCGTGGCCAGGATGGCGAGATAGATCCCGTCCTTGCCGCGGAAGTCCACCTTGGCGAAAGCGAAGCTCGCCAGGGCGCCGAAGAGGATGAGCCCCACCACGGAGAGGAACGAGATGATGAAGCTGTTCTTGAAGAGCTCCAGGATCTTGAACTGGCTGATCATCGTGGCGAAGTTGCTCCACTGGAGCTTCTCGTCCGGCAGGGCAAACGGGCTGCGGTAGTAGCCCTTCAGCGTCTTGAGAGAGTTGATGAGCATGTAGAACAACGGGTACAGGAACGAGATGGCCAGGATGAGCAGGACGATGAAAATGACCGCGCGCCCGATGGTGCGCCCAACGCTTTTATTGCTCTTCATACGCTCAACCCCAGGCTTTCTCGGCCATGTTGGAGAGCTTCATCTCCGCGGCCGTAATGAGCATGACGATGAGCAGGAGCACGACGGAAATGGCGCAGGCCATGCCGAACTGCGTGCCGGAGACGAAGGACTTTTCGTAGATCATGTAGTCCAGCGTCATGGTCTCGTAGCCCGGTCCGCCGCCCGTCATGGAGTAGATGAGGGAGAACAGGCCCGTGAAGGTCCACACCACGGACATGACCACGCAGTAGGTAAGCGTGCTCACCAGCATGGGCAGCACGATCTTGAACGTGCGGCTCCAGAAGCCGGCGCCGTCGAGGCGGGCCGCTTCGAACACGCTGGCGTCGATGGAGGCCATGCCCCCCAGGATGACGATGACCTGCCAGCCGATGGAGTACCATGTGATGCACCCCACCATGACCGGAAGCGCCGTTGAGCCGTGCGCCATCCATTCCACGGCGTATTTTCCAAGGCCGATCGCCCGGAGGATCTGATTCACCGGCCCGTCCAGGCTGAACATGGATTTGAAAAGGTAGCCCAGGATGACGAGGGAGATGATCTGGGGTATGTAGTAGATGGCGCGGAAAGCGCGCCACCCGGGGACGTGCTCGTAGAGCAACACGGCCACGATGAGGCCGATGACGATCTGCAGCGGCACGCTCAGCAGAAGCACAAGGTCGTTCTTGAGGAGCTTCGCGAAAAGACCGGAGGAAAAGAAATCCGCGTAGTTGGCAAAGCCGATGAAATCGCTTTTGTAAAGGCCGTCCCAGTTTGTGAAGCTCCGGTAGACGGTCGCCGCGATGGGGTAGGCCTTGATGGCAAGCAGGATGACCGCGACGGGAAGGATGGACAGCAGCGCGCTGCGTTTCTGCCGCTGCTGGAATGTGCCGCGCCGCAGGCTCGCGGCGCCCTGAGTTTTAGATGGCATGGTGTTCCTCCTTCAAAAGGGAAGTCCCACGGGCGACCGCCCGCCCGTGGGACTCGAACGCATCGATTCAGATCCGGTAAGGGGTGATTACTTCGCGGACTTGGCGGCGATGCCGTCCAGATCCTTGGCAAAGTCCTCGGGGGTCATCTGGCCGCTGAGGACCATGGGCATCTGGCTGCAATACTCGGAGCAGACGTCGGAGGTCAGGGTGTTGTCGATCCAGAACACCATGTTGCCGCTGAACTTGAAGAGCTTCGCGGTGGCGGAGGTGTCGGAAACTCCGATATCGGCGGCGGTGATATCCGTACGGGTCGGGACCTTCTGCTGGACCTTCTCAAACTTCAGGACTTCGTCCTTGGAGTTGAGGAAGGACAGGAACTTGATGCACAGATCCGGATTCTTCGTGGCCTTGGAGATGACGATATCCTGGCCAGGGCCGCCGATGGTGCTGTTCGTGATCTTGGCGCCGTCGAAGTCCGGCGGGAGGATGACGCCGATGTTGTCGGCGCCCAGCGCCTTTTCAGCGTCGCCGATGACGGAGGAGACCTGCGGGGTCATGGCAACCTTGCCCTGGCAGAACTTGTTCCAGGAGTCGGTGGAAGTCACGGCGTCGGAGTTGAGATAGCCCGCGGTCATGGTCTTGCGGTAATACGTGAGGGCGGAGATGAGGCCGGCGTCATCCGCAAACTTGGTCTTGCCGGCGCAGTTGGAGACGATGCGGTCCACACCGGACTGCTGAGCCCACCAATAGTTCATGACGTAGCAGCCGAACCAGGGGAAGCTGCCGTCGTCGGAGGCGATGGGCTGATAGCCCTTGGCGGCGATGGCGTCGCACGCCTTGTTGAACGCGTCGATGGTGCGCGGAGGATCCTTCTCGAAGTCAAGGCCGCATTCCTTGATGATGGTCTTGTTGTAGAGGAAGAAGCAGACCTGGTTGTCGCTGGTCGGATAGCCCAGGATGGCGCCGGTGTTCGTGGAGGTCACGGCGTCCCAGCCGGTGATGTTTTTCTTGTCGTCGGCGGGGATGAGATCCTTGATGTCAAGGATGGCGTCCTCGAGCTGGAAGGTGTACTGGCCGGTCCAAAGGTTCGCCATGTCGGGCGCCGTGCCCGCGACGGCGTCGGCCTTGAAGGTCTGATGGGCCGTCTCGCCGTCGGCGCTGACCACGAGTTCGATGGTCACGCCGGGGTTCGCGTCCTCAAAACGCTTGATCGCCTGAGAGATGTACCACTGGTCCTGAGAGAGCTTCTGCTCGTCGGGGCTGATGTAGCTGTCTTTGCCGTTGATCCAGAGGGTGAGTTTCGCGTTGGTCGTCGCTGCGGACGACCCGCTGGCGGCGCTCGACGTCGTTTTCGTCGAACCGCAGCCGGTGAGCGCCAGCGTCATGCCGATCAGCATGACGAATACCAGGAGCACCGAGATCGCTTTTTTCATTTTTTTCCTTCCTTTCCAATATCGCAGCCGCCCCCGTGGCGGACCGCCTGAATAAAGGGAGCTTCCTCCCTGAATTCCGATCGCTGCCCCTCCCGGCAGCAAAAACTGGAAACCCGGAAAGCCCTTGCAACTCATACTAAAACGTGTTAGAATAAGTTTGATCGGGCGCGAGAACGGTACCACGCTTCTGTCATACCACTTTGACAGCCATGTGTCAATATTTTTATCCGGATTTCACGGGTAAATTGGCAATTCTGCCAAGCGGCTCGTCCGCTCATGCGAACAGGTCGGCAAGGCCCGGACAAGTTGTTCTAATGTTGTTCTATCGGAGGCAGATATGTTGGAAAAGGCGAGCGGCACGCCGCTCTATCAGCAGCTGGCGGACACGCTCCGCGGTCAGATCCTGGGCGGGCAGCTCAAGCCGGGGGACCGTCTCCCCAGCGAGGCGCAGATGATGGCCTGCTACGGCGTGGGGCGGCTGACCGTGCGCAACGCGCTCTCCAGCCTGGTCGCGGAGGGGCTGCTGGAGAAGGTCCAGGGCAAGGGGACCTTCTGCCGGGCGGCGGAGATCGCCTCGCTCCCCCGCATCGAGGTCATCCTCGACATGTGCAACACCTATTTCATTCCTTATTACGTAAAGGGGATCTCCGAGGTGCTGCGCGAGGGGGAGTGCAGTTACCTCATCAGCGACACGAGCAGCGCGGCGGACGCGCTGTGCCGCCGGCTGGAGGGGGCGCTGGACAGCGGCGTCTCGGGGGTGATCTTCCAGCTCACCCAGTCCCGCGCCTCCGAAGCGGAGCTCGGGCGCATCCGCGCCGCCCTTGACAGGATGCGGGCCGCGGGCGTCCCCTGCGTCATGATCGACAGCCGGCTCGAGGGCGCGGACGTGTCCTGGGCCGCGGTGGACGAAAAAGCCGGCGCCAGCCGCGCGGCGGAGCATCTGGCGGCCTATCGGCACCGCCGCTGCGCCATCGTCTGGCGGCCCGGGTATCTGGATTCCACCGCCCGGCGGGACAGCTTCCTCTGGGCGGCGGAGCGCTTCGGCATGGAGAAGATCGTGGAGATCGACTGCGACCGGGGCGCCGACGCCGCCGTGCTGGACGCGGTGAAGAACGCCGGGGTCACCGGCATCTTCGGCTACAACGACGAGATCGCCCTGCGCTGCATGCGCACGCTGCAGGGCGCCGGCATCGAGGTGCCGAAGCAGGTCTCCGTGGTGGGCTACGACGACTCGTACCTTGCGGAGACGATCTGGCCCTCCCTCACCAGCGTCTCCCACCCCAAGGAAACCATGGGCCGGCACGTGGCCAGCGCCCTGCTGCGGCTCATCCGCGGGCAGGAGCAGTGGCCGTACACCGAGCTGTTCCAGCCGCGGCTGGTCTGCCGCGGCTCCTGTTCGCTCTGCCCGGGCTACCGGGCGTAATAAATACAGACTCCGGCGCGGTTTACAGCCGGCGCCGGAAGGAAGGATTCGGCCATGGAAGAAAAAACGCTTGTGGAAAAATGCATCGGGGACGAGGAGACGTATCAGTTCGCCTCCTTCGGACGCAGCGACGCCTGGGAGCTGGGCTGCGCCCTGACGGAGGCATGCCGCGGCTTCGAGGGGCCCGTGGCCGCCGAGATCGACCTGAACGGCTTCACCGTCTTTCGCTGGTACCCGGAGGGGACGGAGGAGCTCAACGCCCAGTGGCTGGCGCGCAAGCGCGCCACGGTGCGCGTCTCCGGGAAGAGCTCGCTGCGTGTGTTCGCGGAGCTGCGGGAGAGCGGCGGCACGCTGCAGAGCCTGGGCCTGAATTCCGCGGAATACGTGGACTGCGGCGGCGGGTTCCCCATCCGGCTGCGCGGCGGCTGCGTCATCGGCTTCATCGGCACCTCCGGCCTCACCCACACCCGCGACCACGAGGCGCTGATCGCCGGGCTGCGGCTCTACTTCCGCCGCCATCCGGAGAAGAAGGGCTGAGCGCCCTCCCGGAAAAACGCGGCGTCCGCCGGGCCGTCGGAGGCGCGGCGCGCCGCCGGAAGCGAAAAGACAGCGAAAAGCAGGGGCCCCCCGCCCCTGTCTGCGTCCGGAAAAAACGCCGCGGTCCTTCGGCCCCGCTACGCCTTTTGGGGACGTACAATTTTCTTCGCGATCTCGTCCCGGTAATCGGTGGGGCGGATCCCGGTCACCGTCTTGAACGTATTGCTGTAATGAAAAACCGAACTGAAGCCCAGGGACCCGGCGATGTCCTTGAGCGGGATGTTCTGCATCAGCATCTCCATGCTGCGCTCGACCTTAAAGCGCAGCAGCGCCCGCTGCGGCGTCGCGCCCAGCATGCTGCGGAAGGCGCGCTCCAGGCTCGTCTTGCTCGTTTTTCCGCTTTTGGCGATGTCGCCTATAACGATCGGCTCGGAGAGATGCTCGGCCGCATACTGAAACGCGTGGTTGATGATCCTGGAATCCCTTCCCTTCTTCAGCAGTTCGGCGTCGTCCTCCTGCCAGGCCCGATCGTAGATGATCTGCCCCAGTATGACCTTCACGAGCTGCCGGAGCATGGCGGTGCGCCCCCGCCGTTCGGGATCGTCCTCCGCGAGCTTCTCCAGCATCGCTCCCAGCGAATGATACTGCGGTTTCTCGAAGGCCGCGTCCGTGGAGATCGTCGCGATCGCTCCGAAATTATACCGCTCCATAAACGGGGCAAGATCGAATTGGAGATAGGCGAAGCAAATGGGCGAGTCTCCGAGCTTTCTTCCGCTGTATATGTCGTTGGGGCGGAAAATGTAGCAGGAGCCCGGCTTCAGCACCGTGGTCTCTCCGCCGTGCCGGATCTCGACCGACCCTTCCTTGTAGTACACGACCATAAACGCGGGCAGCAGGAAGTTGGAGACCCTCTCCGTGGAGGACCTGTGGATCCCGCAGCCCAGCAGCCGGACGTGAATGCTTTCGATAAAATAATCCGCAATGGTGTTTGCTTCGTCCTCTATGTTTTCAAAGGCCTTCGACAGATTCTGAACCATATCCGTCCTCCTCTTTCCGCCTCTTTTGAGCGTACAGCAAAGCAAAGAAAAAATCAATACACCAATGCCCCGAATCGATATACCAAAGCGGGCGCTCCCGGAACATTATCTTGCATTATCATTTCCTGTCGTATATACTCGAAAATGAATATCTATGTGCGGTTTTCCCGGAGACAACGCGTTTTTCACCGTACGATATATAACATATTGTATTATTTCAGCGCTTTTTTCCGGCCCGGACGAAGGGAACCGGCAGGCCGCGTTCCGATATACAAAAGCCTTTTCCCTTCATCCGGTCCGGCCGGCGGCGGGCGGATGCTCCGCCCGCAAAACGCCGTACCGTTCATGCGCGCCGGCACGCAGCCGCGGGGCTCCGCGGGGAACGCGCCGCTGTTCCGGAGGCTCCCGGGATCGGGGCGGCTTCCGGCCCCGGATCACAAAATCTGAGCTGCGGCGGCCTTGCCCGCCGCGGCGGGAAGAGGGACGGAAATGGATAAGCCAACCGCTCAGACTTCCGGCGAAGAAGCCGCGATCGTCAGCTCGGGCAGCTTCCGAACCGCCGAAGTACTTGTCCGCGGGGAGCGGAATCTCCATACGGTGCCCGTCACGGGCGCCTGCCGGCAGGATCCGTCTTCCTCCGTCCGGCAGCGGTGGCAGCAGTCTCTGGACGTCCTGACCGGCAGTCTCGGCGCAGTCCTCGGTCTTGTGACGCAGATCGTCGAGGGCGGTTTTTCCGTACTCCTGACCAGCGGAGAAAAGATCGCGCCGTATTTCCCCGGCACGCAGTTCCCGTTCGGCTCCGGAAGCTACTGCGAAGAGGCCGTCGGCCAGAACCGCTTCGTCAGCTTCGACACGGCGGTCTGGGCGAAGTCCGGGCCGGGCGCCGAAGGCGGCGCGTTCCGTCGTTACTGCGGCCTGCCGCTCCACTGGGAGGACGGCTCCTTCTTCGGCACGCTCTGCCTGTTCGGCCGGAGCGGCGGACTGAACGGGGACTCCGCCAGGCCCATGATGGAGGAGTTCGCCGCCTCCATGGAAAAGGATCTGGAGCTGATGACCCTGCGCAGGCTCCACGACGCGCCCTACGAAAAATACGCCAGAGCGATGGAGGCCGTGCTCCAGTATGCGCCCGGCGGCATCTTCTGCTATTCCGCGGAGGAGGACGAGCAGTTTTCGTATCTCAGCGACAACATGCTGCTCTTCCTCGGCTACACGAGGCAGGAATTCACCGGGAAATTTTCCAACAGGTTCTCCCTCATGGTTTACAAGGCGGACCGCGTCCGCGTCCTGAGAGAGATCGACGAGCAGATCCGGCGCGGGCCCTTCGACCGCTGCGAATACCGGATCGAAAAAAAGGACGGCTCGCTCGTCTGGGTCCACGACGAGGGACACATCGTCGCGGACCCCTGCGGAAAACGGTGGTTTTACGTCGTCATCGTGGATATCACGGAGACCGTGCTGGCGCAGGAGCGGGAGCGGGAGAAATTCCGCAGCTCCATGCAGGCGCTGCTCGCCGCGAATCCCGAGGCGGTCGGCACAGCGCAGTTCAATCTGACGAAAAATCTCTGCGACGAGGGCCACGGTCTCAGCGAGGCGATCCGGCCGGTCGTGTCGGCCAGAACGGCGGACGACCTCTTCTCCGGCATCGCCTCCCAGATCACCGATCCCCAGACGCGGCGGGAATTTTCCGCCCGCTTCGACCGCACGGCCCTTCTCGCCGGGTTCCAGAGCGGAAAAACGAGCCGGAGCATGGAATACCCCCGCAAAAACGACCGGGGCCTGCCCGTGTGGATCCGGATCTATCTGAATCTGCTGCAGAACCCCGACACCGGCGATGTGGAAGGGGTCGCCTATTCCGCCGACATTTCGCGGGAAAAGCGCCGGGACGAGATCCTCTCCATCATCACCAGCCAGGAGCACGATCTCATCGCGCTGATCCACCTGGACACCGGGGAGGTCGAGGCCTATTTCCTCGGCGAAACGCTGCCCAGGGCCTTCCTCGAAATGCTTCCGGCCCCGGGCGCCGTCTGCCCGCTGGACAAGTTCCGCAAAAACGCCATGGAACGGTGGCTGAACGCGGAGGACAGGGAAAAATACCGCGAGTGCAGCGATCCCGCCTTCTACCGGCCGAAGATGGACCGGGGCGAGCATTACGAGTTCGTCGTCCGGGAGCAGTTCCCGGATGTGGACGGCGGAGAGATGTACCGGAGATTCCAGCACTACTATCTGGGAAACGACCGGGACACCATACTGGTGATCGAGTCCGACGTGACGCCCAGCTACCGCCGGCAGCAGCAGGAGCTTAATGCGGCCAGGGCGGAAACGGACCGCATCCAGGACATCATGGACTCCATTACCAGCGGCATCTGCGTACTGCACATGCCCGACCCGGATCACCTGCGCATCGTTTACGTCAATCAGCAGATGTTCCGCCTCCTCGGCTTTGAACCCGACAGGAACGACGTCGCCGATATCGGCGACCCGGCGGAAAAGCTGGTCAAGGAATATACGAACGACGCGTTCGTCGGCGTCCATCCCGACGATCTGTCCCGCGTCAGAAAAGCGTTTCACGATAATTATCTCTCCGACTATTTCGTCGTCGGCAACTATCGGACGATGGGGGCCGACGGGAAGTATTACTGGATCAAGGAGGAAGTCCGCCTGCGCGAGGTCACGCCGGATTGCCGCGTCTTTTACGCCACCTACCGCGACGTGAGCGAGGAGGTCCGCCTGAACGAGGAGCTCACCGCGCAGCTGGAGACGGAAAAGCAGCTGCGCGTGGAGGCCACCTCCGCCAACGCCGCGAAAACGGATTTCCTCTCCCGCATGAGCCACGACATCCGCACGCCGCTCAACGGCATCATCGGGATGACCTATCTTGCGAAGGAGCAGAAAAACCCCGCCGGAACGGTCGACTGCCTGGACAAGATCGATCGCTCCTCCAGCTTTTTGCTGGGCCTCATCAACGACGTTCTGGACATGTCCCGCGCGGAGAGCGGCCAGATCGAGCTGAATCCGGAGCCCTATCCGCTGGAGGAATTCAACGGATACCTGGACGCCGTCATCCGGCCGCTCTGCCAGGAAAAGGCGCAGAAGTTCGTCCTGGACGAGCGGTTTTCGATCCGCGACAGGATCCCCGTCGCGGACAAGCTGCGCTGCAACCAGATCATCTTCAACCTGCTGTCCAACGCCGTCAAGTACACGCCGGAGGACGGGACGATCACCTACCGGGTCAGCGGCAGCCGTCTCGAGCGCGGCAGGATCCGCATCGATCACGAGATCTCGGACACCGGGATCGGCATGAGCGAGGAGTTCCAAAAGGTGCTCTTCGATCCGTTCACGCAGGAGAACCGGGACGACATTTCCGAAAAGCGCGGCACGGGGCTCGGCCTCGCCATCGTCAAAAAGCTGGTGGACCGGATGGGCGGGACCATCCGCGTGCAGAGCGCGCTCGGCGGGGGCACGACCTTCCATGTGTCCCTGACCTTCGACACGGTCCCGCAGCCCGCGGATACGGCCCCGCAGCCCGCGGAGGCGGGGACGGGCGACGGGGGACGGCTCCTCGCGGGCAGGCGCATCCTGCTCTGCGAGGACCATCCGCTGAATCAGGAGATCACGAAAACGCTGCTGGAGCAAAAGGGCGCCGTCGTGGAGCTGGCAGAAAACGGGAAGGTCGGCCTCGAAAAATTCGCCGCCTCTCCGAACCGATACTACGACCTGATCCTGATGGATATCCGGATGCCGGTGATGGACGGCTACGAAGCCACGCGGAGGATCCGGGCGCTTCCGAGAGCGGACGCCGCGGGCGTGCCCATTCTGGCCATGACGGCCGACGCGTTTTCCGACGACGTGCACAAATGCCTGGACGCCGGAATGAACGGGCACGTCGCCAAGCCGATCAGCCCGGAGCGGCTGTTTGAAAAGATCGCCGGACTGATTTCGAAAAGCCCGAAAGAGGTTGTGAAAAATGAGTGACGGAAAGCAGCATCCGGGCAGCGCGCTCGTCAACGAGACCCTCCGCGGGATGATGCGCAGC
>Ga0268360_1001565_pt1 | contig 22687 bp, 19 predicted proteins | sample BioMet11_FD_192465 | JGI IMG/M metagenome (GOLD analysis project Ga0268360, IMG submission 192465) | Sewage microbial communities from Oakland, California, United States - Biofuel 11 (Illumina Assembly) | ecosystem: Engineered > Wastewater > Sewage > Unclassified | place: USA: California... | reverse complement strand
ACAAAGAAATATGATTATGACGCGCGTTAATTTTTTGATTAGAGAGGATCATTCATAAACCTTTCGAAATATGTAGGCTTTTAAAATATTATTATATGCCTATATAATATACAATCAATTTTATAAGACAGCCAGCGCAGGTAAAAATAAACAAAGTCGTAAATTTATATAAATAAAAAAATTCAACTCTCCCCAATATAATATAAAGATTCCGATTGTAACTAATGAATTTTTGTATTTATTTTCAGGAATATAATTAATAATTTTATATTAATAAGTTTTCCCGATGTAGTTTTTATATTAGGGATATTTATAAAATGTACGATTTATTAACTTTCTCGTTTATTTGAGAAAAGAAGAAGGTATGTTTTCTGTATCATATATAAAAAAGTATTTAACACTGTTTGTACCCATAGTCAAAATATATTTTTTACGAGAAACTATATATTAAATATAAAAATTATTTATAAATAAATTTAGATTGTGCGGCTGGTAACATTTATTTATATATAAATATGTTGGCTGATTTATTAAATAATAATAAGACAAAAAACTGCTTGGCCGCAATTTAAGAGAAACTCACTGTATAGTTTCAATTTCACTTATCCAGGAATTAATTATTTTAGAAACTTGGGAATTTGACTAACATTTATTTACGAATTTGGCTAACATTTATTTACGAATTTGGATAATATTTATTTACGAATTTGATTTCTGCAGGCATCAGAAAAGGATTTTTATATTTAGTTTCCTTGCATAATGCGTGATTTTAGGAGCCTCATCTTTTGCCGGCCGCCCTGGGGATTTAAAGGAACATGTTGAGTCCATAGAATTGTATATCCCCAAACTTGGGATCTACAACGGTTCGACACTTGAAATTGAAAAGCTTGACCGGGTACTTGACGAAATCTCGATACACGATTTTGCATTTACAGTTCACGCCCCTTACTCTGCTGGAGACTCAAAATATCCTTCAGCTCTCCAGGTTGATACTGCAAAAATGAGCAAGAGGGAATTTACCCTTGTGGAAGAATCAATCTCGCTTGCAGGCCGGATAGGAGCCCCTGTTGTGGTATTACATCCGGGTAGGATTGGACCTGACAGGGAAAAATCTTATTTTTCGATGGTCAAAAATCTCAGCATGCTTGCATCCGTGGCTGAAGATTATGGGGTTACTTTAGGCCTTGAAAACAAGGAAGGTACAGATCCTTCGAATTTTTGCTGTGAGGCTGATGAACTTTCCCGGACCATAGAAGTTGTGAATTCCGAACACTTGAAAGCCACATTTGATATAGGACACGCAAACCTTACCTGTGGAGGTGATCCTGAAAAACTCAAGGAATTTGTCCGAACCTTGAAGAAGCATATTATCCATCTTCACCTGCATGATAATAGTGGGCAATGGACAGAAAAATACGATGGAGATGAGCATATGGCTCCCGGAGAAGGTTGTGCGGACTTTTCAGTCCTGAAATTGCTTTCGGGATACAGAGGCGTTTATAATTTTGAGGTATTCTCTCTTGAAGATATTCTGTTTGGAAAAAAGACCCTTGAAAACGCCTTCAAACTATAAAATGCTTAAATCTGAAAAAAGAAGAACAGCTGGGTTCTGGTAAGAACCTCAACTTTTACTTAAAAAAAGTCCAGGCTTATGTTCTTCTGGCCAAGTACTTTTGTTAACTCTTCGTAGGCTGTGAAAAGTTCCCTCTTCTGCCTTCCCACGGTTTCAAGGGTAGGCTCGGCTTTGAGCCAGATATCTCTATCTCCGCTCCCTCTCGTTATCGCAACACAGGAAAGCATATCCCCGTGGGTCAACCTGTATACCGAATCAATTCCTGTAGGAGTTATCCAGGCAGGATAGCTGATTTTAAGCCGTTCTGTAATTTCATGCCAGTTGAGATTTCCAGAAGCTCGGAGATTAAGCTGGAGATGAGCACGTTCCCCGGTAATTTTTTCATCAACGTTTTCGAGAAAAGCGCTGTAAGACTTATCTGTTTCACTGACCCCCTTTGCTTCGTAATGGGCGAGCTTTTCGGCTTCCTCTTCGAAGAAAGGCGCAAGGTGAATCTTGCTTGAGGGTTTTGTCATAAGGGATACTCCAAAGAAAACAATTGCACTCACGGTCATTCCTACAATTACTCCGTGACCTGTGAGGATCGGGTGGATTGTCTCAAGATAGTTGGTGCCCAAAGGTGGTGTTTTTATAAGATCCAACGCCACAAGAACCACCTGAACTAAGAATCCCACGACCATTCCTGCAAAAGCTCCTTCTTTAGTAGCCCGCTTCCAATATAGGCCTCCCATTAAAGGGAAGAAGTAGGACGAGCTTGCAATGAAAGTTGCGATTTGAATGGCATCGATAATGTTTGGAATTACAAATGAGCCTGCTGTTGCCGCAAGTATGATAGCGATGACACTGATTCTGTTTACCGCGAGCATCTCTTTCATTGTGGCATCAGGCTTTATGTATCTCTGGAAAATGTCCCTGGAGACACAGGAGGCTCCTGAAGTTGAAAAAGTATCTGTACAGGACATGGAAGCTGCCGCAAGCCCGATTGCGCTTAAGGCTATAATCACAGGGGCAGAGGCAAAACGTGTATTGACAAAGTTCAGGAGTGCAGGTTCTGCCAGACCCATGCCTGCGGGAAAACCCATCTTTGCTATTTCAGGATATACAGAATTGAGAGCTATCGCAATTACAGCGCAGGCTGCGAAGACTACAGTAATCATGAGAGCACCGACTACCATTCCACGACTGGCAGATTTTGCATCTCTTGCAGCCCAGACTTTTTGCCAGGGGTCCTGTTCAGTAATCCAGCCAGGAATTAAGGCAAAGCTAAGGATCATTATAAGAGGAAGACCAACCGAAAAGGGATTCCACCAGCTGCCAGGTACATTTCCAAAAAGCTGGGAAGCGCTTATTGCAGTAGTATTAAGTCCTCCGTCAGCTACTGTTCCTACTGATGCAAAAGCCATTCCCAATGCGAAGATCGCAAGGAAGGAAAACTGGATAACATCTGTCCAGATCACTGCTGAAAGTCCTCCCAAAGTTACGTAGAGAGAAACTGAGATCGCAATAATAGCTGCAGCATAAAGGGGATCAAGACCATAAAATACCTGCAACACTAGAGAAAGCCCTGTAATATCCGATACTGAAAAAAGGGTCATTACAACAGTAATAATCACGGCAATTGGCAATCTTATTGAACTACCATAACGTTGTTCCAGAAGTTCGGGTTGTGTGATTGCGGGCAGGCTTTTAATCTTCCTTACAAGCACGGCAATAACAAGGAGAGCAAGGATATTAGGAGCAACGAATTCCCATATAGAACCCATTCCTCCTAGCATAAAATATCCGACAACTGCAAGAATTCCTCCGGCTGTTAACCATGAAGCTGCCGCCGAAAAACCTATTGCTGTGGGCCCGATCATGCGGCCGGCAAGCCAGAAATCGGTAATGGACTTCTGTCTACTATTAAAATACCAGCTAATAGCCACAAGCACGGCTATATAGACTGTAAGCATTAAAAGAAAAACACTATAGCCATTCATAAATAGACCTTCAGAGATATTAGTAATGTGTATAAGCCACTTATTTTATTGAATTTTCGAGATATATGTGTATAAGCCACTTATTTTATCGAATTTTCGAGATATTATTCAATTTTCAAATATAGGACTTTATATATATGCTCATCGTATCGGCATATAAATAAATAAACATTTACTTTCACTATAACATTTGTTTAACACTTTATAGTCTTACAGGCATCTTTTTTTACAGTTAGACAATCTAGCTTTAATTAAAACTAGATTTATTTTTATTAATTATATTATAAAGTTTATTTTTAAAATAGGCTCTGGCTACTGTTGTAATTTCTGTCATTTTTCAGGATATGTGAGCAAATAAAAAATTGACTGTGCTGCATATTACCCATGACCAGACCTAACAGCGGACAATGGTTTACAGGATCACGATAATAATAGACGGAAAACTTATGAAGGTAGAGATTCCGGGAGGAATTTTCGAAAAAACAATTGATAGCAGGATAGCCAGCTTCGTAGGGTTTGAAAATATGCTGAACGGCAAGGTTATCTTTGCAGACCGTGGACTTCTAAGGATTGAAGCCGGAGAAAGAATTATTCATGCTTCAGGGATATTAAGGTGGGTAGCCAGTTACATGCCTTCCTGATGTCTGAGAACATAGATTTAAGTAAGACTTCCACACAATCCTGCATCAGAAACTCTCTACAGGGCAAGGTTACTGAAAGCTGGATGCTGGGAGCTCTTGTTCGGGTGAAAGTTGATTGCAGCGTTCTTCTTAATGCCCTCATAACCCGACAATCAGCAGAGGAAATAGGTATCCTCCCTGGAGTTCCGGTGTATGCCCATTACAGGGCAAGTTCTGTCCATGTGCTCCGGTGTAAAAGGTGAAATTTGTGAAAGCAAGAACGAAGGTCTGGTTTACGGAAGACGGAAAGACCGTCATGGGTGCTGGAAGAGCTAAGTTACTGAAGACGATAGAAGAAGAGCACTCGCTTCGGAAAGCCTGCAAGAAGCTTGAGATATCATATAAGCAAGCCTGGATAGTACTTAAAAAAATGAATGAAGCTCTTGGCGAACCCGCAGTCGTCACTGTACGAGGGGGAAAAAATCAGGGTACTTTCCTGACAGACCTCGGAAGAAAGCTGTTAGCTGAGTACGAATCCAGTAAGCAGCTTATTAGTGAAACCATAGGGGATGAAACAGCCTGGGAAAACGTAAGCTTCAAATTATCAGCCAGAAACCAGCTACCTGGTAAAGTGCTTGAAGTGGAAAAAAACGGGCTTGTATCTAAAATTACGATAGAAATGGAACCTTCAGTTATAACCTCAGTAGTCACTGAAGAAGCTGTAGAAAAACTTGATATCAAACCAGGAGACAGGGTTTACGCGGTCATCAAATCAACCGAGGTAATGGTTGCAAAAATTGTCGGTGAAAAAAAACCTGCAAAAATCGATTCAATGGAGACGGACCGCTCCGACTGAAAAATTATAACCCAATTTGACAGGAGCATACATTTTCCAATACATATAGTCACACCTGTAATTGTTGCAACAAAAACCTTCATTGCACCTCATTGAATATTTGCATTATTTAGCTTCGTGACTATAGATGGAGTTATGTTTTCTATTTTTAGTCCTATTCTGATTTATTTATATTCTCAAAGGCTTCCAGTTAACAGAAAGTTCAGCTTTGCTTTCCACTCCGGACAACCAGGACCGGGACTTTTGAACCTCTTACTACTGTTTCTGCAACGCTTCCTATTAGGAACCTTTCAAGTCCGGTTGCTCCAAGGGAGCCCATTACTATCAAATCAATATTGTTATTTTCCGCGAAATCGATAATTTCATTGCTCGGATACCCTTCTAAAAGGACCTCTCGTACCTCTACACCTGAGGCCTCTCCAATCTCCTTAATTTTAGATACTGCTTTCTTCCCATCATTTTTCATAATATTGTAGATTGTTTCTTTACCAGCAGTCCAATTTTCAGAAATTGTAGAGGGTGTATTTACTACGTAAAGAGCGTGGACAATGGCTCCGCTAAGTTTTGCAAACTCAATACCGTGAGAAATAGCCCTCTGAACATTCTTAGATCCATCTGTTGCAATAACTATATTTCGGAAAAGTTTTCTCTTCATACTTAATCCCCCAATTGCTTCACATAAAAAGTACCTTCACATAAAAAGTACCTTCACATAAAAAGCACCAATGTGACATAATTGAACTAATTAAGTTATGGATAGACTGATTATATTTAATATGTTCATGTTTAATTATAATTACTGGTACAGGTAAAAGTTCAAAAGTTAGAAAATCGCACGAAAAACTGCACGAGTAGATTTCCAAAAATAGAGGATTGTAGCCTTTAAAAAGGCTACGTGCATAATTTACTATTATTTACCTTTCTGATTCAATCCTGTTTATTTCTCCTGAGCATTACAAAGCATGCAGCTAGAGCCATTGTAATCCCTGTAACAAGCCCAAATCCCGGGAGAGAATTTTTTGCCTCCAGAACTTCGGTATTGAGTTTAATAGTGTCCGAAGTCTGGTCGTGCCCATCAGCATCTTCATAGAAAATCTCGCTGCTTATAGAGTATGGCTTTGCAGTAGCAGTTTCGTCTACATCCATATCGAAAACAGCAACTTCACTGTCTCCGGGTTTCAGAGTTCCAAGGTAAGCCTGATCATCAGTGGTACTGAAGGGATCAGATGCACTAATTCTAACAGTTGAATCTTTTGCAGTTTCTTCTCCTGTGTTTTTATATGTAACATAAAGCATCCCACCTTCATCAGGGTAAAGGTCACCTGTTACGTTTGTAACTTCAAAGTAAGGCTCCTTCTTGACTTCGATATTTATGGTCTGCGTCTGTGTCTTGTTTTCATACCAGAGACCGACTTCCTTATTCGTTACAAGGCCTGTAACACTGTCAAAGTCATCTCCGCCTACCTGAACATTATTCTGGTACTGATAAGAAAGCTCAAGGGTAAGAGGATAAGTACCTGCAGGAGTGTTTTTGTTAATTTCAACTGTAAATTTTGTGGGACTTGCACTCTCTTTTCCCTGCTTGAGAGTTCCAGCTTCCTGGGATCCAGACTTAACTTTAATGTTAGGATCATCAGATTTAAGGGTTGCAAGAATGCCTATTGCTGTCGTAGCCTGCGCTTCATACTGCATCTCTGACTGCTGGAGCATCTCATTTGCATAATCCCCAATATCTGCATCCTTTTCAGATTTAAAGCCGGAAATTTCACCCTTATTCATCATATTTAGATTGAGAGTTACAGTATCTCCTCTAGAGTACTGGTTGTCTCCAACAAGTGTTGCATTAAGGTCAGGCCCTCCGTATACTGAGTAGTAGTTTTCACTAATATCAAAATTGTCTGGTACAGCTGCCTGCGCTGGGAAGACTGCCCAGCAAAGGATCAGAAGAGTTGTGACAGTAATAAATAATCCATTTTTATTATTCATTTTCATCACCTGATACATTCTCATCGTTCTGGTTTCTTTTCCGGTGTACGCTTACTATCTGGTAAAGGGCGATAACTATAATCAATAAAATTGCTATTCCTGTTATGCTAAATTTTTGTTCTGTTGCTTTAAGAGGTAAATCTACTTTCATACTTTCTGAAAATTTAGTATTTTCGTCATCATCAAGATATTTTATTTCACTATTGACTCCATATTTTTTTACCGTAGCATCCGAATCTGCCTTAATTTCAAAACTGGCAGTCTTTTCTTCTCCAGGTCCAATATCCCCTAACCTTACTGTAGATTTTTCAGTGCTTAGAGGGCTCATCACAATTATCCGGGCAAAAGCGTCTTTTGCTACGGTTTCTCTTGTGTTTTTATAAGTAACATTAACAACCTTACTTTCACCCTGTACCAGGTTGCCAGAAACATTGGTTACTTCGAATTTAGGTTCACTTTTTATGGAAATAGGTATTTTGAGAGTTTCTGTTTTCGTTTTGTACTCTCTCGCATAGTCTACATCAGTAATTCCGAGATTTACCGCATCCGCAGTTACAGTTCGGACATTTGCCTGGTATTGATAGGTCACTGGCAGAAGAAGTTCATAATTTCCAGCAGGTGCATTGCCATCAACTTTTATTGTGTAACTAAGAAGTGCTATATGACCGGTTTCAAGTTCCTCAACGTTCTGGAAATTGCCTGTCGACTCTACTTCAATGTACTTCGTTTCTGATTGAAGAGTAGCATCTATATCTTTTGCTGTCGTACATTCTTCTTCTTCTCCCATCTCTCCCAGTGCAATTGTTTCTTCAATGGAATCGTTTATTCTTTTCTGATTTGCGTTTAACCTCTTAAAACTAGATATAGCTCCGGCATTTGCGATTTTTATCTTCAGATCTGCAGTTTCTCCCCTTTCAAGCTCGGGATCTCCTGTAATTGACGCCTGTATTACTGGTGACCCGTAACTCTTGTAGTAATCCACAGTATACCCATGATCTAGAGCAATGAAGTTGTTTTCATCATCATCGTCTTCTCCGAGAGCTGGGAGTGCAGTCACTGATACTACCAGTATAATTAACGCAAACGTAGCAATTTTTTTAATCGTTCTTTGCCTTAGTTTTGTTATGGGCACTCGTATCATATCTCGGCCCCCTGAATTTGTTTTTTTGTATCTGTCTGTTTTTCTGCTGTCCTGGCCCCTTTTCTTTTATCGCGCCAGATATCAAAAGTAACCATAAGCGGGGGGAAGACTACAAAGGTTGCCAGGAGAGCCAGCAAGACATCTATAACCGTAACTGTACCAAAGTCGGTTATTATGGGGAAAGGAGAAGCCAGCAGGGCCATAAACCCGAATACCGTCGTGGCCCCTGAAGCAACAATTGCACTTCCTATTTTGGAACTGGTTAGCTGGATAGCCTCTAAAGGACTTGCTCCTTTATCCTTTTCTTCAAAGTAACGTTCCATCATGAGGATAGCATATTCTGACCCGACTCCCAGTATCAGAGCTCCCAGGGTTGCTGTGAGTGGAGTATAGCTGATATTAAGAAGGCTCATAACTCCGCCTGACCAACCAATAACTATTAACATTGGGATTACAGGAACAAGGGCTTTCACCCAGTCTTTGTATACAATAAGAAGCCCTGCGAGCACGAGGATCAGGCCAAGGAAAGTCATTGTAATTCTTCCGCTGGTAAGAGCAGAGATAACCTCTATGTACACAACCGAGTTTCCGGTAATCGTGACGGCTGTGCCCGGTGGAGCCGGCATCCACTGCATGTCTTGCTTGACAACATTCCTGAGTTCCTCAATACCTGTTACCTTTATGTCCGCAACCGCATTTCCTATGTCGAAGTTCAGGAGAAGCATATTATTCCCGTATATATAGCGGTCTTTCTGTGAATCAGGAATTTCAGAATAAATATCCTTTATTTCCTGGCTGGTATCGGGAATTACCCCTCCATTATATTCCTTTACGAGATCTACAATGCTCGAAGAGCCGTAAATGTGGCTATTAGACGCTGCTTCATGTTCGGAAAACTGATCAATCCACTTAAGGACGTCTGGATTAGCTACGTCCTTAACCTTAATGATAAGGTTTAATTCATCACTATTGCCCATGATATCTCCCATATGTTGAAGATCCACGAGTGCAGGCATGTCCTGAGGCACAAAAGTTTCAACATCAGTCTGGATAGGCACGGACTGGTCGAGGTAAAGCCCGCCAGCACAGAGCAAGAGTGCAATTCCCAGTACTACAACGTCATATTTGATAGTCAGGTTTGTAGTTTTCTGTAGGATCCTTCCTATCAGGCGATCACTTTCGTCTCCTTCCTCAGACTTTTTCTTCTTTTCCGGATTTGCAGGTTTTATCTTACTTATTACCTTCCTCAGGGGGTTTTTATCCGAGTATTTGTCAAATAAAGAAATTGTTATAACCCCTACAAAGATAGCAGAGAAGTAACACATTAAAATGCCTATTATAAGCAATTTACCAAAATCCTGGATCATTGGTACCGTAGATGTAAAAAGGGAGAAAAATCCAAGGGCTGTCATTACCAGAGCTGTGAGGACTGCAGGCCCGGTATGCTTTACGGTTTCTATAACTGCTGTTGTTTTGTTCCCTTTTTCCCGAAGTTCCTCCTCAAGTCGGTTATGGAACTGAATAGCATAGTCAATTCCTAAGCCTATAAGGATAGGAAATGCAGCCATGGAAACCATGGACATGGGAATTCCTATATAACCCATGGCTCCGAAGGTATAAACAATACCAAGAAGAACTATCGGCAGAGGAAGAAGACACCAGCGAACGTGCCTGAACACAAGAAGCAGTACAATAATCATGAAAACCGCTGAAAGTCCTAGAAGCACTCCCATACTGGAATTCATCTCATCGTTCATGGAAACGCTGAATGCTGGATCACCAGTAACAATAATATTGTAGGAAGGTGGAAAATCCGCAAGTGAAACAGCTTCTTGAGTGGAAGCAAGGATATCTTCCTGATTATCTTCACTAGCTGAACCGGCCATGACTACCGAAATTACCATATGAGTATTGTCAGGAATAAGCTGGCCGAAAATATCAGGGTTTCCATCCACAATGGTTTTTATTTCTTCATCGGTATCAGGGAGTTTAGATTTCCCTGTCATCTTATAATTGATCTGTTTGATCAGTGAAGCGGGGCTTGTAGTTTCAATTACCCCATTGGTTGCCTGGACCTGATGTTCTAGCCTGTCTACAGCTTTCATCACGTCAGCAGTTTCTACATCGTTGCCCTCTACCATTACCACAACAGATTGTGTCTGGAAAATTTTTTGATAAAGGTGATCATAATCCTGGTAGAGAGGAGAGTCTTTTCCAACAAAGGTTTCTGTTCCTGATTCCATCTCAATGAGCTGCGCTCCCTGCGTTGCTATAAGTATACACAGTAAAGCTATCAGGAGTATGGAAAAACGGTTCTTCTGAATGAAAAATCCCAGTTTTTCAAAAATATTTTTAATAGTAGATTCCCCTCATATATTTTTAGTATGAAATACAATTTAAGGAACTTGGTACACGTCTTGAATTTGCCTTTTTTCTCTGGGCCGAAGGCTCATTATCTAATATTTGTGTACATTTTAATAATACTTGCCTTTTTTTATCCCGAAACTGAAAATATAACATCCAAAGTTTGTATAAATGTTAATAAATATAATATTTTGCTAAAATTATACTATTTTGCGGCAAATCTTTTGTGACTTAGATCTTTTGACGTATACAAACAGAAAAGATTTAAATTTATTGTTACATTAGGGGTAACAGATGGCATTACAAACAAATCCTCAGCTAATTCATAACCTTGAAAAACTAGGGCTAACCGAAAATGAAGCAAAAGCATATGTTGGGCTCGTTAGTTTGAGGGAGGCTACAGCCCGTGAGATTCACGAACTTACAAATGTGCCAAGAGCCAAAATATATGAAATTCTGAAGGTACTTGCAAAAAAAGGCTATCTGGAAGTGAGACAGGGATCTCCAACGTATTTCCGAGCAGTTGATCCTAAGAAGGTAATCGGAGAAATAAAAAACGAATTCTTAAACTGTGCAATCGAGACACTTGGACAGCTCAATGAATTGAGTTATGAACTTCCAAAAACTTCTCCTGTATGGTACATCCAGAGCGACTGGGGAATAAAGAACCGGATACGTGAAATCATGGCAGGAGTAAGAGAAGAATTAATTATTTTTTCATCAAGCCCTGAGTTACTCAGGGAATTTAAGCGGGAAATAAAAAAACTGGAAAAAACTTGTAATCTAACTCTTATAGTTGATGAACTGGATAGGTTCAATTCACTTCCTTTTGAGTTCAAGGAAACAAATAAAGAGTTTACGGATTTCATGAATAACATTGTAATTGACGGCATCCAGTATAAAGAAGAATTTTTTATGATTGCCGATGGAAAGGAATCAATAGGGGTTCACAGCGCAGGAAACAAAAGAGAAGCAGTGATAATCAAATTGCCGATTGTTTCCTATATGCAGAAAATGATCTATGAGAGGGTGCTTGAACCAGGTTTTATCAAATCAGACAGATAACTAGTGTCGAGTCAATCATCAAGGATTCAATGATTCCAAATAGTTGCAATCGGTTTTATACGATATTTTGTAGTTGACTCGACACTAGCCTGCAGGTAAGGATTTCCCAGATATTTATAGTCCGGGCATAATTCAGTTCGTTATCAGAGATTATTGCTGGCTTTTCGGATCTTTCTCTCTTTCCAATTTTAGAAAACTCCACCTTTCTCCATATTTGTTCAAAAAAACTTCATCATAGAATTTAACACCACATTGGAAACATAGCTCGCAAGATAAGAAACGGCGATAAGAGTAAGAAGATCACTAAAATGAGCAGGAATACAACTATAACGGATTTTTCCATACTGACATTATGTACAAACATGCCGCCCACAGTACAGAGATATATTCCATAAATCCCGACGATCATCCCAGCTAAAGGAATCCAGGAAAGTACCATCACGGCAGTCGCATAAGATATGAGTTTTACAGTGCCTTCATAACTTCCTGTTCCCCCGCGTCCTTTATAAATAATATCGAGAACTGTAGCTCCGATAAAGAGAAAAATGATACCTGCAATAGGTGTTACAATAGCAGCCAAAAGCACCGTGGAAACGCGTATATACATCCCACGGTTGAAGATTACAGTTAAAAGCCCGTATATTATAAAGCTAATTGCTGCAAAAGCGAGCGAGTCAGCATATCCGCCGGTCTTTTGCATCCTTTGGTAGAAATCAGAAGGTCTTAGAATAACTTCTTTCCAGGATGTAATATAATACATAGCTATTCCACCTAAAATACACGTAAATTTTATTTACGAATGCTTGCCAAAATCAAATCTATTTTCAGATAAATTCTGTCGTATTTAATTGAAAATTCATAAAGCCCGGAGTGAAAAAAGTCCGCAATCATGATTTTGAACTAAGAGTACACATGTAGATACTTTGTTTCTCATATAGATTATCCACCCAAACTATCGTGTCTCCATAAATTGCAGGATTAAACTGATCTGATACATCTGTAGTGACCTGGGTTTCCACGGAGGTGGAAAGGTTGTACAGGTAGATATCATTGTTTCCATTGCGACTATCCACCCAAACGATCCTGTCACCGTATATTGCAGGACTGCGAGCTCCTCCGCTTGAGGTGATCCGCGTTTCATTGTGAGTTGAGAGGTCATACATGTAAATATTCGGGAATACCTGGCCATTCAAATCTACTTTACGATCATCCTCCCACACAATTTTATCACCGTAGATGGCTGGATCGCCTGCAGATCCACTGGTAGTAATGCGAGTTTCCTTGTTAGTAGAAAGATCATACATGTAGAGATCTCCTTTTTCATACCCATGAGGCGAATGCACCCACACGATCCAGTTTCCGTAGATCGCAATCTTACCTTTAATTGAGTTGTCAGTGGTGATCTGAGTTTCTTTGGAAGTGGAAAGATTGTACAGGTAGATATCACTGTTTACATTAGAATAACCCAAAAACGGAGCGTTACTGTCAAAGAATTGACAGGCGATGACTTCGTGTATTGCACCCAATAAGAAATTACCTGCGAAAAAATCGTAGATTGCCCCCCGCAAATTTACATCGGCATACGCTATTCCGTCACCGCAGAAGACATCGTAGATTATTCCCAATAAGTTTTCATCCAGATACACTATCCTGTCACCGTAGATAACTGGATTTTGCCGGGTAGTGATAGCGGTGATATGTGTTTCCTGGGAAGTGGAAAGATTGTACATGTAAATATTCCATCCAGCCCTGTGTGCATCTGCCCTCACTATCCTGTCACCGTAGATAGATGGATGGCTCTCTGCTTGATTTATGGTTATCCGCTTTTCCTGAGAAGTGGAGAGATCATATACATAGATACATTGGCTTGAAAAGCCATTGAGAAAATCAGTCCACATTACCCTTTCTCCATAGACAGCAAGATTGTATATGCCATGTGTTGATTCGGTGATAACCCTAGCTTCAGTGATCGTGGGCGAAGCTGCCAACGCTGTAGATGAGGCGAGAATGAAAAACAAAATCATAAATGTTAATGCAAAAGCTAGTGAATATGGTTTTTCGCTATCTTTCATTTATTCTCCTTATAATTCATCTTTCATTATTTATTAAAAAATGTTAAATTTTTATATTCAAGATAACTTTTAAACTTTTTCTTTTGAAGGATGCTGCTCCAAAATCCAGTTTTATATAATAGATAAGTTAAAAGTCTATATCCACCTTAAATGAAGATCGGGTAAATTGGGAAAACAGGTTCTAAACAAATTTCAGGCAGCAAGAACAGGAATAAGGTTGCTGAAATTCAAATATCGGCTATTATAAATATAATCCACAAACAACTCGTTATAGGGCTTTCTCACAAATTGGGATTATAGAGACCGCAGGTGTATCAAATGAACAGCGTAAAGATTGGAAATGTTACAATTCAGTGGTTGGGACACTCTGGCTTTTTACTTAAGGGGGATGAAAAGAAGATTTATATTGACCCCTACGACCTCAGCGAAGAACCAGCTTTTGAAGATAAAGCTGATATCCTGTTAATTACTCATGAGCACTTTGACCACTGCAGCCCTGATGATATCCGAAAGGTCCGGCGGTCGGACTCAACCACCCTGATCCCTGAAAATTTATCCCTGCAATTCAAGGGGGACGCAAGACGGGTTGCTGAGGGGGATGTGCTGGCCGACGGGCTTGAGATTAAGGGAACCCGAATTGAAGTAGTTCCGGCTTATAACCTCGATAAACCCTATCATCCCCGTGGATTGGGAGTGGGGTATATAGTGGAACTTGGAGGAATCCGGATCTATCATGCAGGAGACTGCGATTTTATCCCTGAGATGAAAAATATCTGGGCAGATGTTGCTCTTTTGCCTATCGGCGGCATGTACACAATGGACGAAGAAGAAGCAGCAAGTGCAGCCGCAGCAATTTCCCCAAAAGATGTAATTCCGATGCACTACGGGAAGCCAGACATAACAGATGGAGATCCCGAAAAGTTTAAAGCCCTTGTACACGGCAAAAACCCTGAGATTAATGTGATTATTCTTGATTCCTGATTTTGATTCTTAAAGAAGCTTAAAAATCAAGATCTGAGACGAAAATACAGGATCAATCTACCCATGTCCAGAATAGCAAGAAAACAGCAGAAAAACCTGATTCAGGTAATCGCAACCCAGCGCATGTGGCGGCTTTTTGAGCTTGCAAAAAGAGAACATGCAGAACATCCTGAACGCAGCGAGCGTTACGTGCAGCTTATCAGGAACATCTCTATGAGAAACCGGATGAGTATTCCAAGAGAAATAAAAAGCAGAATTTGCAAACACTGCTATGCTTTTCTCGTGCCCGGAAAAAATGCCCGTTACAGGCTGAAAGAAGGATATATCATTGTTTCTTGCCAGTGCTGCGGAAAAGAGATGAGGTATCCTTATAAAAAATTAAAATAACCGCTAGCTGCACTTATTAGAGCTTCCGAAAGCCCAGACAAAAAGATTTTCAGGGATCTGGGGCTTTTTGGACCTCTCAGGATTTCTCAAAATCCTTTTTTCTCTATTAACGTATCTATTAGCGTATCTCTATTAACGTTTCTCTACTAAATTTTCTCTACTAACGTTTCTCTACTAAATTTTCTCTATTAACGTTTCTCTACTAACGTTCTTTATTAAGAAGCAATATTGACTTTAAGCTTTAGCAGAGCTCTCCGGCCCTCGCATCTTTTTTATGGCTAAAGATATCTGTTTTGCAATAACGGTTTTCGGGCCATTATCATCCACAAGCACTCTCCCGCTTACTTCCCACCAGGACTTGGGATATGCTTTTTCAGGCTCTACTTCGGGATTCAGGCCAAGCTGTCGGGCTGCTTCTTTTATCTCATTAAGCTGCGGTTCCTTTATAGCATTTTTTCGGGATATTATTCTACCGCTGCTCCTTGACTTTGTCTGGTCGAGATATACCGGCCAGATTACAAGTTTTCCCCTGTCTCTCATCATCATGGTTATCTTCGTCCTAGATTGCTTTCATGAAATTTAAAACTGCCCCGGAGACTTTTACAAACCAGGAATTTTTTCCTGTTTATGAGAAATTTTGTTATATTGAAACTATAACCTGTAATTATTTATCTTTCCCAGACAAGTTCTGCACGGTGTTAATATGATTCCGTCGTTTACAATTGATGAAAAGGTAAGAGCTTATATCAGAAAAAGCGGGCAGGATTTCAGGCTCTGTACCTCCCCAGGGGGCCCTGTGCTTCTTCCAATTGGTACAGCCGAGCCCAAACCGTCAGATATGAAAATCCTGATTGGTAGCAATGTTCTTTATATTTCCAAGCTTCAAGCAAAGTATATAAAGAAAGTTGAGTGGACTATGGTAGAAAGGTTCCTGAATCAAGAAAGTTAATTGTGGATAGATTCAATTTCCAGAGCTTGAAACTTATCAATAATTTATGTAGAACAGTCAGAACAAGTCGCCAGGTTAAGTCCCGTTTCAAGCTCTAATGATTTGTTACATAAGACCATGCATTTTTGACACATTCCAGTAAAGTGAGTGACTTGTAATCACCAGGTCGCGTGACCATAAGACCAAAGCAATGATAACTGCGCCTGAGAATCAACTGCGTCTGAGGATCATGCACAGGGCTTCTAAATTTTTGTTCAAAGCACCTTAAATATGTTCTAATGAACCCTACTCAAGAGTTACAATTCATTTAAAGATAATTTAGTATCGATTTATAGCCCATTATTCATAAGGTTGCCTTAGATTTAAGCTTCGAATGTAATGCCTGAACCTAAAACTGTTACTTTCAGGATTAAACATTCATGAGAAAACATCGAGCCATTTTTAAGGCGTTTTAAAGCGTTTCAAAGTTAGTTTTGCTACCCTGGACTGTTACTTGGCGTTTGTTTTATTCTTCATAAGCAGCACATATTCTGTGAAGCTCTTTGTTTTAAGGATACATAGAAAAGTCTGGAGTAAGCTTATTTTTCAGGTATTAGGACATAACGAATTTCAGCCACGTTGATTATATATAAGTTTAATAATATTTTATTAATACTAAGACTAAAGATAAATGTGAAGATGAAAAAATGAACAACATAAAAGACTGTGAAGTTCGGTGTACAAAGTGTAGAAGATGGTTCAGCTCACAGCTTTTTCAGTTTGAAGATGAAGAGTCATTTCTGCACTCTGTAATGTACAAAAATACAGAGCTGTGCCCTTACTGCAACACAGTAGTTACCCACGACAAAGAAATCATGAGATTCGTAGAAAAAGATAGCAGTGGTAAAGTCATTAAGGAAACCAGATATGTATATGATTTTTAAGTTCTGTAGAAACCCTTTGATAAGATTTCCAGTTAACTTCTGAAGAATTTATTTTGTTTAGTTTAGACTGAATTGCCTGATAGATTTTACTCATTTATCGTTTTTCTGTGTTATCTGAATTGCCTGACAGATTTTACTCATTTATCGTTTTTCTGTGTCATCTGAATACAGCTTGGCATTTAGCCTGCTGTCTTTTGAGTCCAGACTGAGTGTGAAACGCTTGCTTATGCAATTTTTCAATTAACTTTTTATCTTCTACCTTTGTGCGGAGAACTTTTAAACCAATGCAATTGTCGAGCCTACCCCATGACTCAAAAATGCTTTTCAGAACATAGAATTAAACACATGTATTTATTTTAGCTGGTATATAAGACAATTCGGTAAGTTTATTATATTTGGATACATAGATTAAAGTATGACTTACTTGCCTCCTGATTATGGGTCTATCAGTCATATTCCTCTGGACATAGCCTTTAGGGATGCTATTTTTATCGGGATTTTTTGTGTCGTTTTGTTATTAACTCTGTTCCTCACTGTGCGTCATAGTGTTCGGATAGCAAAGAGTAGTTAAATATTCTCACATACCCATTTTTTCTTTATTTTCCCTTTGAAGGGCTTAAATTAGCTTGGCTTCGGCTTCCTTTCCCGATATTTGTTTGTCAATTTTTTGAGTATTTTTTCTGCTTTTCCTGCTTTTCCTGCATTTCCTGTTTTTCCTGCTTTTCTTTCATTCCCTGCATTTCCTGCATTTCCTGTTTTTTCTGCTTTTTATCCTTTGAAATTAATCCTTTGAATTAGCTGGTTATAAAAGAATTTCTTTTTTCTCTCAGGATATTTGGTTCTTTTAGCTTCATTAGCTTCAAAGATCTAATAAATTCTAATATATTTAAAAAACAAAATTAAATAAGAGGAATCGGGGAAATATGGAGACTGAAGAGAAGAGAGTGGACACCGGGATTTCTAAAACTCAGGTAAATGTATCTATATCTCATGGTAATGAACGCGACTCTGGAAGGTACATGCACGGTAATTCCCGTAGGTCTAACGAAAAAAGCGGGAATAAGCCTACCGGAAATATGGTGCACCAGGACCACGTCGAAGCACAAACGATGCATACTGAAGAGAAATCACTGGACCAAGAGCAACATGAAGAAATGAAGCTTGGAAAAACTGAGCTGCATGAAGAAATGAAACATGAAGAGATGAAACATGAAGAAACGAAAAATGAAGGAATGAAACATGAAGAGATGAAACACGAAGGAATGGAACACGAAGGAATGGAACATAAAGGCCATGAGGCTGCGGGTGGAAAAGGACACGGCAACCATCATACTCACATGCTTGAAGATTTCAAAAGGAGATTTATTGTTTCTTTCGTGTTAACTTTTCCTATTTTGCTGCTCTCTCCTATGATCCAGGACTTTTTTAACTTTGAGCTTCGCGTTCCAGGTGCTGATTATCTAACTTTTTTGCTTTCTTCGGTCGTTTATCTCTACGGTGGATATCCTTTCCTGAAGGGAATTAAAGAAGAACTTTCTGAAAAATCACCTGGCATGATGACACTTATAGCTGTTGCAATCAGCGTAGCCTATTTTTACAGTTCGGCTGTAGTTTTCGGACTTTATGGTAAGGTCTTTTTCTGGGAGCTTGCGACTCTTATCGATATAATGCTGCTCGGACACTGGCTGGAGATGCTTTCGGTTATGGGGGCTTCAAGGGCTCTTGAGGAGCTGGTAAAGATCATGCCTTCAGTTGCCCACTTGAAGAAAAATGGAGAAGTCGTTGATGTTGGGGTTGACCAGCTAAAAATAGGGGATAAAGTTTTGATCAAGCCCGGGGAAAAAGTGCCTGTGGACGGCACTGTTGTAGAGGGGACAAGCAGTGTCAACGAGTCTATGCTTACCGGAGAATCAAAGCCTGTCACGAAAAAGCCAGCTAATGACGTTATTGGCGGCTCAATTAATGGAGAAGCGGCTTTTATTGTGAGTGTAGAAAAGACCGGAAAGGATACCTATCTCAACCAGGTTGTCGAACTTGTCAGGGCTGCCCAGGAAAGCAAATCAAAAACCCAGGACCTGGCAAACCGGGCGGCCATGTATCTTACAATCACAGCTCTGACGGTAGGAGCTATCACTTTTATTCTCTGGATTCTTCTCGGTCAACAGCTTGTCTTTGCACTGGAAAGGGCAGTGACTGTAATGGTTATTACCTGTCCGCATGCCCTTGGGCTTGCAATACCCCTCGTAGTCGCAGTTTCGACGTCCATTGCTGCAAAATCCGGGCTTCTCATCAGGGACAGGCAGGCATTTGAAAGAGCCCGCAATCTCCAGGCTATTATTTTTGACAAAACCGGTACACTAACCGAAGGTCGGTTTGGTGTTACGGATGTAGTTTCTCTTTCAGGCGAAGGAAATGGAACCGGAGAGGATGGGAAGGATGATGAAAAAATCTTAAGCCTTGTAGCCTCCCTGGAAGCCAGTTCTGAACACCCCATTGCAGCAGGAATTCTGGAAAGTGCAAGGGAAAAAGGTTTGCAGACTCAATCCGTGGAAGAATTCAGTTCAATTCCTGGAAAAGGTGTACAGGGCCTGATTGAAGGAAAAAAGTTCCTTGTTGTGAGTCCTGGCTATCTTGAAGAAAACGGAATTGCTCTCAAAAACGAGAAAGTTGAAGAAATCGAATCGCAGGGAAAAACTGTCGTGTTCTTGCTTGAGGAAAACAGGGCACTTGGAGCCGTTGCACTTGCCGACATTATCAGGAAAGAGTCCAGGGAAGCTATCTCGAAACTTAAAAGCATGGGAATTAAGTGCCTCATGCTTACAGGAGATAATCGCTATGTGGCAGCCTGGGTATCTAAGGAACTGGAGCTTGACGACTATTTCGCAGAAGTCCTCCCTCATGAAAAAGCCGAGAAGGTCAAGGAAGTTCAGGCGGAATACATCACAGGAATGGTCGGAGATGGGGTTAATGACGCACCTGCCCTGGCTCAGGCTGATGTCGGGATAGCTATTGGAGCAGGGACGGATGTTGCAATCGAAACCGCTGATATAGTTCTGGTAAAAAACGATCCGAGAGATGTAGTTGATATCATCAGGCTTTCCAGAAAAACGTATTCCAAGATGTATCAGAATCTCCTCTGGGCAACATGGTATAACATTTTTGCCATTCCTCTCGCAGCCGGGATACTCTATGGATATGGAATCTTACTGAGCCCTGCTATAGGTGCTGTTTTCATGAGCCTGAGCACTGTAATCGTAGCAATAAACGCCAAAACTTTAAAAATGGGTTGATTTTATGCTGGGAACCTTATACAGTATAATAATACCTCTGAGTCTTTAGCTTCACTATTAGGCGGAAGGATGACTCAGAAAGCTGCCAGGTCTTTAGCTTAGCGGTATTTCACTTCCCTGCTCATATCCCTGTAGTATTCGAAAAACTCTTGTCCCCATTTTATTGCCTGCAGTTCGAAACTTATCACATACTGGCGGTCAAACCTGCCATTTTCGTTAAACAATCCTATAGTCATTATCCCGTTAGAGACAGCAATTAGCGCGGGGATTTCAATTTCTTTTTTTTCCAGAATGTAAAGGCTTGAGTTTTCCATTTTGAGAAATTCTTTTCCCTCTTCTTTGAAATCCTCTACAAGCCGTAAGTATACAGCTTCACTCAAAACAAGGGAAATTTCAATGCCTTTTCTTGCAAGGTTGAGAATAAGAGCCGGAAGTTGAGGATGGAAATACGAATAAAACATATGGATATAGGTTGAGTTAGAAAGGTTTTTTATAAATTCCGGGTTCAGATCAAAAGTATGACTTAGATCCGGTTCTATGAGGCGATAGCTTCCAAGTTCGTGAATCCTGTTTACAAGATGGGGTGGAATAGGAGCAAGCTTTCTATTGGCCCAGAATTCTTCGTCCTTCTCAAACACTGACAGGGTCTCAATCAGGGGTTGCATTTTTTCGACGACAATTTCCCCTATTGCACTGAGCCGGTATATGCCTTCTTCATGTATTACCAGACCCTCTTCTTTTAACTTCTTTATCTGCGGAAGAAGAGCCGTCCTCGGCACCTGAAGCCTCTCAAGTATCTCTTCGATATCCTTAGGTCCTTCTTTAAGGAACAGAAGAAAATCTTTTCTTTTCTCTGAAAACAGGATAAGATCAAGCAAGCCGGGATTCATTTTATAGTCTCCGTCCTGAACTTATGAAAAAAGGTTTTGTTCGCCGGTTCTGTTTTTATGGTTCGCTTTTTATCCTTTATGAGTCCCAGACTGCTAATAAAGGTGTCGAAATTATTTGGAAACTTCGTCCTGCTTCTTACCAAATTGGGAAAATAGCCATAATTTAACGAGTTTACGGATAAAGATTTTCTTAAAACCCTTATTTTATTTTTATCTACTTAATGTGAGTCCGGAATAAGTTGAGAAGTCCCGTAAAGTGAAAAGAATAATCACAGAAGCCTGAACAAACTTAACTTATTGCTTGCTTAACTTATTGCTTGCTTAACTTATTGCTTGCTTAACTTAACTTATTGCCAGTATTAATTTGAAACTTAACTTATTGCCAGCATTAATCTGAAACTTAAATTACTGATAGTCTTAAACTCGAAAAAATAATTCATTTCCACTATAAATCCAGAGGTTCACCTGACTGCTTTTCGGGTTGCTAGGAAACGTTGATATAGAAGATAATGAGAAAAGGGAGAAGCCTGGATGAATGGTAAATGACTCCAGGTAAGTGACAAGTAGCTTCGAGTAAGTGGCAAACAGTTTTCAGAAATAAATAATCTTTTCATTTATTGATTGTATAATTTTTCGTAAAAAATATAATAATGTGTGAATTATAATAGGGTATAAATTATAATAATATGAGTGATTCATATTTGACAAAATTAGTTTTACAATTAATGTGAGGAAGGTCAATGGAGAAAGAAAAGTTATACAGGTTAAAAGCCGAAGCAAATCAGCTTTCCCCTATTCTTAATATCGGAAAGAATGGGGTAACGGACACTCTGATTGAGGAACTGAACAAGCAGATAAAAGCTAACAGACTTGTGAAGGTAAGAGTACTGAAAAGTGCTGAAGAAGGAAAAGACTTAAAGGCTATCGCGGAGGAAATTGCTGCTGCTACGAGATCCACTGTGATAGAGGTACGTGGAAGGACCGTGGTTCTGTACAGATAAAAATTCGATACAGGTGAGAATTCTATACAGATGAGAATTCTATATAGGTGAGAATTCTATATAGGTGAGAATTCTATACAGGAAGAATTTTATACAGGTAAAAATTCTACACAGTGAAGAGTTAAGACGCAGGAATTTATCCTTTTCCGAACTCCGATTTTTGGTGAGCCTTCTAATACAAAGCTACCTTTTGTTTAAATGAGAATAACTTCCTGCCTTTTAAATGAGGAATAAGGTTTTTCTGTAGTGTATCTGTAATAGGTTAAAGTCTATAAGTATGAAGTTGCTTTAATACAAACTCATTATATATTTCGTTATGTTGGTAAGTTATTTATGCTGCAAAAGCAACATCGAGTTGCAAATTATTCGCACACGATTTATGGATGTTTCATTATTTCAAATCAGCCCCCTATAATTTATATAAAAGTTAACAATGAATAAACTGAATTATTGTATAGAAATTCAAAATTCCATAGTAGCACTTTAAGTGCCTGGAAGTTTCTTAAAACGGTTGAGTTGGGGTATTTCCCCTTTTGTTTTCAGATAGACCAGGGCAGAGCAAAACCCAACCCTCCGGAGAGATTGTTATGCTTGAAGATGAATATCAACT
>Ga0268360_1001564_pt1 | contig 22701 bp, 23 predicted proteins | sample BioMet11_FD_192465 | JGI IMG/M metagenome (GOLD analysis project Ga0268360, IMG submission 192465) | Sewage microbial communities from Oakland, California, United States - Biofuel 11 (Illumina Assembly) | ecosystem: Engineered > Wastewater > Sewage > Unclassified | place: USA: California... | reverse complement strand
TCGGTTGAAGCAGTCGCGTCGCCCAAGTTGCGCATAGTAAAATTAGTATGTCGAAACGAGTAGGGACTATCAATCCGATGGCTCTCGAAAGCTCAAGCCTCTGCCTCGAAGAGTCCGTATGCGGAGGACCCGGGAGCCGCCCCGAGCGGTCGGGGACCTGGTGGGTCCGATGACGCAAGCCGTGGAGGGAATCCCCTTTGCGGGCGCGCATCGAGCGGCGCTTCCCCCCGAGCTTCTGCATCCGTTTTCGGCATTGATCCCGGATTATGATCGCCATGGAAGGCGTTTGGGGGTCGCCGATGAATTATTGCGCCCCCGGGAATAACACTTCTTTCATTCTCCAAGATGAAACTATCCCCAAAGCGAGCAGTTTATAGAGCGAGTCATGGCCATGACAATGACAATTGTACGGAGATCGATAGAGGCACGATGAGAACAGCGAACGTATATAAATCCCTCGCATGTGTTGCCACTACAGCTACCCTGGCCTTTTCATGCGCTACGGGCAGAGAGGATATGAAAGGAGGCCCCGATGACCGCCAGAGGCCTCGGCGCGGGACTTCGAAAGTGAGCGGCGTCGTTTCAAGCATCGCGAACGATCTCGTCACGCTGACGAACACCGGCTCGAAGATCGCCCGCGTGTCGCTCTCCCAGAGAACGCAGTGCTATCGGGTCGCCGCAGCGGACCTCTCGGAGGTCGCGGCCGGATCGTGGATACGGGTCGAACCGATTAGCGGCCATTCCTCGAGGGTTCGGGCGAAGACGATACGGATTTATGCGACCGAACCGGGCATGCCGGAGCCGTGGGCCACGGATGATGCCGGTCCCGGAAATCCTCCCGATGGCAATCGCCGGGGGGGAAATCCTCCATCCGGCGGGGATGGCCCCGGGATGCCGCCCAATGGGAATGGCGGCGGCGCTTGGACTACCGCCTCCCGCGCCGGACCGCGGCCTTAAGCCGCGCCTCTCCCAGGTGCAGCCCGGAACGAGGGCGCGACGAGAACCGGAGCCGGCGGAAGATACCCCTCGCGGCTGGACGCTAGGGGCGCGGGCCGCCGCCCAGGAAGTCGGCCACGTATTCCTTGAACTTTTTCCCGCGGTCGAACTCGTTGCTGAACATCCCGAAGGAAGTGCAGCCCGGGGATAGCAGGACGCTGTCCCCGGCCTCGGCGTACCCGTACGCGGCGGATATCGAAGCCCGCAGATCGTCGAACGGCCCGATGAAGGGGATGCGCTGCTGCTCGAGGAGGGGAATCAGCTTATCGGTCCCGCTCCCAGCGAGGAGGATGAGCTTCTTCGCCCTGGAGTATATCGAGGCGAAGGGCCTGAAATCGATGTTCTTGTCGGTGCCTCCGGTGATGAGGATCAGCGGGCACGAGAAGGATTTGAGCGCGGCTTCGACCGCCTGGGGTATCGTCGCCGCCGAATCGTTGTACCAAGCTATCCCGTCGCGTTCGGCGAACCGCTCCAAGCGGTGCTCGACGCCCGGGAAGGCGGCGAGGGCCCGGGATATGCCCTCGGCAGGGAGGCCCCAGGCGCGGCAGGCCAGCCCCGCGATCAGGAGGTTCTTGCGCTGGTGGTCGCCTCGGACGAGGAGGTCTGCCGGAAGTATGCTTTCCGCCTCGTCGTCGCCGCGCATCGAGCAATACCCCAAGCGCGGAGGGAGGGCCTCGAGCCAGGCTCCTGGCAGTCGCCCGAGGGGAGCCTCGGAATACCATAGGACGCGCCCTCGGGTCTCGGAGGCGAAGGAGCTGCCCCATGCGTCGTCGCGGTTGCAGATGGTGAAGGCCGCCGGGCCCTGGTCGCGGTAGATCAGCCGCTTGTCCGCGACGTATTCGTCCATGGAGGAGTATCGGTTCATGTGGTCGGGCATGATGCTCGTGATGACAGCGATGCGCGGCTCGAGGACGCCGAGCCCGCGCATGTCGGCCAGCTGCCACGAAGACAGCTCGAGGACGACCGGGGTCTCTGGCCGGGTCCTGTCCAAGAAGTCCAAGGGGGAGATCGCGATGTTACCGCCCAAGAATGCTTCGACGCCGCAGCTCGACAAGGCGTGGTGGATCGCGGTCGAGACCGAAGATTTGCCCTTGGAGCCGGTGACGGCGATTATCGGGCTGGGGGAGAAGCGCAGGAAGAGCGAGATGTCGGTCTCGACGGACTTGGCGGCGAGGATGTAGGGCGAGTCGGAGCGGACCGCGGGGTTCTTTATCACCACGTCGGCGCCGGAGAAATCGCCGAGCTCGTGCCTCCCGAGGACGAAGCGTATGGGGAGCCCGCGCAGGGCCTCGATGCTCTCGCGCAAAGATGCCTCGTCCTTCGTGTCGGTCACCGTGACGGAGGCCCCGTGCTCCGCGAGGAACCGCGCGCAGGCTAGCCCCCCGCCGTTGAGGCCGAGCCCCATCACCGTAGCGCGCAAGCCTCTGAGGTCGCTGATGTCATTGATCGTCGATTTCAAGCAGGTATTCCTTCATGTCTTGGCTGTTCAGGTAGGATCGCACGACCACGCCTTCCAGGTGGGTCCGCCAGGAGGACGGCACGTCGCCTCGCAGCTCGACGAAGATCGGCATCGTCTCCAAGGCGCCGCCGGCCTCCCTCAGGGAGTCCTGTATTTCGCTCATCTTGGGCAGGAGAAGGCCTATGGAGCGGTGGAGGAGCGGAAGGGCGGCTTTCCTCCGCTCGGAATCGGGGGGGAGGCCGGCGGCGCATATGGTCTTGTACTTGCAGAACAGGGGATAAAACGGATAAGTTCGCGCCCCCGGAGGGAGCACGATCCTCGAGAAGAACTTCGTGAGGTCGTTGTCCATCCATATGCCGTGGACGAGGTAGCCCCGGCCGGTCTCCCCGATCCAGGTGTTGGAGACCATCTGCTTCACCCTGAAGGCCCGGGCCTTGCCGAGCTCCCACATCACCGCGTCGAGGGGGATGAACTCGCTCTCGACGAAGAGTCGGTCGGTCCGGAACGCCGGGGTCTCGTCGTTCGTCCCGGCCTGCAGGACGTCGCCCTGGAAGGGCCGGAACACCAGGTCGATGCGCAGGAGGAATAGGTAGGTCGAATTGTCGACTTTGTACAGCCGGTAGAAGTGCGCCTTGAGGGGCTCCGTCGGATCGAAGAAATACGTGAGACCCCGCAGGACGTTCGGGAGCAGCTCGACGAGCTGCAGGACGAGCTCCTTCAGGGCGTAGGCGTAGATGGCGCTCGGGACGTCGACGTGGATGTCGTGGTGGATGGGGAATCGAGGCACTGCGAGCTCGGTCCCGAGCTGCAGGAAGAGCTCCTCGCTGTGGCTGTAGTGCAGGGATATCGGGGTGTCGTGGACGTCCTCCGGAATGGCAGCGAGAATCGAATTGATCACCGTGTCGGGGTAGGCGACGCGGATCTCGTTGAGGAGTTCGTCCATTTGCTCTTAATTATACCTTGTATAGTCGATCCCGACAAACCCCCCGCCGCCGTTGCGAGCCGGGGGAAAGGGCGATAATATTAGTACATGGTGAATACGAAGCTTGTTGCGGGAGCGCTGATCGGCCTCCTCCTCGTGGCGGCGACCTTCGCCGAAACCGAGAATGCTTCCTCGGCGGATAGCTACGCCGAGATCGTGTTCGTGCAGGGCGACGACCTCTTGCTCTTGCAGGCCAACGGGCGGCCCATAAGCGGGGATCCCCTGGGACTGCGCCTGTATCCAGGGTGCCAAGTCCAGACAGGCGCCAAGACCTCTGTCGAGATCGTGGCCATGCCGCGGCATTCGAGGTTGAGGCTGTCGGAGAACACGGTGGTCACGATCGGCCGGCTCGAGGCCGACGGGACCACCGGCCTCAAGCTGGTCTACGGGCGGCTGCGGTCCAAGGTGGAGAAGCTCGCCGGGACATCCAAGCCTTTCACCGTGTCGACCTCGAGCTACGTCGCGGGGGTGCGCGGCACGGACTTCGGCTGCGATCTCCTGGCCACGAGGCCCGGCGAACCCGCCGCGGCGAAGGTCTACTGCTTCGAGGGGAACGTCGAGGTGAAGCCTCCGGAGAATGTTGTCCCCCCTTCGGCCGCCGAAGGTCCCAAGGCCGAAGCGGCGCAGCCCGAGGCGGTGGCGGCCAGCTTCGCGCCCATACTCGTGTCCGCGGGAACGATGGCCGTGGTGACGACCGGGGAGACGGAGGCTGCCCCGAACGTAGAGCAGAAGCCGATAGACGTGGAGATCGATTCGTTCTGGAAGTCCAACGATTTCACGGCGATCCAGCCCGAGGACGTCAGCCAGGCGGAAAACCCTCGAGGGAGCGCCGCCCCGGCCTTCGACCTGTCCCCGGTCAGGGAGGGCCTCGCGGCTAAGAACGGCGTCCTCGGCGGGGCCCTACTGATGTTCGCCTCCGCGGTGGCCCTCGATATCACCTCCTACGCCGTGAGGGGGCACGATTCGGGCACCGCGGACAGCCTCCTCTCGGGGGCGGCGGCGTGCGCGGTCATCGGGCTACCCCTCATGGTCTACTCTCTGGCGATCGATCCGCTCAAGGCGACCCGGGCTGGGCGCTAGGCCGGGAAGCGGATCGACGCCAAGAGGGGGATAGTGAAGAGGGACAGGAGGGTCGAGACTAGGACGAGGGAGCTGCAGGTCTCGGCGTCGCCGCCATAAGCCTCGGCGAGGATGGCGGAGTTGGCCGCCACGGGCATGGCGGCGAGGACGACGGGCAGCGAGAGCGCCAGGCCGCGTATCCCCAGCGCGCTAAGGGCGAAGAAGAGCCCCAGGGGGAAGAGGACGAGCCGGTACGCCGCCGTGATATAGACGCGCGGCCGCGCGAGGACTCTCTTCAAGTCCATGCGCGAAACGATGGATCCGATGAGGACCATGGAGAGGGGCGTCGTGGTATCCCCGAGGGCCGCGAGGGCGGAGCCCAGCGGCCCTGGAAGGGTTATGCCGCCGGCGAACAGGGCGAATCCCACTAGCGACGCCACGGCGGCAGGCGTTACGAAAGAAGAGGCTCGGATGCGGTGGCCGCCGCCAGCGGGCCCCGCCAGCATCGCGGGCCCGAGGGAGAAGGCCAGGAGCTGGAAGGGGATGTTCGCGACGGAGGCCGCGAAGATGGACTCCTTCCCGAGTATCGCCTCGACGACCGGGAAGCCCATGAACGCGCAGTTCGAGAAGACCGCGCCGAAGGCGTGGGCCCCGGCCTCCGAGCCCTCGGCGCGGAGGAGCGCGACGAGGACCCGCGCGAGGGGGAAGGCGAGGGCGTAGGCCAAGAACGATATCCCGAGGACCTCGAAAGCGAGGTCCCGGAGGGAGGGCGAGAAGGGCCGCTGCATGGACTCGACGACGAGGGCGGGTATGACGAAGTCGACGAGGAGCCGCGAGATCCCCCTCGCGCCCGATTCGTCGAGGAGCTTGGCCTTGCCCGCCACGAAGCCGACCGCCATTAGGATGAAGAGGACGAACGTCTGGGCGAGGGACGGCGACAGGCTCATAGGGTAGTCCGCCCCGGCGGGGCGATCCGCTGGCGAAGCTGCGGGGACGTGCTAGGCTCCCTCGACCAGGAGCCTGACGTCGCACTTCGCCGCGTACCCGCAGCCCGAGCACGATGAGCCAGGGCATTGGAAGAAGTCGGTGACGCGCTCGAGCTGCTCGATATGCCAGCTCAGGTCGGCGATGTGGGCCTCGAGGCTCGCCTCGCGCCTGCGGGCTTCCTCGAGCTTCTCGCGGTAGCGCTCGGCCAGCCGGCGCCGTATGGCGTCGCCGGACCTGTCGCTCCGCGCGACGTCGAAGAGCTCGCGGATCTCCGCCAGGGTGAGGCCGAAATCCTTCATCTGCTGTACCCGCTTCAGGTAGATGGCGTTGCGGGCGGAGTACTTCCTGTGGGCGCCGCCCTGGCGCCCCTCGGGCTCCAGGAGCCCCAGCTCCTCGTAGTAGCGTATCGTCCTGTCGGTGACGCCGAAGAGCGTGGCGAGCTCTCCGATCCTGTAGGTCCTCTCACTGCCCATCTCGGCCATCCCCGTGTAAGCCTTCGCGCTGCGCCGCCGCGGGAGCATGGGCGCGAATGAGCTAAACTCGTGCAACTATATCCTCCCGAGGATCGGAATGAGAAGTGCGGAGTCCGGAACGCCGCGGGGCCGAGGCTGGGAGGCCGAGCTTGATAAAGCTGGCTCGCTAGTCTATTTTATTGAGGTACCGAGCGCGAGCCCGCACGGGCTCGGGCTTCGAGCCGCGCGGACAAGGGAAGAGGGACCGCGAGGAGCCTGGGCGGGCGATGGCGCGGCGAAGGGGAGGGACGCCGATGGCTGGTTTCGCCAAACGTCTGACTTCGAGCATCTCTGAGAGGCTGGCCTCCACCTGGACGCTACTCTCCGACACGACCAACTTCCTTTCGCGGACGTCGATATTCCTCCAGTACGAGGCCCAGCTCAGGGACATGCGCAGCCGCTTGGCCTCGGCCCGGGACAACATCGACGAGCTGCGCGCGATAAAGCGCGAGCTGACGGAGCTGCGGGAGGCCCTGAGGCTGCAGGGCTACGACCTGAGCCTCGGAAAGCTCGAGCTGGCGATTAAGGGCTTCCGAAACGACGCGGCGGTGGCTGAGGGATTCAAGCGCCTGGTCCTGTTCATAGGCGATCGGGACCTATGGCTCATCGGCGGAACCGACAACCACATCGTCCTGCACGACCACCTGGAGGAGGAGTGCGTGCGGAGGGGCATCTCGGATATCCGGCAGAAGCACTACCTCTGGTACAGCTGGAACCACGGACTCCTCATGATCTCTGGGGCCGATTCGGAGCCCAAGGACGATTTCGAGGAGCTGCGCACCTGGGCGGCCGTCCCGGAGCACCGGCTCGCGCTGCTCAGCAGGATGAAGAAGGTGCGCTGATTGACTACCTTTTTTTTATTCGCTATATTCCCATTATCCCGATAGGAAAAACGGAGATGGTATGTTCTCTGTCCCGACCAAGACCCAATACGGCATTCGGGCGATGGTGCACTTAGCTAGGATGCCCGAGCCCTCCGCGACGAGCGCCGAGATAGCGTCGTCGGAGGGGATACCGCCCAAGTACCTGGAGGGCATCCTAGGGCAGCTGAAGAACGCCGGCCTCGTCTTGAGCGAGCGGGGCAAGAACGGCGGGTACCGGCTCGCCCGGAGGGCTTCGGACCTTCGCATGCTGGAGATCATCGAGGCCCTCGAGGGGCGCATCAAGCCGGTGGGGTGCCTCGACGACTCGGCAGTCTGCGCCCAGGGGAGCTACTGCCTGCCCAGGGCTTTCTGGGGCGGCCTCAAGGAGACGATAGACGCATACCTCTCGTCGCATACCTTAAAAGACGTGATCGACGCGTGAAGGAGCCGATATGGACAAGCGATACGTATACATGGACTACAACGCCACGACGCCCCTGCGCGAGGAAGTGAAGGCCGCGATGGTCGAGGACATGGATGTCTACGCCAACGCGTCGAGCATCCACGAGGCCGGGCGCCGGGCCTGGGGGCGGGTGGAGCTGGCGAGGGGCAAGGTCGCGTCGCTCATCGGCTCCAAGGACCCCAAGTCCATCGTCTTCACCTCGGGGGGCTCCGAGTCGAATAACACGGTCTTCAACACGATGTACGACCTCGGGAGGAAGGAGGATGGGACCCTGGGGGAGCGGTGCAAGATCATCACGACCTCCATCGAGCATCCGTGCGTCATGAACGCCGCTCGGCGGCTCGCCGACGAGGGGTTCCCGGTGGTCTTCCTCAAGGTGGACGGGACTGGGCGCATCGACCTAGACGAACTCAGGCGGGAGCTGGATCCCTCGCGCTCCGCGGGCGGGCCGACTCTCCTCGTCTCGGTGATGACCGCCAACAACGAGATCGGCACCATACAGGACATAGCTTCGATCGCCGCCATGGCGAAAGCGGCGGGAGCCCTCGTGCACTCCGACGCGGTCCAGGCCGCCGGCAAGATACCCATAGACGTCGAGGCCTGGTCCCTGGACTACCTCACCCTGTCCTGCCACAAGATCTACGGTCCCAAGGGCATCGGGGCGCTGTACGTGCGCAAGGGAGCCAGGGCCGAGCCCCTCATCCGGGGCGGGCACCAGGAGATGGGTATCCGGGCCGGGACCTACAACAACCAAGGCATCCTGGGCTTCGGGCTCGCCGCCGAGCTGGCTCAGCGCGACCTGGCTTCCCTGGCCGCGCGGCTCCGGAGCCTCAGGGAGCGCCTCAGGGACAAGATCGTGGCGAGGATCCCCGACGTGCGGGTCAACGGGCATCCTACGGAAGTCCTACCCAACACCCTGAACGTTTCCTTCCCCGGGGCCGAGGGGGAGGCCATACTCCTCTCCCTGGACCTGGAGGGCATAGAGGTGTCCACCGGGTCGGCCTGCGCCTCTGGGAGCCTCGATCCGAGCCACGTCCTGATGGCCACGGGGGTGGGCCCCGAGCTGGCCCACGGCTCCATCCGGTTCAGCCTGGGGCGGCTCACCACCGCGGAGGACGTCGACTACGTGGCGGACAAGCTCGAGCCCATAATCGCGCGGCTCCGGCGCATGTCCACGGTCTCGTCGAAGGTAGAGTGACGCCCGAGGGGGCGATGATCGCTGAGTAGGAGAGGTTGAGCGAAATGAGCGATGCATTCGAGTGGCTGTATTCCCCGATCGTGAAGGAACATTTCACGAATCCCAAGAACGTCTTCGACCCCGACGAGGGCTTCGAGCCCGACGCCCAAGGGGTGGTCGGGAACATAAAGTGCGGCGATCAGATGATGTTCATGCTGAAGATCAAGGACGACCGCATCGCCGACGTGCGCTGGAAGACCTACGGCTGCGCTAGCGCCATAGCCAGCACGTCGATGCTCTCCGAAGTGATCAAGGGCATGCCGCTCAGGGACGCCTACACCATCAAGCCCTCGGACATAGCGAGCCGCCTCGGGGGGCTGCCGGAGAACAAGATCCACTGCTCGGTCCTCGGCGACAAGGCGCTCCGCGCCGCCATCGATTCCTACCTCGAGAAGACCGGGAGGCCGGGGGCCTTCAAGGGCGAGGACGCCGTCGTCATCTGCAACTGCCTCAACATCACCGACCGGGACATCGAGCAGGCAGTCAAGGATGGAGCGAGGAACTGGGAGCAGCTCCAGGCAGCGACCAAGATCGGCACGGTCTGCGGGGGATGCAAGCCCAGGGCCGAGGAGCTTCTCCACGAGCTCGTCCACATCTACGGGGACTAGGGGCCGGGAGGAAGGGCGGGGAGGCTGAGGCCAGCCGGCGACGGTGAAGCCAGGGCTAGATGGACGAGAGGATCGGCGAAGAGGAAGCCCGCGCTTTCCGGGAGGAGGTCCTGGGGCTCTACCGCGCCTCGGGGAGGAGCTTCCCCTGGCGCGAGACGAGGGACCCGTGGAGCATCCTGGTCTCCGAGTTCATGCTCCAACAGACCCAGACGGATAGGGTGGTTCCCAAATACCTCGCGTGGATGGAGGCCTTCCCTACTCCCGCGGCTTTGGCGTGCGCCCCCTTGTCCGAGGTCCTCAGGCTGTGGAGCGGCCTGGGCTACAACCGCCGGGCCCTAGCCCTGGCGCGGTCGGCCTCACGCATCGAGTCCCTCGGCCGCTTCCCCTGCGAGGAGGCGGAGCTCTTGGAGCTGCCGGGCGTGGGCCCCTACACCGCGAGGGCCGTGCTCGCCTTCGCCTTCTCCCGCCCCGTGGTGCTCATAGAGACGAATATCCGCTCGGTCTTCCTGCACCGATTCTTCCAGGGCGAGGAGGGGGTCCCCGACTCGCGGATACTCCCGGCAGTGGAGGCCACCCTCGATCGGAGCGACCCGAGGACCTGGTACTACGCGCTCATGGACTACGGGGCCGCGCTCAAGCGGCGCATCGGCAACCCGAACAAGAGGAGCGCGCACTACGCCAAGCAGAGCCCCTTCGCCGACTCCAACAGGCGCATCCGCGGGGCCCTCCTGAAGGCGCTCGGCGCTCGGGGAGGCGCCGACGCGGACGAGCTCGCGGCGGCGTTGCCCTTCGCCAGGGAGCGGGTGGTCAAGGCCCTGGCCGAGCTCAAGGCCGAAGGCTTCGTGGCCGAGTCCCGCGGGGTATACCGGCTGGGAGAGTGAGGGCCGCCGGCGAGGCGGCGGGGCCGCTAGAACCCTTAGGCGGCCCGGCCGTCCAAACCCCGGGCGGCCCCGAAGATCGTCGTGAGAAGCTTGGCGAAGAAATCTCGGCACTGGATGAGGACGTTGCCTTTGGGAATCGACTCGGAGGCGACGAGGTCGACTCTCCGGACAACTTTACCATCGGCGGAGAAGATGACTTCGCCGATGCGCTGGCCGGACTTGAGAGGCGCGTCGAGGAAAGCCGGGGCTTCCAGCCTCGTCTCGAGGGAGGGAGCCAGCTCCCTCGGGAGGGTCACCGCGATCGCGTCGTCGGGCTCGAGCCGCACTCGGCTCTTGGCCCCGTACCAAGCCCTCGGGGAGGGGAGGGCGCCCAGGTCGGGCCGAAGGGTGACGAAGGAAGCGAAGGCCCAGTCGAGGAGGGCGACTCCGTCGTGGGAGCGCTGGGCGGAACCTCCCCGGGGGCTCGCGACGCCGGAGCCGCCGAGGGTCACGACGAGGATCCTCGTATCGCCCCGCTTGGCAGTCGCCGCTAGGTTGTAGCCCGCCTCGATGATGTAGCCGGTCTTGAGGCCGTCGCAACCCGGATAGGTGCGGACGAGGGTGTTCACGTTGTGCTGGGCGATCGCTCGGGAGACGTGGTACTCCGGGGTGGAGTGCTCGGGCCTCGGGAACTCGATAGACTTCAGGGAATGGAGTTCGCCGATGGCCTGAGGGTGGAGGCGCATGTAGATCCGGCAGAACTCCGCGTAGCTGCGGGCGGTGACGGTGTTGAGCTCCGAGAGCCCCGAAGGCTCCACGAAGTGCATGTCCGTGAGGCCCATGTCGTGGACGGCCTGGTTCATCCTGATGGCGAAGGCCTCGTTCGAGCCGGAGATCCTCCTCGCTAGGGCGAAGGCGGCGTCGTTTCCCGAGACGACAGCGGCGCCCTTCATGAGGTCGAGGATCGAGACCTTCATGCCGGGCCTCAGGTACATGAGGCTGGACCCGTAAGGGATGTAGGGGGAGCAGTCGCGCTTGTCGATGGTGACGAGTTCGCTCTCGGAGAGCCGCCCGGCGGCTATCTCCTCGTAGACGATGTGGAGCGTCACGAGCTTGGTGAGGGAGGCCGGGGGGATGACCAGGTCGGGGTTCTTCGCGTAGAGGACCACGCCCGTCTCGGCGTCCATGACCATGACGGCCCGGGCGGCGGCGGAGGGCGCCTCCTTGGCTAAGGGATAGGCGGAATAGGTCGTGGACGCCGCCAGCACGCCGACGCCCAGGAGGAGGATCGACAAGGTGCCGAAAGCTTTTCTGATGATGCTCTCGCAAATCATAGCTGTGCCAAGTCCTTAAACGTCTCAGAAGTCGGCGAGCTTGGGAGCCCGCGGGAAGGGTATAACGTCCCGAATGTTGGCCATGCCGGTAACGTAGAGGATGAGGCGCTCGAAGCCCAGGCCGAAGCCCGAGTGGGGCGTCGAGCCGAATCGTCGAAGGTCGAGGTACCAGGAATAGGCCTCCTCGTTGAGGCCGAGCTCGCGGATCCGCTTCAGGAGGAGATCGAAGTTCTCCTCGCGTTCGGAACCGCCTATGATCTCCCCGAAGCGCGGCACGAGGCAGTCCATAGCCCTGACGGTTTTGCCGTCCCCATTCTGCTTCATGTAGAAGGACTTGATCTCCTTGGGATAGTCCGTGAGGAAGAGGGGGCCGCCCGCGATATTCTCGCAGAGGAATTTCTCGTGCTCGCTCATGAGGTCGAGCCCCCAGAAGGGCTTGACTTCGAACTTCTGGGCGTCCTTCTCGAGGATGGCCATCGCCTCGGTGTAAGTCATGTGGCTGAAGGGCTTCGAGACCACGGCTCGAAGGCTGTCGACGAGCCCCTTCTCGATGCGCTGGTTGAAGAAATCCAAGTCCTCGGCGCAGTCCTCCAGGGCGACGGACACGAGGCGCTTGATGAAGGACTCGGCGAGCTCCATGTTGTCCTGGAGGTCGTTGAACGCCACTTCGGGCTCCACCATCCAGAACTCGGAGAGGTGTCGGGTGGTATTGGAGTTCTCCGCTCGGAACGTCGGGCCGAAGGTGTACACCCTGGAGAGGGCCTCGCAGTATGTCTCGACGTTGAGCTGCCCCGACACGGTGAGGTAGGCCGGCTTGCCGAAGAAGTCCTTCGAGTAGTCCACGGGGGCGCCGGACTTCGCGAGGCGGTCCAGATCGAGGGTAGTGACCTGGAACATGGCGCCGGCGCCCTCGCAGTCCGAGGCCGTTATGAGGGGAGTGTGGACGTACTGGAATCCCCTCTCCTGGAAGAACTCGTGGATGGCGAAGGCCATGCGGTTGCGCACCCGGGCCACGGCGCCGAAAGTGTTCGTGCGGGGCCTCAGGTGGGCGATCTCCCGCAGGAATTCGAGGGAATGGGCCTTCTTCTGGAGCGGGTAGCTATCCGCCGGGGCTTCGCCCACGACCTTGAGGGAGCTCGCCCCGAGCTCGAGCTTCTGCCCGGAAGCCGGGGAGGGCACGAGCTTCCCCTCTACGCTCACCGAGGCGCCAGTGCCAGCCTTTGCGAGCTCTCCGGCGAAGGCCCGGGCAGCCGCCTCGTCGAAGACGCACTGGATGTTGCCAAGGCGGGATCCGTCGTTAACCTCGAGGAAAACCGCCGCCTTGGTCTCGCGCTTCGTGCGTATCCAGCCCTTCACGACGACGGTACGGCCGTCGGGCGGGAGCTCGAATATTTCCTTGATTGTCTGGCGCATCAATCGCTCCTGTGGAGACCGGGCGCTTATCCCGATCGAGAGCCTGTTGGGACGCATCGACGCTTTCCGCAGCCCGTTTACGGCCCAGCGGAAGCGTCTCCTCCCGGTCCTTGGTTTATCACGGAAAGGCGCCGAGGGTCAAATCCCCGGGTCGGTGGCCGGGGGGCCGCCTTCACGCGGAGGAGCTGGCGCTATACAATACGGGGACTCGAACGGAGGGGATAGACAGTGCGATACAACCTTGCGCTCGCGTATCTTCTCTGGCTTTGCTCCGGTTTCGGCGCCCTGGGTTTCCACCGGTTCTACCTCGGCAAAATAGGGACCGGGCTCATCTGGATGTTCAGCGGGGGGCTCTGCGGGATCGGCTGCATCTTCGACGCGGCGACGCTCCCTAGGCAGGTCCACGAGGCGAACGTGCGCTTCGAGGTCGATGCGAGGGTGCGGAGTGAGCTCGGCTGCGGCGGGGGCGCCTACCCTGGCCGCGGGGCGGGAAGGCGGGAGGACCCCGAGAAGACCGTGCTCCGGGTGGCCAAGGCCAACGGAGGCTTCGTGACTCCCGGCGAGGCGGCGCTCGAAGGAGACATGAGCGTCGATGAATCCAGGAAGCTCCTGGAGGAGATGGCGGCCAAGGGACACGCCGAGATGCGGGTGCGCTCTAGCGGCGTCGTGGTGTATTTCTTCCCGGAGTTCTCGAAGGAGGGCAGGGACGATTTCGCGGTCTAGCCTCAATCGGGCCGGGACTGCTGGGGCGTAACGCCCTCAGCAGGAGGCCTTCATGGAAGACGTAAACGAGATCAAGTTCGAGATCGTCCGCAAGTACGGCTGCATCTCCGATAGCGGCCGGGGCTGGCGCCGGGAGATGAACATCGTCGCCTGGAACGATCGGGAGCCGAAGCTCGACATAAGGGATTGGAACGAGGACCACACCCGTATGGGGAAGGGCCTCACCCTGACGCGGGAAGAGGCATCGAAGCTCTTCGAGCTCCTGGGGTCCTACCTGAAGCGCTGATCTTCGGTACGCCCCGAGGCCCGGCGCGCCGACGCCGGCCTTTTTCGCGCGTCCCCGAGCCCTTCTCCATGCGCCGCCTTTCAGCTAGAATCGGAGGCAGCGAGGTCCGTAAAAATGAGTACTGCGAGGAGAAGCCTCTCGTTCGTCCCCCTTGTCGTCGTCGCCCTCTCGGCCCTGACCGTAACGGGATGCTGGAGGATCGCCGAGGCCTCGATAAAACCTCCCGCCAACCCCGTGCTTTCCGGCGGCCTCGGCTGGGGGGTGGTGAAGGACGCGTACGTGAGGCTCAAGCAGAGTCCCTCCGAGTCGGCGCGAGACCTCGACCACCTCAGGCGGGGGGATATCTTCGGGCTCAACGCCCGAGTCCTCGGGGTACAGGACAATCGCTCGGGCAAAGCTTCTCCGGACGATCCGCCGACCGTCTGGTACGGCATCAGTTCGGAAGGCTCGAATGGCTGGGTGCAGGACTCGGAGCTGGAGGTCTACGCTTCCAAGCGCCAGGCGGAGAAGGCGGCTTCCGCTTATCGGTAGTCCGGGATCGCCTTGACGACCTCGGCGCAGAGATAGAAGGATCCGGTCGCCAAGAGGGGGACCGACAGGCGCCTCGACTCGGCTAGGGCGGCGGCTATGGCCGCCTCGTGGTCTTCTATCGTCCTGAACGAGGCTCCGGCGAGGGAGAATCCCGACTCGAGGGACCGCAGATCCGCCTTCTTGAAGAGGCCGGGTCGGGTGAGGATGATCCGATCGAAGCGCGGAGCCAGGATCGCGGCCATCTCGGCCGCCTTCTTGTCCGACGCGCAGGCGAATAGGAGAACGGCCGGGCCATTCCGGCCGAAGAGGGAGTCGAAGTCCTCGAGGGCTAGGCGCGTCGAATCGGGGGTGTGGGCCCCGTCGATGACCAGGGGAGGTTCCAGGCGGAGCACCTGGAAACGGGCCGGCAGGAAGGCCTTCTTTAGGCCTTCCGTCGCCTGATCCCGCGTGAGACCGGCGTCGAGTTCCCCAGCGGCCAGCAGGGCGAGCGCCATGTTCTCCGCCTGTATCCTGCCGATCATTGGGCTGTGGGCCTCGACCCCCCCGGGGAAGCGGCGAGACAGGGGGGAGCCGCTCGAGAAAGAGACGCGGGCCCGAGTGCCTGACGCGTCCAAGGAGAGGCTTTCCACCGACGAGAGCGAGGGCGCCTCCCTGAGGGCGCTGCCCGTTTCGGCGGCCTTCCTCACGAATACCTCCCGCGCTTCGGGCCGCTGCCGGGACAGGTAGCAGGGCTTCCCGGCCTTTATGATCCCCGCCTTCTCGGCGGCGATTTGCGGAATAGTATCGCCGAGCCACTCGGTATGCTCGAGCTCGATGGGGGTTATCACGCTGGCGGCGGGCTGCACCACGTTGGTCGAATCGAGCCTCCCGCCGAGCCCGGTCTCGATCACCGCGTCGTCGCAGCCGAGGCGCCTGAAGGCGCAGAACGCGATGAGGGTCGTAAGCTCGAAGTAGGTGGGCAGTTCGTCCCCCGGGAAGTCCGAGCCCGCCTTGCCTTCGATCTCGTCGAAGACCTCCTCGGCCGAGGCGACGAGAGCCTCCTCCTGCACCTCGTCTCCGGCCAGGCTGATGCGCTCCTTCCACCTGATGAGGTGGGGGCTCGTGTAGAGCCCGACCTTGTGGCCTTCGGCCTCGAGGATGCGGGATATCATGGCGGACACCGAGCCCTTCCCCTTAGAGCCAGCCACGTGGACGGAGCGGAACGAACCCTGGGGGTCCCCGAGGCGCTCGCAGAGGAAGAGCATGCGGTCGAGCTTGAACTCGGTCTTCTGCCCCTTCTCCACGTTCACGAAATCCAGGAGCCGGTCGTAGACGACGTCGGTATCCGCGAAGAGGGCGCTCATCGGGGAGTCAGCTTTACGAAGAGGATCGAGACCGGCCACGCGAAAGGCCGCTTCGGGAGGTCCGAGACGGCCGAGGCGAGGGAAGAGGCGATGCGCGAGGCGAGCTCCGGGCCGAGGCGCAGGGACAGGGAGGAGCCGTAGGCCGAGTCCTTCGACATCCACGCATCGATGTCCTGCGCGGATACCACCCGCGGGAACGACGAGCGCTCGACCTCGGCGACGGCGGGCAAGCCGGAGCCGGCGATCGAAGCCTCGATCGCGCCGCGCCCGAGGCCCAGGGCCGGGATGTCGTCCCTCGCGAAGAACCAGTCCTCGAACTGGGAGAGTCCCTCGAGGAGGTCGGGCTCGAGGGACGAGCGGAAAGCCTCGGAGAGCTTGCCGCTCTCCCTAGGCAGGCTCTGAGCCAGGAGGATTTCGGCGGAGGGCGCGGCCGAGGCTATCCTCCGGATGGCATCGCCGGGAGATAGCGCCTCGGGGCCGCCTTCGGCATCGCCTCTGGGGCGCGGGGGAACGAATATATCCCTCGCGACGACGAGGTCGAAGCGGGAGAAACCGAAGGCGTCCTCAAGGGCTTCGGGGTTCAGGGCGCTGAGCGGGAGCTCGGCGACGAGGGGGCGCTCGATCTCCTGAAGAGTGGCCGCGTATTGCCGTATGAGCTCCGCCTCGCCCGCCGTGGCGGCGGCGGCGGCGACGGTCCCCTCGGGGCAGCGCCTGATGGCCTCCCATACTAGATAGCCTTCCCTCGCGTCCAGGGCTAGGACCCTGGCGTCTTTCGCCGCGCCGCTCCGGTCGAAGAGGCATTTTCTCAAGAGGGATAGGCGGGCTGGGTTGGAGCTCTCGGCCCGGGCCCTCCACTCTTCCTTGGCCTCTCCGGCCTTCGACCAGGAGTAGGATTCCCCGGCGGGGGACGAGGGCTCGCGGGCGGAGGGATCGGCGGAAGATGCGTCGAAGAGTGCGGCGACCTGGGCTTCGCGGCGCTCGAGGATAGATAGGCGGCGCTCCCCCTCGACGCCGAGGGATCCGGGTTGATAGAAGACCCGGCCCTTGAGGCCGTCGGGCAGGTACTGCTGGGCCACCCAATGATCGCGGTACGCGTGGGGATAGAGGTAGCCCTCCCCGTGGCCGAAGCCGGCGGAGTCGCGGCTCGCGTCCTTGAGGTGCGACGGCACCTCGGCGGCCTCCGCCTCGACGGACGAGAGGGCGTCGAAGAACCCGAGGGAGGAGTTGGACTTGGGCGCGGTCGCCAGGTAGAGGGCGGCGTGGGCGAGGTGGAATTGCCCTTCCGGCATGCCTATGCGGTCGAAGGCTTGAGCGCAGGCGATCACGACGCCGATCGCCGCGGGATCGGCGAGGCCCACATCCTCGCAGGCCGATATGAGCATGCGCCGGAATATGAACCTAGGGTCCTCGCCGGCGTAAGTCATCCGGGCCAGCCAGTAGAGCGCCGCGTCGGGGTCCGAGCCTCTGAGGCTCTTTATGAAGGCGCTGGCGGCGTCGTAGTGGTAGTCCCCGTCCTTGTCGTAGAGCACCGCCCGCTTCTGTATGCTCTCCTCGGCCGCCTCCATGCTGACCCGGATCGGGGCCCCCGGGGCAGGAGGCCAGGGCGCCACGCTGGTCTCTACGGCGAGTTCGAGGGCGTTGAGGAGGCTGCGGGCATCCCCGTCGGAAGTCTCGACGAGGTGCTCCAAGGCTCCGTCCTCGAAGTCGATAGGCCACTTGCCGTAGCCGCGGTCCACGTCCGAGACCGCCGCCCGTGCCACCTCCATGAGGTCGACCGGGGAGAGGGGCTTGAGTTGGAAGACCCGGGAGCGGGATACCAAGGCCCGGTTCACCTCGAAGAAAGGGTTCTCGGTAGTCGCCCCGATGAGGAGGATGGTGCCGTTCTCCACCCAGGGGAGGAGTGCGTCCTGCTGGGCCTTGTTCCAGCGGTGCACCTCATCGACGAAGAGCATCGTGCGCCTATCGTAGAGCTCCCTGTGCCGGCGAGCCTCCTCGATGGCGCCCCGTATGTCCGCTACCCCCGCGAGCACTGCGTTCAAGGTTATGAAGCGGCAGGACGTCGTGTTGGCGATCACCTGCGCCAGAGTGGTCTTCCCGGTCCCCGGCGGGCCCGAGAGGATTATCGAGGAGAGCTGGTCCTTTTGAATGGCCCGCCTGAGGAGGCGGCCCGGCCCTACGATGTGCTCCTGGCCCACGAATTCGTCCAGGGACCTCGGGCGCATGCGAGACGCGAGGGGCTCCCGGGACGACGCGTGGCCTTGGGGTGCGGAGAAGAGAGTGTCGTCCGCCCCGCCTCCGTTACTGCGCTTCCCACCCATCCCAGGAGCTGCCGTTGTAGTGGCTCTTGTAGAGGCCGTAGTACGTGCTGCTGCTGGTCCCCGGGGAGATGCAGACGAAGAGGTCGTCCGTGGCGCTGTCCCAGAAGAAGCAATGGACCGGGAAGTTCTCGACAGTAGAGTTGAAGATCGACGAGGAGTGGGCGACTATAGAGTTCTTGTTCCCGCGGGAGAATGAGCCGAAGGTGCCTTCGTAATACCCCTCGGCGGCGTTGCTGGAGCTGTCGGTGTCGGTCCCGACGACGAGCATGTAGCCTCCGCTGTAGGGCACTTCGGCGACGACGCTCAAGGGCGTGGAGTTCACGTCGTCGCTCGTTGAAAAATCATCCCTATAGAGATTCCCGTCGGTGTCGGTGATGTAGAGGTGTTTGCCGGTGCCGGAGGCCGTCCCGGTGTACGACAGATACCATATCGTCACGGACGTGGTAGCGAAAAGAGTCGTAGATATCGAGCTGGTGTTGGTGACGTCGGTCGTGTAATAGATGCTGCCCTCAGATGCGAAGTAGTACCGGCTGTTGGTATCGTCGTAGACGACGCCCCGGATAGAACTGTCAGTCAGGCTCTGTAGATTGGCGACTGGGACGAAGGACGTCGAGCCGGTGTCGTAGTGATAGAGGCTGAAGTAGCTCGTGCCGGAGTTAGTCGATTCATCCTCGTCGAAGCGGTGGCTGACCGCGAAGAGCTCGCCGTTGGCCGAGAACAGCGTGTCGAGGGGATAGGTCGGCAGGCTCGTCATCTGGGTCCAGGACGATCCATCGCTGGAGCTATACAGCTTGACGTCGGAGGAATCCTCGCCGGTTAAGGCGTACACCTTGGACCCGCAGAGGACCGCGCTCCTGAGGAAATACGAGGAGGTGCCCCCAACCGAGACCTTTGACCACGAGGACCCGCTCACCGGCCTCGTGTAGAGTTTGGCGGTGGAGGCGAAGTAGCTGTTGTTGAACCTGAAGACAGTGTACGCCGTAGTCTTCTTGAATATGTCGGAACCTTTCTGCTTGGTCTGCCCCTGGATATCGTCGAAGATGCCGTAGGCGTTGTTGCAGGAGAAGAGCAGGAGCACGGGAAAGAGGGCCAAGGCAGCTCCGACGGCGCGCCGCAATCTCAACATGTGTTCAGCTCCTACAGGTGGTAGACGGCCGAGAGGCTCGTCTCGATGAATCCGCCGGTCTGGGTGAGGGACTTGTAGTTCCCGTAGTGGATCTCGGGGATGAGCCAGAACGTGGGCTTGAGGCCTACGCTCCAGCCGGAGCTGAGGCGCCAGTAGGCGCCCACCCCGGCCTTCGCCATAGGGTCTATGATGCCCTCGTGGTTCTCGCGCATCATGTACACCCCCGCCTCGCCGAAGACTGTGAACTCGAAGGGCAGCTTAGTCCACCAATAGGAAGCCGAGGCGCAGAGGGGAAGGATGAACAGCGAGAGGCCGCCTATCGTGGCGTTGTAGGAGGCGGCTAGGTCGCCGCCCACCGAGAACCCCGGCGAGAGGAAATATTGGTACTGGAACCCGAAGTTGCCGCCGAGCTTGAGGTTGGCCGCGCCCTCGCCGGTCTTGGGTAGGATGAACCACGGGATCTGCAGGCCGGCGCTCACGCCGAGGAGCTGCTCTCCCGGTAGGAAGGGATTGTCTGAGGAATCGGACGCAGAGTCGTCCGGCGCGGAGTTGTCCCCCCCGTCCGAGGGGGCTTCTTGGCCAGGGGCGTCCGCCAGTCTGAGCGAAGGCTTGTCGGCAGCCAGCGCGGGAAGCGGCAGGAGGAAGAGCGCCGCGGCTGCGAGGACCGCGACACCGGAAAGCTTCATGTTGCCTCCGTTCATATCCCCGGAATATAGCACGGCGAGGATACCTTGAAAAGTCGCGGATATGGCGATGGTTACGCTACTGGAATCCCTGGGCTCCTTGAGTGTAGAGTATTCCGCAAGTATTAGACGCGAGGTGCTTAGGTGAAGAACGTGTTCATCTCCGCCGGGGATCGGAGCCTGGGTTCCGAGCTCCTCGAGCAGCTGCGCATCTACGGCATCACAGTCCGTGACATCGAGAACATCGAGGATATAACCCGGCTCGTGGCCTCCCTGGGCACGGGCCTCCTCCTCATGGAGGAGGGGCGGCTCGATGAGGACCCGGGCCTGGGGGCCAGGATACTATCCTTGAAGGAGCGGCTCGGGGATAGCCTGCGGGTGCTGTTCTACTCCGAGCGCGACGACTTCGAGATCCGGCTCAAGACAGTGCGGGCCGGAGGCGAGGCTTTCTTCCAGCTTCCTATGGACGCGTCCATCCTGGCCGGCAAGATAGACGCCCTGTTCGGCGAAGGGGAGGACGAGCCCTACCGCGTCCTCATAGTCGACGACGACCCCGAGCAGGTGGCCTACAATTCCCTCGTCCTCGAGCGCGCCGGCATGGTCACTGCCAAGGCGACCGAGGCATCCCAGGTGATCCCCCTCATCGTCGACACCAAGCCCGATATCATCCTCATGGATATGTACATGCCGTCCTGCACCGGCGCGGAGCTGGCCGCGATACTGCGGCAGAACGACGCCTTCGCGCCCATACCCATCGTCTTCCTGTCGGTCGAGAAGGATTTCGAGAAGCAGATCCGGGCGATCCGCAAGGGGGGGGACGAGTTCCTCGAGAAGCCTATCAAGCCCGAGCACCTCGTGAGCTGCGTCGCCATGCGGGCCGAGCGGATGCGCTCGGTGCGCTTCTACATGGAGCGGGATAACCTGACCGGGCTGTTGAACCACTCGAACCTCGTGGAGCGGCTATCCAAGGAGGTCCTCAGGGCGCGTCGCGCGGGAGACGTGATCTCCTTCGCCAAGCTCGACATCGACCACTTCGCTTTCGTCAACGAAAGCTACGGCCACCTTTCAGGGGATAGGGTCCTGCAGGGGCTCTCGCGCCTCCTCGTGGAGAGGCTGCGGCGCACCGATATCGTGGGGCGCTACGGCGGCGAGGAATTCGGCGTCATCCTCACCGGCTCCGACATCCGGAGCGCGGCGCGGCTCGTGGAGGAGCTCCGGGAGAGCTTCAGCCGCCTCTCGTTCCGCTTCGATGGGAGTCCCCTGTGCCTGACCTTCTCCGCGGGGATATCCTCCTACCCCGATTTCGTGAGCCCTTCCGACGTCATCGAGGCGGCGGACCGCGCCCTCAGGAGGGCGAAGGAGGGGGGGCGCGACATGGTCGTGGTGGAGTCGACGAGGTGATCAGCCCCGAGCCAGCCTCCGGGAGGGAGTCTGGCTCGGCCCGGTGGGGCGCCGCGCGCGGGCGAGCTCGCGCCACGCGGCCGCAGAAAAAGCCGTAGAGCCGAAGCGCACCCGCGCTACGACGAGGGCGCAATCCCGGAAAGAGAGGGCGGGGGGCGGGGCGCAGAGGCCTCCCGCGGCGCTCGAAGAGGCGCAGAGCGGGAATCCCAGGCCTGGCGCGAGGGGCGCGTCGTCGGCGATGACGAGCCCGAGCCCTTGCAGCACTCCCTCCCCGCGGCGGGAGAGTTCCTCGAGGGGCCCCCGGAGTCCCAGGTACAGGAAGCCTCGGGAATCGACCGGGAGTCCCGCCGAGAACCCTCCGGATATACCTTCCCACGCGAGGTCGAGCTCGGCGCGGGAAAAATCCGAGGGAGCCGCGTCCCGGGGCCTCCGAGCGAAGGCCAGCGGGACCACCTCGGGCATGAACCGGCTCGATGCGTCGGCGAAGCGAGAGAACAGCGAGGCGCGGTAGAGCGACAGGTCGCGCGCCACGTTGCCCGGCGGCGAGAGGGCCAGCATGAAGCGGAGCAGGCCCCGCTCGGCCTTGTCGATTTGCATATCCTCCGAAAGATGATACAATCTCAGTAACGTAGCTGTAAAGGAAGGCGCATGAGAGGCAAAGTGGATAGGATCGTCAAATCCATCGCAGGCGCCATATCCTCGTGGCCTGGCGTGGAGTGCGTGACCCTGGGGGAGCACTCGGAATCCGACGTGCTGGATCCACACTTCGCCCTGGTCATCGATGCCTACCTCCACGGCGAGCCTCCCGCGCCCGAGGACCGCCAAGCCTCATTCGCCGGGGCGGCGGGACAGCCTGGGGCCTTCGAGAATTCCGCGCTCAAGTCCCGGGACCGCTTCTTCATAGAGGGCTTGCCCCTCCGGGTGGAATACAAGGCGGTCGAGCACATCGACGAGGTGATCAACCGAAGCCGAGAACCGGATTCCACCTTCGTGTGGGTCTTCAAGAACTCGGGCACCCACATGCTCTACCGGCTGCAGAATTCCAAAGTCCTCATGCAGAAATCGGATTGGATAAAGGGCGTCCGCCACGAGATATCGAAGCTGCCCGACCCCTTCTGGCGGGGGCTGCGCGAAGCCTTCGTCATGAAGATGGAGCACTACCTCTCGGACCTGGGGGCCGCCGCCCTCGGCGACGATGGATACTTCTACGGGGTCTCGATGGCGGGCTTCACCCGCTACGCAGCCGCGACCCTGTTCATGGCGAACCACAAGCTCGAGCCATCGCACCGATACATCTCGGCTAGGCTCAAGGAGCTGAAGAGGCTCCCCGACAACTTCGTCGGCCGTTGGGAAACCCTCCTGCGCGGCGACGGGGGAATAAGCGCGTCGCAGAAGTACGAGGTCGCCGAGCTCATCGCGCGGAGCGTCATCTCCCTCGAGTGAGAAAGGCCCGAGAATGAACCTCCCGCTTTGGCGCCGGCGAAAGCTCATGCCTTCCCTAGTCGCCGCCGCCGCCC
>Ga0268360_1001561_pt1 | contig 22743 bp, 16 predicted proteins | sample BioMet11_FD_192465 | JGI IMG/M metagenome (GOLD analysis project Ga0268360, IMG submission 192465) | Sewage microbial communities from Oakland, California, United States - Biofuel 11 (Illumina Assembly) | ecosystem: Engineered > Wastewater > Sewage > Unclassified | place: USA: California... | reverse complement strand
GAGTACAACGCCTCGCGCGAGAAGGTCTACATCTCCATCCACAAGGCATTCGTGAAGGAGAGCGCCGACTTCAACGTCGTACGCCTCGCCCCTGGCACCATCATCGATGGCCGCGACCTCGGCGGCGCGGAGTTCATCACCCGCTTCGTCAACGAGCCCAAGCAGTTCGAGGGTGCGAAGGTCAACCCCGACCTCCGCGTCATACCCGTGTTCGCCGACAAGGAGATCACGCTCAAGGTCCCCGTCCGTGGTGACGACGGACTCGTGGTGACCGACGAGGCGGGCAAGTGGGTGACCGAGTCCGTGAAGGTCGACCCCAAGGTCCTGAAGGACGCCATCGTGCACGAGCGTCGCGCCTACGCCGCCTCGCAGGGCCAGCACAAGGAGGTCGCAGAACCCAGCGAGGGTCGCGACCCCCACGCCGTCCCCTCCACCAGCGAGGTCCTTGACGGCCTCGACAAGGCTGCCACCAGGAACAAGGCAGAGACCGCACCGACGAAGCAGGTAGACAACACCCGTGACAAGGGCATCTTCCACTAGCTTGTCTTCGTCGAGCACCCCCCGCAACCAAGGAACGATACATGAACAGGAAGAGCAAGTACCCAGTTGTCAAGATGGTCTACATCTCCACCTACAAGGAGTTCGTGGACGAGGCTGACGAGAGCCATGCCTCCAACGTCTTCCGCCTCGCCCCTGGCACCATCATCGATGGCCGCGACCTCGGCGGCGCGGAGTTCAGCACCAGCCTCATCATCACGGTCAAGGTCAACCCTGACCTCCGCATCACCAAAGTGCCCCTCGACAAGGAGATCACGCTCAGCGTCCCCGTCCGTGGTGACGACGGACTCGTGGTGACCGACGAGGCGGGCAAGTGGGTGACCGAGTCCATGAAGGTCGATCCCAAGGTCCTGAAGGACGCCATCGAGCACGAGCGTCGCACTCGTCGTGCCGCGGCGCAGACTCAGCCCATGGAGGTCGCAGAATCCCACGCCGTCCCCTCCACCAACAAGGAGCGATACATGAACCCTTCATCCGAGGTATCAGAGATATCAGTCCCCTATTCCGAGGACGTGGCCGCCGCCGCCCTTCGCATCGCAAGAACCTATTCCGATCGAGCTAAGGTCGCCACCGCCCTTCGTACCGCAGGGTACGAACCGTCCAAAGAGAACGTGGATGGTGTTTTCATGGCTCTCATGGGCAACACGGAGACAGAGGCATTGCCCGACGTCATCAAGAGCATCCCCTCCATCGCCGATGTGGCAGGTCTCAAGAAGATCCTCTCGCCGGAGGCAACCGAGATGCTCACACGACTCAGGGACGGACAAGACTACTACAACATCCTTGACGGACGGACGATAAGGAGCTCCCTCGCCAGTGACGAGCCCTATGAGGGGTACTACGGGAGGGTTCTCTATGGAGCGGTCCTGCCGCTAAAGTACGCCTACCCGATTGCATCCAGACCGGGCGTCGAATCCTTCGAGGACATCTGTGATGCAGCCACAGGGCACTACTTCAACATCTGGTCCGTCGTCGACGAGTATAAGCCGGACGAGGTGGCCAGTTTGGTGAAGAGCGTCATCAACGAACCCGGGTGGGTCATCGGGACAAAGGACAACGTCCTCGCTGCCGGGGTCGCCCAAGGTCTGTCAAACGGAGCAGAGAGGCCCGTCCCCTCGACCGCAGATACCCTTGCGGCGCTCGACAAGGCCGCAGCCAGGAACAAGGCCACCTCCACACAGGCGGGCAACGTCATCAAGTCTGACCAAAGGCACGTTCGCTAGGACCCACCAAGGAGAAGACAATGGGGAACCGAGCCGTCATCACCGTTACCGACCCGAAGCCGGATGACCTTGCGGTATACGTCCACTGGAACGGAGGCCCCGACTCGGTCGGGGCCTTCCTCGAATACTGCGACCTGCGTGGCTTCCGCGCACCGACCGACGACACCTACGGCTGGGCGAGGCTCTGCGAGGTGATCTGCAACTTCCTGGGTCGCGACGGCTTGTGCGTGGGCATCGATGTGATGGGCCGCAACAGCGATCCCGGGGACAACGGAATCTACTACATCGACGGCTGGAAGGTGGTCGACCGGACGCTCGGGGGAGAGCACATCCCGCTCGACTACCTCCGTGATGGATACGACCACCTCGAGATGCTTGAGGGCATCGATGCCGCACAGCCCGTAGGACACCAGCTCGGCAAGAGGTTCCTCGAGGGGGAGCGCGTCGACGCGACCGACCTTGTCGTCGGCGACATCGTCACCATCAACACCGACTTCGAGGGTATCGCCGACTACGTCGTCTCCAAGCTCATGCGTCCCCCGTATGCCTCCGATCGCTCTCCTCTGCTCCCCGTCGTGTACAAGTACAACCTCGAAGACGATGATCCCGACACCAAGAACCTGAACCCGAACAACTTCCTCGGGCAGGGGAAGATGAAATACGTCCGTCGTGTCGGTCACACGGAGCACCCGGAGCTGTACTCCGGCAAGCTGCGTGCGAAGGACTGGAGGGAGATCGAGGGAGAGCTTCCCATCGAACCCGTCCCACGCGACGTCCCCTCGACCGCAGACACCCTTGCGGCGCTCGACAAGGCTGTGTCCAAGGTCCCCACCACTACAGACCAGATAACCCGCGACAAGGGCATCTTCCACTAACGACAGCCCGATTGGAGAAAGACGATGGACAAGCAGCAGATCGACGAGTTCCTTACCAGCGATGACATCGAATACCTCTTCAACACCGACAGCTTCCAGGTCATCGGCCACTATCCGAACGTCCTGTCCGTCGGCGACAACGTGTTCGACATGGTCACCGCAGACGCGGCATACGAGGACAGCAGGGATGTGTTGTTCGCGGCCGTCGTCGGTGACCCCTACCTCGAGGACTTCGGCGACGGCTACATGGAGAAGCATCGTCTCTGGGGCGACGCTTCGGAACCGACCGCCCAGGAGGTCGCCTCAGAGCTCGCACATGGTGACTGGCAGCCCCTCACCCGCGAGAACGTCATGCGAGCCTGGCTCATGCAGAACAAGGACGAGGTCAAGAAACTTACTGGCCTCAAGGACGATGGGGTCGTTGCCAATCGTCTCAACGTCCCCTGCCGCTTCGGTACCCTCACGGCCTTTCCGCAGGGGGACACCGGCCTCTTCGATGGCATCGAGGTCGACCTCGTGGATGCGCACGGGACGCTTCACCAGGTGGCCCTCGCCGAGGCCATACCGGCCGGAGGGCTAGGGGAGGGCGAGACGGGGCTCCATACCTTCGCGTGGAACGGTACGGGGGAGTCTCCTGCCACAGAGACATGGTGCGACCCGGAGGGCGAGGCCTGGTACGCCCTGGGTGCCACCGAGTTCGCCGAGGTCCTCGACACGCGCACCCTCAACGATGTCGTCAAAGACGCAATCGCCGAGGACCAACGACACACCATCGCGTGGGTCGATGCGGAGGACGTGGATGTCCACTTCGCGGAGAGCGGCATTGAGCTCACGGACATGGAGAAGGCCCTCGTCGTGAAGAACGCCTGCGACAACCTCTCCCAGAGCGAGGCCGTCTATGACCTCATTCGCGACCAGATCGACGAGGAGGGCAAGGCGATGATGCGGGACCGATTCGGGCTTAACGACCTGACGGACGAGCAGACAGACCGTCTCGCAACGGCGATGAGTGAGGGTGCCCTCAGCACAACCGCGATGGATCCATATAGAGGCTTTGGACATAGGTACTTCAAGGATGAGGCCCTCACTCAGATTGCCATCCACGCCGATCCCGAGAAGCTGCGCAAACTTGTTGCCGAGATCGTCGGTCGTGACCCTCATGCCGTCCCGTCCACCGCAGACACCCTCGCGGCACTCGACATGGCCGCAACCAAGGGCGCGGAGGAGGTCGTACCGACAAGGCAGACCACAGACGGCCTCACCACCGGCAACCAGGCCGCGCACACCAAAGGACGGTAGACCATGAAAGAGACGATAACATGCTGCTACATCGGCTGTGGAATGAAGCCGCTGGCAATCGAGGTTCCGAAGGATGACGCCCTCCGTTCCTTGCAGGAATGGGTGCAGGGCGACGTGGAGGTGCTTGACGTCCGTAGTGATGGCATCGAGCTCTGGGTCAACGATGGCGGTCTGGTCAACAACATGCCGCCGAACATGGCCGTCTATGCGGACAAGGGCATGGAAGATGAGGGATTCCTCAGTCAGATTGACTATGACAGTGTCGTGAAGGACGGTGACCTCTATACCGTCCTCGTCGGCCCCATCGTAGCCGCACGCAGCGACAACGAGGGTAATCTTGTCGACCTTCGTCCGGAAGACATCGCGAGGTTGCAGGAGGAGCGACCCGACTCGAGGAGGGCGGTCGAGGAGATTACCCGCATGAGATGTGGGCTTGCGCCCATGAGACGCGACGAGGAGCCACGTCCTTCCGCCATCGCCCACCGCTTCTGGCCCGACCCCATTGACCTCATGCCAACCGTGGATGACATGGCGCGTGATGTTCCCGTCGGTCGTGACCCCCATGCCCGCCCATCCACCGCAGAAACCCTTGCGGCGCTCGACAAGGCCGCAACCAAGATCCCCCAAGCCACGGACCAGGTCACCCGCGACAAGGGCATCTTCCACTAACGACAGCCCGATTGGAGAAAGACGATGGACAAGAAGCAGATCGACGAGTTCATGTCCGCACATGTGCCGGGGCACCTCTTCGACACCACACTCGGTGACATCATCCGCCACGACCCGAACGGCAGGTATGGCGACAGTGGGTTCGACAAGATCCACGACGACTACTCGGACCTTGACACCCTGTTCGGAGCCATCCTCTCCGACCCCTACGACGAGCATTTCGACGACGACTACATGGGAGAGGGTCGTCCCCTGGAAATCACTGCCAAAGAGGCCGCATACGAGCTCGCACACGGTGACTGGCAGCCCCTCACCCGCGAGAACGTCATGCGCGCCTGGGTGAGGCAGAACAGGGACGAGGTCAACGCTTGCAGCGGCCTCCTGGACGAGATGGTCACGGTCGACCGGGTCAACGTCGAATGCCCGTTCGGGACCCTCACGGCCCATCCGATGAGTACCGACGGTTTCTCCGATTCCATCGAGGTCGACCTCGTGACCTCCGACGGCCAGTGTCGCCAGCTGTCACGGACCGAGGCGCTTCGGAACGGGCCGGACATCTCGGATGCGTTCCTCCATGTCCTCGCCTGGGATGGGAAGGCAGAATACGCCACCGAGACCTTCTGCGATCCCGAGAGCGCCGACGCCTTCGAGCTGGGTGCGGGCGACCTCGCCGAGGTCCGCGACATCCGTCGCGTGAGCGAGGTCGTCCAAGACGCGCTCGCCGAGGCCCCGCGTTCCGTCATCGCGTGGGTCGACGAGAGGTCCGTCGCCCTCGTCCTCTCCGACGAGAGCATCAGGCTTACGCCCGCCGAGGCGACCGCGGTCGTGTCGGCCGTCCACGACAAGCTCTCCCTGAGCGAGCGCATCGAGGCCGTCATCAACGACCAGATCATCGAGGAGGGCGAGCGTGCCATGAGGGCCAGGTATGGCCTTGATGATCTGTCCCCCATGCAGCGCACGCGGTTGTACGACGTGCTCGCATACCAGGCGAAGGTCAGTCCCGATGGGTTCGATGGCCTCTTCGATCTGGATTGGGTGAGCACCCGCGACTTCCTCACGGACGTCGCCATGCAGTGCGACCCGGACCTTTTGCGCGGTCTCGTGGCCGAGGTCGTCGGGCGCGATCCCGAGCATGAGATTCTCTCTACGACCGAGACCCTTGCCCGTCTCGACAAGGCCGCTACCAGGAACGCAGGGTCGGCACCACAGACACGCAAGGACATCGACACCACACATGGAAGGAGCTTGTGATGAGCACCACCGCCGATAGGCTGGCCGCGCTCTCTGCGAAGAGGGACGCCAAGCAGGATGACCTTGCGGCCGTCCTCGTGTCCGAGGGCGGCTATGCTGCCTATCTGGACACCGCCGTCGAGCATCCGACCATGAGGCCGGCGAATCTCGCCGCGATCGCCCGTTTCCGCAACGACAACGACATCACCGGCTGGCTCGAGCTGCTCTCCGCGACCGCAGGGGAGGCACCAGGCTACAACTCCGTGGAGGGCCTTGCCGGTAGGATCCCCGGTGGCACCCCATCGGTCGGCGTCGTCTTTCCCAACATCGTCAAGGACGACGACGGAAGGTTCGAGACCAAGGGGACCAAGGTCGTCCAGCTCTACCCTGCGGCCCTATGCACGCATCTCAAGAGTCACTACAAGGGACGTCCCATCCACGTGGAGCGGAACTACGACAGGTTCCTCCGCGCCTCGGCTGACGTCGACCTTGAGAACCTGAGTCCTGCGGCAGACTACGTCCTTAGCAAGCGCTACGGCCTCGAACCCGATCCCACCGTCCCGGACCTCCCTGACGTGTCCGACCTCATGGCCGAATGCGACCGCCTCGCCGACGAGCTCAAGCACACCGTCGCCAAGATCGACGCGAACCTCCGCGCAATCAAGAGGGAGGAACGGGTCACCACCCGGCAGCCGGAACGTCGGGACGTCCCCCAGGGCGAAATCCCTGTCCCGGAGATCACCTCTGCCCCACCGGACATACCCATCGAACACCCCGCCGGGCCCAAGGCCCCTCGTGACCCACATTCCATCCCATCGACCGCAGAGATGCTCACGGCCCTCGCGACCGCCGAGAAGACCGCGGCCGAGAAGGCGGCGGGAGGGGAGCAGCAGGGTAAGGACGGCAACGTGACACAAAACACGTAGTACGTTATCTGTGTATTGTCGTATAATCGTATCAGATACGAGGCCTTCCACATGGGTGCCCCACGACCGAAGGAGACAGACCATGATTGTTAGCAACGGCACCGAGACGTTCCGAATCTCACGTGACCCCGACCCTGAGAGCCCGCGGGAGTGGGCCAACCCAGGGACGTTCCTCACCTGGACGAGGGACTATAACTCTCCCGACAAGAACCCCTACGAGGGGCCAGATGACTTGTGGAGGGCTTTGATTAACACCCACCTTGACACAGATGCCAAGAGGGACGCTCTTGCCAAGCGTGCCATCGAGGCGGGACTCGATAGTCCCGAGATACTGCGAGAAATCGCCAAAGGAGCTGACGACATATTCTTCGTTGCCTGTCGTTCTGAACGCTCCTTCACTGCTCTCGTGATGCAGGCCGTCGAGGACGACGGCGTCGTCATCCTTCCCGTGTACATGCTCGACCACTCGGGCATCAGTTACTCGGTCGGATCCTTCAACGATCCCTGGGACTCCGGCCCGGTCGGTTACATCTACATGGACCCCACGAGCCCGGAGGTTGAGGCATGCTACGGCAAGGGCAACATACCCGACAGGGAGATCGTCATGAAGGAGCTCGCGGGCGAGGTCGAGGACTACGACAACTACGTCAACAGCAGGGTCTACGTGGTCGAGGACTTCTCGCGCGACCCCTATCGCGCAGACAATGACACGAGCCTGAGCGACATCTACCCAGGACACGGCATCAGCGAGGACGACGAGTTCGCCTTCGCCGCGAACATTCTCCTCAACGCCGACACGGGAGGGGAAATCTGGGAGGGTCTTGGTACACCGGACCTGAGACTTGCCGACGACGTCATCATCGAGTGGAGAGTTGACAGATACGACCGTGATGACATCCCTGAGTTCCTCGCGGAGAACTTCCCCGACAAATGGGTCACCAAGGAGGTCATGATTCCTGTCTCGAAGGTCATGTCCACTGCGGATACCCTCGCCGCGCTCGATGCGGCGGATGCCCGACAGACTCGCGGCAAGGGCGAGAGCACCACGAAGGGCCTCACCCGCTAGGGGAGGAGAGAGGCCAAGAACTCGAGCGCCTGTCCGAGCGCCAATTGCTCGGGAACTACTCAAGTCTTGAACCCAATGTCATCGTAGCATCATCCCAGATACGGGGCCTTCCACACGTTCGCCCCACGACCGAAGGAGACAAGATGGACAAGCAGCAGATCGAAGAGTTCCTGTCCGGACACGAGGTGGAGTATCTCTTCAACACCACGACCTTCCAAGTCATCTGCTATGACCCGGAGGACGAGGACGAACCGTTCGCCTCCGTCGGACCAGAAGGCGACACGTTGTTCTCCTTTTTCCTAGAAGATACCGACACCTCTTGTCTTTCCGACACCACTTGGCAGCACTGTTACGTCTGGGCAGGCACGGACAGACCATCCACCGACATGGTCATGGAGGCCCTGGCCCACGGCGACTGGCAGCCCCTCACCCGCGAGAACGTCATGCGTGCGTGGCTCGAGACGAACAAGGACGAAATCAAGAGGCTTACCGGTCTTACGGTCGAGAAGCGTCTTGACGACGCGCAGTACCTCATCGCATCGGCAGCGGATGTCGATTTGATGCTCAGATCTGGCCAGAGCCTCTACAACGCCGACGACGGGGAGACCCTCATCCCTGACATCAGCCTCGACGATGACGGCAGGGAGGTCTTCCGGGGTGTCATGACAGCTTACGTCAGCACTAAGGATGCCTATGTCGCCTCCTCCTCTGCGGCCGAGTATGCGCGTGACACGATTCCTGCGCCTGGTAGCGGTGCGTTCGGTCGCATGGGGTTCATCGGTACGTACGACGAGGAGTACGACCGCCTCTGCAACGACGTTGCCGCGCACTACGGACTCATGGAATGGGAAGTCGACTCCGTGGTGCGCATCTCCAAGCTGCGTACCATCGAGATGGGGAACGAGATCGCCCTTCCTGAAGGGGGCCGGAGAGAGGACATGGCACTCGACGAGGGCACCGCCTGGGCAATGCCCGTCATCAATCCCACCACCGAAGAGATCCTGGGCACCGCGGTCATCGAGACACATGCCATGGAGGACGAGGAGAGCCCATGGGGTTACTCATGGTCCACCCAGGCCGTCGTGTCCGACCAGGCTGGCAATACCACGGAGCTCGACGGCACCATGTATTGGGGCCCCAAGTCCGCCGAGGCGGCGATGCTCGACTCGCTTGTCGACCTCGAGATGGAGTATCGCCCGAAGTTTCCCGACCACGCACTCTTCAATGCAGCGCATCGCGTGTCCCTCCCCACCGAGGTCTTCTACCAGATTTGCAACGGGGGATATGTCATAGTTCCTTGCCCGACCGTCTCCAAGGACGTCCCCTCGACCGCAGACACGCTTGCGGCGCTCGACCTCGCCGACTCCCAGCAGATCCGCGATAAGTACGAGAGAACCATGAAGGGTCTCGCCCACTAGTGGAGACACAGCATCATTCCAAGCATGGGATCTTCCACATGTTCGTCCCACAACCGAAGGAGAGAGAGGACATGAGCTACAAATGGCATCCGTCGAAGGCGACGGCGAGCGAGTTCTCCGAGAAGATGGCCGAGATCGAAGATTTCTGCATCGAGCATGGAATCTCCCATTCTGCCTCCATGGACTCCTATTACTTCACTCTCCACGGTGAGAGCTACCGCGTGTCCAACCACACCATCGCGGCATCGAACGCAGGGCGGTTCGGGTATGACCGTACGACCGGAGAGTGGGTCGCAAGGCGTGAGAGATACCACGCCGCGGGCGAGTACGACCGCACCCATGAGATCACTGCGGGCAAGACCCGTCTCATCGAGATCTATACCGATCTCGAGGCCGGCATCAGGCTTGACAAGCGCGGCCGACGCATCAAGGACGTCCCATCGACCGCAGACACACTCGCGGCGCTCGATAAGGCCGACGCGCGGCAGGCGCACGACCCAGACAAGGCCGCCAATCAGAGAAGGAGATAGGGTTTCCGACACCGCCGCTCCCGGGGGCCATGGAGCCCCTACCGCGTCGCCATCGAAAACCCTGGAAAGAAGGAAGGAAACGACAATGACTGACAAAGACACCCCGCTCTACCTTGTCGGAATCGACATCGACGATGGACAGATGTTCCTTGCAAAGGTTGACCGTACCGTGGATGCCTCGCACGCCCTCTACGTCCAAGGCTTCGAGGAATCGACAGGGCCTGGGCCTCTCGACACCGTCAAGTGGTACTCGGACACCAATCCCGAATGGACGTGTCCCGACGATGCCATCGATGCCCTTTCCGACCGGCTCTGCATACGGTTCGTCTCGCCCGACCTCGAATCCAAGGCAGAGAACTGCATCAGACTGGTCTATGACACCCATAAGCCGCAGATCAGCGACTGGCTTGCAGAGCTGCGCCGTGACTGGGCCCTCCACGGAGCGGACGTCATGGACATCGACGTCCTGGCCCACGACGTCGGCGACGGCCACACGACGTTCGTCAATGCCTATGACGACCTCTCCGACGCCCCCCTTGCCGGGATGAAGGTCGACGACTTCGGGAAGGACCCCGTACGACCCTGGCAGCTCATCGACGCGCCCATGCCCATCATCGAGGACGACGAGAGCACGGACATGCCCATCAGGACATACAAGACACGGGACGCCGCCATGTCCGCCGCCCGTGACCGCACGCTGTTCATGGCGCACACGCGGTTCGGTCTGCGCTCGGGGGAGCTGGTAGTCGCCTCCGAGGACCTTGGCGAGAAGGAACCCCTTGTTGCCGTTCCCACCGCCGAGGAGGTCATGGCTGCGTTCGGCAGGGCAAACGACCTGCAGATGCACCTAAAGGATTGTGCCCTCAGAGGTGCGCTTTTGGGACAAGGATCGACACCAAAGGAGGTGGAGATCCTCAAGAGCCTGCTCGACGGCACGACCTTCTACAACGTGGACACGGGGAAGCTGGTCATAAGCTTCCTCGAATACCCCGAAGGGTACGACCGTGAGGTGTTCTACGGGGCCGTCCTGCCGCCCGAGAAGGCGTATCGCGGCCTTGCAGGCGGGGTGGGTGGCCTTGGTGAGGATACCTACCTGTACGACATCTGGGCAGAAGGAACATCAGGACCCTTGGTCAACCATGATGACGAGGTCGAGTGTCGTGACCCCGACGGCATCAAACGTCTCGTCGCACAGATGGCAGGAGAGACGGGTTGGGTGGCAGGTGAGCGAGAACCTGTCCTTGCCGTGCTCAACAAGAGGTTCGGTGGACTTGACAGGGATTCCCATGCCGTCGTTCCCACCACCGCCGAGACGCTTGCATCCCTCGACAAGGCCGACGCCGCCCAGGTGCGGCCAGACGACTCCCCGACAACCAGAAGCCCCAAGAGATAGGAGAACTTCGATGAACGTCTCATTCACCCAGTCCGAGCGTGCCAAGGTCGCCACCGCCCTTCGCACCGCAGGATACGACCCATCCGAGAAGAACGTGGACAGGGTCCTTGCCGAGGTCGTCGGCAACATGGAGTTGGAGGAGTTTCCCGACGCACTCAAGAACGTCCCCTCCATTGCTGATGCGGTAGGGGCCAGGAAGGTTCCGATGGCGAGCGACGACGAGCTCGAATATCTCGGGGAAGGAGGGAGCTACTACAACGTCATCGACGGACGGACGATGATAAGCTTTCTCACCGCTTCGGATGACCCCGAGGTGTGCTATGGGGCAATCCTGCCGCTCGAGGACGCCTGCGCGCTCGCAATCGAACCGGGCGTCGAATTCTTTGAGGACATCCGTGACGGCGCCGAGGCGCGCGGCCTTGTCGACGGTGCGGCTGTTGTGTCCCTGAGCCCGGACGAGGTGCCTGTCAGGGTTCCGGGCATCCTTGCGGAACCCGGATGGATCGCCGCATCAAGAAACGGCGTGCTTGCCGCCGGAATCGCACACATCGCCGAACTCCCCGCAGGCATGAGTGCCGCAGGCATGAGCGACTTTGCTCCGAGACTTGCTGCGCGTGGGATAACAGTCATCGACCGGTACGAGACAGGATTGGAAGATTCCGCGAGCAAGAGCTTCGTCTATAACGTTCTCACCAAGACGCTCGCCCGCGTCAATTCTCGCAGCTCCATCTACGGGAACACGACCACGTCCACGTGGACGTTCCCCGCAGAAGGTCCCCAGTATGGGGACGACGAGGTGCATGTGCAGTATGGCGGCCGCATAGCAGACCTATGCAGGTCCGTGGTGGACGAGCCTGGGTGGGGTCCGTGCAGCAGGGAGCGCGTCGAGGCATCCTTCGGGGCCGACCTCGAAGCGTATCCGGAGGACAGACGCTCGGACGGACGCTGGAGTGAGGAGAGGTGCCCCACATACCTCACCCACGGCTACCTTGCCCGTGACGAGGATGGTTCCGGCATCATCGGTGCCGTCTACGAGACCAAGGACGGGGGCTTTGACTACTGCCTCGCATACGGTGATGCCTCGGCCCCCCTCGTCCGTGGGGACGACTACGAGGACGATATTTCCGAGACAAGGCATGCCGACACCCTCGATGGTGCCAAGCTCGGCCTCGTCGAGCTCGGCACCGCCCTCGCGGTCTCTGTGAGGCTCGCCACCACCGAGAAAGTAAAGGCGACGACGGTCCTCTCCGGCGCCGACACTCTCGCCCGCCTCGATGCCGCAGCCACCCATACCGCGGCAGCTGCGCCCGTCAAGGCGGTCACGACCCACACGAACATCACGAGATAGGATCCCACCTCCCCGCTTCCACAGACGATCGGGGGTAACGACCGAAGGAGACAGGCATGAGCAGGACCACCAATGCTGTGGGAAGGCGTCGGGAGAGGACCGTCCCCGCCACCCTCGATGCCGAGGGGGCGCAGCTCTCCCTCTTCTCGTTCTCGGAACTTGACAGCTCCGCGCCATTTGTAGACAATGATATTATGGCGCGTTTTATCGATTTTGCCAAGGAGCCTATCAAGGGAGGAGACGGTGATGAAGTACATCAACGAGCACTCGGTACACGGGGTCCAGCGCATGAGGTACCTGTACATGGAGCAGACGGCACCGCAGGTGCTTCGCTCCATGATGGAGGACGAGACGCTCGAGGGCTACCTCAAGGACTGCGAGAAGAGGTGGCGGTCCAGGAAGGGTCAGATCATGGAGTCGATGGTCCAGAGGCGCGGACTGGGCGGCCAGTGGGCGAACGAGCACGGGTGGGAGGAGTACCTGCGGGAGCTGAGGTACTGCGACAGGGCGGCGTCGGAGGTGGCGAGGAGCGAGGTCATCGAGGCACCGCTCGCGTAGACCTCTCCGTGCAGGCTGCGGCGGGCCCGAGGGAGCGTGCCACGGCGAACATCGCCGCCATCTCCACCATGAGGGACGTCGCCGCGAGGGAGACCCCCGCGACCGAGGACGAGCTCGTGCGCATGAGGGCGTTCGGCGGATGGGGCGGCTGCTCCGAGGTTTTCTCGGACGACCCCGCGTGGCATGACCTCAACGAGACCCTACGCGGCCTGCTCTCCGAGGACGAGTATGCTGCGGCCCGGTCCAGCGTGCTCACCGCCTACTACACCCCGCAGCCGGTCGTCGAGGCCATCTGGCACTCGCTCTCCCGGATGGGCATCGGGACGGGCACCGCCACGGACCATGTGCTCGAGCCCGGATGTGGTACGGGCAACTTCCTCTCCACCGCACCCGACACGAACGTCTCTCTCTCAGGGGTCGAGGTCGACCCCCTCTCGGCGCAGCTTGCCGCCGCGCTCAACCCGACGTCCACCATAGTCGAGGCCTCCCTGGAGGACTGCTTCGTCACGGCCGACTCCTACGATGCCGTCGTGGGCAACGTGCCGTACTCGGCCGACATCACCATGCCATACAAGGTCGGGACTACCACGCGGCCCATCCCCATACACGACTACTTCCTCGAACGCTCCGTCGACGCGGTCCGTCCCGGGGGCGTCGTCTGCGTCCTCACGAGCCGCTACACCCTCGACAAGGGCTCGAAGGGCGTGCGCCAGGACCTTGCCGAGAAGGCCGAGCTCGTCGGTGTCGTTCGCCTCCCGGAGGGCACCTTCTCCGTGCAGGCGGGCACCAAGGCGGCGACCGACCTTATCGTCCTGCGCAGGAGGGAACGTCGCGTCACGTTCGACTCCCTCCCATCGTGGGTCGAGACGACCGACGTGGGCCGCGACGGGACCGTGCTCGAGAACTCATACCTCATCGACCATCCCGAGTGCGTCATCGGCACGGTCACGACGGGGTCGGGCAGGTTCGGCGAAACGCTCCAGATCAGAAGCGACCTCACCGTCGACGATATCGGACGTGCGCTCGACGCATCGCTGGAACGTCAGCTCTCGCCCGTCGGGGACATCCACGAGAGTATGGGGGAGCGGGGCAGCGCCAGCCCGGCCATCTGCACCCTCGCCGCCGACTTCGACGTGTTCTCGTACAAGGTGGGCGAGGACGGCACCGTATGGCTTGGCACCGCCGACGGCATCGAGCCGGTCATCTTCAGGACCGAGCGCGAGCGGGAGCGCGTGGTCGCCATGGTTGCGCTGCGCGATACCCTCACGCACACCTACGCCGTCGAGCACAGGACCGATGACTCCGCCGCGCACGTCGTCGCGGATGCCATTAGCGCACTCGATGCCCAGTACGAGTCGTTCGTGGAGCGCTTCGGGCGCATAAGCGACCGGGCGAACAGCAGGGCCTACGACCACACCGAGTCGGGCTGGTTCCTTCTCGCTGGGCTTGAGAACACCAACGCGAAGGGTGAGTTCGTCTCGAAGACGGATGTCCTGTCACGGCGGGTCGTGTCCCCCGTGGCCCCGATGCCCGAGCACCTCGACGACGCCGCCGACGCGCTCGCCGTCTCCATGGACAGGCTCGGGCATGTGGACGTGGACCTCGTGGCGTCCCTCCTCTCCGTCGATGCTGCCCGCGCCACCGAGCTCCTCGGCGACTCGGTGGTCGCAGACCCCGACACGGGAGGTCTGGTCCTTGCGAACGACTACCTCTCGGGTGACGTCGTGGGTAAGGCGGAGCACGTGAGGCTGCTCGCCGACGAGGTGAGGAACGGGGCCGCGAGGGCACGCCACGACGAGTGGCTCGCCGGACTCGGCATCCCGACCGCGCGCGCGTCGCTCATGGCCGACCGACCCATGAGCGACGAGACGTTCCTTCGCGCGATGGGAGGGGACTGGTGGGGCGCCCTCGTCCATCCCTACGACATCGATGCCGCGACCGACGTCAAGGCGGCCGCGGATGGATGGTATTCGGAGGCGAGTGCCGCCGGCATCCTCACCCTCCTCGACGAACTCGTGCCTGGGTGTGCCCTCACGACCGAGAAGACGTCCGACCCGGGTCGCGATGGGCTGGGTGCCATCGTGCATAGCACGTTCCGCTCGGACAACTTCCTCTGGAAACAGACTCTCCCATCCGGCAGGCATTACGGCTCACACGGTCCCATCGCCGATGCGAACCCCCTCGACAAGGCGGTCCTCATGCAGGCCGTCCTCTCGTGCGGGAGTCTCTCGGTTACGGACAAGCGGGGTGTCGTCGCGTCCCTGTGCGATGTGATGAACTACGAGAACTACACGCCAGAATTCAAGCGCGATCCCTACGCTGCGGCCGCCATGCGCGCGTGCGGCTGCGCGGACTTCGAGTCCGTCGCTGCGGCCCTCATCGACCGTCCCGAGCTCGGCGAGTACCTCGTGGAGGTCGCGCGGACCGAAGGCACGCTCGACTCCGCGTCGGTCGACTTACGCGACGTGAGGGGGACGATCCTTCACGCCGCACGTCTTCGCGGCGCTTTCTACACCGCGTCGGAGGCCGGATTCGCCGCCTTCACCGAGCGCAGGCGCGACTTCCTTTCGGACGTTCCCGCCGTGGACGAGGCCCGGGCGCGCGCGCTCGACGCGCTGGCGGGCAGGCTCGATGCCGTGACACCCCTTCCCGTCGGTACCGAGTCCATCCGCGCGAACCTCGGCGCCGCGTGGATCCCCGCCAGAGACGTGTACGACTTCATGCGCGAGGTCCTCTGCGGGGAAAACTGGTACCCCACCCCGGGCGAGGCGAGGCATCTCGGCGTGTATCTCATGCGCGACCTCGGCCAGTGGAAGGTCTCCTGGTCGGGTTCCGGTGACCTGCCCGCAGCCCAGAGCGCCAAGTTCGGCACCGAGAAGAGGAACCCCTTCCAGCTCCTCGAGGATTGTCTGAACAACTCCCTCATCCGCGTCACGAAGGACGACCCGTCAGGGGCCACGGACGCGCAAGGGAGACCGAAGAAGGTCACGGACGCGGAGGGTACCTTCGCCGCCATCGCGAAGGCGGGTGAGATCAGGAAGGCGTGGGAGACGTGGGTCTGGTCGGACGAGGGCCGCACGGAGCGGCTCCGCGAGAGGTACAACCGCCGCTTCAACACGCTCGTCACCAAGACCGTCGACGGGTCGTACCTCACCCTGCCCGACTCCGCTGCCGACGTGACCCTCGCGCCGCACCAGAAGGACGCCGTGGCCCGCATCCTCTCCGCCCAGGAGGGCACCCTCGTCGCGCACGTCGTCGGCGCGGGCAAGACCTACGACGGCATCGCGGCGACCCACGAGGCCAAGCGGCTCGGTCGTGCGTCGAAGCCCATGGTCGTCGTGCCGAACCACCTCGTCGAGCAGTGGGCCATAGACTTCATGCGTCTCTACCCGACCTCGAGGATCATCGCCATGGGGAAGGACGACACCGCGAGCCGCGAGAGCGTCAGAAGGTTCTGGGGCCGCGTGACGTCCGGCGACTGGGATGCCGTCATAGTGCCCGAGTCGCGCTTCTCACAGCTCCACGTCACCAGGGAGCGGCGCATCAAGCGTCTCGAGGCCCGCAAGCAGACGTTCGTCGACGCGGCCGTCGTGGCTCGCAAGGACCAGGGGAAGCGGGACATGACCGTGAAGCAGCTCGAGGGCGTCGCGAAGCGGGCGGAGACGGCCATAAAGGCGCTCCGAGACGGGAAGGAGACCAAGGACGACGTGGCCCTCTCCGGCATAGACTTCGAGGGTCTCGGCATCGACATGCTCGTCGTCGACGAGGCGCACCACTTCAAGAACCTCGGCGTCCCGGTCGCCGCCGCGTGCCCCGGCATGCAGGTCGCGTCTGCCGCCAAGTGCGAGGACCTCCTGGACAAGTGCGAGTACCTGCGCGAGACCGGTCACGGGTCCGGCATCGTGTTCCTCACGGGCACACCCGTGAGTAACTCGATGAGCGAGCTCTTCAACATGGAGGTCTACCTCGCACCCGAGACCCTGCATGCGCAGGAGCTCGACGTCTTCGCGTCGTGGGCCGCGACGTACGGCACCATTGTGGCCACCACCGAAGTCAAGCCCGAGGGCAACGGGTTCCAGGTCAAGCAGCGCTTCTCGAGGTTCTCGAACCTGCCGGAGCTCATGCAGTCCGTCCACCAGTTCGCCGACATCGTCACGAACGACGTGCTCTCCCTGGACGTCCCGACCTGCACGACCCACGCCGTCAGCGTGGACGCCACGTCCGAGCAACGTGAGGCCGTCGCCTCACTCGTCCTCCGCGCCGAGAGGATCCGGGCGGGAAACGTCGACCCCGAGGATGACAACATGCTCAAGATCACCGGGGATGGACGCAAGATCGCACTCGACCCGAAGCTCTGCGAGGGACACGAGGCGGACGACCCCATCGAGGGAGGCAAGGTGGCGGCCTGTGCCCGCAATGTCGCGGACATATGGCGGCGGGAGGCGGGCGAGCATGGCACACAGCTCGTCTTCTGCGACACGTCGACGCCCGCGAGCGGCAGGTGGAACGTCTACGATGACCTGAAGCGCCGCCTCGTCGAGGCCGGTGTGCCGGAGGGCGAGATTGCCTTCGTCCATGACGCAGGCGACAACCCCGTGCGACGGGAGAGGCTCTTCGAGCAGGTGCGGAAGGGCGAGATCCGCGTCCTTCTGGGCTCCACCGCCAAGCTCGGCACGGGGACGAACGTCCAGGAGAGGCTCTGTGCCATCCATGACCTCGATTGCCCGTGGAGGCCCGCCGACCTCGAGCAGCGGCTCGGCAGAATCGTCCGCCAGGGCAACTCGTACGCGCACGTCGATGCATACCGCTACGTCACCAAGGGCACCTTCGACTCCTACGCCTACCAGACGGTCGAACGCAAGCAGCGCTTCATCTCGCAGGTCATCTCGTCGAAGTCCCCCGCCCGCGAGGCGGATGACCTGGATGAGACGGTGCTCAGCTACGGCGAGCTTATGGCCATCGCCACGGGTGACGACAACGTGAGGGAGCGGATGGAGCTCGAGAACGAGATCTCCCAGATGCGGCTTCTCAGGTCCGCCTATGCCTCACAGCTCGCGTCGGTCAGGAGCGACGTCGAGCGTCGCCTCGAGCCGAAGCTCGACATGCTCGTCTCCGCGCGTGACACGGCGGCCGCCGATGTCGAGCTTGCCGAACGTGCCGTCGAGACGCACAAGAGCCACGGCTCGTCAGGGGACGGCAGGTGGGAGGGAATCACGATAGATGGCGTCCACCACAGCGAGCGCCTCGCGGCGGTGCGGGCGATATCCGCCGCGGCATGTGATGTCTGGGTGGACCAGCACAGGGCGATCGGGACGTACGGGGGCATGTCCGTCGGCGTCACGTGCCGCCTCGACGACGTCGGCCGAGAGCGTCTCCCGGTCCGATACCTCTACGTCGAGGGTGCGCGCACCCACAGATGCACGTCCGTCCTTCCGGGGCCCGACGTCATCGGCGCGGGCTCCGCCGTCTCACAGCTTGACCGCCTCATCGCGTCCATCCCCGCCGATGCGGAGCGTCTCGCCGCCGAGGTGGTCAAGACCCAGGCCGCGATAGACGATGCCAGAGCGACCCTTGCGGTGCCCTGGGACAGGGAAGGGGAGTTCATCGACCTCACCACCCGCTACCAGGCTCTCGTCACCATGGGAGAGGGAGAGGACTCCAAGCAGGAGGATCCCACGGAGGGCGCAAGGACGGTGCGCGACCCGCATGCCATCCCATCCACCACGGACACCTTCGCGGCGCTCGACCGTGCGGACTCTCACACCAACGGGAACCCGGGCATAGTCCCCCGCCACTCGGTCGTGGGGTAGGTGCGTGCGGCTCGAGTCACCGCCATGACCGATGACGTTGCGTGAGTCCCGTATAACATGTAGAATATTGCACACAATATGATACAACGCTAAGGATTAGACATGGGCAGACGCATCGGTGGTACGGAGACCCGGGCTTGCGCCGAGATCGGGGCGCACATCTCCTCATGGAGGAGAATCATGCACCTCACGCAGGACGAACTCGCGTCGCGGGCGAGGATCAGCAGGGAGTCCCTGAGTAAGCTCGAGAACGGCACCGGCACCATGTCCCTCGACCGCGTCCTCAGCGTCGCGAACGCGCTCGGCATCGCGGACGAGGTCGTCAGGGGCTTCGACCCGATGGAGACGCAGTACGGTAGGCTTCAGCTCCTCTCGAACGTCCCACAGAGGGTGAGGAGGAATGGGTAGGGAGGCGATTCTCGTCTACGACTCGTCCACCGGGGAGGACCTCCTCGTCGGGCGCGTCTGGTTCAACGGGATGGGGAGTCGCCTCTCGAGCACGTTCTCCTATGCGGACGAATGGCTCTCGTCCGCCGTGGCCTATTCCCTTGCCCCTGACGCACCTCTCTCCGCGTCACGTCTCGTCGCCCGCCCCATGCCGGGGTTCCTCGAGGACTCCTCGCCCGACAGGTGGGGCCGACGTCTCGTGAGCACGCAGCGGAGGGAGGAGGACCTCGCGGCGGGACGCCAGCCACGCACGCTCGACGAGAGGGACTACCTCCTCGGCGTCTCCGACGCCATGCGAATGGGTTCGCTCAGGGTATCGGTGGACGAGGGCGGCCCGTTCCTCTCGCCTGCCCCGACCATCCCGCGCCTCGTCTCCCTCCCGCGCCTCGTCGCCTCGGCGAGGTCCATGGAGAGGGGAGGGGAGACGGCCTCGGAACTCAAGGCGCTCCTCTCCGCGGGCTCGGGGTCGATAGGAGGGGCCCGACCGAAGGCCATGGTCATGGACGGGGACGAGCTCCTCCTCGCGAAGTTCCCCGGGGCCAACGACGAATGGGACGTCATGCGCTGGGAGGGGACCGCCCTCGACCTCGCCGACGCGGCGGGCGTGCCGACCCCCTCGCACAGGCTCGTCCCCGTCGGAACGGGCGCCGTCCTTTTGGAGTCGCGCTTCGACCGCGGAGCGCACGGCCGCAGGGTCCCCTACATGAGTGCCATGACCCTCCTCGCCGCCCGCGACGGGCAGCGGAGGGACTATGCCGACATCGCCGACGCCCTCACCCCGCTCGCCGAGGACGCGCACGCCGAGGTGCTCGCCCTCTTCCGCCGGATCGCCCTCTCCGTCGCCATCAACAACACGGACGACCACCTCCGCAACCACGGGTTCCTCCGTGTCGGCGGGGGCTGGACCCTGTCACCGCTGTTCGACGTGAACCCGAACCCGTATCCGGAGGACCGCGAGACCTCGATCTACGGACGGACTGCTCCCGACCCCTCCGACGCCCTGGCAGACTTCGCGTCCGCGTTCGACGTCTCCGTGGCGGAGAGGGACTCGGCCATCGAGGAGGTCCTGGTCGCGACGGACTGCTGGAGACGGGTCGCTGACAGGAACGGCGTCCCTGACAGGGAGCTTGCGCTCATGACCCCTTCCATCCGATGCGGGAGGAAGGCGCTTGCGGCAACCTCCACCCACGTCCTGGCGGTCAACCCGAGCAATGACGTTCCCTCGACAACCGAGGTCCTCAGCGGTCTTGACAAGGCAGATGCCCGGCAGATGCACAACAAGGGGAAGGGAACCTCGAAGAGCCGTCCTCGCTGACGTGTCCTCCAAGAAATCCTCGGAATGATAGAATTGTTTCGTTGAACATAGTCAAGTCATGCAACCCCGCTTCCACGAGCACGACCGGGTCACGACCGAAGGAGACAAGATGGACCAGAAACAACCCGAGGGTTTCAATGAGCAGGATAACGCCGACGCTCTTGCAGCGACATGGGTTCCGTATGACGGGTGGGTGTTCCGCATGCCGCTCGCTGGCAACCCGGGTGTGGTCGGGGTCATCCAGCCCTGTCGGGAGAATGATCCAGATAACAAAGGCTGCCCGCTCCTTTCTGAGGAACCCGACATCGGGAAACTCGGGAGTGAGACCACCTTCGGCTTCTGGCTCATGGTTCCGGTCTCGGATGATTCGGTCGTCACCATTGGCAAGGAATACACCTCCTGCGACGACACCGAGAGCGGGGATCCCGTGTACCTTGATGCCTCCGGTCGCGCCATCGATGACTACTCCGATGTGGAGGCTGTAGAGGAGCGCAGTCGTGTACCGTCTCTCCCCGAGGCCCTGTCAGGGCTCATGGAGATACAGGACCACGTCGCCGCGGACCCGAGCATAATCGACTCCGCCCATCGCATCACCCACTTCCACGATCTCATGTCCAAGAAACATGACGGCCTCACCCTAGAGAACGTGATCAGGGAGCTTGCCGTGGGCGGCCGCGGTCTCTACAACGTGATCACGGGCGAGCACGTCATGCCCGTCCGTACCACCGACGACAGGTTCTGTGGAATCAAGACGTCGACGATATCCTACGACGAATGGTGGCTCAACGAGGGCCCTCACCCGGCCACACCGTACGAAGGGGACGACACCGTCCTCCTCGAAAACGTCTGCACCACTCCGGGGTGGACGTTCGACGAGCCGAAGAGGGTCATCGAGCTGCATAACAAGCTGTTCCCGACCGATACCGATCGACCTATCATCCAGCTCACCACACAGGACCTGGACTCATGGCTGACGGAGCACGGATACGTCGATGTCTCTGATGAGCAGCGCGAGAGGTTCCATGCGTACGTCCGCGGCAATGTAGACGCCTGGTTCATCGAGTTTCTTGATCTCGATGCCGCCGCCAAGGCCGTCCTCCCACATCGGTCCCCGTCCTCTCAAGAAAATCACAGGATGCTATAATCGTTCCAGATGAGTTCTGACACCCCGCTTCCACGAGTACGACCGGGGCACGACCGAAGGAGACATGATGATTAATATCACCAATGAGATGTGGTACAAGGCTTGCGACGAGGCCAAGAGTCACTACGACGAGAAGGTTCGGAACGACTCCTTCTCCTACGAGGACCTCGCCAGGGACGCCCTGTGCGCGTGGTATGTCGATAGATACTTCTATGGCACCGAATACATCAGGCAGTCCTTCGAGGAGCACATAGGTGACTCCTTTGCCGGACTTCGAGACGTTGACGTGCCCTCCGCCCTTGCCGACGCCGTCAGAGATGCTGTCGAGTCACACGTCGATGCCGATCTCTACCTCTCCCGCTATGACTTTCTCGACAGGTCCTTTGATGCCATCGATGACGGTTTCGATGCCTGTAACATTGCAAAGGACATGAAGGACGCCAGGATTGCGCTCTGCGGGGCCGACATCGACCTCTACGACGTATCTCGCGGCTGCTCCATCCGCTTCACGAAGGATCTCTCGCAGGACATCACCGAGCTCCCTCACCCTCTCTCCGACAAGTACGAGCTCGTCCTCTACGATCCGTCACTTGGCAGGTCGCTGTCCTCCATGGAGTCGGAAGACGACGCGCATGACGTGATCGTGGCCACGGTGACGTACGGGAAACCTCGTGACGAGAGCCATGGCCGCTGGAACCCCGAGCCCTCTGGCCCCTGGTTCTCCACCCTCCATGACATCGACTCTCCCGACAAGGGGTTCGGCGGCGTCATGATGCAGCCCCTTCCCGACGTGCTGGGCGAGACCATCAAGGAGATGGTCGATGACGTGAAGCGGCTCAGGGCCAAGGCCATCCCATCCACCGCGGACACCATCGCAGTGCTTGACCGGGCAGATTCCCGGCAGACCCATGGCAAGGACGAGAAGCCCGCGAAG